>Ga0180431_10001073_pt1 | contig 38238 bp, 35 predicted proteins | sample SS_ome_11_FD_132459 | JGI IMG/M metagenome (GOLD analysis project Ga0180431, IMG submission 132459) | Hypersaline lake sediment archaeal communities from the Salton Sea, California, USA - SS_1_MS_1 metaG | ecosystem: Environmental > Aquatic > Non-marine Saline and Alkaline > Hypersaline >... | reverse complement strand
TAGGGAACGCCCTCTGTGGCGTTCCGAAACCCGGGAAACGCGCTCCTTCCTGCTTCTCGGAACGCCACAGAGGGCGTTCCCTACAGCCAAATCGCAAAAAGTCACAGCCTCAGTGGTCGCGGAGACCCTGGATAACGGTCTCCGCGCCTCTGTTGCCGGAAGCACAATCACACGGTTTTCTCGTTTCGTAGCGTGTCTCTTCGTTTTACCGCGGCCACTGGTCGCGGCTTTGCATCAAATAACGTTGATTCGGAAACGGACCAAAATGACCTGGCCGGCGGCCGCCGTCAGCTCGAACTCGACGAGGTACCGCCGCCCGGCGATCGCAAAGGCCTGGTTGGCGGAAACATCGAGCACGTGGCGCAGGTTGTAGCCCACCTCGTCGACGGTCCAGAGGTCATCGTTTTGCAGCGTGTCGAAGATCAGGTCGGCCACCACCAGCGCGACGCCGGCGTGTCCGGTGACGGCCGTCCGGCTGTCGGGGTCGTCATCGTCGAGCAGATAGACGGAGCATTTCGCCGAGCTGATGTCGGCCTGCGTGACCGGCTGGGCGTCTTCGCCGACGACGCGTGCCAGCAGCGTAACCGATCCGTTCTTCAGCGCGGAACCGTGGATATCGATTGCTTCAGCCATGGATTTGTCCTGTCGTTTGTCCGGTGTGGAAGGTTTGCCCGGCTGCGGGGCCGGACAGGAACGGTTCCCCTGCGGCCGCGCCGGTACGGAACGTATCCCCTGCGACGGCGCGATAGGGTCCGCCGATGGCGGCAATCGTGCGTGCAAACGACCGTCGGCGGCGCAACGGCGCCAACAGATCGCGGTAAAGATGCCGGACCTCCGCGAAACAGAGCGCCCGGCGCCACAGCCCGGCAAACGCGATGTCGGCGGGAAGTGCGTCGTTGAGTGCGATCCGGTTACCGATCCCTATCGCCGAATTTGCGGTGTTGATTGCCTTCGGGTTTGTCGTGTGTGCCGCCAGCTCGACGCCGTCGGCATAGCAACGAGCGCCCGAAACGTTGTCGGTTGCCAGGGTGAAGACGACGAGGTGCCACTGGCCGTCTGCATAGTCGAATCCGAACTGTTTGTTTCCACCGTGTACGGCGACATAGACGGTTCGCTGTCCCCCCAGGGACGGATGGCAGAACAGCGTCCACAGTTGCGAGGTCGCAGCCACACCGATTTCGAAGATTGCCCGTTCGTCTGCCGTATAGGTGCTGCGAAACAGGACCGCGCAACTACGCGGCGCCGCCCCGGTGATGTCATGGTTTCGCGACGTTAGGACCCTGTCGCCGGCGCCGGAAAAGCGCAAGACGTACCCGAATCGACTAACGTTCCAATCCGAGACGGTCATGTTGGTTAGGGTCCCGTCGCGACCGTGGCTGCTTTGATCGAACAATTGCAACCCGGTCGGTCCGAGCACCGGATACCATAAGCCCCGCACCCCGTCCCGCAGTCCGGGATTCTCGCTGTCGCCGCGGGTACGGGCGAAGCGGGTCGAGTAGTTCAACAGTTCAGGGGAGGCGATCATTGGACTTCGTCAACCAGCGGAATCAAGGTAATCTGATGGTCGTCGTTGTCGCCCTCGAAGGGCTGGCCCGTCTTGTTAATCACGACGGGGCAACCGTAGCGGGCCGGGGGCGAGAAGACAAACACCTGTGTTTGGACCACGCCGTCGGCGTCGGCCGTCACGACCAGGCAGCCGACCAGCAGGAGCTGTTTTTTCCACTCGTCTTCCTCGCCCGCCTTGTAGGCGGCGTCGGTTCCGGTTGCCCCGCCGGGGAATGTCGTGTTGTCATGCGAGGGGGCCCAGTAGATTTCAATGCAATTGCCCGCCGTCGGTGCGACATCGAGGTTGATCTCGGCACACAGGGCGTATCGCGGCGCGAACACGGCGCCGAGGTCGGTCTTCTCGCCGCAGCGGCCGGCCCCGTCGGCCAAACTGGCCAGCGTGATGGCACAGTCGCCGTCGGCGGCCTTCCAGACCTTTGCCGTTCCTTGTTTGAGTAGGATTTCGTTGCTCATGGTTGGTTGTGGGTTGAGAGTTGAGAGAGAGAATCGTAGGGTGGGACAAGCGCAGCGCCGGCCCACCAAGGGCTTACTTCTGGTTCCCAAGCTCCGGCTTGGGAACCCGTGTCCGCGAAGCTCCGCTTCGCAAGTGGGAAACAGAGCTTCCGGCGATTCCGTCCCCAAGCCGGAGCTTGGGAACGAGGGTGAAAAACAATAGCGAGGGTGAAAACAAGCTGTGGCCGGGAACCCCCGCACCGCAGTGCGGGGGCGTTTCCTCCCTAGCCTCCAGCCCCTAGTCCCTAATTCCTCCGTCGCTACGCCCCGCTTCCGGCGCCGGCGCCGGTGCTCTTGACGATGTACCGGGGATTGATCACGGCGGCTGCGCCCCGCTCGCTCGCCTTAAACCGGACCACGATGTCCTGGTTGAACTCGGCCTCGCTGTTCGGCGGCGAGAGCGTGACGGTGATCGGCCAGTTCTCCATGTAGGCGAAGGCCTTCTTGAAGTCGCCGACGAACCACCACTTCTTGGCGTCGGCGGCCGCTTCGCCGGAAGCGACGATCCGGCGGTACGCCAGCCGGCTCTCGACCACCCGATAGTTCCCCAGCGGGTTGGCCGCCGTGGTCTGCGTCGGCGCCCCGGCTTCGGTGTAGGTGATCTCGGCCGCGTTGAACACGCGATGGGCCGCGTGGCGATAGGCCGGCATCACCAGCACGGTGGTTGCCTTCACCAGCACCGGCTCGCCCGTGTTCGGATCGAGAATGTCGGCGAAGAGCTGTTCGGCGGCGTCGACGTCGGTCCAATCGACCAGCTCATCGGTCATCTCGTTGACCCAATCGCCGTCGGGGGCGGCGCCGGTGCCGGTCGAGCTGTAGGTGTTGTAGTCGGAGCCCTTCCACTTGTAGTTGTTGGTCACACCGATCACGAGATCGATCAGGCGTTTCTCCTTGTTCAGCCCGAGGATTTCGCCGACCTCGGCCGCCCGCTGCAGGACCAGATGGGTGCGGTCGAAGAAGATGGACTCCTTGGTGACCGGCACGATGAACCCGCGCTTGGTCGTCTGCGGCGTCTCGATGTAGTCTTCGCCGAAGCCGAGATTCGGATATGGCATTCCCGGCGGCACTTCGGCCACCTCGTCGCTGATGCGCCCGACGCCGGGAATCTTCTCGCCGTCGAGCCGCGTGGGGACCGCGTCGACCAGCTTCGAGGTGACGAACGCCTCGTGCTCGTAGGCTTCGAGGATTTTCGACTGGACGACCTGGCCGGTGATGTTCGAGAAGGCGGTCACGTCGACGCCCTCGCCGGCTTCGAGCAGGCCGGCGCCGCCGGCCCGCGGGTCGAACTGCCGCACCCGGTCGCCGCCGAGCGTCACCTCGGCAATTTCCCGAAGGCTGAAATCCTCCGGCCTGAGGTCGCCCTTCTCGAGCGCTTCCTGCAAGTGCCCAACGGTCTTCTGCGGACCGCTCAGGTCGTACATCTTCTTGAGTTCACGGTATTTGATCGCTCTCACGGTTTGTCTCCTTGTTGATTGGATTGGTTTGTTGGTACCCGTACGACGGGCTTCCAAGCCCGTCGAAAGGAAGTAGGGGGCAGCGACGGGCTTGGAAGCCCGTCGTACATTCTGCATCCTACACTCCGCTGGGGCTTCCGCCCTCGATGCCGCCGGTCATCACGGTCGACCGGATGTCGATGTAGACGCTGGTCGCGGCGACCGGTTCCCGCCTGGCGACCCGGGCGATCGCGTAGCGGCTTTGGGTAACCGCATCGACCTGCTGGTCCATCAACGTGGTTCCGCCGGTCTCGTCGACGCCCACGAGATCGCCCAGCTCGAACGTGCCGCTGGGGCAGTCGTACTCGAACACGCCCGTGGTGGCCGCGCGGATCGGCGAAGTGTCGCCCTCGCGGCTCCGCTGCATGGCCACGCCGAGGAACTTGTCGGCAAAAGCCTCCTGGTTGTCCGGCTCGCTGCCGACGTCCGACTGCGACGACGCCGGTTTCGCATCGTCCGTGTCGAGATAAAGCAGGTCGCCGATCTCGATCACGGTCGCCGAATCGACGGCCGCCACCACCGGGTTCGTGTCTCCGTATCGCCAACGCATTTTGTCGCTCATCTCTGGTCTCCCGTGGTTTGGTGGATGTTTGTTGTATTTCTGGTTCTAACTGGGTGCCATGGCCACGCTTGCGTGGCCATGTTGGGCGCCATGCCAAATCGCGTGAAGGCATGCTCACGCAAGCGTGAGCATGGCACCCACTACTCACTACTCACTACTCGGCACTCACTACTCACGTAATCGCTTCGACAAACCCCTTCGCGTCGGCCGGCGCGGTGGCCTCGACCAACTGCTGGTCTCGCGAGACGGGCTTCGCACTGTGTACTTCGCCCCGCGCGAGACTCCGCACCAGTGCCGCCCGCTCTTCGATCAGTGAGCGGATCGCACGCTCGTCCTCCGCCGCCAGCAGCGTCTTGACAAATTGCTCGCTCGTGATCGACCCGGCCGGCGGATCGTCCGAATCCGGATCGGGCAAGTGGAACTCGCGAAGCAGCCGCCGGACGATCTCTTGCTTCTTGTGCACCGCTTCGAGTGCCGTCAGCCGCTCGACTTCGAGCCGGAGCCGGTCGATCTCGGCGCTTTGCTCTTGGAGCAGATCCTCGACCAGTTCGGGATACGCGCGCCGCAGCTCCTCGGTGGTTGCGACCGCCGGGCGATTGTCCGTTGCGCTCGCGGCGCTCGATTCGAACAGTCCGCGCGTGGTGGCCGGATCGGCGACCAGGTCGACGCTCTGCACCCGCGTGATCGCTTCGACGACGACCCGCCCCTCGCGGCGGCTGGTCCTCGCCTGGACGTTGTGCGAGAAGCCGACGTTTTCCGGGGCGTGCTCGGCGTCCCAAATGAGCTGCTCGGCCAGGGCGTGTTTCGGGTTGAAGCAGAGATCGGCAAACAGCCCCTCGCCCTGCCGGACCGACACGTTGCGGATCGTCCCGATGCGGTCGCGGTAGTCTCGCGGCGCGGCCGGGTTGCCCTTCGGATGGTTCACGTTCACCTTGGCGCCTTCGTAGAGACTCGCGGCGCCGGCGAGTGCCTCGGGCAGGTACGAACGCCCGTTGCGGGAAGTCAACCCGAGGATTTTCACGCCGCAGATCACCCCGGCGGCCGTGTCCACCCGCATCGGCACCCCGCGCGAGTCACAGTATTCCTGGAGCGTTTCCGTCATTGCAGTTCCTTTCTTGTGGGTGGTGAGCCGTAGGGTGGGACAAGCGGAGCGCCGGCCCACCAACACTGCCGTGGTGGGCCGGCGCTGTGCTGGTCCCACCCTACGCAACAAAAAAAACCCACCGCGGACCGCAAGGTCCAAGGTGGGCTCTCGTCGATACCCGCCTGGGGCGGGCTCGCGCAGATACCTGGAGAAATTATGAATCGCGAATTATGAATCGCGAATAAAGAAGGATTCCAGGTTTCCTTTTCTCCATCATTCGCACTTCTTCATTCGCCATTCGCTATTCCTCATTCGCTATTCCTCATTCGCTATTTCTCAACCCTCTCGACCCTCCGCCGGATGTGCTGGATCGTGCCGTCCTGGACGGCCATCTCCAGGGACGCGGTCCCGTGGAACCCGCGGCGGAGCGTCTCGGTAAGGATTTCGGCCATCGCCCGTTCAAGCTGGGCCACTTTCGTCCGGTTCGTTATTGGTTGTTTGCCCCGTCTCATCATGAACGTAAGTATACACAAACAGGAAAAGTTGTCAAGTCGTTTTTTGAGCCAGACGGCCATTTTCCCCAAATTTTTGCAGGAACCGGAAAAGTTGCCGCTATATCTTGTGGTCCCGAAAAGCCGGCACACAAGGCCCCGCGGACGCATGGATTCAGGGCGCCGAAACCGGTTCCAAACCGTGCCGCAACGCCATCGTTTCCGGGGGCATCGCGCCGTTGCGGACCAGGATTTGGTCGGCTTGGGCGTCCTTGAGCCGGTCGCGGACGGCCAGCGTCGGCGGGATGATCTGGACGTCGATCGCCGTGAGGGTCTCCGGCGGCAGGCGGCCGGCTTCGACTGAGGCGGACAAGACCCGGCGGATCACCTCGCGGTCGTCCTCGATCATCTCATGCTGCAACCGCTCGAACATCTTGACGGCCGGGCCTTCGGCGACCATCGTCGACGAGTAGTTGGCGTTGCTGGCGTCGCTGGTGAGCATGAACTCGGGCATGACCAGCCGGCTGGCGATCGCGCGGAGTTCTGCCTGGAGCACGACGACGAACTTGGCGGCGTCGATCCCCGCGGCAGGGAACTCGTAGTCGGTCCCGGCGGCCGCGTCCAGGATCGTGCCCGGCCCGTAGCGGCGGAAATGGGTCGTCCGCCCGGTCGTATGGTCGGCCACGCTCAGGTCGGCCCCGTCGGCGACGAACTGCTCGAGCCCGGCGGCGGTCGCCGAGCGGTGTTTGCGGATGATGGCGATGGCCGATTGGATCTCGGCAACGATGCTCATGTTCCGCAGCAGCTTTTCCGCCCGCCGGAGGTTCTTGCGGACCGGGTAGAAAAGCGGCAGCCCGCGCCGGACGTGGCCGTCGACGTTCGCCTTGCGGTGCTGGATCTCGGCGGCGTCGATCGCCTGGCCGTCGACGTAGTAAGCATCGACTGTTTCGACGTCGCTGGGCGAGGTGATCACGCCCAGGCCGTGATGCGGCAGACTGGCGGCCGCCGGCGGCGTGGCGACCTGGTCGGGCTCGACGAACCGCACTCGCACGGAACCGTCGGCGGCCGAGAAAAACCGCAAGAAGCATTCGCCGTCGCGGTCCTTGCGGCGGACGATCTCTTGTTGTCGCTTGTGCCAGTGGTTGTCTTGCAGGAAGTCGTCGATGACCGCCTTGGCGCCGGCGACGAGTTCTTCCGAAACATCCCGGCGCGGCTTCGGCACGACGCGATAGCGATGCCCCGAGCCGACGATATACGACACCCGGTTTTCATGGCCGTTGATGGCGAACTCGTTGGTCACCGCCAGCGCCCGGCACTGCGCGCGGATTTCGCCGAGTTGCTGCTGATCGATCACGGCCTGTCCGGTCGCCGCGCCGAGCGCCCCGCCGGAGCCGAGCAGGTTCCATCGCGTGCCGTCGACGTCATACAGTGCGTCGCTCGGATCGACGAAATCGTTCCAGAGTTGGTCGAACGCCTCAACGAGCCGGCGTTCGAGATGGTCGATGCGTGGGTTGGTTGGTTGCATGATGGTTTCCTTTCATTTAGGATGCGATTATGGGTTTCTTATCAAAACAACCTCTGCGCCGAGGCACATGGCTGACGGTCGCCGCGGTCGCGATTGTGTTGTTGGCATACAACCTCCGAGGGCGCGGCGAGGTACCCGATATTCCCTCCGGAGCCATTTGGAATTCGGATGTCCCCAGGGATCTTGATGCCAAGTATGCGCACGGCTGGCCATTGTTGTTCTTGGAACGACCTTGCTGGGATATCGCTGCGGTTGGCACCGGCGGGGGCGCTGAGGTTGTCGTACTGGCATCTCGCTGGACCTTGGTGTCTAGCATGCCGCTGTTTGCATGGGACCCGCCACTCTGGCACTTCAGCGGGGTGAATCTCGTTCTCAACTTCCTCTTCCTCTTGGTCATTGCCTTCTCGACTGGTTACGCCACCGAACGCTGGCTTCAGGAGCGCTCGCAGTCGCAGGGTCTCGAAACGGATTCGCGGCGACCAATTCAGTTCACGTTGCGAAGCATCCTGGCGTTGACGGTGATCGTTGCCGTCATGTTCGGCATCTTGCAGATGGATCCGAGTCTGTGGTCGTCGCCGCTTGATTTCGTCGTATGGTTGTTGTCCGCGTTCATCGGCTTCGGCGTTCTCTGCACGTTGTATACGGTTGCCAGCGTGAGCGTTCGCATTATGCGTCGGTTGTTGGGAGGATCAGTCGATTCCCAGCCCCAACGGGGCGATAGTCAATAGCCAGGGGCGTGAGCCCCTGGAATAGGGTTGCGAGATTGTAGGCAAGCCCCAACGGGGCGATAGTCGGCTGCAAGTGGCTCACTTCTGTCGCCCTTTCAGGGCTTGCGTTCTGACGGCGGCCCAAATCCTGAGGCTGACGCCCCAGGCTATTGACTACCACCCCTTCGGGGCTGGCAAACAGTTGTCCTATCCGACAGACAATCGGTTCCCCAATCCGTCCTGCTTCGCCCGGCCGTGGAGCAACTCGGCGGCCAGCCGCAGGGCCATTTCGGCCGCGTCGGGGCCGTCGTCGTGATCCGCGATGGGGAATTCTTTCAGTTGCTCGACCAGGAGCCGCGTGCCGGGGCTGTTGTTGCGGAAACGGATTCGCCGCGACGAGAGATACGGCCCGAGCCGGCGGATTCGCACAAGCTTGTTCGTGCGGTTCTCGATCGGCACCGGCCGGGCGTCGAGCAACCCGCGGCGGCGGAACGCGCTGGCGAACTCGCCAGCCAGAAGCTCCTGGAACTGGTTTGCCTCGACGCCGAAGACATCCGGCCGGAAGCGACAATGCCACTCGACCCCATCGGCGATGATCTGCGGCGTCGGGCGCCGGGCGAGATCGGCTTCCATATAAATAATCCCTCGCCGGTCGACGCCGAGCATCACCAACGCCGAGAAGTCCCCGCGACGCGAATCGCTCCCCTTGCTCGGGTCGAGCGCCATCGTCTTTGCAACAAGGCGGCCGGGCCACTCGTCGAACCAGATACCCTCGTCGAAGTAATCTTCCGGCCATTCGCACAATTCCGGGTTGACCGGCGAGTTTTGTTTTTCGCGTTCGAAGGCGGTGTGGCCGCTTTCCGCACGAGTGCACATGAGTGTGTAGAGGTTCTCTTCTTCGGGCCAGAGGACCACCGCCCCGGCGTTCATGTCCGCGGCGTGTTGCCGGTAGAACGCCCCGGCGTCGTCGCGGTAGTGCGGGTTGGCTATGTTGGTGTAGATGGCCTCCCACTCGTGCCAGAGGCTCATGGCATCGGGCCAGCGCGGGATCGCCTGGAAAATCCGCGAGGTCCATCCCGCCTGGCGGTGCAGCTCCATGGCGAGCGCTTCGCGGTGCAGCGCGGTGGCCAGGTTGAGGATGTTCGTGCGATGGGTGCCGGCTTTCAGCAGTGTGCCGTGGAACCACTCGCGGGAATGCTGCCGCTGGAGTGCCGAACGGATGTGCCCGTCGTTTTGCAGGTCATCACAGATAATTAAGGTAGGCCGGTGCGGGCCGTACCGTTTTCCGCGGATGCTCTGGCCGGTGCTGATCGCTTCGATCATGGCGCCGTTTTTCAGAAGCGCAGCCCCGCTTCGCCAGACGGGCCCGGCGCCGGCGGCGTCGGGATAGTCCTCGGCAATGCGGGGATTGCCGGCCAGCTCGGCCTTGATGTTCTCCAGATGCGCGGCGGCCTGGTGAAGGGTGTCGGAAACGATCCAGATGTACGGCTCGCGGCCTTCGAGCGCCGCCCGCAGCGGGAAGGCAAGCGAGCCGATGGTCGATTTGGCCCCGCCGCGCGGCCCGAGCAGATTGACCTTCACACCCCGGGCGTTGCCCATGGCATCGAGTTGCCGGGCGAGCCACCGGTGCATTTCGGAGGCCGGCCGGCGGAAGTGGTCGGGCAAGTAGCAGCGCCCCCACGCGAGCAGATCGAGGCCGCGGCGCCCGGCCTCGCGGCATGCCCGTGCGTGTCCCTGGGCAAACAGGTCGCGAAACGAGCGGAGCACCTCGCGGAGCTTCGTGCGGCCGATCCGCAGCCCGCCAAACGGCTCGATACTCATGATTCCTCCAGTTCGTTTACCAGCACGTCGATTCGCTGAAACACCCGTTCCCGGAGTGCTTCGTCGGGAATCTCCTCGACGATGATCTTCGTGATCCGCATGAGCACTTGCACGAACTGCTTGCGGGTGATCGTGTCGGGACGACGGGGGCCGAAGTCCTCGGGGTTGAGTCGTTCGAGGGCCCATGCTGCTGCGCGCCAGTTCTTCTCGTCCATGGCCGCTTTATGGATCCGCTTGATCAAGCTCAACTCGGCCCGGTGCTCGGCATGGCAGAGTTCCTCGGCAAACTCCGGATCGCGGATCGCCGTCTCACGGATGGCTTTTTCAGAGCATCCGACGTACTCGGCCGCAATCCGCTGGCTGCAACCGACGGAAATGATCGCCAGGATGTCACTCTGTTTTTTTCGGTCATAGACGAATTTCGACATATCCGATTCCTCATTGGCGGGGTTGCTTGGTCTCTTTTGTTTGTTGATGGTTCAGGGCGAGACCAGCCCCACGTACTCAAACGACACCACCGCCCTGCCCGGCGAGCCGCGGTAGCCTTGGGCGAAATGCTCGATCGATGGGCTGCCCGTCTTCTTTACACTCACCGCACGCCAGCGCGGCGAGCGGCGGCAGTGGGCCACGACGGCCGGGTGGCTCGCCGTCAGGTTGATCCGGTGGCCCGCTGCGCGGTGCACGTCGGCGACCGCTTCGGCCACCGCCATGCCGATCCCGATGCCTTGATAATCCGGCAACGTCACAATCCGGCTGATGCGCCAGCGGTTGCGGGCGGCGATCAGCGTTACCGTGGCACAAAACGCCACCGGCCGGCCGTCCCACGCCGCGAGATAGCACCGGGCGCCCTGCGGCAACGCGCCGCTCAGATAGTGATGGCGCGCAAACATCCGCCACGCACTACGCGCGCAGCGAAAAATCCCAAGCTCGATCGGCGGTCGCCGAAGACACCTCCGATGGAACGTCGACGTGGCCATGTCGATGACCCAGTCGGGCGCGAGCCACTCGGCCACGTCGTAGTGGCACGTCACGGCCACGAACCGGCAGCCGATCTGACCCCGCCGGATCCCCTTGGACACCGCCGCCGAGAGCACCCGGGCGACGTCGCGGTCGACCACGCTGGTGAACTCGTCGAACGCAACCGTGTTGAAAGCAGCAGGCTGTGTTTCTCTGTAGGGAACGCCCTCCGTGGCGTTCCGAAAACCACGACGAACGTGTTTCCCGGGCTTGGGAACGCCCTCCGTGGCGTTCCGAAAACCACGACGAACGTGTTTCCCGGGCTTGGGAACGCCACGGAGGGCGTTCCCTACAGTCGACTTTTGGGACGCCGCAAGCGGCGCGGCCAGCGCCCGGGCAAGGTCGCAGCGGAACTGCTCGCCGCCGGAGAGGACTTCGTAGGGCTTCACCCAACTCGGCGGCGAGCTGAACCCGACCGCCGTAAACAGCCCCGTGATCTCCTTGATCGGCAGCTCACCCAGGCAGTCGATCACTGCCCGGTCGCGCGGCCAGGGGCTCCGGCGGTAGAGCTTCTCGCCGAACATCGTTCGTGCGATGGTGCTCTTGCCGCTGCCGGAGGGGCCGACCATGAGCCCGATCCGCCAGTCGTCGCCCAGCTCGGGCACCTCGACGCGAAATCGCTCGCGCGCCCGGTCGGCAAGCGGAACGTCGAACATCCCCGCAACCTGCTGCACGCGGAACGAATCGAACACGGGGCATTCAACATTGGCTTCGATGATGGGCATGGTTGTCTCTCGCTGTCAATCCGGGATGGGTGGCTGTAGGGAACGCCCTCTGTGGCGTTCCGAAACCCGGAAAACACGTTCGTTACTACTTCTCGGAACGCCACAGAGGGCGTTCCCTACAGGAGGTTGTGGACTCGGGGCTTCGAACCTCACAACGTCAACAACCGGCACTTCAACCCGTCGGCCGTCAGGCGCTCGTACACTTCTTGTTGTTGGGTTTCGTCGCGGCACTCGACGACCACTTGAAACGCCTCGGGGATGTTGATTTCCGGGGGCTCGGCGTCGGGCGGCGCCTGTTCGGCGAGGATGTCGTCGAGCAATGATTGGACGGCCTTGTTTTCGGTTTCGACCTGCTGGAGCAGCTCGGCCAGGATGTCGTCGTCCGTCTCGGCCATCGCCGCCAAGGGATCGTGCAACGCCAAAAGCTTGGCGGCCTCGTCGTCGGTCAAATCGACCACGAGCACGGGCACTTCCATGTCCGGCGTGGTCTCCGCGCGGAGGTGGCCGTCGATCAGCTCGAGCGAGCCGTCGGGCAACTCGCGGGCCAGCAGCGCGTCGGCGTACCCGATCTCGGCCAGCACGCCCCGCAAGGCGTCCTGCTGGGCCGGCGGGTGCGTGCGCCAGTTCTTCGGGTGCGGCTTCAGTTCGCTCGCCCAAACGCGCCGGAGTTCACGGATACGATCGCGGATTTGCATGGGCAGTGTCTCCTATACTACTAGACTCTGTCTCGAGACCCGTACGACGGGCTTCCAAGCCCGTCGAAGGGACGCGGGAAAGCGACTCGCTTTCGACGGGCTTGGAAGCCCGTCGTACGAGTTTTGTTATGGCCCGTCGGGGTCGAGCGCAGTAGAATACGGCTATGGGTGAAAGGGATAGCAACGCTGACCTCAAAGATCCTCCGGCCGAGGCGGGTTCTCGGCTGCGGTGGTATCAGTTCCGCCTTTGGCACCTGTTTGCGCTGGTAACCGTCGCTGCAATCGGGTGCAGTTGGTTTGTCTGTAAGAGGAATGCCGCCAACCGGCAGAAAGCGGCCGTCGAGCGGGTCAAGGAGTTGGGCGCATACGTGTGGTACGATTATGTGGCATCTACGCAGTGGGAACACAAAGCTGATCCGCCGGGCCCGGCGTGGTTCCGCGATCTGGTCGGCGTGGATTTCTTGGCGGACGTGGTTGCCGTTGACTTTTGCGCCTTCGGATTCCAGCCTCAAGTCACCGATGCCGACTTGGAGAATCTCCGGGGGATGACGAAACTCGAGTATCTGGACCTCAGCGGCACGCAAGTCAGCGACGCCGGGCTGGAACGTCTTCGGGGGATGACGCAACTCGAAGAGTTGTACCTCTACGGCACGGAAGTCAGCGACGCCGGCGCCGAGAAACTCCGGCAGGCGTTGCCAAACTGCCGCATCTATCATGATTGAAGACGGCCGGTTGGGCCGTGGCGCTGCGAGGGTCACTTTCAAATCTCCTGCAACCGTTCGGCGACGTGGCCGAACTGGACTTCGTGGGTTTGGAGTTGGGTTTCGTGCCGAGAGCAGAGCAACCAGAGTTCGTGGTTGGCCTCGGCCGCTTTTTCGGTTTTTTCGTTCAGCTCGATGATCTGGGTGGCGATCACCGCCAGCTTGGCGTGGACCATGAACATCCACGGCCCGAGCGCCAGCACGGCGGAGGTAAACACACCGATCACGATGCTCCATTGTTGTACGTCCATGGGCTTCCTTTCTTAATGAGCGGGCGAAAAACGAGGCCGCAAGATCAAAGTTGTAGGGAACGCCCTCTGTGGCGTTCCGAGGGCGGCGGCAACCAACGATACCCGCCCGATACGCGGAACGGCACTGAGGCCGTTCCCTACAGGCCGATCCTTACTGCTTTGCCACGCGGTCCTTCAGGTCGTCGATCTTGTCGCCCAGCCGGTCGAAGAGCTTCTGGACCAGCAGCGGTTCGCCGGCTTCGAGCTTCGTGCCGATGCGGCGCGAGAGGAACCACAACCCGGCGCCGATGCCCAGCGCCAGCGGCGCGGAGAGCCCGAGTGCGCCGGCGAGGAGCTTGCCGCCGGAGAAGCCCACGGTGCCGTCGGTGAGTTTTTCCTGGGCGAAGTCCTTGACGTAGGCCCCGGCGATCTCGCGGCTGCTTGCCTCTTCGCCCAGCTCCTCTTTGACTTTGGCGAGCCGGTCCTCGACGCGCTGCCGGAGCGTTTCGCGGTCGCCGATCAGTGCTTCGACGGCGGCGCGGAGCCGGCCGGTTTCGGCTTGCGAGGTCTCGATTTCCTGCTTCACGGCGGCCACATCGGCCTTGGCCTCCTCGGCGGCCGCGAGTGCCGCCGGGGCGACGACCGGCCCTGCCGGTTCCGGTGCTTCGGCCGGTTCGGCCGGTTCGGCCGGTTCGGTCGGCGTCGCTTGTTGCGGGCGCATCTCCAGCAGCAGTTCGGAGATCCGGTCGAGCTTCTCGTTCGTCGGGCCGAGATCGATCGGCGGTACGACGGGCGCAGCGGGTGACGTGCCTGGCCACGTCGGCCAAGGGTTGCCGCGGCCCTGACCGGACGATTCCGACCGGCCGCGCTCGTACTGGTTTCGCTGAGGGCCGGGCAACAGGTGATAGCGGTACGTGCCGCCGGGCGCCGGGCACACGCCGCCGGGGCATTGGGTTTGAAGAGTAGACAGAGGACAGTGGACAGAGGACAGATTGGATCGCCTGGCCGTATCACTCGCTCCAGGACTCTGTTCTCGTTCCTCGGTCCTTCCTCCACTCGCTGCTTCCCGCTCCCTACTGTCCTCTGTCCTCTTCCCACTGTCCACTGTCCTCTTCCCACTGTCCACTGTCGTCTGTCCACTGTCCACTGTCGTCTGTCCACTGTCCACTGTCGTCTGTCCACTGTCCACTTGAAATGCGCGATACAGATCCTGCAACGACGTGGCGATCCCTTCGGAGTTGTTCGTCGTCCGGGCGCGGAGCAATCCGACGATCTGGCGGCCGTCGGCGTCGAAGATGGCCGAGCCGCTCCGGCCGTCGGCGGGTGTTGGGGTAAAGTGCAGGTCGGCGCCGCGGTAGCCCAGGGCGTGTCCTTTCCAGCCGGTCGACCACGTGCCGCCCGCGCAGCCGACCGACGCGAGCGTGTCGCCGGGGCGAACGACGTAATCGCGCGGGGCCAGGGGGACGGCTTTCGGCAGGATGCCGCCGAATTGCGACTCGGCTACGGCGACGATCGCGGCGTCGGCCGGTTCGCTGCGCGAGATCACGCGGCCCGGCAAAGGCGCGGAGCGATAGCCCCGCCACCAGAACTCGCAATCGACCGTCGGATGGCCGCCGACCAGATGAGCGGCGGTCAGCACGAACACCCGGCCCTGGCTGATCTCGAACACGCAGCCGGTGCCGCGGCCGCCGTCGCGGGCCGTGATGCGGCAGGTGGCGTCGTGGCAATCGGAGATGCCCGCCGGCGACGGCGCAGCGACCGTTGCCAACGCGAGAATCGCAATGCTGGTAACGCATACGTGGAACGGACGGTTGGAGTTCGAGCGTTTCATGGTTCTTCTCCCTGGTTGAAAGACGTTCGAGTGGTTTGAAGAGAATGGGTAATTCGTTCAAATTGCTGATGTTTCTGGTATCGCAGGGCGCGACCACCGGTCGCGGCTTTATAATGTTGCCGGTACCCCCGGTGCGCGACCACCGGTCGCGGCTTTATGGTTTTCGTTGGATGCGTTTGTTGCGGGGCGCGTCGCGGAACCCCCGCACGCGGTGCGGGGGCTTTTGTCGCTCACCGCTCACCGCTCACCGCCCGCCACCCGCCACTCACTACCCACTACCCACTACTCCAACGTGAATCGATATCGATAGAACGGCGAGCGGGCGAGATCGGCCGGTTCGGTCAGGCGGTCGGCCAGGTTTTCGACCGGGTCGACGCGGCCGCCGATGCGGTCGGCCATGGCACAGGCGTGGCTGCAAAAGGGCGGCCGGCGCGTAATCGCTTCGTCGTCGGTTTCGGCGCGGACGAAGTAGCGCACGACCGGCATGTGCAACAGCGCGGCGGCGGCCAAACCGGCGTAGCCGTACCGGCATCCGCATAGCCGCCGCATGAATTGCGTTGCCCGGCCGCGATCGTAGTGCGGCCAGCGGTTCTCGGGATTGGCTTCAAAGACGTCGTACCGCCCCGGCCATCGCCGGACCTGGCCGCTGAGCGTGACCGCCCGGCCTCCGGTGAATTGGAGGACTTCGAGGCAGAACAGGTCGCCGCCCCACCAGGCGGCCTTCGCGGCGTGGTTGTGCGTGCCGCGGCCGAGCGCCGCAATCAGCCCCCGGCTGCGGAACAGCAGCAGATCGCCGTCGCGGATTTGCTCGCGGACGTCCGGGTAACGGACAAGATTCGGTTCATTCGTATCGGCATTCATCGTTTTCCTCTTCCGCGACGTCGGTCGGTTCGAACGCGAAGGGGTCGAGATCGCAGGGGCAAAGTTCCAGGGGGTCGGCCTCGAAAAAGTCCCTTTCGAAGAAGGCTTCGAGAAGCCGGTCCGGATTCAGGTCGCAGACACCGTCATCCGGCGGGACATTGCACGTCGACGGCTCCGCAGCGCCGCTTTGCCCGGTTTGTATCTTTTCCCGGAGGGCCTCGTAGCGCGCGAGCGGCTTCCCCCGGAGGCCGACTCCCAGCGGTTCGCAGGGACCGTCGTCCGCGGGGCCGGTCCTGATACCGGTTGCTTCGAGACGACATCGAAGGCACGGCATCGCGACGATGCTGCCGCAGGCGGGGCACCGCTCCGGCGGAGCGTCGGGCGGAAGTTGCTCGGCCGGAGGCCGGGCGGAAGCGATCCGGGCGACGGTGTTGCGGGCAACCCCCGTTCGGCGTGCGATCTCCCGCTCGCTCAGCCTGCCGTGGGCGAGCAGCCGTTCGACTTCTTGGGTCTTCTCGAGTGCGAGCATGGTTGCGTGAAACGCAAAAAGCCCGCCGCCGGAATTCCTTCCAGCGACGGGCTCTTGTGGATACCTGCCCAAGGCAGGCTCTTCAGATACCTTGTAATATGGACGCTAGTATACTACATTTCGAGGCGTTTGTCAAGATCGGAATTGAGCCACTCGGCCATTTTCTCCAAAATTCTCCCGGCGCGGCATGGGCTACTTGCCCTTCCCTTACCCGACGAGCTGCTCCAACTCGGCCACGGCGGACTCGAGTTCCTCGACCAACGGCGAGTCGAGGGACTGTTTGAGCAATTCGACGACCGAGCGAAAGTACCACTTCGTCCCTTGGCGGCCGCCGCGGAATTGGACCCAAAGCGCCTCACCCTCGATGCGGTATTGGCGCAGCAGCGCCCTGGCGTTGTGCAGCTTGTCGGCGGCGACGACCAGCAGAATCGAAGGGTCGGCGCAGCGGAGCCGTTCGAGATGGGTCTTTTTGCGGTCCTTCCACGGTGGTTTCGGGATCTGATCCGTGTCGGAGCAGCCGTCGACGATCTCGGCAACCCGGTCGCCGAAGCGGCGGCGGATTTCCTCGCGGACCGCCGCGCCGCCCTGGTCTTCGACCGCATCGTGCAGCAGTGCGGCGATCGCCTCATCCTCGGTGCCGCCGTGTTCGAGAACGATGGCGGCGACGCCCAGCAGATGGGCAAGGTAGGGGGCCCCGGAAGCCTTGCGATTCTGTCCGCCGTGCAACTCGGCGGCGAAGGCCACGGCATCGGAGAAACGGGGGGCAGGGTTCATGGGACCCCAAGAAATGATATCCCCGCCCTGGGCAGGACGGGGGAAGTGAAGTATCGTTGTCAACATTATCTGGGCGAGATGCCCCGAAGGGTCTACCGCGGCAGGCTCGAGACGCGGGAGTTCTTCCATCCCTCGCCTTGTGCCACGGTCCGCTCCGACTCCAGCGCGGTCTCCAGGGTGCGAATCCGCTCTTGGAGGAATTCCTGCTGGTGCCGCCACTGCTGGCGGTCGCGCAACAGCCGCAAAAGGAGATTTTTTGCTTTACAAATCAGTCGCGCATTGGCCTCGACGGCCACGCGATCTTGGGTGTGCTGCACCGAGGCGGTCAGGCTGACGATATGCCGGCCATCGGGCAACGTGGCCACTACCGCTCCGTCTCCTTCCGTCTCGTCGTCGATCACCAGTGGCCCCGGCGTCGCCGACTGGCAGAGTGCTTTGACCAGCTCCGCCTCTTCGTCATCCATGGGAGCAGTTCGCTCGACGCAAAGCGGATCGAACAAGTCGCTGTGGTCGAGCCCGTCGGAATGTTCGCGCCAACGACTCATGACATGACTCCCCGAGAATTCGGACTTCTATTAAAAGGCTACTTCATATTCTACCGGAAAAGTGCGTGTCATTTCCACCCATTGTCCCCAAAAAATCATTGCATGAACCGGCCCGACTGAGGGGATTAGTGGCAAATTTTACCGGGTTGTTGGGCCATCCCCCTCCGCCACATGGCCCGATTGACCACCCTCATAAGGGCTAAACTCGGCCCAGACGGGCTGGTGGTCGGAGACCTCGAGCGACTCGCGCAGGGTCAGGTCGAACTCCCGCATCAGGTCCATAACGTCGGCTCGGCCGGTGAATTCGGAGGTGGCGCGGCGGTCGAAGAGGATATTGTCGATGGGTTTTCGAGAGCGAGGCGTTGTGGGGGTGTCGGTGACCGCAGAGGTGATGTCGAGAATGGCGCCGAGCTGGCCGAGCCTTTCGTCGCCCGGCCCGGAGTTTTCCACCCCGAAGTTACCGAGCATGATAATGTCGTCCTCGTTCGATCCCTCCCCGCGGACCGCCCGGTAGACATCGTCGAGCGAGTCGAGTTCGAAGGCCCGGTCGCGGTCGATATGGACATTGATCAGCTTGAACGTGAAGGCCTGGTTCGGTTCGGGTCCGCGGGCGCGGAACGCCGCCACGATGGGCACGTGGCGGAACAGACCGGCCGGGTCTTGGACCGAGTAGGCCAGCGTGTGGTCGATGGCGATTTTGGCGTCGTCGAAAATAAAGGCGCAATACTGCTCATTGGGGGGTATTCCGGCGTTCGGTGCGGAGGCGAAGCGGAATTTGCGTCCGCTGGTGGTGTTGATCTGTTCGATCAGCCGCACCAGCACGCCCTGGTTGCTCGCCCGAATGTCCTGCACGGCCACCAGGTCGAACTTGGGCACGAGCCGGGCCAGGACGTCGGCCACCTGGCGGTTCGCCAGTTTGGCCTCATCCAGCCGGGTAGCGTCGAAGCTGGCAATGCGGATGGGAGGACAGATTTCGGCCGGGTTTACGGGAGCCGGGTCGGCATCGGGAGTGGTCGGAGAGTTGCCTGCAGCGGAAGGCGAGGCCGGGTTTGCGTCCGGCTCGCGGGGCGTCACCGTGGCCAATTGCAGATTCCCCTTCTCGTCCCGCTGAACGTTGATGTTGTAGTTCATCAGCACGTAGCCGGCCACAAATATGATGCCGACGAGCACGATGACGCCAAGAAGTCTCGACATGATTTCCTCCGTCGTTGGGTGGATTCAACCGCCGCGGCTCTGTGGTGGACAGGAGCGACACCACTTGCCGGCGGGGGGGAGGGTACTCGAATCGGCCCGCCGATTCCAGGGCAATTTCGGGCCTGGAACTATCGCCGGGCTTCGCGGATGAGATGCCCCAGTTCGGGCAGGATGAGCTTTTCGAGGGCGAGGCGAACGGCGGCGGGTGAGCCGGGCATGGTTAGCACCACCGTCCGGCCGAGAACCCCCCCGGTGGCCCGGCTTAACATGGCCGCAGGGCCGATTGCCTCGAAACTGAGCATCCGAAAAAGCTCCCCGTAACCTGGTAGACGCTTATCCAACAGGGCGTCGACCGTCTCGACCGTCCGGTCGCGGCTGCCGAGCCCCGTTCCGCCGGTCAGCAGCACCGCGTCGATGTCGTCGCGATCGCGCAGGGCGGTGAGCAGTTTCCGCATCGGCCCCGGGTCGTCGGGGATGATCTCCCGAGCGAGCACCCGATGGCCGGCCTCGCTGAGCAACTCGACGGCGGTGCGGCCGCCCGTGTCGGTCTCGATGGTCCGGGTGTCGCTTATGGTTATGACGGCGCACCCAACCGATTGGGGGGCCTCGCGGCGATGCTGATTGGGAACCTCGTTCATGGTCGCCCTGAAAAATGGACCGGAGTTCGTCGAAAACCCCGGCTGGCGGGGGATTTTTCGTTGCTCGATCGCGGGCATCCCCCTTATACTAAAGGTGTCCGGGCCGGAAAGGAATAGAACACCCATGAAGAATTTTGGCTTTGCCTTGCTCGCGTCGGCCGTTGTGTTGGGGAGTGTCCAACGTGCGGCGCTTGCCGAGATATTCATTTTGCACAACGGCGGCCGCGTGGTGGGAAAGATCCTCAACCCCGACGAGCGGCCGCGGAAACAGTACGTTGTCGAGGTTGTCAGCGGCGGCCGGATTACGCTTAGCGTCTCGCAGGTCAAGCAGAAGCTCCTCACCCGCCCCGCGGAGTTGGAATACGAACGGCTCCGCCCGCAGTATCCCGACACGGTCGAAGGACAATGGGCGTTGGCCGACTGGTGCTACAAGAATAAGCTTTTGAAGCAGCGGAAGACGCACCTCGAGCGGGTCTGCGAGTTGAATCCCGACCATGCCGAGGCGCGCCGGGCCCTGGGCTACCAGAAGCACAACGGCCAGTGGATGACGCGCGACGAGCGCATGGCCAAAGAGGGCTACAAGTATTACAAGGGCCGCTACCGGACGCTCCAGGAAATCGAGCTGATGGAACGCCGCCGCAAGGACGACCTGGCCGAAAAGGAGTGGTACCGCAAGATCAACTGCTGGCGCGAACAGCTCGGTACCGACAAGGACGCACAAGCACGCCAGAGTCTCATGGCAATCACCGATCCCTATGCCGTCGAGGCGCTGACCAAGAAGCTCAAAGAAGACAAGGCCCCCCAGGCGCGGTTGTTGTATGTCGGAATCCTGGGCAGGATCGGGTCGGGCGCCGGCAACCAGGCCCTGTGCGCCGCCGCAATTGAGGACTCCGTCGAAGAGGTGCGGCTGACGTGCCTCGATTACCTCGCGAAAATCAAGCGGCCGGCCGTGACGGAGTTCTTCGTCAAGGAACTCGGGCACAAGGACAACCGGATCGTCAACCGGGCGGCGGTCGCGCTGGGTAAAATCGGCGATCCCTCGGCCGTCGCGCCGCTGATCGATTCGCTGATCACCGTCCACAAATTCAAGGAGGTCAAGAAGGGCGGGCCGGGGTCGATGACAACCACCTTCGGGACCGGACCTGGCGGTTCGGGCGCACCCGGCGGCGGCGGGCTCGCAATGGGCGGCGGTCCCAAAATCTACCGCGTTCCCTTCCGAAACTCCAACGTGCTCGATGCACTGGTCATTCTGACCGGCCAGAACTTCAACTTCGACCAGCCCACCTGGAAAAGATGGTACACCATCCAGCAGCAGCAGAACGCGGCGGGGCTCGTCAACCCGAGGAGGGATTGAGGGGAAGAGAGCAGAGGGAAGAGGGAACCCGCCAGTTGCAGAAAAAGAATTGTAGGACGGATTAACAATCCGTCCTACAATTCTTTTTCTGCAACTGGCGGTTAGAGTCTTACGACGTAAGACTCTAACGGGGCTCTTCAACCGTCTAATCCGTCAACAGGTTTCGCCAGTCCTGCTTCCCGGTCAGCCATTCCAGGTTAAACCGTGCCAGAGAGATGCGCTCGTACAGTTTTTTCTCGCCATTTTCGAAGAGCAGGAAGATCGTGCCATTCTTGTCCGCCGCCAGCGATGAGTACGCGCTGGGGCCCTCGTAGACCAGGCGTTTGACCGGCCAGGTCTTCCCGCGGTCAAAACTCGCCCATACAGTCATCTTGAAGCGGTGTCCGCCCGGGTTGTCCGGCGTGCTGAACAGCAACACGTCCTTTCCGCCCGTTGCCTCAACGGGCATGCGCACCAGCCCCGCGTTACAGCCGTAGCTCGGTTTGGTTCCGTACTTGAAGTAAAACGGTTGACCGACCTCGTAGAGGTCCTTCGAGACCTCCCAGTCCGTCCACATGTGTCCGCCGTCATGGCTCCAGGCAAGGCGTCTGCGGTGGTCCACCGCCATGTGACAGCGTGAATTGTAGTAAATCCGACCATCCGTCAGCTCGGCCAGCGCACCTTCACCCGTGCCGCTCTGTACGGGGCCGCTTGTTTGCCAGGTCTTTCCTCCGTCGTCGCTATAGATTGCCGTGTTGTAGTTGTACGGCCAGTATTCCTGGGCGTTGTTGCCCTTGGGTGGTTGAATCCGAGCGGGCATGAGCAGCCTGCCTTTGTGCTTGCCGGACTGGAGAGTGATACCCGATTCCGAACAGTTGACGTTGACAGGAGCATTGCCCGGCGCCCCGTAACCGGTTGCGTTCGGCTTGACGACAATGTCTTCTTTTTTCCAGGTTTTACCGTTGTCCCGGCTCCGCAACAAGAAGCTCTGTGCCGGGCAGACGATCATGATGTCCCCGCTTTTCCGGTCAACAATCACATTGCCGCCGCTGCTTTCCAGTTTTTCGGTCTCGCTCCATGTTTTGCCTTCGTCGGTGCTGCTGCGATAGAGTGCGCAGCCTTTCGCGAAGGCGAGAGCCGTTCCGTCGGGTGCGACGGCAATTTTCGGGATGCGGACTTTTTCGAACAGCACTTCCAACTCGCAAAACGGCTGTTTCTCGACCTCGCCCGGCGGCTGGGCGTGAGATAGTCCGGCCACGGCACATATCAACAGTCCCGCAGCGTAAACCGGCATCCAATGGGCGCTTGTCTTCATGGGTAACCTTTGTGTTTCGTTTTCTGTGTCGGGCGAACGGTCGCGTTCAGCCGTGTGCGGGTCGGGCCGCTGCGGCAGAATCATTATACCACGTTTCTTGGTTCTTTGGACATCCGAGGAATACCGATCACGGATAAAGAGGTTGAAGAGTTGCAGGAATCGCCACCTGACTGTAAGATACTGCAATGGCGGCTAACCAGCGGATGGGGCGGATGTTTCGCACCGCTCATCCGCAGACCGTTCGATCGGGAAGATGAAACAAGTCATCGCCATCATTAAGCCGTACCTTGCCGAGAAGGTGCTCGACGCGCTGAAGGACGCGGCGGTCGAGGACTGCGACGTCCGCGAGGTGAAGGGGTACGGGCGGCAGAAGAACTACCTCGACGAATACCGCGGCAGCGAGTACTCGCTGGCTTATCTGCCCAAGGTCGAGCTGACGCTCTGGGTCGACGACCCGGACGTCGACGAAGTGGTTCGCACGATCGTCGAGGTTGCGCGGACCGGCCGGATGGGCGACGGAAAGATCTTCGTGTTGCCGATCGTTTCGGTTTTTTGACGGCCGGCGTCCGGTTGTGCCGGTCCCCATGTCTCGGCTCACCACCCACGACTCGCTACAGGTGCCACGGCGCCCGCATCGGGATGTTCACGAACCGGTTGGCCTCCTCGTCGCCGACGATCTCTTCCTTGACCGGATCGTATTCGAGCGTGCGATTCAACCGGATGGCGATGTTGGCCAGGTTCATCAGCGCCGAGCAGCGGTGCGACGACTCGGCGTTGCCGCCGGCCTGCTGCCGCGTCTTGACGGCCACGTCGAACTCGACCAGCTTCGGCGGATCGGGCAGCTCGTCGTATCGCTTGCGTGCCGCTTCGTCGAGGTCCTTCACGCTCACACTGCTTCGCTTCTTGGGCCGGTCGTACGCGGCCTTGATGCTGCCGCCGCCGAGGACCAGCCGCAGGCCGTCCGCATAGGTGCTCTCGGTCCAACTGAACGGGCAGACGGCGTCGGGATGCTGCGGCCACGGGGCGGGGCCCGGCCGGACCTTCACCGGGCTCGTGTCGTCCTTGGCAATGACCCATTGGACCGGGTCCAGGCTGTGGAAGCCGAAGTTCGTCAGGTCGCCCCCCTCGTAGTCCCAGTAGAAGCGGTTCTTGTAGTGAACACGGTCTTTGTTATACGGCTTGTACGGGGCGGGCCCCAGCCAGAAGTCGTAGTCCAGCTCCTCCGGAACCTCCTGCTTCGGCAAGGCGGTTTGGCCGATCCGGTTCTTGCCGCTGGCGGTGACGACCATATCGCTGAGGTCCTTGATCAGGCCGTACTGGATGATCTTGTGATTCTCGCGGTTCGCTTCGTTTTGCTTGCCGAAGCGGCCGAACGTGCCGATCTGGAAAACCACGCCGTAGCGCTTCACGGCGTCGGCCACCGCGCGGCCTTCGGCAATGAACTTCGTCATGGGCTTCTCGCAGAAGATGTCCTTGCCGGCCTCGGCGGCCATGATGCAAGGGATCGCGTGCCAGTGGGGGGGCGTGCCGATGGCCACCGCGTCGATGTCCTTGCGTTCCAGCATCTTCCGGAAATCGGTGAATCGCGACTTGCCGTCGCGGTCGCCGCCGATCCGCTTCGTATCGACGTCGCAAACGGCGATTCTTTCGCAACACTTCCATCGCCGCATCCCGGAATCCTTCCGGCCGCCGTTTCCGATCACGCCGTAGGTGATTGTGTCGCTGGGTGCGGTTTCGCCCGGCCCGCCCAGCACGCGCCGCGGGACGATCGTGACCGCGGCGGCCGCGGCGGCACTCGTGCCGAGAAAACGGCGCCGCGAGATTCGGTTACTACGTGTATCAGCAGACATGATGATCTCCTTTGCCATTGGTTGATGAATCGACGCGGGCAGCCGAGCTATGTTGGGGGTTTGCCGAGCAACAACTGCGCCTGCTGGCGCACGGTCTCCTCCTTGGTCGCTTCGAGGACCTTTTTGAGCAGTTTTTCGGCTTGACGGGGGTCGTCCGTCCGGATCGACCGGGCCAGATCGACGGCGGTCCGGGCGGCCGGAACGCGGTACTTCACGTCATCGGAACCCATCGCGGCCATGACGTCGTCGACGGCCTTCCCACCAATGGCCGCGGCCAGGCCCTCCAGGGCCGCACAACGATCGTAAACGTCCTCGGGAGCCTTTCGCTCGTCGAGCAATTGGCGGAATATCTTCTCCGCGTCTTGGGTCTTGCCCGCCTCGGCCAGCCGGCGGCCGAGCAGCAAACAGGCGTCGGTGGCCTGGATTCGCTCGAAGGGTGCGTCAGTGTCGGCCGCCGTCAGCAGGAGGCCCATCGAGTGGGCGTCGCCCATGTTGCCCAGGGCGTACCACGCGACCAGCCGCACGTTGCGGTCGGGATCGTCGACCGCCTTGCGGATGGCATCGGCGGAATCCTTGTCCTGCAACCGTCCGAGGGCCTTGATGATCGTCGCCACCCGTTTGCCCTTTGCCTTCAGCAGTGCGGCCCGCAGCGCGGCGGTTGCCTGCTGGCCGCCGATGGCCAACAACGCTTGGGTGGCGGGCTCGCACAACCGGTCGCTTGCGAGCAGCGGCGCCAAGGCCGGGACCTCTTGCGGCCGGCCGCACAACTGGAGTTGCCGGCAGATGAACGCTTTTAGCTCGTCCGAGTGCTTGGCCGATAGCTCCTTGGCGAGCGTCTCGGCGATCATCTTCCGCTCGGCGTCGGCGCCGGGTCGCGAGGCATAGTGGACCAGGCCGTGCAGGGCGTATTTCGGTTTCACTCCCTGCGGGTCGCCAAACTCGTCTCCGACCAGCGCAACGAGCCTCTCCACCGTGGCCGGCCCTCCTTGGACTAACTTGGTGAAGACTTCCTTGATCGTAGCCTCATCCTGCGTGGGAATCTTCTCGAACAGCTCGGCCAACTGTTTCGGTATTTCCCGCTTAGGCTGTTCGGCTGCCGGGAGCTGTTCGACGACGGCCGACATCGCCGCTACGCCGGCAGTCGTCGCTGCGGGCACGGCGCGGGAACCGGGGTCTCTGGAGGACTTCATGGCGGGACCTCTCTTCTTCGGGACATCTTGGGAAAATGCGCAAACGGCCTGCACGCCGCCTGTTCGCCAGACGATCTATCCGCAGCGTAGCGGATACCTAACCAGCGTGCAACACCCGGCCGGCGGTCCGGGATTTTCCGGCGCAGTCTCTACGTCTTCATTGTCAGGCAAGTCGGGACTCGCTCCGCCGGGCGCACCATCTCTTCCTTCGGGGTTCTCGCCGACCGGCCCGGAAACGGGATCGGGTGATACGCTTGATTCGTTCGATTCGCTCGATTTTTCTTGCGATCCATCGGCGGCATCGGCCGGTTCGGTCCCGTTCAACTCGGGCGTTGCCGTATCGGGGCTCCCGACCCGAGAAGACCGAACCGTCATTCCCGCGCAGGCACGTACCCGGATTCCCGCCTTCGCGGGAATGACGGTTCGGGGGCACACTGCCTCCGCCTACAAATGCGGCAGTTATTTATCGGCTGTCCCTTATCGCCGTGCCTGGCGCATACCGGACGTGGATTCCCTGAAGAGAAAGCGGCTGCCCCCAGTTTGAGGTATCTGCGCACCACAGTTGCGACATTTTCCAGGGTTTGATGTCCAACATGGGCCCTCTAGGGCAAGTACGGGTAGAGGGAGGGTTGCTGATTCCCATACCCCCTATGTTGGGGCGCAGCGGGAATGTTGGAACCGTGCTATATCTGGGGCGTGGATGTCCTCAATCCGGGACTCAGGTTTGCGACGAGGATTGCGATGGCGAAATCAGAAGAGGGTTTCGATCCTTACTACAAATGGCTTGGGATCAAGCCGAAAGATCAGCCGCCCAACCACTACCGGTTGTTGGGGGTCGAGCTGTTTGAATCCGACTTGGATGTGATTGCCAACACGGCCGACATGCAGATGGCGCATCTTCGGAAGTTCCAATCGGGCAAGCATTCCCAGGAGTCTCAAAGTCTGCTCAACGAGGTCGCGAGGGCCAAAGTCTGCCTGTTGAATCGGGAGAAGAAGGCGGAATACGACGAGCAGTTGCGCGAGGAGCTTCGGCCGCCGAAGGTCGAGCCGCCGGCGGAGGAGCCGACGTTTGCCGAGCCGGAGCCGGTTGGTTTTCCGTTTGTGGACACCGGGCAAGTCGAGCCGGTGGACGAGGTGCCCTTCTTCGGTCCGCCGCCGGACGTCGGCTCCCCCGATGCCGGCGCGCCCGCCATTGGCCCCCCGCCCGGTTTTGTCGAGCCCATGCCGATCAATCCGTTTGCCGAGCCCGAGGTGGAAGAGCCATTGCCGCCGGTGACTCCACCGGCAGATGCCATTCCGCCTTCCAGCGCTCCGACGTTCCGTCCGCCTACGGCAAAGCCTCCCGGCCGCAGACCGGCTCCCCCGCCGGTGGAGCCCGCGCCGCCGGGCGAGAAACCGTCGCTCGACGAGGCACTTTCGAAGGTAATGAGTTCTCCGGCCGGTGCGCCGGCGCCGCCCGTCCCGGAAGTAACGGCTCCGCAGGCAACAACGCCACCCGTCCCGGAAGTAACGGCTCCGCAGGCAACAACTCCCGCAACCACGCTTGCGCCCGACGAGCTGGCAAAAAAGATTGCCGCCGACCTGAAAGCCGCGCGGCCGCCGTTCGTCGAGCGGGCAGCTCCTTCGTGGATATCCGGGCGTGGAGAACTCATCGGGTTCGCGGTGCTTGCGGGCCTCGCCGTCGCGGCCTTTCTGGTCCCTCGTTTCATTCCGGTTTGGGTCGAGAACAGCAAGTGGATGCTTTTCGGCTATTGGTTCCTTGCCTTGTTGGGATCGATTGCTGCGGTGCTGTCGGCGGCGTGGCATTTCGGGTGGACAAAAGGTTCCGGCAAGGGTAGCCCGGAGATGCTCGATATCACCCGGCAGGTCCGCTCGGGCGTGCGGGCGTTTCTGTGGCAGCACTGGAAGTCGGCGGGACGTTACTTTGCGCTGCTCCTCGTCTTCATCGTGATTCTCGCCTACTTCATGAAGGCGAAGCACAGCGATTGGCTGTTCGGTCCGTACTTGCAGCGGCGATGGATCATACTCGGGCTCTTCACCAGCGTGTTTTCTTCCGCTTTGGCCGGGCGGTTTGGGATGCGGGCGGCGATCTGGGCAAGCATCCGCATGACGGCCGGGACCAAGGATTCGGCCGGCCGCGGAATGCAGACGATGCTGAAGTTCGGCGCCGTGAGCGGGTTGCTGACCGCGGGGTTCTGCCTGCTGGAGGTCGCCGTCTGGTTCGGCGTGCTCTATTGGCTTGTGCCGCTCCGGTTTCAGGAGATTCTACCCGTGATGCTCTGCTTCGGCATCGGGGCGGCCAGCTATGCACTGCTGGCGAGGATCGGCGGCGGCATCTTCGCCAACGCCGGCGAGGCGGGATCGGAGTTCGCGGAAGAAGGGGGCGGGGTACCCAAGAATCACAAGCGAAATCCCGGCGCCGTCGCCCAAAGCGCCGGCAATATCGTCGGCATGGGGGCCGATCTCCATGCACTGTTCTATGTTGGCGTCGTGGCAACCGCCTTGCTCGGAACGACGGCCCTGAGTTCCCACGGGGGAGAGTTGTTGCCAAAGAGAATGGGATATATAGAAACGCAGAATGCGGGCACGGATAGGGAGAGGCAGGCACTCAGATTCAGACCGGAAGTAGTCAGGCAGATGCAGCTCCGTGCGTGTCTGTTGACGCTGGCCGTAGCCGGGGCGGGCGTCCTGGCGTCGGTTCCCGGGGTGTGGGCCGTGCGGGCGGCCGAAAAAGGCAGCCCCAAGAGACTGCTGAGGGAGTTCGACCGCGGGATCAACTGGTCGGTCTTTCTGACCATTCTTGCGGCCTGGCTGCTGACGCGGCTGCTGATGCCCGATTTCATGGGGCTTTTCTTGAGCATCGCCGTGGGCGTGTTGGCCGGTTGGGTGATCGGCCGCTGGGGCGAGCGCGCCGCCGGCAGCCGGTCGAAGCTGGCATGGGGCGTGGCCGAGCGTGCGGCGGTCGGTCCGGCCACGATGTCGCTCGGCGGCATGGCCAACGCCATGAGGGCCGTTTTCTTTCCGGTGATCGTGGTGGCGGTCACCGCGTTTTTGGCGTTCGGCACGGCCGTTCACTGGCGTTTCGACCAGCAACACTGGTGGCCGTTGCTGGGGCTGTACGGCATCGGCCTGGCATCGGTGGGGATGCTCAGCACGCTCGGGATGACCTTGGCCGGCGACGCCTGCGGATCGATTGCCGACAACACGCTGCGGCACTCGATGATGGCGAAATCGAAGCCCGGCCTACAGGAAAAAATGGCGGTTTTCAACGCCATCGGCGGCGCCATGGCCATGCGCGGCAAGTTGCTCTGCGTTGCCTCGACGGCGCTGGTCGGTTTGGTCCTGTTGGCCGTTTATTTGGCCAGATACGCGTGTTTCGATCGCACGTTCCGGTATCAAGGGATCGACTCCGCAAGACTGACCATTCAGGAACCCCGAGTGATGGTTGGGATCATCATCGGGGTGATGGTGACGTTCGTCTTCAGCGCGTTGATCTTCCGCGCCGTGGAGAGCGTTTCGCACTCGATCGCCCGCGCCATCCGGGAGCAATTCCGCGAAAACCCGGGGATGCTGCAAGCAACGAAGGCGCCCGATTATCGCCCATTCATCGCGAAGCGGACGAAGACCCTGTATCGGCTGATGCGGCGGCCGTTGCTGCTGGCGTTTCTTGTGCCGCTGGCGGTTGGAATCGTGCTCGGACCCACCGGCGTGGCCGGGCTGTTGTTTGGGGCCACGGTGTGCGGGCTTTGCATGGGGATGTTCCTTGCCTGTGCCGGTCAGTCGTGGACGCTTGCCAAAGAACACGTGCAGAAGATCGCCGACGAACAGGACTTGCCGATCGATCCTTCGAAGGAGATTGCCACCGGCACCCCCGCCCACGAAATGACGAGCCGGAGCCTGGCCGTTTTTCTCATCCTGATGGGCATGTTCAGCTTACTCATTGTCGGGCTCGTTGTCCGTTACAATCTGCCGGCGACGAAGTTTTTCTGACAGTTTCGTCGACAGGCAATCGGGCCCCCATTCCCGTTTCTTCATTATTGGTGTAAAATAGGATCATCAGTCTGCAGCCCTGTTCTCTCCGGAGTTTCCGATGGACCCGTTCCGATTGTGTCTGGCCTTGGGACCGGTGGCGGTGTACCTGCTGCTTTTCGGGTTGATCAATTTATCGCGGCGGCCGTTTTTGGTTTCCGGGACGCGCGACGCGGCCGCGTTGGGCTTGGCAGTTGCGGGGCTGGTGATTGTCGGTCCGATCGAGCTGTTTTTCCCCAACACGGCGGCCATGACGTTCGGGCCGTACGTCTGGCTGCTCCTGTTGGCATTTTACGGGTTGTGTCTCCTGTTGGTGCTTTTGTTGCTCCGGCCGCGATTGATTATCTACAACATGCCGGGCGATCAACTCCGGCCGATTCTGGCCAGCCTGGCAAGCGAACTCGACCCGGACGCCCGATGGGCCGGCGACAGCGTGATCCTACCCAAGCTGGGAGTGCAATTGTATGTCGACAATCTGACCGCTATGCGCAACGTCTCGCTGATTTCGAGCGGTCCCGACCAGAACTACGCCGGATGGCACCGTCTGGAAGAGGCGTTGCAGGCGACCCTGAGCGACGAAGAAGTCGTGCGAAATCCCCGTGGCATGTCGCTGGTCGCCGCGGGGGTCCTCATATCGGTGGCGCTGGTGTTGGCAATCGCCCGCGCACCACAGGCGGTGGCCCAGTCCCTGTTCGACATGCTGCGGCTGCCGTGGGAGTCCTGATCGCGCCGGGGCCGTCACTTCTTCTGTTCTTCCGGCGGGAGCACCCGGAAGACGATCCGGTATGCCCGGTGCCCTGCGGCCAGTTGTTTCGGATAGAGCCGGGTGATTTCTGCGCGAAGCCGGTCGGCCGTTTCAAAGCCGTCGGGCAGGGCGTCCTCGTCGGTCAGCTTGTCCAGGCGCACCTCGTCGACCGCCGTGATTCGGATATAGCCGACACCGGGAATGTAGCTCCGCTGATCAGCGCGCATCCGCCGATACTTCCATAGACGGATTGTCTGCGTCTTGTCGCCGGAGCGGATCGCCGGAAGGAACCGTTTCTTGAACAACAGCATGCCGCTTTGCCGGGCCCGGACTACTGGAATCCCTTGAAGAATTTATTGAGTTCGTCGTCGATGGGTTCGGCCGGTGCGGTCTGTTGCTGCTGCGGTCCGGGGCCCAGGTTTGCGAGGAAATCGGGCAATTCGTCGACCTTCTCACCGGCAATTTGCTCGGCCGGGCTCGGTTTACCCTTTCGTTTCTTTTTGTCTCCCGAGGCGGACCGCTTCTTGCCTTTGGTCGGTTTTTTGGTCCCCTTTTGTTTGCCCGCTTCGGGCGACTGCTTTTTTTTCTTCACCTTCTTCTTTTCCCCGCCCTCTTTCTTCCCCTTCGGGGTTCCCGACTGCTTGGTCGCCGGCTCGGACTGTTTCGCCGGAACGTCTTCCGCGTCTTCCGTGTCTGGTGCGTCTTCCGCGTCTGGTGCGGGTTCGTCGATGGGAAGGGTTTCTTCGAGGATATTCTCTTCGACAGGTGACTCTTGAACCGGTTTCTTCTTAGCGGCGAGGTCCTCCTCCACAGGTACCGCGCCCAAAAGCTCCTCAATCGTCATAGACTTAACCGCCGGCTTCTTGGCAGCAGGCACCTCGCGCGGCTCCTCAACCGCCGGCTCTTCGGCAATCTTTTCCCGGGCAACAAGTTCCTCGCTCGGCTCTTCGGCAGCCGGTTCTTCGGCAGCCGGTTCTTCCACTGCCGGCCCCTCAGCGACGGGCTCTTCGATCGCCGGTTCTTCGACTGCCGGCTTCTCAACGACGGGCTCCGGTGCTTCGACGGCGGGTTCCTCGACGGCGGATTCCTCGACGGCGGGTTCCTCGACGGCGGGTTCCTCGACGGCGGGTTCCTCGACGGCGGGTTCCTCGACGGCGGGTTTCTCGGCAACCGGCTCCGGTGCTTCGATGGCGGGTTCCTCGACAACCGGTTTCTCGACAACAGGCTTCTCAACGACGGGCTTCGGCACTTCGGCGGCGGGTTCCTCGATTTCCTCGATAACCGGTTTCTCGACAACAGGCTTCTCGGCGGCAGGCTCCGGCACTTTGGCGGCGGGTTCCTCGACAGCCGGTTTCTCGGCAACCGGCTCCGGTGCTTCGACGGTGGGTTCCTCGACAACCGGTTCCTCGACAACAGGCTTCTCGGCGGCAGGCTCCGGCACTTTGGCGGCGGGTTCCTCGACAACAGGCTTCTCAACGACGGGCTCCGGCACTTTGGCGGCGGGTTCCTCGACAGCCGGTTTCTCGGCAACCGGCTCCGGTGCTTCGACGGTGGGTTCCTCGACAACCGGTTTCTCGACAACAGGCTTCTCGGCGGCAGGCTCCGGCACTTTGGCGGCGGGTTCCTCGATAACCGGTTTCTCGACAACAGGCTTCTCGGCGGCAGGCTCCGGCACTTTGGCGGCGGGTTCCTCGACAGCCGGTTTCTCGGCAACCGGCTCCGGTGCTTCGACGGCGGGTTCCTCGACAGCCGGTTTCTCGGCAACCGGCTCCGGTGCTTCGACGGCGGGTTCCTCGATAACCGGTTTCTCGACAACAGGCTTCTCGGCGGCAGGCTCCGGCACTTTGGCGACGGGTTTCTCGGCAACCGGCTCCGGTGCTTCGACGGCGGGTTCCTCGACAACCGGTTTCTCGACAACAGGCTTCTCGACGACGGGCTCCGGCACTTTGGCGGCGGGTTCCTCGACAGCCGGTTTCTCGACAACAGGCTTCTCAACGACGGGCTCCGGTGCTTCGACGGCGGGTTCCTCGACAGCGGATGTTTCTTCGGGGAAAAGGTCGCCCAGAAGATCGTCGATTGTTTGTTCTTCCCCTGCCGGCTTTTCGGGAGCCGGTTTCTCGGCGGCCGGTTTTTCGGCGACGGGTTCCTTAGTTGGGGGTTCTTCAGCAGCCGGTTTTTCGGCGACAGGTTCCGGCGCCTTGGCAGCGGGTTCCTCGACGGCCGGTTTCCCGGCGACGGGTTTGGGTGTTTTGACTGCCGGTTCTTCAGCGGCGGGCGTTTCTTCGGGGAAGAGATTGTCCAGGAGATCGTCGATCGTCTGTTCTCCCCCCGCCGGCTTTTCGGGACCAGGTTTCTCGGCAGCAACCGGTTCCTTGGCGGCGGGTTCTTCGACGGGCGGTTTGTCGGCGATGGGTTCCGGTTGTTTGACCGCGGGCTCTTCGGCCGCCGGTTTCTTCGAGGAACGTTTCTCTGTTTCAGGGTCTTTGTGAGTTGGTTCTTGCGGTGTAGGTGACTTTGCCACCGGCTCCGTGGTCACCGGTTTCTCAGCCACCGGTATCTCAGGGCCCGGGTTGGGTTCCTTCGAGGCTGGGCCGGGTGGCTTCTGTTGCGAACTCCTTTTCGGTTTTGGCGGGGGCGCCGGGGCGGGTTCGGGTTCTTCTTCTTCCTCCTCTTCTTCATATTCGTCCAGATCTTCGTACTCTTCAACCTCTTCGTAGTCGTCAGCCGCCTCGTCTTCTGCAACGTAACCGTCTTGAGTCTGTTCTTCCATGAACGAGAAATCGGGAGCGCCGCCCTGACGCGGGGCCGGCGGAGCTGCAGGCTTGCCGGAATCTTCAAGGTCCGAGAACGAACCCATATCCGACTCGGTCATCTCCGCGTCTTCTTCGAAGTAGATCGGGGCAGGCACCTCATCCAAGTCGCCGTCGTACTCGTAGTTTGCACAGAACGTCAAAGGCCCGACCGTCAACTCCTCGCCGGGGCAAAGGGGCGATTCGCTGATCCGCTCTCCTTCGACCACCGTCCCATTCAGGCTGCCGAGGTCGCGCACCCACAAAAGACCCTCCTGCTCGAAAAGCTCGCAGTGCTGGCGGCTGATCAACGGATGGGCAACCGTCAACTGGGCCTCTTGGCTGCGGCCGATGATCGTGGGCAATCTCAATCGGATCTCGCCCTTGCTCGCATTGCCGCCGACGACGATTAACTTCACATCCATAAAGAGAGACTCGTGGCCCGGTTGGCTGCGGCTCGACTTGGTGGTGAACCCCGCCGCAGTGGTGAACGGCCGTATGGAAAACCAATTCGCTCCATTACCTATGATAATCCGCGAAATAACCCGTCGCAACGGTCGTGAATCCCAAAAGCCGGCAAGGGGAAGAGGGGTTTTGAGGCGTATTGCTGTTTTTGCGTTGTCCAAACCGGTGCAAGTCGGGGGGAGATTAAGGAAAATCATTACCAAGCCACCCACATGAGGGTGTGTTGGCCGTGGTTTATCCCTTCCCCATTACCATTCCCGTGTCTAATTGCCCTTGCAAGGCGTTGCGCGAGGTCTATAATTACGCGGTTCACCCCGGCTCGAATCATTTACCCCCCCTCGGGTGGGGCAAATCTGTGCGGGTGTAGCTCAGTTGGCAGAGCACGACGTTGCCAACGTCGTTGTCGTGGGTTCGAATCCCATCACCCGCTCATTGGGTTTAGAAACGCTATCGCACGGCAGAAAAATGGCTGACACGAACAACCCCGACTCCGATCCGCCGGCGCCCGGTTCCGAGGATCCGGTCGACGGCGAAACGGGCGTCGCCGCCGAGAGCGACATCGGCGAGGAAGAAAAGGAAAAGCTTAATCTGGAGGTGTCCGTCGAGGAGCGTGGCACGTGCGAGCGTCACATCAGCGTGACGATAGCGCGGGACGACATTGAGCGTTACTACGACCGGGAGTTTACCGAGCTGATGCCGACGGCGCAGGTTCCCGGTTTTCGCCCCGGCCGGGCCCCGCGCAAATTGATCGAGAAACGGTTCCGCAAGGACGTAACCGACCGGGTGAAGAGCAACTTGTTGATGGACGGTTTGGCGCAAGTGAGTGAGGAAGAGGACCTCTCGCCCATTAGCGAACCGGACATCGATCTGGACACAATCGACGTTCCCGACGACGGGCCGATGACGTTCGAGTTCGATCTGGAGGTACGCCCCCAATTCGACCTGCCGGCGTGGAAGGGTCTTACGATCGAAAAGCCTGTCCGCGAGTTCACCGGCAAGGACGTGGACGACGCCTTGCAGAATATCCTGGCCAATCGCGGCCGGTTGGTTCCCTATGACGGAGAGGCCGACATCGGTGATTACATCACCACCAACTTGTCGTTCACCGACGGCGACACGCTGCTCTCGCGAGCCGAGGAGGAGGTCATCCGGATCCGGCGGGTGCTGAGTTTCCGCGACGGAAAGATCGAGAAGTTCGACAAGTTGATGAAGGGAGTCAAGGCCGGTGAAACACGCGAGACCCAAGCAAAGCTTTCGGAGGACGCCCCGAACATCGCGATGCGCGGCAAGAAGGTTACGGCCGTATTCGACGTTCTCGAAGTCAAAAAGCTCGAATTGCCCGAACTAAGCGAGGAACTCCTCGAGGAACTCGGGGAATTCGAGCTGGAAGCCGATCTCCGCGATACGCTCAAGGATCAGCTCGAGCGGCAACTGGAATATCACCAGCATCAACGTGCCCGCGAGCAGATTACCGCCGCGTTGACCGTGGCCGCCGATTGGGATCTGCCGCAGGATATGCTCGAGCGGCAAAGCCATCGCGAGCTGGAGCGGGCGGTGATGGAACTGCGGCGCAGCGGATTCAGCGATGATGAGATCCGGTCCCACGAAAACATGCTCCGCCAAAACAGCCGCGTCACAACGGCCCGGGCGCTGAAGGAACACTTCATTCTCGAGAAGATCGCCGAGGACCGGGAGATCGACGTTACCGAAGAGGACTACGATGCGGAAATCCAATTGATCGCCGTGCAGAGCAACGAATCGCCCCGGCGCGTCCGCGCGCGATTGGAAAAGACCGGCTCGATGGACGTCCTGCGAAACCAGATCGTTGAACGCAAGGTGATCGACTTGATCCTCGAAAACGCCCGGTTCAAAGAGGTTCCTTACGAACTCGAGGAGACCGACGAGGAAGCCCTCGACCAGACCGCCGGCGGCCACGAGGAGGACATCCCCGAAGCCAAGGTGGAAGCCGGTGAAGCCGCCGAGGGCGGCCGGCCGGAAGAACCGCCGGTGAGGGATTAGGAATTCGGACTTCATGAAGAAGGATTGCCCATGAGCGATTTTCCCGGGCCGTTCCCGGTTGACCCGACGGCAGCATACCGCGATTATCAGCGGCAGCGCCAGATGACCCTCGGCGATCTGCTGCTGGAGAACCGGATTATCTTCCTCCAGGGGGAGATTCACGCCGGCAACGCCAACGAGGTGGTGATGAAACTGCTCTACTTGCAGAGCGAAAACCGGCACAAGGATATCAACTTCTACATCAACTCGCCCGGCGGAAGCGTCAGCGCCACGTTGGCTATCTACGACACGATGCAAATCCTCAGTTGCCCCGTGGCCACCTACTGTGTCGGCCTGGCCGCCAGCGGCGGCGCCGTGCTGCTCGCCGGCGGAACCAAAGAAAAACGCTTCGCCCTGCCCCATTCCAAGGTGATGATTCATCAGCCGTACGGGCAGGTCGGCGGACAAGTCTCCGATATCGAAATCCAAGCGGAAGAAATCCTCCGGAACCGTGAAACGCTCAACAAGATCTTCGCCCAACACACCGGTCAGCCCTTCGAACAAATCGCCAAAGACACCGACCGGGACTTCTACATGAGTGCCGAGCAAGCCAAGGACTACGGCATCGTCGACGACATCCTGACCAAGCAGAAGACGGACGAGGACGAAGAGGACGAGTAAGCCAAACGTTCCCCGAAACCCCACAAACGCCACACCTAATCCCCGGCCCTTACCATGCCACTGATCCCTTACGTGATCGAGAAGAGCGGCCGCGAAGAGCGGGCAATGGATATCTACAGCCGGCTCCTGAAAGACCGGATCGTCTTTCTCGGATCGAGCATCAACGACGACGTGGCCAACTCCGTCGTGGCCCAGTTGTTGTTCCTCCAGTCGGAAGGACCCAAAAAGGACATCCATCTCTACCTGAACACGCCGGGCGGAAATGTCTCGGCCGGACTGGCCATCTACGACACGATGCAATTCATCGGTTGCGACGTGGCCACGTATTGCGTCGGCCAGTGCGCGTCGATGGGGGCCGTGTTGCTCGCCGCCGGAACGGCCGGAAAACGCAAGGCACTACCCAATGCACGCATCATGATCCACCAGCCAATGGCCGGCATGGAAGGCTCCGCCGAAGACATCATCATCCACGCAAAGGAATTCGTGAAAATCAAGGAAAAACTGAACCGAATCCTCATCAAGCACACCGGTCACCCCCTCGAGAAAATCGAGGAGGACACCGATCGCGATCGCTTCATGTCGGCCCAAGAAGCCCTCGACTACAAACTGATTGACGAAGTCATTGAACATATGGAAGGGGGGGAGTAGCCGGAAGAGGATAACCCCAAACCACAAGTCACATCACACGTCTTTTCGTTCCTTTCACACAACCAGTTTCGTTCTTTTCTACTACGATGGCTGTTTCAGTTCCCGGTTGGAATCGCTGCGGTGCGTTTCCACCCTTGGAACGCTTGCTCGCGAGGTTATCATGAAGATTTGGCATTGTGTTTTTGCTGCCACGGTTTGTCTGGCGATGGTCGGGTGCCACACCGATCCGCATATCCTCATGTTGGAGCGGGAAAACCGACTGTTGGAGGACGAAATCTGGCGGCTCCGCTGGGCGTTGGAAGACTGCGGCGGATGCGCGCCCGTCAGCGGGCCGAACCTCATTCCGCCGGGGCAACTCCATCCCGGTGCTGCGCCGGGCACGGCCGGTTCGGGCATTTCCCGGGCGGCAAGCGAAGCAGCGCCGGGAACCGGGCTGCCGCGCGTCGACCTGGGCGAACCGGTGCAAGAAGGCGAACAACCCAAAATCTTCAAACGGCAACCTTCGGAAGCCCCTTCCAAACCCGCACCCGATGCAAAGCGGCTCCAGCCGACGCCCCTGCCCCCGCCCCGGGAGCAACTCGACGAAGCCCCCCGGTTCAAGCCGAATGAGACGCCTCGGCTTGCCCCGCCCGCCGACAGCAGCAAAGTAGAGCTAATCACGCTCCATGAAAGGTTGTGCGGCGGCTACAATGCCGACGGCCGGGACGGCGACGAGGGAATCCGGCTGGTGCTCGAACCCCGTAACGCCCACGGCCGCATCCTCGCCGCGCCCGCCGACGTGGCCGTCGTGGTGCTCGATCCGGCCTTGCCGGGCGAAGCCGCCCGGGTGGCGCGCTGGGACTTCCCGGCCGACGAGATCGCCCGTCGCTTCCGCAACGGCGGTGTTCTCTTGGAGGCACTCTGGCCGGCGCCGCCGCAGCACAGCGATCTGCACCTGTTCGTCCGCTACACCACCCGCGACGGCCGCTGTATCGAAACCGACCGTTCGATCCGCGTCGCCTTGCCGGGCGAGACTTCCAGGCGCTGGGCGCCGGCCGAACCGCGGCCGGTGTCTGCGACGAAACTGGCAACTCCTCCCGGGCCGGGACCGAGTTTGCAGGCCGAACAGCCGGTCGGTCCGGCCACCGCCGCGTGCCCCGCCTGGTCGCCGTATCGGGACAGGTGAGCGGTATTTCCAGAGTAGCAGCTTTCCGTGTGCCGTCCGTGGTAGTCGTAGGGTGGGACCAGCGGCCCTCAGGCCGCGCCGGCCCACCAGAGATTTACCGCATTTTTCTCGCATTGGTGGGCCGGCGTCGCTTCGCTCCTGGTCCCACCCTACAAAAACTGGTCCCGCCCTACAGAAAGCAGGCGTTCCATCACGACCCGCGTCGGGGAGGGCCTCGCCGTCCGATTAGGGGGCACGTGTAGAACCTTGTTGGTGCGAGGCCGTCGCCATCAAAAAACGCGGCTTCCCGACGGCCTTGGAAGGCCATCGTACCCTCTGCCAGATTGACAGGGCCGTGGCGTTCTGTTAGTTTCGTGTTGTTGTACGTATTTGAGGCCGTCCGGGAATTCGCCCCTGTAGGGAACGCCCTCTGTGGCGTTCCGCAGATGGATCGTTGCCCAAACGGAACGGCACAGAGGCCGTTCCCTACAGTGATTTCTGTCTGCAATT
>Ga0180431_10001072_pt1 | contig 38260 bp, 21 predicted proteins | sample SS_ome_11_FD_132459 | JGI IMG/M metagenome (GOLD analysis project Ga0180431, IMG submission 132459) | Hypersaline lake sediment archaeal communities from the Salton Sea, California, USA - SS_1_MS_1 metaG | ecosystem: Environmental > Aquatic > Non-marine Saline and Alkaline > Hypersaline >... | reverse complement strand
TTGATGCCGGAATATTTTGAATCCGTCAGCAAAACACTGCCCGATAGGAATTTCTTGATTTTGTACTCATAAAACAAATGGTCAAGGCTTTGGTCGTAGCCACAAGGGTTGGTTGATTTTAAGATTTCGACTATCTCAGGGATCGTACTCCCCTCGCCCGTGTGGTATATTTTGCAAAACTCTGAAAGAATCTCCGGAAGGTCAGAATCCAGCAACTCCAAATCCAGTTGATAGGTCCTATCAGACATTCGGTGAAATTTAAAAAGGGTTCGCTCCCTTTTCAACGACTTTATAATATCGCTGAACTTTACCGAAACATGGATCCCGCTTCTCATTTTATCTTCAATACCCTGCAAAAAGGATTTTTCGATTCTGTAAATAAATTTCAATGATACAGATTCAGTCTTTACAAGATCCTTTACCGCTATACCTCCAATTTTCACTGTCATTTTCGCCCCCAGTGTTTTTCTATAAGGGTTACATATATTGGAAGGATTGGCAAGAGATACTGCGGAATAATTTTTACAAATTTTACGATATTTCTGTATGCGAGTAAAAAATCAGCTATTCGTAAGAGTGTTTTGCCGGAAGGTTATTCCTCTTCCACAAAAATTGCTGTTCCCTTAACGACTTTGGCATTTACCGGTGCTACCCATATTGTGCCGGTCCCGTACCCACCGGTCATAGCGGATGTCTGCCTTCCCGTAGCTGTCAACAATACACCGTTTGCGCCGATTTTTGCCGCTTGTTTTTTAAGCTCCGCGACAGCGTAATCTTGTGATCCTTGATCAGTCCATCCCGAATCACTTGAGGCTTCAACTATACCAAGAATATCATATTTCTTCGGCTCTTCAAGATACAGCTTAATCGTTTGTGGATCCACAGCAGACCGAGCGGTTCCTGTAAGCACAACACTACCGGTTGCGCATCCCACAAGAAATAAAGTTATTAGGCAGCATGTAATGATTTTAAAGTTCGGAATCCTCATCTTCTTTCTCCAATGAACTCTCTGATTCGTTCGCATCCGGCTTTGTTTCTTTTTTCTTGCGTTTTCTTTGAGTCTTCTTTTCAGACAGAGATAGACGGATATCCCCTAGCTCCGCTAACGCACCTTCATTAAGAATCCGCCTCACACCTGAGACGATATCTTCCGGAGAAAGAAAAACCCCGGAACTCTTCCTCAATTCACGCCTGATAACTCTTACTGAAGATTCACACAATATAGCCTGAAGAAGATTTTTCGGATGAAGCGTGTTTGTTCTCTGCCAAAGTTCTTCGAGTACTCCCTTTTTTATGCTTTTCAGAGATATTAAGTCAAAATTCTTCGCTATTTCTGCGACATCGTCATCGATAATATTCCATGACGTGATAAGTTTTGTTACCGGCGGCTGGCCGAACGATATGTGATACAGTTTCCATACTTTGCTATTGGTAAGAACTACCCATTCGCACCCAGCGTTTATCGCATATGATGTTACTTGCTTAAGATGTTTCGGAGCCAAATCTACGGCAACTCGTTTAATCTCAACCATCATAGTGGGTCTTACATCTTCGCCTTCTTCCGCCTGCACAGCAAAATCCACATGTTCTGTTTCTCCGGCTCCTCTGACGGCACGTTCACGGGATAAATGCTTGAATGCGTCGTAACCCATTATCGATTCAAAGATCCTTTCAATCCGCCTGCGAGTTTCCGCCTCGTTGCAATCCGCTTTTTCAGATTCCTGCACAATACGCCGTGCATCCAAAATAGCTCGACGTATTCCCTTATCAATTGAATTCCTCGCCATTTTTACTCCTATCTTTTTTATTCTCAACTAATTATTGCTTTTGTTCTACACCTAAATCTGGCCCTCCTGTTACTGCGTCGTTTTTATTATTATCTAATTCTTTTTTTAGTTTTTCAAGTGCTTCCTGTAATTGAGGCTGATTAGGATTCAGCAATAGAGATTTATTGAAAAAATCTAACGCTCTCTCATAGTCTCCTTCAGAATAAAATATTCTACCAAGGTTATTAACAACCAGATAATTATTCGCATTAATAGTTAAGGAATTGGCAAAATACTGTTTGGCTTTTTCCGCATTCCCTTGATTCGCATAAAAAGCTCCAATGTCATTCTGGATTATAACGTTATCCTCACCTGCCAGTTTATAGTACTTTAATGCTTCCAAAAAACACTTTTCTTCTTCACGAGCATCCCCCATAGCTCCATACACCCCAGCAGCCAAGTGATAAATATTTGCTTTAATGTGTGGCGATTGGATTTTTCTAATATTGTTTTTATAGTTTGCTATAAATTTTTCATATTCCTCTCTGCCATAGAAGATTTTTAGTCTGTAAAACATTAACTCATCATTATCCCCAGATATTCTAACCCCTCTGTCGACATATTCTTCCATCTTATTCCAATCCCCTTTAAGTAAATTCACCCTTATTAGTTCCATAATCAAAGTCATGTTATTGGGGTGCTTTTTTACTGCATTCTCCAATAGGCGGTTCGCAGAATCTACCGCTTCTCTGGTGCTTTGTTGTTTATACACATTTAATCTGTCCACAACCTCCTCAATAGTTAAGTCCCGACTTGAACATCCAGCCACAAGCACCAATAATATTGCAAAGATATAACCTTTCATCATTGTCCCCTTAAATTCATCTTGTCCATGCATTAATTATAGCCCCAAAATATTTCTTTAAAAGGATTATTATCGTCCCACGTCCTTTTATATCGTAATTAAAACCCCACCCGAGTTGTCTATGAACCGCCAACTGATTAGTATTAATTGTCATCTTCCATTCGGAAAAATCAAAAACTACCCTGCCATTATCGTTCATCGAATCATTTCCAATCAGGTCCAAATATTTTCTTTGATACATAGAAGACGTATGAAAATCAAAACCCCCAGCATCTTGATAAAATACTCTGTCCCCATAATGCACATTGTATTTCCATTGTACATTATTTTTAACATCTGCGGCAACTAAAACATTGGCTAGTTCCCGTTTCATCCAGTTAAAAGACACCATGATATGCCCCAGCCCTTCAGTCCCTTCGTATAGTAAAGCATAATCCGAATAAGATTCATAATAAAAATTGACGTATGTTGAGGTCCGGTCATTCATATCAGGTCTTATAAAATGTGCGGCAGTGTCCCAGCCCATACCCTTAAAAGTCGCGGCAAGGTTTTTGTTCCACTCATTCGCGTTTAATACCCAAAAATTCGTCCCCGATATATTATCGTTCCTGTCATAAAAATCGTACGCATCATTAATGGCATTTAAACGTCCATTTACTGCATCAGTAATATTATCCCATAATGAGTTGGGTCTGGAACTTTCAGGCATTATTACCGATATATCACCCCTGTTCAGATAGTTAGACATTCTACCATCATCTACCAAGGCATAGGTATTCATCAATGAAGTATCTGTAACATAAACGTGTCCGTCCGCTGTCATGTTTAGTCTATAAGTCCCGTTTTCCAATTGTGTTGCCGTCAATTGCCCGAATTGTCCGTTAACAGTCGAGTTAGCGTAATCAATTATTCCGGAAGAATTAATCTTTAAGTCAAATACGTCGCCTTCGGCGGTTGTGACTATGTGTGAAAGTAATGTATGGTTATCATCACCTGAAACACAAATAGTACTATTGCCGCTAGATATGCTGATCGTCCCATCCCCGTTTGTGGTATATGTTGCCTTTTGGCCTTCGATGAAAGCCACCTTCTTGTCGTAGTCCACATAAAGGTTTACATCGGTTATATCCGTAATCGTATTATCAGGATTCACCCTGAATGTTCTTCCGTCTGTTGAATAAGCGTATTTTAGCCCATTGTCTTCATTTATGGCTAAATGAGAGTCATTATAGATTAGTTTTTCATTACTTAGTTCACCGCTTTGAAGATTGAAGGTAGCTTCTAGTCTTACCGAATATCCTAATTCATCCGAAAGGAAGTTTTCTGAGTACTGAACATTTAAGCCTTCGCCGATATCGTAGCTCTGCCCATTTATTATGACCTTATTATTAGTGTAATCCGCCTCCATTTGGAATCTTTCATCGGCATAAGCAACTATTCTTTCTTTTCCATTGACTACTTCAGTTGTATAAACAATCTCATTTCCTGTTTCGGGATTTAGTCTTAGCATAACATTCTTATCCCCGCTTTCCCCATATTTCTCAACCATCTCCCGATATCTCCGCAAGGTTTGTTCTTTCCATATAGCTTCATGAGTAGCTTGCTTTAAAACGTCAAAACCCGCCGAAATGACCGAATTTATGCTCACGCGTAAAAATGACGCATACCACTCCTCACCTAACTCATCTTCCAAAGCTTTATATGTTTCGTTGGAGATGACCGACTGCATCGTTTCAAAGCCAAGTTCCAGCATTATGTGGGCGTGATCAGTGCCCGGGCACCATGTGCCGCTCCAATTCGGAGCCGTAGCTGCTCTAAAGGGCGTAAGGAATAAAGCTCCGGTGAAGCTTATGCCGAGCTTGGCCAGCCAGTTGGATGTCTTGTCCATTTCTTCGCTGATGTAGCGGAAAATACCGTTGGTCACAAAGCCTGCCCCGGTGTTCACTATTGCCTGGAAGGCTCTTGAATACCAGGTTTTTGGCGTTTCCCACAATGCTTCCCCGATTCCTCTCGCCGCCTCTACGATCTCTCCGTATACACTTATCACACCGCTGACAACGTTACTGAGGCCCATTGACACTTTTGCTATCGCGCCGGTGAATGCTTCGCCGACTCCGACCAGAGCTTCACCTATTTTCTCGCCCACGCTCTTGATGAAATTCGTCAGGCCATTGACCGTGCTTAAAAGACCTTGAAAGAGAAAGGTCGCATATCCGAGCGCAAGGCTCTTTAAAGCCAGCGTATATTGACCATAGCAGATGGCTGTCGCCATGCTCATGGCCGTGTTTATTATCGTGAAAGCGTATCCCGGCACGAAAAATGAAGCAACCGACGCCACTATCAGCGTGCCGATGGCGCCAAAGACGCGGCCCCATTTGCCCTGCTCGATGGCGAACTTGATGGCGTTCACCAGCTGTTTTATGGGCTCTATTATGTAGTTTATGATCTTCTTTATCGCTTTTACGATCTTCTTGAATATCTTGACGATGGCTTTCCAGAGGTCCTGCCACCAGCCGGCGCCTTTTATGTTCTTGAGCTGGGCGTCCGTGAGGCGCTTGTCATAGTCGGACCTTTCGGTTGAAAGCAGTTTTCCTTCGTAGTTCTCCCTGAATTCGCCTATCTTTATTTCCTTCGTCTGCTCTGTACCGTCGGCGCCGTATCCGTTCGTCACGATCACATGCGTTATATTGCCCTGGGCGTCTTTTCTGACGCCTGTCACGTTCATGAAGTGGCTGCCGTTATAGTGGACTATTGCGGAATAATCGAGTATCTCGTCGAATTTGGCCAGAAACTCATCCGCATCATACTCCGTTCCATACAGGGAAAGGCCTCTCTTATGGGCGACCTTCTTTATGGCGTGCATACTTATGAGGAGGTTGCCCGCTGTGTTTTCGTCTATGACGCCGGTGATGATATCTACGAACAGGAGTTCCGTGAGGAGGGTTTCTAATTCGCTGCTATTGAGGTTTTCGGAGGGATGGAGCTGTTTATACAAGGCCTCGACGGCGCTGCGCCCGAAATGGTTATCCTGCTTCCTGAGCCAGGCGATTATCTCGAGTATCTGTTCGCATGTGATATGAACAAGATACTCTGAATTCACGGAAGAAAGGCCCATGACGTTCGCCACGTAATCGTGCTTGTCTTCCGCGTCAAGATAGCCTCTCAGGAATCCCGTCCCTTGTTCGGTATCGTACAAAGCGTTTATGACGGAATCTATGGAAGATCTCCTCTGGTCATATTCGTCGGCGTATCTCGAATCGCGGATATAAGCCCTCATCTCGGCGAGGGTCAGGGCATTGTTCCTCATGTGTTCCAGGGATTCGTCTATTTCGTCATCCGTGCCTTCCCTGCCGAGCACTTCGCGGAATATCTCTATTATGTACTTTTTGTCATTCTCGTCTTTTCTATCCGCCTGAGCATTTTCCAGCTGTACGTGAGACTGCCTGATCATATCTAAAGCGTTCTCAAGGCTGCCGATAATGTCCTGCCGGGCATCAAAGGCGCCCGTGAACTCAAACGCTATACCGCTTACCCTCGCGTCACGTAAAGCCATGGCCCTTTCTTCGTAGCTCAGGAGGGCCCCCGAAATATACTCAGCGGACCGCCAGATACATTCCCGCGCGGAGTCCGTAAAGCCGGTATCTTCCCAGTAAGCGATGTGGAGGGCCATCTCCTCCGCCGTAGGATCGCGATACAGCATCGCCCTGCAGTATTCGGTGATCCTTTTTTCCGCCTCGGCCCTTACGAGCGTCTCTTCATTGTTCAGAAAATAGATATTCTCGTCGTTCACGTGGATCTTTTCCACGTTATTCCACTTGTCATACGTGTACCCGTAATCGTAAGTGCCGGTATTATCATGATATACGATTATGTCGCCTTCGTAGTTGTAGATCATGTAATCTTCCCCGGTTTCGTGGCCGGATTTTGTCACCGTAAGCTTCAAAACGTTCCCGTTATCGTGGTAACAGTACTCGTACTCCTTACGAGTGGTCTCAAGCCGTTTTGTCTCCTTCTTGAGTATGTCGGGAACCGGGGTATCGGACACACCTTTGGCCTTCAGTTCGTATATCCTGAACCAGTTGCGGTAGTTGACATCTGAACCTGACGATGAAGTGTTCACATATAATTTTATGTCCGTAACACCGGTGAGCCCCAGCCCGGTCAATTCCCTGGTTTCCGTATTTTCTACATTCCCGCCGTTGCCGGCGCTCCCACTCCACCCGGAACCGTCAATCATGTTCCAGGTAACCCGGTTATCGTCCGACCAATACACATAAAATGAAGCGTTACAGTTCGGGTTGTACGGACCGGACCCGATCGAAGCATGAACCCCGACCTTAAAATGCACGGTATCTATATCCCTGGGATCGGAGAAAGAGTGTACCGAAGTGGCTTCCAAATGACCGCTGTTCGTCCCGGATATTTCGCAGTACTGCGCCGTGTCCCAGTCGCCATCTATTCCGAACCCGCCGAAACCGCCTCCGGTATACGCATGCTCGGTATCGTCAAGCATGATAAAGTTCGCAAGGCCGTTGGGGTCGGTATCGCACGCATAGACCGACTGCGTCTGCTGCTCGTAATTGATCACCCTCGTCCTGCTTCTCAAAGCGCCTTCCGGGGTCTTATCGTAAGAATAATTCGCAAGATACGCGTCATCCAGGCCGGTGAGATCGGTTTGATATATCTTAAGCAAAGGATATAATTCTTTGTCCGCGCCGCATGCCCAATTCACCGCTCCGTATTCGTTGATAGTACCGTCGGGATTCGTGAACTGCGCTTTGATGACAGGATCTGCATCCAGAACGGCCTCAAGTTCCGGGGTATATTCACGCGCATACCGTTTATAAGACTGGAGCCGCGAATCGGTCCATGAACCGACCTTTGCCGCCCATTCCTTGAGCGACCAGCCGGAATACTTGCCCGTGCCTGTCGCTCCGGGTGAGTAAAAATAATCCCTCAGATCTTCGTCTTCCTCCCATATTACGGCGAGGATATCCCTCTCGGCTATCAGATCACTGTCCGCGTTGAACTCCCTGCTGTAAGACAAGTTTTCCAGAACGACAGCCTTGTATGCCATTACCTCGCTGATATTAAGGTACGTCTGGGGCATAAACTCGTCCGCACCCTGGATCTTTATGTATTTGACGTCCTGTTCATCAAAAGTGATATCCTGCCAATTCCACGGCGTTCCCTGCCCTTTGTCAGCGACCATCGTCCACTCTTCGGCTGTCCCGGATCTTACAAATACCTTGTACCTGTACGAAGTGCTCCCGCTTTCTTGCAACCGGAGGCGGATACGGCTTATTGCGCTTTCCTCTTCAAGGGTCAGCATAAAAGACGCCGGCTCATTGCCGGAAGTCCAGGTAACACCGGTGTAATTATCCGTATTGCCGTCAATTACCTTATTTTTTTCACTCTGGGCAGGGTTATAATTTGAATCCAGAAAATCTACGTTTTCCATCTTCACTTCCCGGTAACCTGTAATAAAATCCTCATCAGGCGACTGTTCGCGATAAACGGTCTTCACCAGCCGGCCGTAAGCGTCATAAATATTATGTTCCGTCCCGACGGGTTCTTTCTGGGTCAATTCCGTTACGGCCGAATTCGTTTTCCTGCTGATGATCTCTTCCAGGAGATGTCCCTTTTCATCATAAAATTTCACCGTAGTGCCGCTGGTGGAAGTTATGTGCGTCTCTCTGATATTGCCTTTTTCGTCCAGAACGTACGCGTAGGTCTTCGTCTCCGCTTCGTCCTTCATCTCCTGTGTCTTGGCGAACTTGACAAGCTCGGCGTTCGTTTTGAAACCGCACCTCTTCGCCCATTGCCTCATCATATCTTTACTATAAGATCTCTGCGACAGGTCCGCCGATGAAGTGTCTATGATCATCACTTCATCAATATTCAACCGGTTGACCTCGGAACCATCCCCTACATTCAAGGCTTTAACGCCTTCGATCCGAATGTACCTTACGCAGGTACGGTCGAAGTTGTGCTCCTGCCACTCTCCCATGTACTCGAAATCACAGTTGACGATAGGATCTCCCCAAATCTCCCCGTCAAGCGAAGTGTATATCCTGTACTTGTATCTCCTGACCGAGTCGTCATGTCCCAGCCGCAGGCGTATCTTGTCTATATCGGTATCTTCGGAAAGTTCTATGACAAAATATGCCGGGTCCCCGTTACTGTGGACCTCGTGACCGGTGCTTCCGCTGTCCGTCCAGGAAGTCGAACCGGCCTCCTCATCAAGGTGCAAAAGTAATTTGGTATTCCCATCTGCCACAAATTGCTCGGTCGGAACGGTAAAATCGGAAGTATACCTTGCAGTGTCAGACACCCTTACTTCTTTAACGTGGCCTTTCAGTCCATTGTTAAACCCGTTTGCCTGTCCTATCCTCAAACTGCCCACGGGATGGATCTCTTTACCCGCAATATTCGCGCTACCGATCTCGACACCATCAGCGAAAGCGCGTAGGGTATCTCCGTCCCTACATATCGCAAGGTGATACCATTTATCAGCCGTCCAGCCACCGTTCTGAACCTTGAAGTTCCATTCGGAAGACTGGATAAATATCCTTACACTGGCGTTGCCGCTGTTTATGAGCGGGTAAAAAACAAGCGCATTATTGTTATATGTTCCGGCACACATCAGGCAACCCGGAGTACTGACATCCACAGGTTTAAACCACGCTTCCATCGTCCATTCGCCGGCGCCGAAATCCCAGTCGTCGCTGTCTGCTACTTCCAGATAATCGTTCCCGTCAAGACAGAGAGCCGGTTCCATCTCACCTATCCCGTTCGTGAGTTGCTGAGCGGGACCGTCACCCTCCCATCCGATATGGCCGTCGTTACCGATCACCCCGTCAATAAGACGGGAAATACCGGATGTGTCCGTCGCGTTAACCGCGGTAACGTTAAGCAGCTTGTCGCTGACATCCCCGGTCTTAAAAGCGGTATCTATCATAGGATCGGTCTTATTGTCGTAATCGGAGAGGTATTTTTCTATGCGCGGGTCTTCCCACGCGCCCATGAGGCGTGCCCAATCGACAAGTGTTTTATCCTGCCAGTAACCGGAAGTTCCTTTTTCCCATGGATTTACGAAAATTTCTCTAAGGTCCTCGCGTTCCTCCCAGACAAGCATGAGAGCGTTCTTTTCCCATGACGTCTTGCCGTATTCGTCTAGTTCCTTGATCTTTACGGCATTGGTCCTTTCTTCGACCCTGTAAACCTTGATCTCCTCGATCTCGAGCTTTGTACTGGATGAAACGGCCACTCCCTGAATACGCAAGTACTTCGCCGAGACCGCTGTGGCAAACTTGTCTATATGCCAGTCATTATTTCTGCTTAGTGCGTGGTCACTGTGATCTACCAGTTCTTCCCAATTTTGCGGATTCTCGGCCGTGGCGTAGTAGACCTTATAACTGTACAGATTGCCTTCGCCATTTTTCAGGGCTATACCGACCGCGCCTACATTTTCCACGTTTGAATCATCATCGGTAAGATTCACTATAAAAGAAGAAGGGTCTTCCTGGGGATACCAAAATGCTTCCGTGCTAGTGTTGAAATCATCATCCCATACATGGGAAACATGCGGAGGGCTATTTTGGACTGACGGATATACCCAGTGAGTATTGTAACTCTCGGGAAATTCCGGGCAAAACCCGCGAATAATAATATTTTTAGCTTTTACCACTCGATCGAATATATGAGTCCTTGTCTCCGAACTTGCCCAAGAATCATCATCGACAAGGATCATTTCATCATTACACATGGTATATGACACTTCATTTTCATCAACACACACAACGTCATAAAAAAACCGAAGCTGTCCATAAAAACCCGGTATCGTTCCCGTAGTAGAAAAATCAAAAATAATGCCGCCCACGTCCACCACGCCACCAAAGCTTAGATGGTAAGCCACCCTCTGACGAAAAGGCCATACTATATCGGTTTCCGGCACATACCAATTACCTTCGCACGATACATCATTTATTTCGACCGGGACCAGGACATCCACTGTCTCTTCCGGGGTCAGTCTTTCGTATGTCTTTAAGACCTCTCCTTTCGCGCCGATCTCGTACGTGTAGTAAACGGTCTCCCCGCTTGTATCGGTTTTTGAGATAACCCGGCCTTCCGTATCATATTCTGTGGTTGTAAGGTTCGTCGTGGGCACCATTTCTTTGGAATATATCTCCACTTCATCCAGCGCCAGTTTTGACTGGGGATCCCCCGAGGGCGTCCTGCTGTCACAGCCCTGGATTATGATGTACCTGGCGTTCGTCGAGTCGAATTCTAACTGCTGCAGGCTCGAGTAGAACATATCCGTCTTATCGACAAGTAAAGTCCAGTTCGCTGTGTCGCCGGCGTCTTCAGCGATAAATACCTTGTATTTATACTGGTAATCATAGTCGTCGCGCAGGTAGATCTTCAATGTGTTATATTCCGGAGGACCCGCGCCGAGGTCGATCACATACGAAGCCGGGTCTTCCGGGTCGTTCCAGCTGAGTGTCGCGTCTTTGTTCTTATTGCCGTCGAAAAGCCTGGCCGGACTGTCGGTACCTGAAGCGTTCGACGTCGCCGTCGCTGTGGGGCTGACGTCTGTTTTTGAATATTTCGCCCGGTTGGACTCCACGGTGGTCATGTGCGTGAGGTTCCCCCGCTCGTCCCTGTCATAAAGATACCTGAACTCCTTGCCCGTGTAATCGATCCTCCTTATGAGGTCACCGTCGACCGAATAGTATTCCTCTTCCATGAAATCCTGCAAGATCCCGTTGATATCTTCCGTCCATGTCAGGGTGCGTTTGATCATGTTGCCGTAAGCGTCAAACTCGGGCATGATGGTGACCTCGCGGCCAAACTTATCGGTAACAAGCACTACCCTCCCGAGATCATCCATATTGTATATGGTAGTGGCTCCGAGAGAGTCCGTTTCCGACCTTTCGATCACCCCTCCGTGGACCAAAGACCTTTGATAAGAGAATTCCGTCGTGTGGCCGAGCCTGTCAGTGACAGAAAGGATGTCCGAGGTGAACCCGTCGAACACCCTGACCACCTGGCCCTGATATCGGCTGTCCGTTTCATAGCTTTTTACCACTTCTCCTTGCGCGTTGGTCTCATAAGTGAAGGTGAGAGTAACATCGTTCTTGTCAACGATAGAAGTTATTCTCCCCGCCGTATCGTAATGTTTCGTTTCCACCGAGGTCCACATGAGCTGGCCGCTTTCACCGCAACGTTCATGAGTTTCGGTAACGCTTACCAGATTCCCTTTATTATCATACAAGTTTCCGTATACAAACTCATATCCGTTGGAATTCGTGAACGATGTCTTATCTCCCTGCGTGTTATATTCTTCGACCTCTATGGCGCTACTGTGGGTATTTGTCGTGATGAATTTCCTGAGAAGAACGCCTTTTAAGTCCCTTTCATAGAGATAATCCGTTATCGCCCCGTTGGGTGAAGTGATCGTCACGGCATCTCCAAACAGGTCATACTCATATACCGTGCCTGCCGTGTATCTTGAATCGGATTCGGTCATACTGAGCAACGTCCCGTTCAATCCGTCATACGTGTACGAATAGGTCTTAACTGTATCGTCAGCGTCGTCATCGGGATCGTTATAATAAGTGACCGAGCTTTCCGTACCGTCGGGATTATAAACCCTTTTTATGGTCCTTGTCTTGTTGCCAATATCCCAGGATACGATTATAAAGAGGGAGAGCGTATTGCCGTACGCGTCATAGACATACGAGTAGTTCCTGGAAACGCCGTTCTTATCTATAAGCCTTGAAACATCGCCTTCAGCGTTGTATTCAAATGTCTGTATGTTACCGGCGTAATACTCAACCGCCGTGCCCAGATCCAGTTGGGTGATCTCTTCCGTCTTGCCCGTCAGGATGCCTCTTGCGTCCTTCTGGTAGGCGTATATCCTGGTGAACCCCTTTTCGTCTACGGCGGAGGTTATGTTCCCGAACATATCAAAATACGTCAGTTTAACGTAATCGTCGTACATATCGTTCGCCTCTTCTATGCATTCAATATGTCCGTCTACGGCACCCCTTGTATAAGCATATGATGTCTTTATACCGTTCCTGCCCGTTTCAGAAACAAGGTCGCCTTTGAGATCATATTCATACACCTTCACGCCGGCTTTACCGGACTCTGTCTCGTATTTCCTGACCATGTTCCCGTTCTGGTCTTTCTCATAGGTATAATAAGTGACCTGATCGTCCCCTTCACCCGGTGAGTTCTTTTTTGTAATACTTACAAGATCGTTCTCAAAATTATACTCGCGTACCACCTCGCTTACGGATAATCCGCTCAAGTCTATACCATCAAAAGTGTTACCAAGGTCTCCTCCGGCAGGGAAGACCCTGTAAAGACCGTAGCCCAGAGAAATATCACCCGGGTCCTTGACCCCGTAGAACAGCTTCTGGGTCTGTACCCTTCCCCCCATTTCGTTATCTTCATCGGATGAGTATTCATATTCGGCGTAAGTCCCGTCGGCGTCGATCGACGCGGTAATGTCGCCTTTGGTATCAAATTTTTTGTACGAAACGGCAGTGTAAGTAACCTCCCCTTCGGTCCAGGTCTCTTCTTCCCGCATGATCTCAAGATAACCGTTCTCGTCATACGAATACTCATACGAGCGTGTTTTCCCGGTTTCCATTACGGATCTTATCTCGTGGTTCCTGGTGGCAAAAGGATGCAGATTCCCGTCATCGGCGGACGCGCCGTAATAAACATATTCTTTAACAGAAAGTAGTGTTTCCTCTAATACGGTGCTGCTCTCATCGTATTCCCTGTACGTCACGGTCTCGGTCTTACCGGTGATCACGCCTAACAGGTCCTTCGCGTAACTTATATCCGTCACTATCTCCTCGAGGCCATTAACGCTCGTGATCTGTATCACGTCTCCCTCGATATTATATTTCTTCAGCGTCTTTGAGAAATAAATACCTTCCGTAAAAGTGCTTTCAACAAGGATACCGTCATCGTCGTAAGTGAAATCTTCTTTCCCGGAGACGGTTATCTCGCGTTTTTTCTTTACCTTGCCGTTGAACACGCCGTATATGGTCTCAAGCAGGTCCTTGTACTCTGATTCCAGGATATCACCCTCGGTGCCGCGAAAAGCTTCTTTAAGCTCTTTCTTGACTATCCTGTGGAGGATCCCGTCAGAATTATAATGGTATATCTCCCGTATCACGGGCTTGCCTGTCGCCTCGGCCCCCGGGGCAAAGACACGCGTTTCCTTGATCTTTTCTTCTTTCTCCCCGCCGAAATAGAACGTAAGCTTTTTAATATCGTCACCGGCCTGTTCTGTTCCCTTGTTATCGGTCTCCAGGCTGCTCTCAAGGGCCCCTTCACTATCATACGTGTACACGATCGTCACTTCTCCGGTATCCATCCGGAGAAGTTTGCCGCTATCAGCGTCATAGGTATATGTCTCTACGGTCCCGTCCGAAAGCCTCTGGCTCAACAGCTGCTCTCCGTCCTCGGAATAATTCTTTTCGGTAAAATAAGAGATATTGTTGCCGTTATCGTCGGTGTATTCAACGGTCTCCCTTACTCCGGTAACGACATTGTCGTCGCTCACGGAATATTCATAGGTCCTCGTAACGCCATGTTTATCCTTATCCACCAGGACCCTTCCCTCGGGGTCATATTCCTGCTCGACCGTATACTGCAGGACCAGCCCGCCGCCATCGTTCGAATAGTATTTAACCGTTTTCCTGGACAGATACTCATCCTCACCGGCATATTCGTACAGGTATTCAGTTCTATTGCCTTTTGCGTCGATCACTTCTTTCAAGTCGCCGTCCTTGCCACCGGCAGTAGAACCGTCATAATATACGTAAACCGTAGAATTATCATTCCCGTCAGCAAGCTCCGTTATCTGGCCATCCTCGTCGAAATGCTTGATGGTGGAAGTGACTATCGGTTCGACACCCGGGTTATTCGGAAAGTTCTGGGTGACCGTTTCCGTGATCGTCAGGATGTATTCGTACCTGGTGTTCTCATAAGCATATTCATATACGTATTCATGGACCAGTCCTCTGGCCACATCCTCGCTTTTTACTATGTTCCCCCTTGAGTCGAATTCCTTTATATATACGGTAGTGCCCTCGGGGTCCTGTTCAGTGACCGTTTTAACCAAAAGTTTTCCTGTCGAGGACCTGGCGTAGGAATAAATATAAACATTGCCGTCGGCGTCTATCGTTCTTTTGATATCACCGTCGGCGTTGTATTCTTCCGTCACTGAATACACGGTGCCGTCCGGTTCGGTCACGTTCTGGACATAACGAGTCAGCCTTCCCTTGTCATCATATTCATAGCTGAAACTGACCGTCTTCGGCTGGGTTTGACCTTCCCCGAGCGGATAAGTCACGGATCCGACCGTGCCGTCCGCGTAATAGGTATAAGTGGTCACTTCGGGGGCATTACTTCCGACCTGCTCGCTGCGGGTAAGCAGGTTACCCTCTTCGTTATAGGTATCGATGGTGGTCACGCTGCTCTCGGGATCGGCGATATCCTCATTTACCACCGTATTTACGCTGATCGAACCTTTTTCGTCCGTTTGATAAGTGTAAGTCGTTACATTGCCGTCCCTATCGGTCAAAGTCCTCACTTCCCCGGTCTCGGGATCGTATGTCGTTGTCTCCGTATAGGTGTAAGGGGCACCGGTTATATCAGTATCGCTCACGGTAAGGACCTGCCCGGTCATGCGGCCTCTTACGTCTTCCGTGTAAGCATATGTCTCCGTCCTTCCGCCCGGATAGGCGATCGTCTCCAGGGCGCCGTCAGCATAATAAGAATAAGTCGTGGTCTCCGGATCGGCATCCCCCGTTCTTTCGGTCTCCGAAATGAGCCTTCCGTCGGAATCGAATAACTTCTCCACATACACGGATTCCCCGGCGGGATCGGAATATGATATTTCCTCTACATATCTCTCTACCTCATAGAACGTATTCCTGTAATAAGTCCGGCTTATTTCCGTTTCCTCCTTGATGACGGTCCTTTCCGTATCCTCATAGGCTGTATACCGTTCAGTTATGACCTCAATGCTTTCATCGTTCACATATGAATGGGAATATGTGCATGTCATTAATTCGTTCAGGGTCGAACCCGCGGGGAAATATTCTTCGGTGAGCATATTGCCTTCATCATCATAAGTATAATCCGTTATATTCCCTTCCTTATCCTCGAAATGGACCACATTTTCATCACCATCAAAGACCGTTGTTTCGATATAGTCTATGCCGTTCCCTTCCGCGTCCGCATACACAACATGACTTTCCAGGGTATAGCCGGCTCCCCCGCCAATATCCGTATATGTGTTCCGTATTTTCGGTACCTGCGGAATGGAGTCCACAACTATCGCCTGAGCGGTATCATTCCAATGCCCGTCGCCTTCGTTGTAGGTAAGAAGGCGTTCTTCGCTATCGTATGTCTCGGGCCCTTTTACGACGCCATATTCCAGATCGAGGGTCACGAGGTCCGTTATCTTCCCCTCCCCGTCCTTGACGTACTCGTACCTGTAACCCTTGCTTTCCCCGTCGATGGCCGAAAGAACGTCACCGTCGGCATCGTAGGTATATGTGGTCGTCTTTAAAACGACCGCCTGCGGGTCATCGTACTCTTCCTGGCTCAGCTTCTCCGTGGTGCTTACAAGGTTGTCATCGGCATCGTATCTATTTATAATATAATAATTTACAGAATTTCCCTGACTGTCGACATGCTGCGCGTGTCCTGTCTGGGTCAAAACATCCCCATCCAGAGAATATTCGTAAACTATTTTCGGCGCATCAAGAGCGTTCTCATCATACACTATGGAACCTGCGACATACGCGCCCTGCCCGGCCTGTGTGCTGACCACATACCCTTTCTCGTAATCGTAGTATTCAGCGAATATCAGGTTATTATATTCGGTGTTGAGATAAACGGCCTCTTTCACCACTTCGTTCTCATAAGTGTACTCGAAATATTCATATGTACCGCCAGGGTGCGAGATAGACGTGCAGTTGTCCCGGCTGTCATACGTATATGTGTAAACATCGCCGACTACGCCGTTCCAGTCATACTCGGTCACGGAAAGCAGGTTCTCACCGGCATCGTATTCTTCCACATACTTCGCCTGCTCTTTATCCCTGTAATGATCCTTAAATACCGTATAAGTCCCATCGGGCCTTGTTTCCTTTATAAGCCGTCCATAACAACGTTCATCTATCATATCTCCGGCCATCGTGCCTGCACCTTCATCAAGGTTCCACGCCGCGACAAGGCCACTAAAAACATCGTTCCCCTCATGCCTGCCGGATATCTCTTCAGCCGTCAAAGTTTTATTATATATTCGTACATCTTTAATCTCGCCTTCAAAAAGAGATTTCAGTATGGTATCCGTCCTCTTGTACGCCCCCAGGTACAGCGGAACGGACGGAAAACTTCGCAGACAGTTGTTCATCGTACCGATGATCTCCAGATCCCCATCTACATAACCCTTAGCCGTAGTGTCGTCCACGGTTATCACAAGGTGATGCCAAAGACCATCAGTGACCGAAGTGGCGCTCAAAGCCAGCATCCCGCCATGGTAAACAAGGTTCATAATGCCGCCATAGACATACATGACATACTGCAATCCCGTCTGATCCCGTTTGGATATGACATATGCCCCGTTCGTGTCGGTCGTCTTTACCCACGCTTCCAACGTCAGCTCACCTGTAATATCCAGGCTATCATCATCGCCACAGTCAACATAATCATCCACCCCGTCAAAATTTAACACTGATCTTCCATCATCATCTACCCAACTGGCGCCGTATATCTCGCCATCGTTGCCGCCGACTCTCTCCCAGTCTTCATCGCTGTATTCGTATATGGTCCCGTCGAACATGATCTTGGTTTTTACTCGCCCGCTGGAATAATATGTGTATCCTGGTTGATTTTCTGAAACACAATACAAAAATTCGCCGTTTTCATCATATTCGGCGACAGAAAAAAGGTTGTCATTAGCATCATATTCTTTAATATATTTCGCCTGATCCGTGCCTTCATAGTATTCTTCAAATACTAAATAACTTCCGTCAGGGCGTATGCGTTTAATCAACCTTCCAACTCCCTGATCGTTCCAGTCCTCGTCGATATATTCCTCTACAGTGCCATCAGACAGGGTCTTGGAATAAACCCGGCCGCTGGGCACATAGTATTCATAAATCGTTCCAGTGGAATAATCCATTCTCTTCACAAGGTGGCTTTCGGCGTCATATTCACATGTCCATCTGTGTCCGAACACATAATGAAAATAAGTACCGGAAGGAGTAGTAACATACTCACGATACATACCATAAGATTTTATATACCTGGCCTGATTAGTGCCCTCAAAATAATCTTCATATAAGTAATAACTTGAGTCTGGACATGTTGTTTTGATCAATCTGCCCCGACCGGTATTATTCCAATTCTCATCCAGATACTCCTTGTAAACTCCGGCAAAATACTCGTTACGCAAAAAACCACTGGGGACATAATAAGTATAAACCTTTCCAATAAAATCAGTTTTCTTAATCAAAAATCCATTGATATCATATTCCCGGGTCTCGATCCGGCTAAAAAACCCTCCCGGACAATAGTCGTTTTCATATTTCGCCCGGTCAGTACCAGGATAATAACTGTTATATGTTGTATAAAACCCGTTCGGAAAGGTCTTCTTGATAACTCTCCCGTGTTCCTGTTCTTCCCAATCCTCGTCGATATATTCAAATATGGTTCCGTCCAGAAAGACTTCCGTATGCACGCGGCCGCTTGGATAATATGTATATCCCGGCTGGCCTTCTGATGCGCGATACAAAAGTTCGCCATTTGTATCATACTCATACAACGCAACACGTTGTGTCCTAGCCGTATCTGAATATGAATACATGAATCTAACGTCATTAGTGCCTTGGAAATATTCATATACAAACGCGATCTCGCCGTCGGCATTCGCTTCAGCAAGTGTTTTGTTCATCAACTTTCCGTAACGCTTGCTCATCATATCCCCGGCCATCGCGCCTGCACCTTCATCAAGGTTCCAAGCCGCGACAAGGCCACTAAGAACATCGTTCCCCTCATGCCTGCCGGATATTTCTTCAGCCGTCAAAGTTTTGTTATATATTCCCACCTCTTTCATCTCGCCTTCAAAAAGAGATTTCAGTATGGTATCCGTCCTCTTGTGCACCCCCAGGTATAGCGGAACGGACGGGAAACTTCGCAGACAGTTGTTCATCGTGCCGGTGATCTCCAGATCCCCATCCACATAACCCTTAGCCGTAGTACCATCCACAGTTATCACAAGATGATGCCAAAGACCATCAGTGACCGAAGTGGCGCTCAAGGCCAGCATTCCACCATGATAAACAAGGTTCATAATGCCGTCATAGACGTATAGGACATATTGCAGACCCGTCTGATCCCGCTTGGATATGACATATACCCCGTTTGTGTCGGTCGTCTTTACCCACGCCTCCAACGTCAGCTCACCTGTAATATCCAGGCTCTCATCATTGCCACAATCAACATAATCGTCTACCCCGTCAAAATTCAACACTGATCTTCCGTCGTCATCTACCCAACTGGCGCCGTATATCTCGCCATCGTTGCCGCCGACTCTCTCCCAGTCTTCATCGCTGTATTCGTATATGGTCCCGTCGAATGTGGTTTTAGTATGCACGCGACCGCTTCCACTATAGTAGGTAAATATCTCCTCATCAGTGCTTTCTCCCAGAGGATCATATGAATTTTGCGTGTCGATAAAATCTTCTATCTCATTTAATTGGTTTACAAGAGATTGTGCTTGTTCCTGTTCTTGCTGGAAATCTTCAGGAGGGGTCCCGGGGATTTGTTCTTCAACAGGAGCATCCAAAGGGATATTAGCAGGCTCCCCCGCCCATACGATCTGGTTCCACAAAAATATCACGGCCACCGCGACCGAGATGATCTTCATGAAACTATTTGATCTTGTATACGAGCCCATCTTCTTCTCCCTGATCCGTAATGCACGCGCGAAACCTTTTATCGTATATATGAAAAAACCGGGCTGCTTTTCGATATAACGCGCGTTTCCGCGTTATGAACGATCCGGCAGCCCGGCTATGCGTTACTTTCTGTCCGATATTCCTGAAGTAATGCCCGGACAAAAGCACCCGTGGCTTTGTGTCCCTGCCTCTCGGCAGGTTTACCTTTGTCACCTCATAAAAGAACGACAACAACAAGTACAAGATAGCAAATCTTTGATGATTTGTCAAATAAAATTTTCAATAATTTCAAAATATCACGGATCAAAAAACACCCTTTCGGGTGTTCCCAGTATATTATTCTCCAGTTCTTATCAGTTTCATCACAACCTCCGTTTTTACAAAACGTCAAATCGTGATATCTACTATTATTATACTACTAAAGGGGAGAATCCTCAACAAGCAAAGAACTTGCTATTTTATAACTAACCGCTATAATAATGATTTCCTTTAAATTGCAGTATGCCGCAGTTCGACAGCTTACTGGGCCGCTTCGGGCCCTTCCTGAAGCTGGGGTTCGGCGAGGCTTTTTATGTCCTCGGGGGTATGGATCGGGGTGACCTTGAGCGTGTTATCGATCTTTTTCGCAAGACCCTTCAGGACGCTTCCGGGGCCGACTTCGAGGTAATCCTTTACGCCGAGCGAAGCGGCTTTTTTCATTGAAGCTTCCCACAACGTCTTGTTGTCAAGCTGGTTGGCGAGGTTTTCCTTTATCTTCGCGGGATCCCTCGTGATTTCCGCGTCGATATTGCTTATAAAATCTATGACCGGCTCTTTTATATCTATCTCCTCAAGCACCTTGATGAGCTTTTCCTTTGCCGGGAGCATGAGTTCCGAATGGAACGCGCCGCTCACCTTGAGCATAATCACCTTCTTCGCGTCCTGGCTTTTCGCGAGGTCGGCCGCCAGTTCCACCCTGCTCGCCGCGCCGGAAATAACGACCTGGCCGGGCGAGTTCAGGTTGGCTACCTGACAGCCGAGCCCCATGCAGAGCTCTTCTACCTTGTCCAGTTCCATGCCGATCACGGAAGCCATCTTGCCGGGTTCTTTATTAGAGGCTTCTTCCATGAATTCGCCCCTTTTCGCGACGAACTTCAATCCGTCCTCGAAGCTCATGGCGCCGGAAGCTACCAGAGCCGTCGGTTCTCCGAGGCTGAGGCCCATCGCCAGAGCGCCTATAGACTGTATATCCTCCGGGGAGAATATTTCTCTTTCATCGTTCCCCACGGGAGAGCCTTTCAGTTTCTCGACGAGCACGTTCAGTGTGGCGATACTGGTAGTGAAAATGCACGGCTGGCTGTTGGCGGTCGTCGCGAGCTCGTTCTCCGGACCTTCAAAACAAAGCCTTTTGATATCTCTTCCCAGCACTTCGTCAGCGCGGTCGTAGACCCATCTCGCCGCCGCCTGGATCTCGTAAAGTTCCCTGCCCATGCCCGCCTGCTGGGCGCCCTGCCCGGGGAATAAAAGCCCGAATTTCCTCTCCATGATCATCAACCTTTCCCAAAATAATTTACTATTAAACAAAAACCCATATTACTGAGAATGTTTGTGCTATTTCTGACGGGGCGTTAATGACTGAGCGAGCACGGTGTCCGCGCAAAGCGCGGACGAGCGAAGGAATTGTCGAGGTCGATTTTCTCGCTGGGAAAATCGACCGTCCCCGAAAGAAATGCACAAACATCGAAGTCCTACCATTTGATAATAAGCGCGCCCCACGTAAGGCCACCGCCGAAAGCGTCCATCAGGATGGTATCGCCTTTCTTGATCCTTCCCTCTTCCACGGCCTCGGTAAGCGCTACCGCGCTCGAAGCCGCCGACATGTTCCCGTATTTTTCAATATTAAGATAGACCTTCTTCGCGGGATCGACGCCCATCCTTTTGGCCAGGGCATTGAGAATACGGACATTGGCCTGGTGAGGTATGATAATATCGATATCATCCCCTTTGAGCCCGAGAGGTTCCGTTACCGCGAGAGCCGCGTCCGCCATTATCTTGACCGCGTGCTTGAAAAGGACGTTGCCTTCCATCTTTATCGTATGCAGTTTGTTCTCCACCGTTTTAAAGGAAGCGGGCATGCGCGAGCCGCCGGCGGGAAGCTGCAGAAGTTCGCCCTTGCTGCCGTCCGCGCCGAGATTGGCGCCAAGGATACCGCCTTCTTCCACAGGACCCAGTACAGCCGCGCCGGCGCCGTCACCGAAAAGCACGCATGTCGAGCGGTCTTCCCAGTCGGTCACCGCCGAAAGCTTCTCGGAAGCTATGACCAGCGCGTGTTTATAAGCGCCTCCCCTGATGAACTGGTCCGCGATAGCCAACCCGTATATATATCCCGAACAGGCAACGGCTATGTCGAACGCCGGCACTTCCCTGGCGCCGAGCTTGTTCTGTACGATACAGGCGGTCGACGGAAAGAACATGTCGGGGGTTATCGTCGCTACGATGATAAGGTCGATGTCTTTCGGTTCCAGGTTCGCGTGCTTGAGCGCGTTACGCGCGGCCTTAACGGCCATATCGCTGGTAGCTTCGGTGTCGGAAGCTATACGCCTTTGCTTTATGCCGGTCCTCGTGGTGATCCATTCATCGGTAGTGTCGACCATTCTCTCAAGGTCGGCATTGGTGAGAACGTTTTCCGGAAGATATTTTCCTACACCAAGTATCCCTGTTCTCATTAATTTTTCTCCTCGTTTTTAACTCCGAACTCCCAACTCCTCACTCACAACTCATAACTCATAACTCATAACTTAATAGCTTTGCAGTTCCTCGACGACGTGCGTGTTCACTTTATGGTCCACGAACTCGCCCGCGACGCGCACCGCGTTCTTTATAGCTATATCGTTGGAAGCCCCGTGCGCTATTATAACGCTGCCGTCGACCCCCATGAGCGGCGCCCCGCCGTACTCGGCCGAGTCCACCTTCTTCTTGATATTATTGATAACGGGAAGCGTAAGGGTCGCGCCGAACTTCGCTACGAAACTGCTGTGCCTGAACTCGCGGCGCAGAAGTGCGGTCGCGGCGTCAACGAGCCCTTCGGTCACCTTCAGCAGGACGTTCCCGACGAACCCGTCGCACAGGACAACATCGGCATTGCCGCAATACACGTCTTTGGGCTCGACGTTCCCTATGAAATTCAGCTTGCTTTCCGAAAGCATCATGTGGGTCTCTTTGATAAAATCCGTGCCCTTGGTGGATTCCTCGCCGATATTCAAAAGGCCTATAGTGGGATTGTGTTTCGACAATATGTGTTTGGAATACGCGTCCCCCATTATGCCGTACTGCAAAAGATGAAAAGGCTTGGGGTCTATGTTGGCGCCCACGTCTATGACCATGCAGGGCTCGTGAAGGCTCGGCATTATCACTGCTATGCCCGGCCTGTCCACGCCCGGCAGGAGCCGCAGGCTCAGCGTGGCCGCGCAGACCACGGCGCCTGTATTCCCGGCGCTCACGAACGCGTCGAAAACACCGTTCTTCAAAAGGTCGACACCCCTGACGATAGAGGAATCCCGTTTCTTTCTTACGGAAAGCGCGGCGGGTTCGCCCATATCGATCGTCTGTGTGGCGTTGATCACGTCTATCTTGTCGGCCGGGTAGTCATAGTCCCTCAGGTGGCCGCGTATCTCGTGCTCCCTGCCCACCAGTGTGACATGATACCCGAACTCATTGACCGCCATGACCGCGCCGCCCACAGGGCTCTCGGGAGCCTTGTCGCCGCCCATCGCGTCCAAACCTATCCTCATTTAAACCTCCGTCATTATCCGAATACCTGAGACCTGAAACCTGCAACTTGGAACCTGAACTAAGTCTTTCTCTGTTTCGCCTCTCTCCGGGCTTTGCGCTCTTCGAGGGTCTCGACATACTTTACCTGTCTGCCCGCGTAATACCCGCAATAAGGACAAACATGATGCGGTTTTTTCGCTTTTCCGCACTGGGGGCAGTTGGAAAGAGCGACGGTTTCCGCTTTATAGTGAGTTCTCCTTTTCGCTCCGCGTGATTTTGAATGTCTGTGTTTTACTTTTGGCATGCTATTCTCCTCTATGGCTTTACCGTCTCTGAACTATACGATAGGTGTCTTTCGCTATCAAAAGTTCTTCGTTCGTGCTTATCGTCAGGAACTCGGTGCCGCTGCCGAGCAGGGGCCTTAACTGGTTCTTGATATCGTCCTTTAATTTCGGCACGTTCTCCCCGATGCCCGCCGTGAACACCACGGCGTCCACCTTGCCAAGAACGGCGGCATACGCGCCGATGTATTTTTTTATTCTGTAGGCAAAAATCTCATAAGCCAGTTTGGCGCGTTCGTCCCCTTCACCAATGGCCTTCAGTATATCACGCATGTCATTGCTGATACCGGAGACGCCCAGGAGACCGCTTTTCTTGTTAAGCACATCAGTGGTGACCTCGTCGGCGCTCATGCCTTCCTTTTCCATTAAAAAGCTGACTACCGCAGGGTCAAGGTCCCCCGAACGGGTGCCCATCAAAAGCCCCTCCAGGGGCGTGAAACCCATCGATGTTTCTATGCTTTTCCCGCCCGAAACGGCCGTTATGCTGCAGCCGTTACCGAGATGCACGGTGATGATATTGAGTTCTTCCAGGGGCCTTTCCAGGAGTTCCGCCGTCTTACCCGCCACGTACCGGTGGCTCGTCCCGTGAAAACCGTACCTCCTGATGCCGTATTTCTCGTAATACTCGTAAGGTATACCGTAACAGTACGCGTGTTCGGGCATAGTCTGGTGGAACGCGGTGTCGAATACCGCCACCTGGGGCACGCCTTTGAATATTTTCATACAGCCCCTTATGCCTTCCAGGGAGGGCGGATTGTGAAGCGGGGCGAGCTCGGAAAATTTCTCTATACTCTTTATGACGTTATCGTCTATGACGGTGCTGGCGTTGAACTCCTCTCCCCCGTGGACCACCCTGTGGCCGACGCCGCAAACCTCACTGACGTCCTTCAATACGCCTTTCTCCGGATCGACCAGGGCGTCCCTGATGATCTCTATGGCCCTGTGATGGTTCGGGCAGGAGACGTTCTCCCGGAACTCGCCTTTTTCGTTGACTTCATGGCGGAAAAAAGCCTGTTCTTCGCCGATCCGTTCCACTATGCCGCCGCACAGTACCGTCTCTTTTTCCACGTTCAGGAGTTCGTACTTCGCCGAAGACGAACCGCAATTTATAACTAAGATCAACATATCGTTCTATCCTTAAACCTGCTAAAGCCCCTGCGCCCTTATCGCGGTCACAACGGTCGTATCGACAACGTCTTCCCAGCTGCAGCCGCGGGAAAGATCGCTGCAGGGCTTGTTCATCCCCTGAACAAGCGGGCCCACCGCTCTTGACCTGCCCAGGCGCTGAGTGAGCTTGTAAGAGATATTCCCCGCGTCGAGGTTGGGGAATATCAGCACGTTCGCTTTCCCTGCCACGTTGCTGTCCGGGCATTTGATCTTGGCCACTTCAGGCACCAGGGCCGCGTCTACCTGGAGCTCGCCGTCGATCATCAGGTTCGGCCTCTTCTCCTTTATCTTGGCAAGTGCCGTCCGTATGGTATCTATGGAATCCCCCTTCGCGCTGCCCTTGGTGGAATAGCTCAAAAGCGCGACACGCGGCTCGACATTAAAGAGCTTGCGGAATATGTCACTGGTGGATATCGCTATCCCCACGAGCTGTTTCGCCGACGGGTACGGTATTATCCCGCAGTCGGCGAAGGCGAAAAGGCCCTGCTCGCCGTAAGGACAATTCTCCAGTTCCATTATGAACGAACTAGAAACGGTGCCGATCTCCCTGTCCAGCTTAAGGCAATGTATGGCGGCCCTGGCGACGTCCGATGTGGTGTGGCACGCTCCCGCGACGAATCCGTCGGCCATCTCAAGCCGCGTCATGATGGCGGCGTAAAACACGAGCTTACCCATCACGATCTTTTCCGCTTCTTCGGGCGTCATGCCTTTATGTTTCCTGAGCTCGTAATAAGTATTGATTATCTCTTCCCGCTTTTCAAAGGTAACAGGATCTATGATGTTCACCCTGTCGAGAGATATGGAATGTTCCTTCGCCAGAGCGGCCACACTGCCTTCTCTGCCCAGGGTATACACTTCTTCCATGTTCTCCGCGGCCAGTACCGACGCGGCTTTCAGGACCCTCGCGTCCTCTCCCTCGGGAAGGATGATCTTTCTTTTTTCCTTCTTGGCCTTTTCTCTGAGCTCCAATATCCTGCTCATTTGCGGAGCTTCTCCTTCAATTTCGCGTCGACGTTCCCGGGAACGAACTCGGACACGTCCGCCCCCAGCCGGGCGACCTCTTTTATCAGCTTGCTCGAAAGATATGAATACGATTCGTTCGGCATCATGAACACCGTTTCGACATCCGAGTTGAGCTTCCTGTTGGTAAGGGCCATCTGAAACTCATATTCAAAATCCGAGATCATTCTCAATCCCCTTAAGACCACCCTGGCCGACTTACTCACGGCGTAATCGACCACCAGCCCATCGAAGTCCTCTACCTCGACATTTTCCAGACCCTTAGCGGCTTCCGCCATCATCTGGACACGTTCCTTGGCCGAGAACAGGGGTGATTTTTCCGCGCTGTGCGCGACAGCGACGAAGACCCTGTCATACAGCTGGGCAGCCCTCTTGATGACATCAAGATGACCGTACGTGACAGGATCGAAAGTGCCGGGATAAACCGCTTTTCTAGTCATTTCCTGGAATAAACGGAGATCAAAATATCTCCGTAAGTCTTTTTCTTATAAACAGAAAGGTTTCCCTCTGTCTCGGGAAGACACTCTTCCGCGTGATGCTCGATAATAAGCAATCCGGAAGGGAATAATATATCATATTGATTTATTATTAGCAAGGTTTTTTTGGCCAGCCCCTTACCGAAGGGGGGATCCGCGAACACCAGATCAAACCTTTCTTTGTCCTCGCTTAATGACTCCACGGTTTCGAAGGCATCCGCGACCTCTGTCCTGACCTTATCCCCTACCCCGAGAGCACGGACATTCTCCGAGATCGTGCCGGCTGAAGATCTATCGCTCTCCACCAGGACGGCTTTCTCCGCGCCGCGCGATACCGCTTCCAGCCCGTAAGCGCCGCTGCCGGAAAAGATATCAAGCACTTTAGCCCCCGGGACCTCCGCGGCGACGATATTGAACACCGCCTCTCGTATCCTGTCTTTCGTGGGCCTTACAGCTCCCGTACCGGGCTGCCTGATCTTCCTTCCCCTGAACTCGCCTCCTATAATACGCATCATGTGCTCGCTATGTTAGTGAACAGTGAACAGAAAACAGGTTACAGGCCTTTGGAAAAAGACATGTCTTCTTCCCCCATCAAATATCTAATATCCAACATCTTACATCCCCCTTAGGATCCACGGCAAACTAACACTTCACACCTTACACCTATCATATTTTCAGCTTGCCCCTGAATCTTTCAGTTATACTTGCCCTGATACCCGCATTGTGGGGATCTTTGAGACCCGGATCCCCACTGACCACACCGAACGCTTCTCCCCTGGCTTCCTCCATGATCGCGTAATCCCTGGCTATGTTGCCGAACCTCAGTTCCGGCAGGCCGCTTTGCCGCGTACCGAGGAATTCTCCGGGCCCCCTGATATCCAGGTCCTTTTCGGCTATCTCGAAACCGTCTTCCGTTTCCGCCAGTGTCGAAAGCCTTTCACGCGAAGATCCCGTTTTCGCCTCCCCCAGCAGGATGCAATACGAAGCGTGCCCGCCGCGGCCGATCCTGCCCCTGAGCTGGTGAAGCTGTGCCAGACCGTAACGTTCGGCGTGCTCGATGAGCATCACCGTGACGTTGGGAATGTCCACCCCCACTTCTATCACCGTAGTGGCCACGAGTATGTCGTATTTTCCGCGGCGGAAATCGCTCATGACCCTGTCCTTTTCTTCCACTTTCATCCTTCCATGGACAAGCGCCAGGCGCAGGTCCCCGAAAACGTCTTTGGACAGGTGTTCATACATCGTCTCCGCCGACAAAAGGTCGGAAGAAGCCGTATCCTTTATCCTGGGATACACGATAAAAGCCTGCCTTCCTTCTTTCACTTCACCGCGGATGAACTCATACACCTTTTCCCTGCGGCCCTCACCTACCCAGTATGTGATAACGCTTTCCCTGCCTTCGGGTTTCTCCTTCAGGAAAGAGATGTCCATGTCCCCGTAAACTGTGAGCGCCAGGCTCCTGGGTATCGGGGTGGCCGTCATCACGAGCGTGTCCGGCGCGGCACCCTTGCCGCGCAGCGTCTTCCTTTGCGCGACACCGAACTTGTGCTGTTCGTCGATGACCACAAGGCCGAGGTTGGCAAGATCAACACCCTCCTGTATAAGCGAATGCGTGCCGACGACTATATCCGCCTCCCCGCTCGCCAGTTCGCTCTTTACCTTTTCAGCCGCTTTCCGGTCCATCCCGCTCACCAAAAGGCGTATGTTCAGCCCCAGCGGCATGAAGGTCTTGCTTATCGTGACATAATGCTGGCGGGCAAGGATCTCCGTGGGGACCATGATCACGGCCTGGTACCCGTTCTTCGCCGAAAGCAACATCGCGTACATGGCCACGGCGGTCTTGCCGCTTCCGACATCCCCCTGGAGCAATCGGTACATCGGCTTTTCATCGGACATGTCGCGTTCTATTTCTTTTATGCATTTTTTCTGTTCGCGGGTCAGCTTGAAATCGAACAGCTTCTCGAGATCATCCAAAAAACCCTGCCCCGCCGCGTGCTTTACTCCTTTGGTCTTGAAACTTTTACGTCTCAGCGCCATCACGACCTGCAGGATAAAGAACTCCTCGAACACGAGCCTCTTATAGGCCCTTTCGAGATTATCGAAGGAATGCGGAAAATGTATGTTCTCCACGGCGAACCTGGAATCGACCAGTTTCCTCCTCGCTCTCACGCGCGTGGGCAGGCAGTCCTGCAGTTCCCTGAGGTGAGAACCGATGGCCCGGTGCACCGTCTTGCGCATGTACTTCTGGGAGAGATTCTCGGTCAAGGGATACACGGGAACTATCCTGCCGATATCGAGAGACCCTTTTTTATCCTCCCCCTCCAGTATCTCGAAGGTCGGATGAGTGATCTGGAAACGCCTCTCGAGCTCTACCTTACCGTAAAGCATCACTTTCTGCCCGGCGGTGAAAAGCTTCTTCATATAGGGCTGGTTATACCACACGGCGAACACCCTGTGGCTGTCGTCGCCCACCGCCACCTCTAATATACAGGTGCCGGTCCTGGCGGTAAAGATGTTCGCGCTGAGGACATTACCTATAACGGCCTGCATTTCACCCGGCTTGAGGTCTTTGATATCGACTATCCGGCTTCTGTCCTCGTAACGGCGGGGCAGGTAATAAAAAAGGTCGGATACGTTCTCGATGCCCAGCTTTTCAAAAACCCGGGCTTTCTGGGGGCCTACGCCTTTTATGTATCTTATGGGGATATCGCGGGGCATTTTTTCCCTTGCATAATATTTTCTAATGTGATATTATTTGCCCTGTTTTCGCTAAAGTACTTATATAGATTGATTTAGCCGCTAAAACAGCGGCCATTTGTAAATTATAAAAGAAAGGTTCCAGGATGGCAAGGGAATGTTATATATGCGGCAAGAAACCCGTAAGCGGAAGGACCATAGCCCGGAGAGGTATGGCCAAAAGTAAAGGCGGCGTAGGTCAGAGGATCACCGGAAAGACCCTCCGCCGGTTCGCCCCCAACATACAGACCGTGAACGTCCTTATCCAGGGTAAAAAGAAAAAGATCAAGGTCTGCTCCAAGTGTCTCAAAGCCGGCAAGGTCAAAAAAGTAGCATAAGTACCCCACCCAGCTCGTCGCTTATTTCTGTTGAAAAATAGTTCTATGGTTGAGTGGTTTTAATCGTTCCGCCCATGCTATTTAAACAGAGGAGAGTGTCCCGCGCGCAGTTTTTTTGCTGTCGTGAACATGCGAGGCAAAAACTGTTTGAGCACGGGGTACTCTTCTTTGTTAAAAAATTCACGTCCCCGAAAATCCTCTCAAACATTAAATCAGTTTACTACCTGTATATCCTTGATATTGAGCTGGATGGAGTCGATACCGTCCCAGCTGTTAATGGACGGCGTATAGGCGAGATTGATCTTGTTCCCTGCCTTCGGTTTCAGCACCTCATTCTTCCTGAAGGTCACTGCCTCCCAGGTAAGGTTACCGCAGTTGGCGAGGAACTTGAAACCGTTCCTGCCGATCTCGCGCGGCGTGTTCTTCACTTTGATGCCGCCGGTCGAAAAGACCGGTTCACTGTTGCCGGGGCCGTAAGGCATCAAAAGCTGGAGCTCATTCACCAGGTTGCCCCCTATCCGGGAGAACGGCAGGCTCAGGTCTATATCCAGTTCAGGAAGGGTCGCTTCCCTCCCCGCGAAATATCCTTCGGCTACTTTATTGAGTTTTTCCCTGAAAGCATCCACTTTCTCTTTTTTTATCCTGACGCCGCAGGCCGCTTCGTGCCCGCCGAAATCTATAAGGTGTTCCTCCGCCTCCATGATCGCTTCGAACAGGTTGAACCCGTCGACGCTCCGGCCGGACCCCTTTCCCTTTTCGCCTTCGAGCGCGATCAGGACCGCCGGGACACCATATTCCTCGGTCAACCTGGACGCGACGATACCTATAACGCCCGGATGCCACGCCTCGTCCGCCAGGACGATGGCGTTCTGTTCGCCAAAGGCCATCAGTTCTTCCACCTTTTCGACCGCCTGCTTCAAGATACCCTTTTCTATGGCCTGGCGGTTCCTGTTCTCTCTTTCAAGAACGTTGGCAAGCTTTTTCGCTTCCGCGGCGTCCTTCATCAAAAGGAGCTCCAGCGCGACGTTCGCCGACCCCACGCGCCCCATCGCGTTTATACGGGGCCCTAATATAAAACCTATATGCCTGCAGGTAAGTTTTTCCGGGCTTATCCTGGCCACGTCCATGAGCGCCTTAAGGCCGAGCTTGTCAGTACCCTTGAGCCGGTTCATACCGAGCTTCGTGAGGATCCTGTTCTCGCCGTGAAGCGGGGCGATATCGGCCACCGTCCCGAGCGCCACAAGGTCAAGATGCCTGTCCACGGAATCCTCGTACCCCCGCATCAGGGCGCGGGCCAGCTTGTACGCGACCCCTACCCCTGCCAGGTATTTGAACGGATACCGGCAGTCGGCCTGGTGAGGATCGATAATGGCGTAGGCCGGCGGATGTTCGTCCGCTTTCACCTCGTGGTGGTCGGTCACGATCACGTCGATGCCGTAACCGTTCGCGCATTCGACCTCCTTCACGGAATTGATGCCGCAATCTACCGTAACGATGAGGCCTATGCCGCGTTCCCTCGCCACCGCGACGGCCCCGAGGTTCAGGCCGTAGCCCTCTTCCAGCCGGTTCGGTATGAACGTCTCGAAATCGGCTCCGATCTCCCCGAATACGTTCGCGAGGAGAGCCGTGGAGGTCACCCCGTCCACGTCATAATCGCCGTAGATAAGTATCTTTTCTCTCTTCTCGACCGCCTGCTTTATCCGCCGCACCGCCTTTTCCATGTCTTTCAGGAGGGACGGGTCGTGACAATGCGTGAGGTCGCCGAAAAGAAAGAACTGGGCTTCCTCCGGAGTCCTGATATTCCTGTTCAAAAGAAGCTGCGCGAAGACCGGTGATATTCCGAGCTCATCGCTGAGTTTTTTTTGCAGCCGTGGATTCGCGTCGAGCGGTTTCCAGATCTTTCTCATAAGTATCAAGTATAAAGTATTGAGTATTGAGTTGTGAGTTGTTAGTTATGAGTTGTACGACTAAAAACTAAGAACTAAAAACTAACAACTAAAATCTAACATCAAATATCTAACATCCAACATCTAACATCTAATATCAAAACCCGTTAACCTGCATATTGTTTCCGGGTTAATCGGATGCGCCGCAAGGCTCGACGTGGACTATAACGTCCCTTACATCCGGCATCGCCTTGAACATATCCCTCTTTATCTTCATGGTAACGGTGTGGCCTTCCTCTACCGTCTTCGTAGCGTCCACTCCTATAATAACCTCGAGGAAATACTCGATCCCCGTCTTCCTTGCCATTATGTCCTTCACTTCTTTTACGCCCTCTACGCCGGCGACTATTCCCCGCACCTTCCCCTTGAACTCCTCCGAGGGCGCGGCGTCCATCAGTTCATCGTAAGCCGCGTGGAACGCTTCCGCCCCGATCTTTATGATAAAAGCGCCTACGACTATACCGGCCAGCGGGTCCATGAACGTATGGCCGAACTTGGCTCCCACTATACCCACGAGAGCCGCCACGGATGAAAGCACGTCGCTCCGGTGATGGTAAGCGTCCGTCTTAAGCGAAAGGCTCTTTATCCTGCTGCTGACGGCGATCACCCGGCGGTATGTCATCTCTTTCACGATTATGGAGATGATGACCACCACCAGAGCTATGTTCCCGGGTTCCGTCATCTTCCCGGCGATAAGGACCCTCGCCGAGTGGTAGGCGACCTCCAGGCCGACCAGTATGAGGATAAGAGATACTATCTTCGCGACTATCGATTCCGCCCGCCCGTGCCCTAAAGGATGGTGCTTGTCGGGGGGCCTCTGCGCTATCTTGAACCCTATCAGCACACCTATGCTGGTGAACGCGTCGCTCGCGGTATGGAAAGCGTCGGCCACCATCGCCTGGGACCTGCCCAAAACCCCCGCGGCGAACTTGATCGCGAAAAGAAGGATATTGGTGAGTATCCCCAGCCAGGCGCCTTTTTCGCCTTCCTTATACCCCTTTTCATTGAAATGCAGCATGACGCAGCGCCGAAGTGTCGACGGGAATCACCGTCTTACTACCCTCCGCCCCGGCCAGTCTATAAGGAGCGGGCTTGCGATGAATATTGAAGAATAAGTACCGACCAGCACGCCGACCATCAGCACGAAAGCGAAATCGTTGATGACCTTGCCGCCGACAAAGAACAGGGCCAGGACAACGAGCAGCGTTGTAAGCGACGTGAGCACCGTCCTCGAAAGCGTCTGGTTTATACTGGTGTTGATTATCTCTTCCTGGCCGGCCTTGCGCATGAACTTCCTGTCCTCCCTTATCCGGTCAAAAAGGACTATCGTATCGTTTATGGAATAACCCACGATGGTCAACAGAGCCGCAATGACAGGCAGCGATATCTCCCTCCCGGTAAGGGCGATCATCCCCAGACTGACCAGAAGATCGTGGATGATCGCTATGATCGCCGTGACGGCGAACCTGAACTCGAACCTTAACGATATATAGATACATATCCCTATCATGGCGAAGATAAGCGCCTTGATAGCCGCCCTCCTGAGGTCTTCGCCTACCGCCGGGCCCACCGTTTCCACCCTCAGGACCTCGACGGAATCCACGCCATACCTTTCCTTCAGGCTGGAGACGATATCCTCGGTCTTCCCGGCATACGACCTGATTATCATTTCCTTGCCTTCCCCGAACTGCTGGATGGACGACTCCCCGAGCCCGACACCCGCGAGGATGGACCTCACCTCATCGACGGGGACGACCTCGGTGAACCGGAACTGGTGAAGCGTGCCTCCCGTAAAATCCACACCGTAATTCTTCTCGCCCCGGTGGATAAAAAGCGACATCCCCAGGATTATCAGGATCACCGAAAAAGCGTACGCTCCCTTGCGTATATTAACGAACGGTATGTTCGGCTGGCTGAAGAACTGCAGCATGGGGAGCTTCTCCATCTGCGGCCTGGCGATCGTGATAAGGTCGAACACGACACGCGTGACGACGAGCGCGGTGAACATGCTGGCCAGGATACCTATGCTCAAAGTAGTCGCGAACCCTCTCACCGGCCCGGTCCCGAACTGGAAGAGTATCAGCGCGGTGATGAGCGTCGTCACGTTAGCGTCAAGGATGGTCCAGAAAGCCTTGTCGTACCCCGCGTGGATGGCCGCCCTGAGAGACTTACCGAGCCTCGATTCCTCGCGTATCCTCTCGAAGATCAGGACATTGGCGTCGACCGCCATACCGATGGTGAGCACAAGACCCGCTATACCGGGAAGCGTAAGCGTGGCTTTAAAATATGAAAGCGCGCCCGTTATGAGCACTATGTTAAGCACAAGGGCCATGTCGGCTATGAGCCCCGCGAGCAGGTAATATATAGCCATGAACGAAAGCACCAGGATACCGCCTATGATGATGGCGTTGATACCCTGCCGGACGGAATCCTTCCCGAGCGCCGGGCCCACGCTTCTCTCCTCGATGATCTCTACCGGGGCGGGTAAAGCACCGGCCCGCAGGATGAGGGCGATATCCTTCGCTTCCTGGAGCGAGAAATTGCCGGTTATCTGCGCCCTGCCGGAAGGTATCCTCTCCCGTATCACGGGCGCGGTGTTCACTTCGCCGTCGAGCACCACGGCCAGGCGCTTGCCCACGTTACGGCCCGTCACGTCCGCGAATATGTCGGCGCCTTTATCGTTAAGCTCGAGCGAGACATAGGGCTGGCCGAAGCCCTGCTGGCTGAACTCCGTTGTAGCGTCCACAAGGAGGTCCCCGGTAAGGACCGCTTCCTCAGCTATCAGGACCTGCTCTTCCGAATCGTCCCTTCTCTTGATGGTCTTCAGCTCGTATCCTGCTACTATCTCGCCTCCCGTAGCCTTCTTTAAAAGATCGGGGTCATCGGATACCAGCCGGAATTCCAGGTGGGCCGTCTTCCCGATTATATCCTTGGCCCTTTGCCTGTCGGTTATGCCCGGAAGCTGCACGAGCAGCCTGTTGTTGCCCTGAAGCTGTATCACCGGTTCCAACACGCCGAACTGGTCTATCCTGTTGCGTATGATCTCAAGCGCGCGCTGGGGCGCGTCTTTCGCCTCGTTCGCGGAAAGTTTCGAGGTATCCACCTCGAGCACAAGGTGCATGCCGCCCTGCAGGTCGAGCCCAAGGTTTATCTTGCCTTCCTGGGCAACGTTCCCTTCCCGGTCAACCACGTCCAACGGCGGGTATGAAAACCATATGGCAGCGGCCGCCACAAGGACTATCAACAAAGCTTTCCACTTGAGATTCTTACCCATATTCCCGTGATCCCTCCTTCTATTCTGATTTGGTCTTTTTGAGCCTGGCTATCGACGCCTTCTGTATCTTTACCCTCGTATTGTCATCTATGCGCAGCGTCACCACATCATCCTGGATATTGACGATCGTACCGTGTATGCCGCCCGAAGTGACGACCTCGTCGTTCTTCTGGAGGGCCCCGAGCATCTTGGCATGGTCCTGCTGCGTCTTCTTCTGCGGACGTATGAGCAGGAAATAGAAAATGATGAATATCAGGAATATCGGCATGAGGCCCATTATCGGGTTGGCCCTGACCGCTCCCGTTCCAGCCTGTGCAGCCTGTTCCTGGGCAAATGCTAATGTTAACATGTAATGCTCCTTCCTCAGTATGTTATTTTGGCAGGTAAATCAAGATAAGATATGTATAAGTATACTAAAATTCGCTGAAATTGCAACAGTGTATATAAGAAGAGAACGACAAGTCAGATGTTAGATCTTAGATGTTGGATATTAGTTGCCCGAGCGATACTGTCCCAGAAAGTCATCTTTGAATTTACCGAACCGTCCTTCCCGTATGGCCTTACGCGACTTTTCTATAAGTTTAGCATAAAAATATATGTTGTGCAAAGAGACAAGCCTGAGGCCCAGGAGCTCATCCGTGTTGAAAAGATGCCGGATATAACCGCGCGTGTAATTGCGGCAGGTAAAGCACCCACAATCGGGATCTATCGGCCCGAAATCCTCTTTGAACGGCGCGTTGCGAAGCTGCATTTCGCCCGAAAACGTGAACGCCTGACCGTTACGCCCGTTCCTTGTCGGGACAACGCAATCGAACATGTCGATCCCGGAAGAGATGGCCTCAAGCACGTCGGGCGGAGTGCCCACCCCCATAAGGTACCTTACCTTATCCTCCGGCAGAAGAGAAGCTGTGTACTCAGTCATCTCGTTGATAAGCTCCGGGGGCTCGCCCACACCGATACCGCCCAGGGCGTAGCCGTCCAGGCCGATCGCGATAAGTTCCTCCGCGCACATCTTCCTCAGGTCCTTGTACGTGCTCCCCTGGGCGATGCCGAAAAGGATAGCCCCGCTTTCCAGTTCTTCGAACCGTTTCTTCGACCTGGCCGCCCATTTGAGCGTGAGGTCCATCGAATCCTCCACGTAACCCCTCTCCGCGGGATAATGCACGCACTCGTCAAGCGGCATCATGATATCGCTTCCGACAGCGTCCTGGAATTCCACGACGTTCTCGGGGGTGAAAAAATGCCGGGACCCGTCGATGTGGGACTGGAACTCGACGCCCTCTTCCTTTATCTTCCTGAGCTCCGCCAGACTGAACACCTGGAAACCGCCGCTGTCCGTAGTGATGGCCCTGTCCCATGCCATAAAGGCGTGAAGCCCCCCGGCTTTTTCTATTACCTCCCTGCCCGGCCTCATGTAAAGATGGTAGGCATTGGAGATCAGCATCTCTATACCGCATTCCTTGAGCTCTTTGTTGGATATGGTCTTTACGGTGGCCTGTGTCCCGACGGGCATGAAAACGGGGGTCTTCACTTCACCGTGCCCCGTCATCATTTTGCCGCATCGCGCGCGCGAAGAACTGTCTTTACATTCAAGCGTGAATTTCATATCGGGATATCAGGTCAGGTCCTGCACGGCCTGGATCAGGTCCTCCATGCTCCCGCCCTTCACAAGGAACCTGTCCGCCGTCCTGGCGTAGACGCTGTTCTCATATTCCTGGTAACCCGTATAGATGATGATACGGGCATAAGGGGATACCTGTTTGAGCGTGCTGAGGATAGAAAGGCCGGTCTTCTCCGGCATCATCAGATCAAGTATTATTATGGAAGGGTTGTTATTCTCCAGATAGGACAAAAGCTCATAACCGTTATATACCGTATCTACGTTGTATCCCGAATGTCCGAGGACATCCGAGATCAGTTCGCATATCTCCCTGTTATCGTCTGCTATTACTACTCTTCTATGTTCCGGCATTATGCTCTTCTTTCCCTGTCACCGACCGTCGAGCGGCGTTACTTATTTTATCACTTAGCTTTACAACTTGTAAAGAATTTTGAGGGATATTTTTCTAACTTTTTTTCAGGACAACGAACCTGATCATAAGCAGGGCTATTATACCACTGACGGCGTTAACGGTGACGTCTTTCCACCCGAAGAACCTGCCGGGGAGGAACTTCTGTATTATTTCGTCGCCAAAACCCGCTAAAACGCAGATGAGAGAACCGTACAAATAAAGCTTTCCGCCGTAAACATCGAGATCCACCTTTAAAGCGTTGTATAAAATGACTCCCAATATCGCGTACTCGGCCAAGTGTATCTTTTCCGCGGGACTCTTTACGAGCTTCGTCAGCATGAACAGGATAGCGATGAAAAGGAAAAAAAGTATATAGGTCAGAATGAACATTTCTCTTTTTACATGGATGAGATAATACAGAACAGAAACGACAGCTATGAAGTAAAGAGAATACAGGACAATTATGGCCTTGCCGCCGAAGAAAACATCGATACTTTCCCATATACTCGGCGCGACCGTAAGGGTGGAATAGATAACCAGGACATACGCCGCGGCTATAGTCCACCAGACCTCTCTCAACTTTTCTTTTTCCATAGTAATGCCTTAAATATACTGCCTGATATCCCGAAAAAATGCAATATCCGGCGAGGATAAAACACGAAACTCAGCATGATGAACTTTGCGGCATCCAGGCAGTTGTCGAACATCGCCAGTTCCGCGAGATAATCCACGCCCGTCGCGTTCGCCTTTATCCGGCGGAAGAACCACCGGTCCCACCTGCCCGTTGCCCCGCTCAGTTCTTTCATGACCCGGCCGGGCACGGGAGCATCGAACATGTCCTTCGTAAAAAGAAGCGAATAATAAACGGGCTTCCTGATCCTGTACTCCCCCGCGGCGTCGACCAGCCTGTCCCAATCGATCTCTTTCTCATACTTTCTCACGAACTCATTGATGTCGACGTACCACCTTATCCCGGAAAAACTGTGCTGCATGGAAAGGTGCAGGCACTGGTAAACAAGCGTATGAGTGAGGTCAAGTGTATCAATGCGGACATCGTCCCTTCTGAGCTCTCTTTTATTCTCCCAGGCCTTTTCCGGATCTATTCCCAAGACCCTGTTGTGCAGCATGCGCCCGACAAAACCCCTGTGCACGTCCAGGTGTATCCCGTCACCCCGAAAATACAGTTTCTGGGCCCTGTAATCGTCAAGCCCTTCCTTTTCTTCGAAAGGAGCGAACCCTTCGCCTTCCAGCAGCATGTCCACCTTGCGAATATCCTCCGGCTTCACTAAAATATCGACGTCCGCCATCTCCCTGAGCCCCATATCTTCATATATATCAATGAGATACGGAAGCCCCTTCGTGAAAATGATCTCCATCTCTTCCTCGCGGAAAAGTTCCGAAAGCCTCCTCGCGGCGTCAAAGTTCCTAATGTTATAAGCGAAGATATCGGCCGACCATTCCCTCAAACGGGCCAGCACCTTCTCGAGCATGCCGTCGACCCGCTGAATGGACCTGTAAAAAAGAGAGGTTACCTGATTTAGGTAGACAAGATCAAGGAAACAGAAC
>Ga0180431_10001071_pt1 | contig 38307 bp, 33 predicted proteins | sample SS_ome_11_FD_132459 | JGI IMG/M metagenome (GOLD analysis project Ga0180431, IMG submission 132459) | Hypersaline lake sediment archaeal communities from the Salton Sea, California, USA - SS_1_MS_1 metaG | ecosystem: Environmental > Aquatic > Non-marine Saline and Alkaline > Hypersaline >... | reverse complement strand
CGCCGGGCTCGCCACCGGCCACGCCGGGTGCCGGGCCGCCGCCCGGCGCCGCGCCGGCTCCGGCTTCCCCCTCGCCGGCCTCGCCGTCCAGGCCCGCGCCGCAACCGCGTCCGTATCCACTCGAGCCGACCCCCTCCCCGGAACCCCCCGCCCCGCCGGGAGTGCCGGGGCAGCCGGCCCCGCCGGACCCGCGCGAGGACCTTGCCGGCCGGATCAAGTTCGAGAAGGAACTGCGGCAGAGCACCAACCAGAACCTGCTGCTGCTCTCGGTGCAGTACATGGCCGGCCGTTGCGACCAGGAGGATGTCCTGGCCGGTAACGATGATCCGGATCTGCCTCTGGTGACCTGTTCGCAGGACAAGAAATTCGTTTACCTCCTGGACAAGTCGATCATCAGCGGCGATCAGATCAAGGACGCCGTATCGGGGTTCGACCAGCAGGGCGCCGCCTATGTGGTCGACCTCGAGTTCAAAGACGAGGCCTCCACCACCTGGGCCGACTTCACGGCGGCCAATATCGGTACCCAGACCGCCTTCACCCTCGACTCCAAGGTGGTCAGCGCGCCGCAGATCCGTGAGGCCATCCCCGGAGGCCGCACCCAGATCTCCGGCGGTGACCCGCCGTTCACCTCCGAGTCGGCCAAACAGTTGGCCAACGTGCTTAAGTATGGGTCGTTGCCGCTGTCGTTCGAGTCGTCGGAGGCCGAAACCGTGTCGGCGACGCTGGGGCTGACCTCGCTGCGGGCCGGTTTGATCGCCGGAGCGATCGGGCTGGGCATGGTGCTGTTGTACTCGCTGGCCTACTACCGGGTTCTGGGCCTGCTCACCGCGTTATCGCTGGTGGCCGCCGGCGCGATGGCATACGGGATTCTGGTGCTCCTGGGGCGGTATATCAACTACACCCTGGACCTGGCCGGCATCGCCGGTCTGATCATCGGTATCGGTACCACCGCCGACTCGTTCGTGGTGTTCTTCGAACGGATCAAGGACGAGATCCGGGAGGGCCGATCGTTCCGGTCGGCGGTGCCACGCGGCTGGGCCCGCGCCCGCAAGACGATCCTGTCGGGCAATGCGGTGAGCTTCCTGGCCGCCGCGGTGCTGTACTTCCTGGCTGTCGGTCAGGTCAAGGGCTTCGCCTTCACCCTCGGTCTGACCACCATCCTCGACGTGGTCGTGGTGTTCCTGGTCACCTGGCCGCTGGTGTACCTGGCATCGAAATCCGCGACACTGTCGAAACCGGCCTTCAACGGACTGGGGGCGGTCCAGCAGATCGCCCGGGAGCGGCGGGCGGCCGGACAGACCGCCGCCCGCGCGGGAACGGGACGGTAACGCATGACGGATAACAGCCCCGCGAACGGCCCCGAGACCGGCGCCGAGATCGGCAAGGACACCAGCATCGACGTCGGCTCCACGGCCGAAGAAGTCTCGGCCCCGGCAACCGGGGGACAGTTACCGCGGCACGGTTTCTTCACCCGGCTCTACACCGGCACCGGCGCCTTCGAGATCATCGGTCGGCGCAAGCTGTGGTTCGCGTTCAGCTTCCTCATCGTCGCGCTGGCCGTCGCCAGCATCATGGTGCGGGGTTTCACCTTCGGGATCGACTTCGAGGGTGGCACCAAGGTGTCCTTCCCGCGGGCCGGCATCGACGGAGAGGCCAGCATCTCCCAGGTCGAGGAGACATTCACCCAGGCCACCGGGGTCAGCCCCCAGTCGGTCGTGGTGGTGGGCAACGGGGCCACCAGTACCGTGCAGATTCGGTCGGAGACGCTGAGCAACGATCAGACCGCTGCCTTGCGTGAGGCCCTGTTCGAGAAGTTCCAGCCCAAGGGCGAGGATGGCAAATCCGGTGAGCAGACCATCAGTGACTCAGCGGTGTCGGAGACCTGGGGCGGGCAGATCACCAAGAAGGCGCTGATAGCCCTGGCGGTGTTCCTGGTGCTGGTCACCATCTACATCACCATTCGCTATGAGAAGTACATGGCGATGTCCGCACTGGCGGCACTCGGCTTCGACCTGGTCAGCACTGCCGGCGTCTACTCGATAGTCGGCTTCGAGGTCACCCCCGCGACGGTCATCGGCCTGCTCACCATCCTGGGATTCTCGCTCTACGACACCGTCATCGTGTTCGACAAGGTGGAGGAGAACACCAAGGGCTTCGAGCACACCACCCGACGTACGTTCGCCGAGCAGGCGAACCTAGCCATCAACCAGACCTTCATGCGTTCGATCAACACCAGCCTGATCTCGATCATGCCGATTCTGGCCTTGATGGTGGTGGCGGTCTGGATCCTCGGCGTGGGTACCCTCAAAGACCTGGCGCTGGTCCAGATGGTCGGCGTCATCGTCGGTACCTACTCCTCGATCTTCCTCGCGACTCCACTCTTGGTCACGCTGCGAGAACGCACCGAACTGGTGCGCAATCACGGTCGCCGGGTCGACAACCGGCGCAACAAGCCGGCGTCGGCACCGGAGGAGCTGACCACGGCGGCCGTCGGCACGGCGGGGTCGGGCACGGCGGGGTCGGGCACGGCGGGGTCGGGCACGGCGGGGTCGGGCACGGCGGGGTCGGGCACGGCGGGGCCGGGCACTGCGCCGGCGGACGCGCCGAAGGGCGGCAAGCCTGCCCCCGGCGCGCGGCCGGTCCGGCCGCGACGCCCGTCGGGCAAGCGGGAACGTTAGGGCGCACGTGTCAGCCAGCCGCCGCACGGCCACCACCGCGGTGGCAACCTTACTGTTCACGGCGTTGCCCACCGTCCTCACCGGGTGTATCGGTAGCGCCGCCGATCAGGTCAACTATGCCGTCGACGGCGTACTGACCAGTTACAACACCAACACGGTGACCGGTGCGGCCTCGGCCGGGCCGCAGGCATTCAGCCGGGTTCTGACCGGGTTCAGCCTGCACGGTCCGGACGGTCAGGTGCTGGCCGACGGTGACTTCGGTTCGGTATCGGTGGTCGGCCGCGAGCCCCTCATGCTGGACTACCAGATCGCCGATGACGCTGTGTACTCCGACGGCAAGCCGGTCAGCTGCGACGACATGGTGCTGGCCTGGGCGGCCCAGTCCGGTCGGTTTCCCGGCTTCGCCGCCGCCAGCCGAGCCGGTTACCTCGATATCGCCGGTATCGACTGCCAGCCCGGTCAGAAGAAGGCGCGGGTCAACTTCTTGCCCGGTCGGTCCATCATCGACTATCGCCAGTTATTCACGGCCACCTCGATGATGCCGTCCCACGTCATCGACGACGAACTCGGCATCAGCACCACCGGCGCGGTGCAGAGCGGCGACCTCGCCGCGATCGGCCGGGTGGCCGAGGCGTGGAACACCATCTGGGACCTCACGCCGGGGATGGACCCGGAGGCGTTCACGCGCTTCCCCTCGTCGGGGCCGTACAAACTCGATGCGATGCTGGAGTCCGGCGCGGTGGTACTCACCGCCAACGACCGGTGGTGGGGCGCCAAACCGGTGACTGAGCGGATCACCGTGTGGCCGCGCGGCGTCGACGTCCAGGACCGGATCAACACCGGCGACTTCCACGTCGTGGACGTGGCGACCGGATCCCTGGGAACGCTGACCACACCCGATGACTATCAGAGCACCGAGATTGACTCCGGCGGTATCGAGCAGTTGATCTTCGCCGGCGGGGGACCGTTGGCCGATCCATCGGCCCGTCGGTCGGTAGCGTTGTGCACCCCGCGCGATGAGATCGCCGCCAACGCGGAGATGCCGGTCGCGAATGCCCGACTCAACCCGGACGACGATGACGCCTATAGCGCTGCCGAGGCCGCCGCAGAGGGCGGCCGGTTCGGGGTTGCCGACCCCGACGCGGCTTCGGCCCTCCTGGAGGGTGAGGCGCTGACAGTGCGGATCGGCTACCAGGCACCCAACCCCCGGCTGGCCGCGGCAATGGCCGCGATCGCCCGATCGTGCGCGGCGGCCGGCATCACCGTGGTCGACCTGGCCACTGCGGGCACCGACCCGCGCGACCTGCGAGACGGCCGGATCGACGCACTGTTGTCCAGCACCGGGGGTGCGGCTGGAAGTGGATCGACCGGTTCGTCGGCGATGGACGCGTACACGCTGCACACCGGCAACGGCAATAACCTCTCAGGCTACTCAAACCCGCAGATCGACGGGATCATCGCGGCGCTCGCGGTGACCACCGCCCCCAAGGAGGAGGCCCGCCTGCTCGCCGACGGCGCCCCGATGCTCTGGACGGATATGCCCACCTTGCCGCTGTACCGCCAGCAGCGCACGGTGATGTCGGCCAAGAAGATGTTCGGCGTCGAGGCCAACCCGACCAAGTGGGGTGCCGGGTGGAATATGGACCGCTGGCGGCTTGAGCCGTGAGCCGCGACGACGAATCGGCCCACGCGAAGTCGCCGGTCGTCCCCGCGGACACCGCTGACCTGATCACCGCACTGACCCGTGAGGTGCCCGATTTCCCGTCACCGGGTGTCCTTTTCCGCGATCTGACGCCGGTGCTCGCCGACGACCGCGGGTTCGCCGCGGTCACCGATGCGCTGGCCCGGCTGGTCACTGGAGCGGACCTGATCGCCGGGATCGACGCCCGCGGTTTTCTGCTCGGCGGAGCCGTCGCCCACCGACTGGGGGTGGGGGTGCTGGCGATCCGCAAGGGTGGCAAGCTGCCCCCGCCGGTGCACAGCCGCGCCTACACCCTCGAGTACGGGACCGCTACCCTGGAGATCCCCGCCGACGGTATCGAACTGGCCGGCCGCCGGGTGGCTGTCGTCGATGATGTCCTGGCCACCGGTGGCACGCTTGCCGCTGCACGTGACCTACTGGTCGATGCCGGTGCCGATGTGACCGAGGCCGCTGTCGTGATGGAACTGGCCGGCCTCGGTGGGCGGGAGAGGTTGGTGCCGCAACTGGTGCACAGTCTGCTGCTCCTGTAGGCGGTATCCTCGGTCCACGAGGGATCGGAGGTGGGTATGGCGGAGGAACCTGGCGGCATTCAGGAAATCCCCGCGCCCACCCAACCCCTACCGGTCACCGAGCTTCCCGATCCGCCGGCGGAGACGCCGAAGGCGACCAGCAGTGCGTCGCGCCGGGTAAGGGCCCGGCTGGCCCGTCGGATGACCGCCCAGCGCAGCACCATCAGCCCGGTCCTGGAACCGCTGGTCGCCGTTCACCGGGAGGTCTATCCCAAAGCGGACGTAGCCATTCTGCGGCGGGCCTACGAGGTGGCCGAGGCCAAGCACGCCGATCAGGTTCGCCATTCCGGGGACCCCTACATCACCCACCCGCTGGCGGTAGCCAACATCCTGGCCGAGCTGGGCATGGACACCACGACGCTGGTCGCCGCGCTGCTGCACGACACGGTTGAGGACACCGGCTATTCCCTGGAGGAGTTGACCGCCGAGTTCGGCGAAGAGGTCGGACACCTGGTCGACGGGGTGACCAAACTGGACAAGGTGGTGCTGGGCACCGCCGCGGAGGGCGAGACCATCCGCAAAATGATCATCGCGATGGCCCGCGACCCCCGGGTGCTGGTGATCAAGGTGGCGGACCGTCTGCACAATATGCGCACGATGCGATTCCTGCCTCCGGAGAAACAAGCCCGGAAGGCCCGCGAGACTCTCGAAGTCATTGCCCCCCTTGCTCATCGCCTCGGAATGGCAACGGTGAAGTGGGAACTCGAGGATTTGTCGTTCGCGATTCTGCACCCGAAGCGCTACGAGGAGATCGTCCGGCTGGTGGCAGACCGGGCGCCGTCGCGCGACACCTATCTGGCCAAAGTCCGAGCCGAAATCAACACCGCGCTGAGCGCGATGAAGATCGGCGCCACAGTCGAGGGCCGGCCGAAACACTACTGGTCGATCTACCAGAAGATGATCGTCAAGGGCCGCGACTTCGACGATATCCACGACCTGGTCGGCATCCGAATCCGGTGCGATGAGATTCGGGACTGCTACGCCGCGGTGGGCGTCGTGCACTCGCTGTGGCAGCCGATGCCTGGCCGATTCAAGGATTACATCGCCCAGCCGCGGTTCGGGGTGTACCAGTCACTGCACACCACCGTCGTCGGCCCGGAGGGCAAGCCGCTGGAGGTCCAGATCCGGACCCGCGACATGCACCGCACCGCCGAGTACGGAATCGCCGCGCACTGGCGGTACAAGGAGACCAAGGGCCGCAACGCCGGTCCGCCGTCGCACACCGCCGCCGAGCTCGACGATATGGCCTGGATGCGTCAACTCCTCGACTGGCAGCGCGAAGCTGCCGACCCCGGGGAGTTCCTGGAGTCGCTGCGGTACGACCTCGCCGTACAGGAGATCTTCGTCTTCACCCCCAAGGGTGACGTGATCACGCTGCCCGCCGGTTCCACCCCCGTCGATTTCGCCTACTCCGTCCACACCGAGGTGGGCCACCGCTGTATCGGCGCCCGGGTCAACGGACGGCTGGTGGCGCTGGAACGCAAGCTCGAAAACGGCGAAGTGGTGGAGGTGTTCACCTCCAAGGCGCCCAACGCCGGTCCATCCCGGGACTGGCAGGGTTTCGTGGTTTCCCCGCGCGCCAAAGCAAAGATCCGGCAATGGTTCGCCAAGGAGCGCCGGGAGGAGGCGCTGGAAGCGGGCAAGGAGTCCATCGCCAGGGAGGTCCGCCGCGGCGGATTACCGCTGCAACGGCTGGTCAACGGCGAGGCGGTGTCGGCGATGGCACGTGAATTGCGCTATGCCGACGTCTCGGCGCTCTACACCGCCGTCGGTGAGGGACATGTCTCGGCCCGCCACGTCGTGCAGCGGCTGGTGGTCCAGCTCGGAGGTGCCGACGACGCCGAGGACGAACTCGCCGAACGGGCGACCCCGGCCACCATGTCGGTACGCCAGCGCTCGACCGGGGACACCGGGGTCGCGGTACCGGGGGCCGCCGGCGTGCTGACCAAACTGGCAAAGTGCTGCACCCCCGTTCCCGGTGACAACATCATGGGTTTCGTCACGCGTGGCGGCGGTGTCAGTGTGCACCGGACCGACTGCACGAACGCCGCCGATCTCCGGCTGAAGTCCGAACGCATCATTGAAGTGCTGTGGAATCCGTCGCCGACATCGGTGTTCTTGGTCGCCATCCAGGTCGAGGCGCTCGACCGCCACCGGTTGTTGTCCGATGTCACCAAGGTCCTCGCCGACGAGCGGGTGGACATCCTGTCGGCGTCGGTAACCACTTCCGATGAGCGGGTCGCGGTGAGCCGGTTCACCTTCGAGATGGGTGACCCCAAACACCTGGGTCATGTGCTCAACGCAGTGCGCAACGTGGAAGGCGTCTACGACGTCTACCGGGTCACCAGCGCTGCCTGACCGTACGCCCGGGAGAACCGACCGCCGACAACGGTGAACGGTGGTCGGCGGGTGCCTACACCCGGACGGTGTGGTGGCCGGTTCTAGCCGCAGGCGCGCCCGAACGCCAAGGCGCATAAGGGTTCACGTCGGGGTTCACGTCGTAGTCGAGCGGCGGTCCGGCGTTGAACCTCAGTCGAGAATGAGTGCCGGGGTGTCTGTGCGAAGCGTCTCACCCCGGAAGAACTCCGGTGCCTTCGCCCGCCAAACCAACATCAGCACCCCACCGGCGATGATGAGGCCCAGGCCTAGGATGAGCACCAGGCCGACGCCGAAAAGGCTGGCGCCGCTTCCGTAGTCGGGTGAGGCGCTGTCGCGAAGCGTGATGATGAACACGATGAACAGGCCCAGGCCGCCGAGCAGTGGAAACAGCAGCTTGAACACGAAGCTGGAAACGTCGACGAAGGCTTCCCGCCGGAAAAACCACACGCACCCGAAGGCCGTCAACCCGTAGTAGAAGCAGATCATGATGCCGAGGGCGTAAATGGTGTCGGTGAGCGCATTGTTGCTCAGGATGTGCATCACCGCATAGAAAGCCCCGGCCACCGTCCCGGCCACCACGGTCGCATAGGACGGCGTGAGGTACCGGGGGTGGATCGAGGCGAACCGGGCGGGCAGCGCCTTGTAGGTCGCCATCCCGAGCATGGTGCGCGAGGACGGCAGGAATGTGGTGATCAGGCTGGCGGTGCTCGACGCCAGGACCGCCAGATACAACAACAGATGCCAGGGGTGTCCCAGCACCGGCTCGGCCAGTTCGCCGAATACGTTGGCGGCGTTGGCCTCATTGCCCAGCCCGACGCCCTCAGTACCCACCCCGGCGTACATCTGTGTGGCGGTCGCCACCAGGAGGTAGGTCAGCAGAATGGACAGCACCGTCAACAGCGCGGCCCGGCCAGGTGTCTTTTCGGCACCCTTGGATTCCTCGTTGACCGTCAGACAGGTGTCCCAGCCCCAGAACGCGAAAATCGACCCGGACAGACCAGCGATGAACGCCGACAGGGTCATTCCCGCGGGGCTGAACCAGTCCCAGTCGAAGGCCAGCCCGGTCGGCGCGCTTCCGGACTTGGCGATCGCCAGCACCGCGAAGATCAGCAACAGCGCCAACTGAAACCCGACCAGGACGAACTGGACCCGCTCGGTGGTGGTGATACCCCGGTATGCGACCCAGGTTGCCAGCGTCAGGAACCCCAGACAGGTCGCGACGTTGATCCACGGCTGATTCCACAGCTCACCGATCCACCTGCTGCCGGTCAGGTCGCCGAGAAACTGGTAGAAGAACTCGACCGCGACGCCGGCCAGGTTCGACAGCACGATGGCGGTGGCCAGGATCGCTGCCCACCCACCGAGCCAACCTACGTATGGGCCGAACGCTTTGGTCGTCCAGGTGAAGGAGGTACCGCAGTCCGGGGCAACCTTGTTGAATTCCCGGTAGGCGTAGGCGGCGAAGAACATCGGCAGGAAGCCGGCGATGATCACCACCGCCATCTTGGTTCCGGCCTGGGTGACCAGAATCCCGATGGTCGCGGTGAGCACGTAGGCCGGTGCGACCGAGGATATTCCGAGAACGACGCTGCCGAGCACACCGACGGAATTGCGGGATAGACCCTTGTCTTTCAGATCGGCTTCGGGAGCGTGTTGCAGGCCGTGCTGCTGGTTCATGATGCCCCCGGGCCGGTGTGCTCGATGCGATCTACTGGGAAGGACGGTAGCCCTGACACCGAGACCTGTTGGGTGTTTGATGTGCTTGTTACAAAACGAGACTGTCGACATCCGATCCGCACCACCCGACCGCCCCGGAGGAACACCGCCATGATCGATCAACTCGAGGCCGCCGGCAGCGGAATCGTCGTCGGAGCGGATGGATCTGAGAACGGCCGGGCCGCACTGCGGTGGGCGGCCCGGACCGCCGTGGCTTATCAGCTGCCGCTGACGGTGCTGCACGCGGTGCCCGATGACGCCGGGGATGCGGTGCCGGTGTTGTTCGCCGAACCGACCGGTGTGCTCGGCGAGGCGGTCGAACTGGTGCGGTCGGTCGAACCCGGCCTGCAAGTCCGGGCATTACAGATGCCCAATTCGCCGGTGCGCTCGCTGCTGGCGTTCGGCGAGACCGCCGAACTGCTGGTGCTGGGGCCCCGGGGGGTGGAAGGCTTCCGCGGGCTGCTTCTGGGTTCGACCACGATGCATGTAGCGCCGTACGCGAAATGTCCTGTCGTGGTGGTGCATTCCGAGACGGAGGGTGTGCCCGCCGTGCGCGGCGAAGGCGGCGAGGGCGGCAAGGGCGGCAACCCCGGTCAGGTGGTCTTGGGCTACGACGGGTCACGGGGTTCGAACCGGGCGGCGGCGTTCGCCTTCCGGCATGCAGCGGCCCTCGGAACCGGGGTCGTCGCGGTCACCGTGGAGCCCGGTCGCGGTAAGCCGCAGAGCGAGGAGATCGACCCCGAGAATGCGGTCCCCGGTTCCGATACCAGCGCATTCCACTCCCCGGTGATCGTCACCGCGGCGTCGTTTCCGGATGTGCCGATCTCGTTCGTCGAGGGCACCGGGCGCCCCGCCGAGGTACTGCTCGCCGAGGCCGCCGGAGCGGAGCTGTTGGTGGTGGGCAGCCGGGGATCCGGCGGGTTCACCGAACTGGTGATGGGCTCAGTCACACAGAAGGTGCTCGCTCACGCGGATTGTCCGGTCGCAGTTCTGCATCCGGGCATCACGGCACGGACGGCCGCCGGATTGGGCTGACCAGCCGAAAAGACCTGCCGATCTTGCGATCAGTCGAGCAGAATCGACTTTACCCGCACCTCGGTGGCCGGTTTGCCATCCTTGCCGCCGCCGGCGACTCCGGCGTCGGCGATCTTGTCCAGGGTGGCCAGTCCGGTCGCGTCGATCGTGCCGAACACCGTGTAGTTCGGCGCCAGTTCGGAGTCCTTGTACACCAGGAAGAACTGGCTGCCGTTGGTGTCCGGGCCGGAGTTGGCCATCGCCAGGGTGCCGCGTGGGTAGAGCACCGTGTCCTGGAGGGCGGGGTCATTCTCGGGGTACTGGTTGGTCGGGTACTCGTTGGCGAATCGATAGCCGGGTCCGCCGGAGCCGGTTCCGCTTGGGTCGCCGCACTGCAGCACGCCGAGTGACTCGGCGGTGGTCAACCGGTGGCAGACGGTGTCGTCGAAGAACCCTTTCTGCGCCAGGCTGGCGAAGCTGTTGACCGTGCAGGGCGCCTCGGCATTGTTGAGCAACAGCCCGATGTTGCCCTGATCGGTTGACATGCTGACGCTGATCGTGGGGGGATCGGTCGGCACCTTGCCGGAGTTCGGCGCGTCCACCTGCTTGCTAGCCTTCTGGGCGGCCGGGTACTGGCAATTGGCGCCCAGGTCGGCAGGTGCGGTGAACACCGGAAGTTGGTTCTCGCCGCCGCGCTCGGCCGCCGTCGCGGGCGCGGCGGGTGCCGCGGGTGCCGTGGTGGTGGAGGAGGCGGTGGTTGACGCGTCCTTTCCGCCCTGGAGAACAAAAGTGGCGATCAACGCGGCACCGACGGCCAGGGCCACCATGGCGCCCACCACCGTCAGGATGCGCTGTCGTTTGGCCCGCTGGGCACGGCGCTCCAGTTGCCGCTCAAGCTTGCGTTTGGCCGTCTCGCGTCGTTGTGCGTTCGTGGGCACCGCGGGGTCCTCCGTTGTCAGGTAGATAGTGCAATCGCGCCGATGAGTGTGCCAGCCGAGGCCGCCGGCGGGGCTGACGGCCCACCCGAAGTGTCGGGTGCGAGACTTGTCACCGTGTTGCTCACCGGGTTCCCGGCCGGCATGTTGGCCTGTAACTGCTACGTCCTGGCGCCCTGCGCCGGTTCCGACGCGATCATTGTCGATCCCGGTCAGCGCGCGCTGGCACCGCTGCGCCGGATTCTCGACGAGAACCGGCTGACCCCGGCGGCGGTCCTGCTCACCCATGGCCACATCGACCACATCTGGTCTGCGCAGAAGGTCGCCGACACCTACGGCTGCCCCGCCTACATCCACCCGGCGGACCGGTTCATGCTCACCGACCCGATCAGGGGTTTCGGCCCGCGCATCGGCCAGGTGATGTTGGGTGCACTGTTCCGGGAACCCCGGCAGGTCATCGATCTCGACCGGGACGGAGCGGTGCTTGAATTCGACGGACTGGCGGTCACGGTCGCCCACACTCCGGGTCACACCCGGGGATCGGTGGTCTTCCGGGTGGCCGGTCCGGACAGCGGGCTCGCGTTCACCGGTGACACCCTGTTCAGGCAGTCCGTGGGGCGTACCGACCTGCCGGGTGGAAGCGGACGTGACCTGCTCGAGTCCATTGTGACCAAACTGCTGGTCCTGGACGATCGCACCCGGGTGCTGCCCGGCCACGGCGAGACCACGACCATCGGCGACGAACGGCGCACGAACCCCTTCCTGCAGGGGATCACCACCCTGTGAGCCATTTTCAGGCCCCGAAGGGGGTGCCGGACTACCTGCCGCCCGAGTCAGCGGAATTCGTCACGGTGCGTGACGGATTACTCGCCGCCGCCCGGGGCGCCGGCTACGGCGATATCGAGTTGCCGATCTTCGAGGACACCGCGCTGTTCGCGCGCGGGGTCGGGGAGTCGACCGATGTGGTCTCGAAGGAGATGTACAGCTTCGCCGACCGGGGCGACCGGTCGGTCACCTTGCGTCCGGAGGGGACCGCCGGGGTGATGAGGGCGGTGATCGAGCACGGCCTCGACCGGGGAGCCCTACCGGTCAAGCTGTGCTACGCGGGGCCGTTTTTCCGTTACGAGCGGCCTCAGGCCGGCCGCTACCGTCAGCTCCAGCAGGTCGGCGTCGAGGCGATCGGCGTCGATGACCCGGCGCTTGATGCCGAGGTGATCGCCATCGCCGATGCCGGATTCCGCAGCCTGGGGTTGGACGGATTCCGGTTGGAGATCACGTCGCTCGGTGACGACACATGCCGATCGCAGTACCGGGAGTTGTTGCAGAATTATCTGTTCGGACTGGACCTCGATGAGGCCACCCGGCAACGCGCCGCGCTCAACCCGCTCCGGGTTCTCGATGACAAGCGCCCGCACGTCAAGGCGTTGACCGCGGACGCCCCGGTGATGCTTGACCACTTGTCGGGTCCGGCTAGGCAGCACTTCGACACGGTGCTGGCACACTTGGACGCTTTGGGGGTTCCGTACGCCATCAGCCCACGGCTCGTACGAGGCCTGGATTACTACACCAAGACCACCTTCGAGTTCGTCCACGATGGTTTGGGGGCGCAGTCCGGGATCGGCGGCGGCGGCCGCTATGACGGCCTGATGGCGCAGTTGGGCGGTCAGGACCTCTCCGGTATCGGATTTGGGCTCGGGGTGGACCGGACCATGCTTGCGTTGCGCGCCGAAGGCCGGAGGGTGGGGGAGCCCAGCCGGTGCGATGTGTTCGGTGTGCCGCTGGGCGGGCGGGCCAAGATTGAACTGGCCCGGCTCGCATCGGTTCTGAGGGCCGCCGGGGTCCGAGTGGATCTGGCCTACGGTGATCGCGGGATCAAAGGCGCCATGCGGGCCGCTGACCGGTCCGGTGCGCGGATCGCCCTCGTCGCCGGGGACCGTGATATCGACGCCGGCACCATCGGGGTCAAGGATCTGGCTAACGGTGCACAAGTCGACATCGACATCGAGTCGGTCGTCGCTGTATTGCTATCGCGCCTGTCGTGACTGCCCGGCCGGTCCGGCGGCCCGAGCCTCAGAGTATTCTCAGCCCGCCGGGGGAACCCGCCGGTGACGTTTCCACGTTGAACTAACCATGAGGGAACTGCTCGAGGATTACCTGCGCAGCAGGGGCGTGCGGTATTTCCGTGGCCACCATGACGATGAGTTTTTCTACCTGATGGATTGCCCGTCCCGCGGTTTCCGGCCGCAACAGTCCGGCCGTCTCGATATTCACCTCCAAGTGTGCGGACCCGGCCGCGACGCGGTCCGGGTTCACATCAGCCCGGACCGGTTCTATCCCGCCGATCGGCGGGACCGGCTGGCTACGGTCGCCGCGCGGTGGAATTCCGGTGATCCTGGGGTGCGCGCGACGGTGCACAACTCCTGCGATCCGGCGCTGGTAGGTGTTGACGCCGGACTGACCCGTCGGCCCGCCGATGGCGCGGCCCTGGCCGACTTCGTCGACCACGCCGTCGAGTCGGCCGTCGAATTGTTCGCACTGATGCGTGACGCGGCCGGTCCGGAGCCCTGGACCTCCGGCGCGCTGCGGGCGGCGGGCTGACATCCGTCGGTAACGACTGGTCGAGCCCTACCGATATGGCCGGTATGCGATATCTCACTGCAGTGGGCACGGCTGCCGCTCTGCTCGCCGCCGGTATCGGGGCCGCACCGCTGGCCGGGGCCGAGCCGACAACCACCGAGCCGACAACCACCGAGCCGACAACCCCCGAGCCGACAACCCCCGAGCCCGCGACCGCCGAGCCCGCGACCGCCGAGCCCGCGACCACCGAGCCCGCGACCACCGAGCCCACCGAGCCCACCGGGGCTCAGACCCCTGAGGCTGAGACCGTCGATACCGCCCCGGGTGGTGACCAAGCCGGGGGAGCCAGCCAGGTGACCTACACGGTGACCACAACCAGCGACCTCACGGCCAATATTTACTACGTCACCGCGGACCCGCCCGAACAGTCGGCGGCGAACGACCCCGAATACATGCCGATGGACCGTACGACGGTGGGCCCCGGGGCGCCGTGGACCTTTCAGACCACACTCGACGATCCCACCGAGTGGGCTTTCGTCAGCGCCAGCGGTGGCCTGCGGGTGAATCCCGAGTTCCGCTGCGAGATCGCCGTCGACGGTCAGACCGTCGTCTCCCAGCAGGGCGGCAGTGGAGTGCAGTGCGCGCTCCGCCCCTGGTGAGGCCCCTGGTGAGGCCCCCGGTCAGGTCATCGGCCGGCGGGGTCAGCCCAGGGTGGTGGCGTTGAAGGTGTTGCACTGATCCGGATCACCGGTCTGGTATCCGACGGTGAACCAATTCTGGCGCTGTTCGGAGGACCCGTGAGTCCAGCTCTCCGGGTTAACCCGACCGGTGGTCTCCGCCTGTATCCGGTCATCGCCGACGGATGACGCCGCCGAGAGCGCGTCGGCGATATCCCGATCGCTCAGCGGCTGCAGGTAGGTGACGTCGGTCCCCGGCTGTTTGGTGATCGCCGCGTAGTGCGCCCAGACCCCGGCGTAGCAGTCAGCCTGCAACTCGGAGCGGACCCCGTTACCCGTGGCTCCCTGCGCGCCTTGCCGGGCCCGGCCGAGGTCGCCTGTCAGGTTCTGCACATGATGGCCGTACTCGTGGGCCACCACGTACTCCTCGGCCAATGGCCCACCGCTGGACCCGAACTGGGTCTTGAGGACCTCGAAGAAATCGGTGTCGAAGTAAGCCGTTTTGTCGGCCGGGCAGTAGAACGGGCCGACACTGCTGTCCGCCGGACCGCAGCCGGTCTGAATCTGCCCCTTGAACAGCTTCATATTCGGTCGCTGGTAGCCGCGCAGCAGATTGCCCCACACCGCATCCACCGAATTGCCGGTGGCGACCACGCGGCACTCGACATACCGGTTGGCATCCGCCCCGGTCTTGCACTTGGAGAGGTCGTAGCCGGATTGCTCCTGGGAAGGACCGGCCTGCTGTTGGAGCACCGGGCCCGGATCCACACCCAAGAACAGCGCCAGAAGCACGATCGCGAGGCCGCCGACGCCGCCTCCGATGGCGATACCGCGCCCGCCGCCCCCGGTGGAGGTCGTGCTGGTGTCGATCCGCATGCCCTCGTTGAAGGTCATCTTTGCTCCTAGGGATCTGACCCGTGCTGCCGGGCGAATGCCGCAATCAGTTTGCCACAGCCCCACCATCCGGTGGCCCGGCCGAAGCCGCGATGTTCACCTCATAGACTCGGCACTCGACAGTCAGTTGAGAATCCACCCCAGATCCAGGGAGATCGTGTGCTTCGCAGTCATGCCGCCGGCTCGTTGAGGGCCTCCGACGCCGGGCAGAAGGTCATCCTGGCGGGTTGGGTGGCGCGTCGCCGCGACCACGGCGGCGTCATTTTCGTTGACCTGCGTGATCATGCCGCCGGCGACCCGGACAACCGCCCGGGCGTGGCCCAGGTGGTGTTCCGTGATGGTGACGTGCTCGAGGCCGCGCACCGGCTCCGGGCCGAATTCTGCATCGCCGTCGAAGGCGTGGTCGAGATCCGTCCGGACGGTAACGCCAACCCCGACATTCCGACCGGTCATGTCGAGGTCAACGCGACGGCGCTGACGGTCCTGGGGGAGAGCGCACCGCTACCGTTCCAGCTCGACGAGCCCGCTGGCGAGGAGGCCCGCCTGCGACACCGCTATCTGGATATGCGCCGCGAGGGCGGCACCGGCGACGCGCTACGGCTGCGGTCGCAGGTCAACGCTGCCGCCCGTTCGGTGCTGGCCGGCCACGACTTCGTTGAGATCGAGACGCCGACGTTGACCCGGTCCACCCCGGAGGGTGCGCGCGATTTCCTGGTGCCAGCGCGGCTGCAGCCCGGGTCGTTCTACGCGTTGCCGCAGAGCCCACAGCTGTTCAAACAGCTGCTGATGGTCGGCGGCATGGAGCGCTATTACCAGATTGCCCGGTGCTACCGGGACGAGGACTTCCGTGCAGATCGCCAGCCCGAGTTCACCCAGCTGGATGTGGAGATGAGTTTCGTCGACGCCGACGATGTCATTGCCGTCGCCGAGGAGGTCCTGGCTGCGCTCTGGGCGCTGACCGGGTATCAACTGCCGAGGCCGATCCCGCGCATGACCTACGCCGAGGCCATGCGCCGGTTCGGCTCGGACAAGCCGGATCTGCGCTTCGGTCTCGAACTCGTGGAGTGCACCGAGTATTTTGCCGAGACACCGTTCCGGGTGTTCCAGGCCCCCTACGTGGGTGCCGTGGTGATGCCCGGCGGCGCTTCGCAGCCGCGCCGAACCCTCGACGGTTGGCAGGAGTGGGCCAAACAGCGCGGCCACAAAGGCCTGGCCTATGTCCTGATCGGCGAGGACGGGACGTTAAGCGGTCCGGTGGCCAAGAACCTGTCCGAGGCCGAACGGGCCGGACTGGCCGCTCAGGTGGGCGCCGAACCCGGCGACTGCGTGTTCTTCTCGGCGGGTCCCGCCAAGACGTCGCGGGCCCTGTTGGGTGCCGCCCGCGGAGAGATCGCCCTGCGGCTGGACATGATCGACCCCCGCGCGTGGGCGTTCGTGTGGATCGTCGACCCGCCGTTGTTCGAGCCGGCCGGCGACGCCGCCGCCGCCGGTGACGTCGCCGTCGGAACCGGTGCCTGGACTGCGGTGCACCACGCCTTCACCTCGCCCAAGCCGGAGCATCTCGACGCCATCGGGACCGATCCCGGTGCCGTACTCGCCGACGCCTACGACATCGTCTGCAACGGCCACGAGATCGGCGGCGGCTCGATCCGTATCCACCGGCGCGACGTGCAGGAACGGGTGTTCGCGGTGATGGGCATCGGCTCCGGCGAGGCGCAGGAGAAGTTCGGGTTCCTCCTGGAGGCGTTCATCTTCGGGGCGCCGCCGCACGGCGGGATCGCGTTCGGCTGGGACCGGATCACCGCGCTGCTGTTCGGTGCGGACTCCATCCGCGATGTGATCGCCTTCCCGAAGTCCGGTGGCGGGGTGGACCCCCTGACCGACGCCCCGGCGCCGATCACCCCGCAACAGCGCAAGGAGTCGGGAATGGATTCCAAACCCGGGACCTGATTCGTCGGCACCTACCATGACCCCGTGGACAACACCCTCGATTTCATCGACCAGGCGTCGTTTCTGGGGTTGCGCGCGCTCGGGCACGGACCGCTCATCCAGTTCACCTGGACCTTCCGCGACGGTGTCGACCTCGAGGCGTTACGCGGATTCCACCGCAGGCTTGGTCATGGACTGCTGGGCCGCCGCATCGAACGGTCGCCGCTGCCGTTCGGCAGGCACCACTGGATCGACTGGAACGGCCCCGCCGACATCGAGGTGGCCGCCCAGGCCCGGCCACTCGGCGAGATCACGACATGGCTGGACGAGCAGGCCGCGCTGCCGGTCGACCCCGAATACGGACCGTCGTGGCGGTTGGCGGTCCAACCGCTGACCGACGGCGGATCGGTCGTGACGCTGGTGGCGTCCCACACCATCGCTGACGGTGTCGGCCTGGCGCTCGCCGTTGCCGACGCCGCCAACGGAGTGACCCGTGACCTGGGCTACCCGCCGGCCCGGGCGCGAACCGCAGGTCGGGCGTTGCGGGAGGATTCGCGCCGGTTTGTCCACGACATCCCGCAGATGGCGAAAGCTGCCGTGGCGGCCGCGCGACTCGCGCGCGGCAGCGGTCTGGAGGTGGCCTCGGCCGCGCCCGGCCCGGGGCCCGCCGGGGACGTCGCCGACCGGGACGTGACGCTGCCCTCGGTCACCGTCCGGTTGGATCTCCAGGAGTGGGACGGACGGGCCGCCGACCTCGGAGGCAGCAGCACAGCGCTGGCGCTGGGATTCTCGGCGAGGCTGGGCCTGCGGCTGGGCTGGGTGTCACCGGACGGCACGGTCACTCTGTCGGTACCGGTCAACGAACGCATCGACGGTGACACCCGCGGAAACGCATTGACGGGCGTGCGGGTGACCGTCGATCCCGAAACGGTCCGCGACGACCTGACCGGGCTGCGTGCCGGGTTGAAGAGTGCCCTGTCAACCCTGGCCGAGGCCCGCAACGAACTGGTCGCCCCGCTACCACTGACTCCGCTGGTTCCCCGGGCGCTGGCTCGCCGGCTCGAAGGCGTGGTCGGGGGAACGGCCGTGATCGGGTGCTCCAACCTCGGCGTCCTGGACCCGGCAGTCAATCGCCCCGACGGCACCGATGCCGATGACTTCGCGATCCGGATGGCTGAACGCATCACCCGCGGCCACCTGCACCGTTTCGGTGGGACGTTCTTCCCGGTGGTGACCGGCCGGGTATCCGGAAAGTTTTTCATCAGCATCGGATTCTGCAATGCCGATGGATCGACCACTCGGGACCAACTCGTCGGGATCGTTGCGTCGGCGCTTGAGGACTTCGGGCTGACCGGAACCATCGGGTGACTGTGCCGGACCGCCCCGACCGGGCTCGTCGTTAGCCTGAGTGCGTGCCCGACAGCCTCTTCGACCTGCCCGGCATGGGTCCTGACACGGAAACCGGCGCGGCACCGGTCGCCGTCACCGCCTCGTCGCCGCTGGCCGTGCGGATGCGACCGGCCACCCTGGACGAGGTGGTCGGACAGGAGCACCTGCTGCGCATCGGTTCGCCGATGCGCCGGCTGGTGGAGGGTTCTGGTGCGGCGTCGGTAATCCTGTACGGGCCGCCCGGAACCGGGAAAACCACGCTGGCGTCGTTGATCTCCCGGGCCACCGGCCGGCGCTTCGAGGCGATGTCCGCGCTCAGCTCGGGTGTCAAAGAGGTGCGCGCCGTCATTGACAGCGCCCGACGCGCCGCCGTGCACGGCGAGCAGACCGTGCTGTTCATCGACGAGGTGCACCGGTTCTCCAAGACCCAGCAGGATGCCCTGCTGGCCGCGGTAGAGAACCGGGTGGTGCTGCTTGTCGCCGCGACCACCGAGAACCCGTCGTTTTCGGTGGTGGCCCCGCTACTGTCGCGCTCGCTTATCCTGCAGCTGCAGCCGCTGGGAGCCGACGATGTTCGCGCGGTCATCGATCGTGCGGTGAGCGACCCGCGGGGGCTGGGCGGTGCGGTTCCGATCGAGGCGGAGGCGATCGAGTTGCTGGTCGAGCTTTCGGCCGGGGACGCCCGCCGGGCGCTGACCGCGCTGGAGGTGGCCGCCGAGACCGCCGCAGGCTCCGGTGGCGAGGTGACTTTGGAAGTCGTCGAGCAGTCAGTTGATCGGGCGGCGGTGCGCTACGACCGCGACGGCGACCAGCATTACGACGTCATCAGCGCCTTCATCAAGTCGATTCGTGGATCCGACGTCGATGCGGCATTGCACTATCTGGCCCGGATGCTGGTGGCCGGGGAAGACCCGCGGTTCGTGGCCCGCCGATTGGTGATCCTCGCCAGCGAGGACATCGGGATGGCCGATCCCACCGCTTTGCTGACCGCTGTCGCCGCCGCTCAGACGGTCGCGTTGATCGGGATGCCCGAAGCCCAACTGACTCTCGCTCACGCCACGGTGCACCTGGCGGGTGCGCCCAAGTCCAACGCCGTGACTACTGCGCTGGCGGCAGCCATGACCGATATCCGGGCGGGTAAAGCGGGACCGGTGCCGGCACATCTGCGCGACGGTCACTACTCGGGGGCGGTGAAGCTGGGCCACGCCAAGGGGTACCGGTATCCCCACGATGATCCCGACGGCGTTGTGCCGCAACAATATCCACCCGACGGGCTGGTCGGCACGGACTATTACCGGCCATCCGGTCACGGCGCCGAGCGGGAGGCCGGCGGCCGACTCGACAAGCTGCGGGCCATCATCCGCCGAGTCCGGTGAACTCCGGGCCCGGCCGATCGGGTTCGTCGGGCACCGTCCGTAGGCTCGTCCCATGGACAGCGATGTACTCGACGTCGACACCTCGCGGCGTCGCATCGTCGACCTCTCCGCCCAGGTGCGTCAGTTCTGCGGACGTCGCGGGGACGGGCTGTGCAACGTCTTCGTGCCGCATGCCACCGCCGGTGTGGCGATCATCGAGACCGGCGCGGGCTCGGATTCCGACCTGCTCGATGCGTTGGAACGGCTGTTTCCCAGGGATGACCGGTACCGCCACGCCCACGGTTCGCCCGGTCACGGCGCCGACCATGTGCTGCCGGCCATCGTGTCGCCGTCGGTGACCATTCCGGTAGCCGGCGGCGATCCACTGCTGGGCACGTGGCAGAGCGTGGTGCTGGTCGATCTCAACCGGGACAACCCGTCGCGCTCGGTCCGGCTCAGTTTCCTGCGCGGCTGAGCTGAGCGGGCATCGATCGCCCGACCGGTAATGTGACGTCGTCGGCGCTCTGGGCAGGCAGGGCCGACCCCGCGAAACGCCGCGACCGGACCACGTCGGACCAGAAACGTCGGACCCGAAACGCAAGGACACCCCCACCCGTGCAGACACACGAGATCAGGAAGCGGTTCATCGACCACTTCGTCAATGCCGGCCATGCGGAGGTGCCGAGCGCCTCGGTGATCCTCGACGATCCGAATCTGCTGTTCGTCAATGCCGGAATGGTTCAGTTCGTTCCCTACTTCCTGGGCCAGCGCACACCGTCCTACGCCACCGCCACCAGCATCCAGAAGTGCATTCGCACGCCGGATATCGACGAGGTCGGCATCACCACCCGGCACAACACCTTCTTCCAGATGGCGGGCAACTTCTCCTTCGGCGACTATTTCAAGCGCCGTGCGATTGAGCTCGCCTGGACGCTGCTGACCAATCCGGTTTCCGGTGGCGGGTACGGCATGGATCCCGAGCGGCTTTGGGCCACTGTGTTCTACGACGACGACGAGGCCGTACGGCTGTGGCAGGAGGTCGCCGGACTGCCGCCCGAGCGCATCCAACGCCGCGGGATGGCCGACAACTACTGGTCGATGGGTATCCCAGGTCCGTGCGGGCCGTGTTCGGAGATCTACTACGACCGCGGTCCGGAGTACGGCGTCGAGGGCGGCCCGGAGGCCAACGAGGATCGCTATATCGAGATCTGGAACCTGGTCTTCATGCAGAACGAGCGTGGTGACGGCACCAGCAAGGACGACTTCGAGATCCTCGGCCCGCTGCCGCGCAAGAATATCGACACCGGAATGGGGATCGAACGCATCGCCTGCCTGTTGCAGGGGGTCGACAATGTCTACGAGACCGACCTGCTGCGTCCGGTGATCGACACCGTCGCCGGGCACGCACCGCGCGGATACGGCCAGGGCAGCGCGCCCGATGACGTGCGTTATCGCGTCATTGCCGACCACAGCCGCACGGCGGCCATCATCATCGCCGACGGGGCGACCCCTTCCAACGAAGGCCGGGGCTACGTGCTGCGCCGGTTACTGCGCCGGATCATCCGCGCGGCCAAGCTTCTCGGCATCGACCACCCCATCGTCGGGGAGTTGATGGTCACCGTCCGCGACGCGATGGGGCCGTCCTACCCGGAGCTGATCACCGACTTCGACCGGATCAACCGCATCGCGGTTGCTGAAGAAACCGCGTTCAACCGAACCCTGGCGTCGGGCTCGAAGCTGTTCGAGGACGCCGCCGCGGCCACCAAGTCCGCCGGCCGGACCGAACTGCCCGGCGCGCAGGCATTCACCCTGCATGACACCTATGGCTTCCCGATCGAGTTGACTCTCGAGATGGCTGCTGAGGCCGGGCTGCAGGTCGATGAGTTGGGTTTCCGGGAGTTGATGGCGGAGCAACGCCGGCGCGCCAAGGCCGATGCCGCCGCGCGGAAACACGCCCACGCGGACCTCTCGGCTTTCCGTGAACTCGTCGACGCCGGCCCGACCGAGTTCACCGGCTTCGACGAGATGAGTTCGCCGGCCCGGATCCTGGGGATCTTCGTCGACGGGAAACGGGTGCCCGTGGTGGCCCACCGGCCGCGAGTACATTCGGAGACCGCCACCCCGGAGCGGGTTGAGATCGTGCTCGATCGGACGCCGCTCTACGCCGAGTCAGGCGGACAGATTGCGGACGCCGGTCAGATCACCGGCACCGGGGCCGGCGCGTCGGCGAAGGCGGCCGTCACGGATGTGCAGAAGATCGCCAGGACGTTATGGGTGCACCGGGTCAACGTCGAATCGGGTGAGTTCGTAGAGGGTGACACCGTCACCGCCGCCGTCGATCCGATATGGCGTCGCGGTGCCACCCAGGGGCACTCCGGGACCCATCTGGTGCACGGGGCGCTGCGACAAGTCCTCGGGCCTAACGCGGTTCAGGCCGGTTCGCTCAACCGGCCCGGATATCTCAGATTCGACTTCAACTGGCAGGGGCCGTTGACCGAGGCGCAGAACTCCGAGGTCCAGGAGATTGCCAACGCGGCCGTCGAATCGGACTTCCCGGTCAACACCTTCCTCACCGGGATCGACAACGCCAAGGCGATGGGCGCGATGGCCCTGTTCGGTGAGCAGTACCCGGACGAGGTGCGGGTCGTGGAAATAGGCGGGCCGTTCTCGCTGGAGTTGTGCGGCGGTACCCACGTCCACAACTCCGCGCAGGTCGGTCCGGTGACTGTCCTCGGCGAGTCCTCGGTCGGCTCCGGGGTGCGCCGGGTCGAGGCCTACGTCGGTCTGGACTCGTTCCGGTACCTGGCGAAGGAACGCGCGCTGATGGCCGGCCTGGCCTCATCGTTGAAAGTTCCCTCCGAAGAGGTCCCGGCGCGGGTCGCCACCCTTGTCGAACGACTGAAAACGGCGGAGAAGGAAGTCGAACGGATGCGGCTGTCCACCGCGCGCGCCGCCGCCGGGAACGCGGCCAATGCTGCCGAGCAGGTGGGTAAGGTCCGTCTTGTGGCCCAGCGAATGGCGGCCGGGATGACCGCCGCGGACCTGCGTTCTCTGGTCGGTGACATTCGCGCTCGGTTCGGTTCCGACCCGGCCGTGGTGGTGCTGCTCGCCGAGGGGGCCGAGGGCGGAGTGCCGTTCGTGGTGGCCGCCAACCAGTCCGCTCAGGATGCCGGGATCAGGGCCAACGACCTCGTCGGCGCGGTGGCGACCGCGGTAGGTGGCCGGGGAGGCGGTAAACCGGACCTCGCCCAGGGTTCCGGCAAGGATCCCGCCGGCATCGATGCGGCGCTGGCAGCGGTCCGCGCGGAATTGGTTCGGGACTGAGGCCGTCCGGTGTCTGCCAACCGCACGCCCGATCGGCCGGGAGCCGATGACCCTGGCCGGGGGCGCCGACTTGGGATCGACGTCGGCACCGTCCGGATCGGGGTGGCGGCCAGCGACCCTGACGGCATTCTCGCCACCCCGGTGGAGACGGTTCGCCGCGACCGTGGTGGTGGCCACCTACGGCGACTCCAGAGGCTGGTCACCGAGATGGACATCGTCGAAATCGTCGTCGGGTTGCCGCTCACCCTGGCGGATCGAGCCGGGGCATCGGCCGACGATGCGGCCGCGGTAGCCACCGCACTCGCCGGGCGGATCGGTTCGGTACCGGTCCGCCTCACCGACGAGCGATTGACTACTGTCAGCGCCACGCGTTCTCTCCGGGAGGCCGGGGTACGGGCGCGCGAGCAGCGGGCAGTGATCGACCAGGCCGCCGCCGTGGCAATTCTGCAGGGCTGGCTCGACCAACGCCGCAACGCGGCCACGACGTTGGAGACGACGTCGAAGACGACAGCGAAAGAACAACGGTGACCATGCCGCACGAGCCGCAGGACGCACCATCGGACCGCGCCGCGCCGGCAGCGGTGGGCAGGCCCCGGTCCAGCCGCGGCCACGGCTCGGGCCCGCGCCGTGGGCGGGGCCCCAAGCGGCTATTGGTGGCCCTGCTGGTGGCCGCCGCGCTGGGTGCGATTCTGCTCGGACTGAAGTTATTCGGCGGGTCCGGGCTGCTCAGCGACTTCACCGGCGAGGGCAAGGACGATATCGTCATCGAGATCCACCCCGGTGACTCCGGATCGGTGATCGCCCAAAATCTGCTGGACCAGGGTGTCATCTCCGATGTCGGGAAGTTCATCTCCGCTGCCTCGGGCAATGCCGGATTCGCTGCAATCCAGCCCGGCTTCTACAAACTGCGCACCGAACTCCCGGCCGATGCCGCGGTCGAGAAACTGCTCGATCCGGCGGCCCGGGTCGGCAGACTCGTCATCCCGGAGGGCAAACAGCTCGACGACATTTCCGCGGTCGGCTCCGATGTTGTGAATCCCGGTATCTTCTCGCTCATCTCTGATGCCAGCTGCGTGAACCTCAACGGAACCGAGACGTGCGTGTCAGCGGCGGACCTGAAGGCCGCCGCGGAAGAGGGCACCCTGGAATCGCTGAATGTGCCGGAGTGGGCCCGCGAGGGTGCCGGCGCCGTCGGCAGCAGCCACCGCCGGCTGGAGGGGCTGATCGCCCCGGGCACCTGGAATATCGATCCGTCGGCCTCGGCCAGGGACATTCTCGCGAAACTGGTCGGCCAGAGCGCTGAGGGCTACCTCAAGGGTGGCATCGTCGACGCCGCCAACGGATTGAACATCTCTCCCTACGAGGTGCTGATCGTGGGGTCACTGGTTCAGAAGGAGGCTCAGCCCGCAGATTTCGCCAAGGTGGCCCGGGTCATCTACAACCGGCTGGCCAGCGATTACAACTGGCTTGAGTTCGACTCGACGGTCAACTATCCGCTGGACCGTCAGGAGGTCGCAACCACCGATCAGGACCGGGCCACCGAGACCTCCTGGAACACCTATGCCATGCCGGGTCTGCCGGCGACGCCGATCTGCTCGCCCGGGGCCGAGGCCCTGACCGCCGCCGAGAAACCCGAACCGGGGGACTGGCTGTACTTCGTGACGATCGACTCCGACGGCACCACCTTGTTCACCAGCGACTACCAGGAGCATCTGGCCAATCGAGAGCAAGCGCTGAACAGCGGTTTCCTCGATTCCGGGCGGTAGGCACCGGTGACGGCCCGCAAAGCCGCCGTGCTCGGCTCGCCCGTCGCGCATTCCCGGTCGCCGCAATTGCACCTGGCCGCCTACCGGGCGCTGGGCCTCGACGACTGGACCTACGACCGAATCGAGTGCACCGACGACGAACTACCGTCGGTGGTCGGTGCTCTCGGCCCGGAGTGGGTGGGCCTGTCGGTCACCATGCCGGGTAAGTTCGCCGCCCTGGAATTCGCCGACGACCGAACTGCGCGGGCCGAACTCGTCGGTTCGGCCAACACCCTGGTGCGAACCGGATCGGGCTGGCGGGCCGACAACACCGATATCGACGGGGTCTCCGGGGCGTTGGGACACCGCCGCGATCTGCGGCGGGCAATCGTGTTGGGCTCCGGTGGAACCGCGCCGGCCGCCGTCGTCGCCCTGGCGGGCCTCGGCGTCGCCGAGATCACCGTGGCCGCGCGGGACAGCCGGAAAGCGATCCGACTGCTCGGGCTCCAACCGGAGCTCGGAGTGCCGATCGAGTTCTGCGGGCTTACCGACCGGCGACTCCCCGCGGTGGTTGCTAGCGCCGACGTCATGATCAGCACGATCCCCGCCGCTGCGGCGGCCGACTACGCCGCGGCGTTCGCCGCGGTGCCGCTGCTGCTGGACGCGATCTACGACCCGTGGCCCACCCCGCTGGCCCTCTCGGTCATCGGGGCCGGTGGCGAGGTCATCAGTGGTCTGCAGATGCTGTTGCACCAGGCGTTCAGCCAGGTCGAACAATTCACAGGGCGGCCGGCGCCGCGACAGCAGATGGTGGCCGCTCTGGGCTAGTTTGCGGGCATGGTGACGGTTTGGTGTCTGGCGGTGCTGGTTTGGACGGGCGTGCTGTCGGTGCTCGATCTGCGATATCGCCGGCTGCCCAATGTGCTGACCCTGACCGGCGCAGCGGTGATCCTGACCGTCTGCGCCGGCTACGGCCGCGGACTCGCCGCGGTGCTGGGTGCCGCCGCGCTCGGGACGCTTTACCTGGCGGTTCACCTCGGCGCTCCGACCGGGATGGGTGGCGGTGATGTCAAGTTGGCCCTCGGCCTTGGCGCGTTGACCGGGGCGCTGGGGGCGCCGGTCTGGCTGCTGGCCGCGTTGGGCGCCCCGATCCTGACCGCCATCCGCGGCGCGGTCCTGGCGCTGCGCCACCGAACCGGACTGCTCGGGACTGTGGTGCCGCATGGCCCCTCGATGTGCCTGGCGAGCCTGTTTGCCGCCGCGCCCGCGGTGTTCTAGGGACGCAAGTGTTCTAGGGACGTCGGACGTTCCAGGAACCCGGCGGATTGGGGCATCGGCGGCGACATGGGAAGATGATCCGGTGCTGCGTTGGACCACCGCTGGAGAATCCCACGGCCGTGCCCTGGTCGCCATGGTCGAGGGCATGGTGGCTGGTGTCGAAATAACCTCGGCCGATATCGCGGCCCAGTTGGCCCGCCGTCGGCTCGGCTACGGCCGGGGCGCCCGGATGAAGTTCGAACAAGACGCGGTGACCGTGCTGGCAGGGGTCCGGCACGGTGTCACACTCGGCGGCCCGGTGGCTATTGAGATCGGTAACACCGAATGGCCCAAGTGGGAGTCGGTGATGGCTCCCGATCCGGTCCCCGCCGCCGACCTCGAGGTGGCGCGTAACGCTCCGCTAACTCGTCCGCGCCCCGGACACGCCGACTATGCGGGCATGCTCAAATTCGGCTTCGACGACGCCCGCCCGGTGCTGGAACGGGCCAGCGCCCGGGAGACCGCAGCCCGGGTTGCAGCAGCGTCGGTTGCCCGGGCCTTCCTGCGTCAGGCACTCGGTGTCGAGGTGCTGTCACACGTCGTCTCGATCGGCGCGTCGACCCCCTACGGCGGCCCCCCGCCCACGGCGGATGACCTGGCCCGCATCGACGACAGCCCGGTGCGGGCGTGCGATACCGCCGCCGAAGAGTCGATGATCGTCGAAATCGAGGCCGCCAAGCGTGCCGGTGACACCCTCGGCGGTGTGGTCGAGATCGTGGCGCACGGTCTGCCGGTGGGTCTGGGCTCCTTCGTCAGTGGGGAGAACCGACTGGACAGCCAACTGGCCGCCGCCGTCATGGGGGTACAGGCCATCAAGGGTGTCGAGATCGGCGACGGGTTCGAAACGGCCCGGCGTCGCGGCAGCGGTGCGCATGACGAGATGTTCCCGGGCGCCGGGGCCGGCGCCACCGGCGGTCCGAACGGAGTGGTGCGCTCCACCAACCGCGCCGGTGGACTGGAAGGCGGAATGACCAACGGTCAGCCGTTACGGGTCCGAGCCGCGATGAAGCCGATCTCCACGGTGCCCCGCGCGCTGTCCACCGTCGACCTCGGCACCGGTGAGCAGGCGGTAGCGATCCATCAGCGCTCCGATGTCTGCGCTGTTCCGGCTGCTGGAGTCGTCGTCGAGGCCATGGTGGCACTGGTACTGGCCCGTGCCGCGCTGGAGAAGTTTGGCGGCGATTCACTCGCCGAGACACGCCGCAACATCGGTGGCTATCTGCGCGAGGTCGCTGAGCGGGAGGCCTTCGGGTCCGAATCGCCGCGGGTATCGGGGTGACGGAGATGGCGCCGAGAGCCGTACTCATCGGGTTGCCCGGGTCCGGGAAGTCCACCATCGGGCGGCGCCTGGCCAAAGCCATGGGGCTGACGGTGCTGGACACCGATACGGCGATCGGGGAACGCACCGGCCGCAGCGTGGCCGAGATCTTCTCCGCCGAAGGCGAATCCGGCTTCCGCCGTATCGAGGAAGAGGTGATCCGCGACGCGTTGGACAGCCACGACGGCATCCTCTCGTTGGGCGGTGGTGCCGTCACCACCCCCGGAGTGCGGGACGCGCTGGCCGGACATACGGTGGTCTACCTGGAGATCAGTGCGGCCGAGGGCATTCGGCGTACCGGCGGCAGTGTCGTCCGTCCACTGCTTGCCGGCCCCAACCGGGCCGAGAAGTACCGCGCACTGATGAACGAGCGGGTGCCGCTGTACCGGCGGGTCGCCACCATCCGGATCAATACCAATCGCCGTAATCCAGGCGCAGTGGTTCGCAATATCGTTGGGCGCCTTGATGACCCGCCGAAACAACAGGCCCCGCGCCGCCGCCGATCGTCCTGGCGCCGGTCATCGGCCGGTACCTCCCGGGCGGGTTCGCCCGGGACTTCGCAGAATTCGTCTGCCGCGCCGTCTGCCGCGCCGACGGCACCCCCGGAGTCGGCGGGTCCGGTCGAATCGGGGCCGGTGACACCGGCAACCCTGGCCCGTCGGGCGGGGGTCCGCAAATGACCGGGAATATCACCATCGACGTCGAGGTCGATCCGCCCTATCCGGTGATCATCGGCCGCAATCTGCTCGGACAGCTCGGCGATGTGCTGGGACGACGCCATAAAGTCGTCCTGCTGCATCAGCCGGTCATGGCTGAGATCGCCGAGGTGATGCGGAAAACGTTGGCGGACAGCGGAGTCGATGCGCACCGCGTCGAACTGCCGGATGCGGAGGCCGGTAAGGACCTGCCTGTCGTCGCCTTCATCTGGGAGGTTCTGGGGCGTATTGGCGTCGGCCGCAAGGATGCGATCGTCAGCCTCGGGGGTGGGGCCGCCACCGATGTCGCGGGTTTCGCCGCGGCGACCTGGTTGCGCGGTGTCGACATCGTGCATGTGCCGACCACCCTGCTGGCGATGGTCGACGCGGCGGTCGGTGGTAAGACCGGCATCAACACCGATGCCGGCAAGAACCTGGTGGGCGCGTTCCATCAGCCTGCCGCCGTCATGGTGGACCTCGACCTGCTGGAAACGTTGCCCCACAACGAGCTGGTGGCAGGCATGGCGGAGATCGTCAAGGCCGGATTCATCGCCGACCCGGCCATTCTGGATCTGATCGAGGCTGACCCGCAGGCCGCCGTCGATCCGGCCGGCCCTGCGCTGCCCGAGCTGGTCAGGCGGGCCATTCAGGTCAAGGCCGATGTCGTCGCCGCCGATGAGAAGGAGTCGGCGCTGCGGGAGATCCTCAACTACGGCCACACCCTCGCTCATGCCATCGAGCGGCGGGAACGCTACCGATGGCGCCATGGCGCGGCGGTTTCGGTGGGGCTGGTGTTCGCTGCCGAGTTGGCCAGGGTGGCCGGCCGGCTCGATGAGGCCGGTGTGCGCCGGCACCGCGATGTGCTGACCGCCCTCGGATTGCCGGTGACCTACGACGCCGACGCATTGCCCGATCTGATGAAAGTCATGGCGGGGGACAAGAAGACCCGAGCGGGGACGTTGCGTTTTGTGGTTCTCGATGGAGTGGGCCGGCCGGGCCGGCTGGAGGGTCCCGACCCGGCACTGCTGGCGGCGGCGTACGCGGAGGTGGCAACACCGGTGGGTGAGTCCGATGGGGGCAGCGAAACGTGACGACGGTTCTGGTTCTCAACGGCCCCAACCTAGGCCGACTCGGCCGGCGGGAACCTGAGGTCTACGGCAGCACGACCTACGAAGATCTGGTGGCCTCGATCGAGGCCGAGGCGGCCGAACTGGGGCTGTCGGCCGCTGTGCGGCAGAGCGACAGCGAAGCCCAGTTGATCGCCTGGGTGCACGCCGCCGCGGATGCCGGCGACCCGGTGATCCTCAATGCCGGTGCGCTGACCCACACCTCGATAGCGCTGCGGGACGCCTGCGCGGAACTTCGGGAACCGTTGATCGAGGTGCACCTTTCCAACGTGTACGCACGTGAGGAATTCCGGCACCACTCCTATCTCAGCGCGACCGCGACGGGAGTGATCGTCGGACTCGGGGCGCAGGGATATCTGCTCGCGTTGCGATATCTGGCGGCGGCCCGCTGAGACTCTTGGCGACGGTACCGGCCGGCTTTCATTTCTCGTCGGTGTCGCGATTGAGATCGTATTTGCGCTGCTGGACGGTCTCGTGGACTTCACGCACCGCTTCCCGGGATTCCTGCCTCCAGGACTCCTCTCGGCGTCCGGCCGACGCAACCCGAGCGGCCGGATCCTCGTAGCCCTCCTCCAGGACCGACTCGAACACATCGGAGCCAGAGTGGTGCCGGGGTCCCTCATCGGGTCGGCTGCGGTCGACCAGCCACCGGCCGATCGACACGGCGAAGATCGCCGGCACGAAGATCAACAGCGCGGTGAACGAGGCAAAGACGGTGACCTCGGGGATCAGTCCGTCGGCGTAGATCGCGCCGTCGAAGATGGAGATGAGCCAAGTCACCAGCCCGCTCAGCCCGCCCGCGACCAATCCACCCACCAGCCAGCGCATGGCGAGATCGCGCCGACGGTCCGGGTCGGGGTTGGCTCGTGCGTCGGCCACCCCGTCGATGAGGCCCCAGATCACCGCCGCCAGCCCGAACAGCAGCACCAGAATCAGGCTGATGGTCCCGGCGTTGGTGGGGCTGGCATTGATCAGCGTGCCCTGCAGCAGTCGGACGAACACCATCCCTGCCCCGAACACCAGTCCACGAAACAACCACGTCGTCATGGGGGCACAGCCTAGCGAGTACCGTCACCGCTCGTGACGCATTCCCAACGGCGCGCCCGCCTGGCGGCGCTGCTCACCGCCGAGGGACTGGACGCACTACTGGTGAGTGACCTTGTCAATGTCCGCTATCTGACCGGATTCACCGGTTCCAACGCGGCGCTGCTGGTGTTCGCCGACGACACCCTCCCGGTGCTGGCCACCGACTCCCGGTACCGGACCCAAGCGTCCCGACAAGCCCCTGACCTGCATATCGCCATTGAACGGGCGTGCTCCCGGCATCTCGGGCAGCTGGCATTGGCCGGCGGGGCACGTCGCGTCGGATTCGAGAGCCACGTCGTCACGGTCGACGGATTCGAGGCCCTTTCCGGGGTGTTGGCCGAATATCCGGGTGCGGACCTGGTGCGGGCCTCCGGCACGGTCGAGGCCTTGCGCGAGATCAAGGACGCCGGCGAGGTGGCCCTGCTGCGGCTGGCCTGCGAGGCCGCCGACTCCGCACTGGCCTCGCTGGTCAGCGAGGGTGGACTGCAACCCGGTCGCACCGAACGGGCCGTAGCCCGCGACCTGGAGGCGCGAATGCTCGATCACGGTGCCGACGGTCCGTCATTTGAGACCATCGTGGCCGCCGGAGCGAACTCGGCAGTGCCGCATCACGGGCCCACCGGCGCCGTGCTGGAGCGCGGGGATTTCGTGAAGATCGACTTCGGCGCCCTGGTCGGCGGCTACCACTCCGATATGACCCGTACCTTCGTGCTGGGCGACGCCGGACGGGCGGCTGCCTGGCAGCACGAGATCTACGATCTGGTGTCGGCGGCACAGCGTGCGGGTGTGCAGGCGCTCACGGTGGGAGCGCCGCTCTGCGCCGTCGATGCCGCGGCGCGGGATGTGATCGCTGATGCGGGATATGCGGAGCACTTCGGTCACGGGCTCGGCCACGGGGTGGGGCTGCAGATCCATGAAGCGCCGGGAATAAACTCCGTGGCCGCCGGTACACTTCGGTCTGGTTCGACGGTGACCGTGGAACCCGGGGTGTACCTGGCTGACCGCGGTGGCGTTCGCATCGAAGACACCCTGGTGGTCGGTGCCCGCGGCCCCGAGTTGCTGACCCGGTTCCCCAAGGACCTGACCATCCTCTGACCTGATCCGAAGGAGAACGACCAACCGTGGCGACTACTGCCGACTTCAAAAATGGCCTGGTGCTGATGATCGACGGGCAACTCTGGCAGATCATTGAGTTCCAGCACGTCAAGCCGGGTAAGGGTCCGGCCTTCGTCCGGACCAAGCTGAAGAACGTGCTGACCGGGAAAGTCGTCGACAAGACCTATAACGCCGGGGTCAAGGTAGAGACGGCGACGGTGGACCGGCGCGACGCCACCTACCTCTACCGCGACGGCAGCGACTTCGTGTTCATGGACAGCGAGGACTACGAGCAGCACCCGCTCGCCGCGTCGATGGTCGGCGATGCCGCGAACTTCCTGCTGGAGAGCATGCCGGTGCAAATCGCCTTCCACGACAGCGCACCGCTCTACCTCGAACTGCCGGTCACCGTCGAACTGCTGGTGTCCAGCACCGAGCCGGGGCTGCAGGGTGACCGCTCGAACGCCGGCACCAAGCCGGCAACCCTGGAAACCGGTGCGGAGATCCAAGTGCCGCTGTTCATCAACACCGGCGACAAGCTGAAGGTCGACTCCCGCGACGGCAGCTATCTCGGGCGGGTCAATGCCTAGCGCCGAGTCGGTGCCTGAGTCAACGCCGGAGGCGGCGGCTGCCGCGCCCTGCCGTGGCTGACCGCCGGGTAAGCCGGCATCAAGCCCGCAAACGCGCGGTCGACCTGCTGTTCGAGGCCGAAGCGCGGGGCCTGTCCGCCGCCGAGATCGCCGATTCTCGTGCGGCGCTCGCAGCGGCCGACGCGGAGGTGTCGGGGCTCAACTCCTACACCGTGCACGTCGCCAGAGGGGTGGCCGAACATGCCGCTCATATCGACGATCTGATTGGTTCGCACCTGCAGGGCTGGACCCTGGAGCGGATACCCGCCGTGGATCGGGCCATCCTGCGGGTGGCGGCCTGGGAATTGCTGCATGCCGACGACGTGCCCGCGCCGGTTGCCGTCGACGAGGCGGTTCGACTTGCCAAGGAACTCTCCACCGACGATTCGCCGGGGTTCGTCAACGGTGTACTCGGTCAGGTGATGCTGGTTACTCCGCAGATCCGCGCGGCCGCCGATGCGCTCCGAACGGCGGCAGTGACCGGTGATGCCGATCCGGCACCCCGACCTGGGCGTGATCTCACCCCTACTCAGACCGGTCAGCACTTCGCTGACCTGGCCGGCGTCTGGGACCGCCAGGCCGAAGCCCTGGACGCGTCGATGGGCCGGCACGGCACCACGGCGCGGCTGGCGCTGGCCGCCGAACCTGGCGAACGGGTTCTCGACCTGGGCTGCGGCCCCGGTCTGTCCGCTGTGGCGCTGGGGGCAGAGGTCGGTCCGGAGGGCTGGGTGGCAGCCGTCGACGTGGTGCCCGAAATGGCCGAGGCCGCGCAGCGACGTCTGTCGGCGGCCGGCGTGCGTGGTGTCGCGGTTGCTGCCGATGTGGCCACCGCCGACCTGGTTGCCGTCGCCGGCGCCGGGGAACCCTTCGATGCCGCACATTCCCGCTTCGGATTGATGTTCTTCGCCGACCCGCGGGCGGCATTCGCCAATATCTTAGGCGCCCTGCGCCCGGGGGGAAGGCTGGCCGGTTCGGTATGGCAGCACCTGGACCGCAACCCCTGGATGATGCTGACGACGGCGACGGCGACCCAGATCCTCGGCATCGAACGGGCACCGCTTCCAGGACCGGGCGATCCGGGACCGTTCTCGTTGGCCGACCCCGAGGCGCTGGCCGCGTTGCTGACCGGAGCTGGATTCGCCGACGTCGAGATCGACTCGGTCGAGGCGCCGTTCATCTTTGAGGCCGACGGTGTCGCGGCCGCCGAGCGGGTGCTGAGCGCGGGACCGCTGGGCGGAGCGTTCCTGGCGGCCGAGGAGAGCCGGCGCCGGGATGTCATCGAGGGGGTGGTCGCGGCGCTCGAGCACCACCGCGGCGCCGGGGGCTATGAACTGCCGGCCGCATCCTGGTGCCTCACCGCGGTGCGAGGGGACTGATCTGCTCCGCAGCTCAGGACTGCAGCGCCGCGTAGGTACGGCGGACAAACTTCGGTTGCGCGGACTGCAGTTTCGCCAGTGAAGTGTTGCCTGCGACGGCCGCGGCGGCCGCGGTCACGTCCGGGTAGTTCTGGATCAGGTAGATCATGATCAGCTCGTTGGCCGGGTCAGCCTGCCACCAGGTTCCGTAGGCACCCGGCCAGCTGAAGGTGCCGAGCCCGCCGGGCCCGAACAGCCGTTCCGACCTGGACGGGTCGGTGACCACCGACAGGTTCAGCCCGAACCCGCGTCCCACCCAGGACGGCGCACCGAGGAATGGTCGCTGCTTCTGTTCTGCGGTGAGCCGGTCGGTGCGCATCAGCCGGGCCGATTCGGCGGAGAGCACCCGCAGTCCGTCGACCTCGCCGCCCCCGAGCAGCATGCGGGCGAACCGCAGATAGTCGTCGGCAGTGGAGACCAGCCCGGCGCCACCCTGGCAGAATCTGGGCTCCCGCACCGGAACCGGGCCCATCGCGTCATGCTGGAGACCGGTCTGAGGGTCCAGCCGGTACATCGTTGCCGCGCGTGGTCGTTTCTCGGGGGCGATGAAGAACCCGGTGTCGGTCATGCCCAGCGGCTGCAGAATCCGCTCATCGAGCACGGTGTGCAGCGGCTTGCCAGTGATTCGCGACAGCGCGATTCCGAGCACTTCGGTGCCCTGGCTGTAGGTGATCTGTTCGCCAGGCTGATGGACCAGGGGAAGGGCGGCCACGTCGGCGAGCCAGTCATCCTGGTCCTGGCGCAGCGAGACCCCCGCATAGGCACGGCTGATCGGACCGGTTACCGAGAACGCATAGGCCAGACCGCTGCGGTGGGTCATCAGGTCCTCGACCGTGATAGGCCGTTGAGCCGGCACCGTGGCGGTCAGCGGTCCGGTCGGATCCGCCAGGACCCGCATGTCCGACATCTCGGGCAGCCATCGGCAGATCGGGTCGGACAGCGTGAGGGTGCCCTCCTCGATGAGGGTCATCGCGGCCGCGACCGTGACCGGTTTGGTCATCGAGGCGATCCGGAAGACGGTGTCCCGTTGCATCGGCAGCTGCGCCTCGACGTCGGCGAAGCCGATCTCGTTGACCTGCAGGACTTCCCCGCGATACCAGACCAGGGTCACCGCGCCGGCTAGTAGTCCGGACTCGACAGCCTCGGCGATGGAGGTCCGGTTGTCCGCGAGATTCACCGCGGTGAGTCTACGACAGGGGTGCCGGCGGCCTACGCGACCGGCCCGGGTCGGGTGCTACGCTCACCGGCATCGACATCCTTTAACGAACCGTCCTGAGAGGCGGAGAAGGAGGTCCGGGCTCTTGGCGGGCAGCACTGACCGAGAACTGATGTCTCCCGCGGATGTCGGTCGAACCATCTCCCGCATGGCCCACCAGATCATCGAGAAGACCGCCCTCGACTCCGGGGACTCCCCCCGCGTTGTCCTGCTCGGCATTCCGACTCGCGGGGTAACCGTCGCGAACCGGCTGGCCGCCAAGATCGAGGAGTTCTCGGGTATCGCGGTCGCGCGTGGCGGTTTGGACATCACGCTGTACCGCGACGATCTGGACTTCAAGCCGCCGCGCGCGCTGGGGGAGACCTCGATTCCGGCGGACGGTATCGACAACGCCCTGGTGATCCTCGTTGACGACGTGCTCTACACCGGGCGCTCGGTGCGCTCGGCGCTGGACGCGCTCCGCGACATCGGCAGACCGAAAGCGGTCCAGCTGGCGGTTCTCGTTGACCGCGGCCATCGGGAGTTGCCGCTGCGCGCGGACTACGTCGGCAAGAACGTACCCACCTCCCGCACCGAGAACGTCAAAGTGCGGCTCGTGCAGGACGACGATGTCGAAGGTATCTGGATCGCGCCGCACGGAGGCCCGGTTCGGTGATGAGCGCTTGCGCGAAGAACGGACGGTCGTGATGAGCGCTTGCGCGAAGAACGGACGGTCATGATGAGCGCTTGCGCGAAGAAAAAGCTGTCATGAGGCACCTGCTGTCGGCCGCCGATCTGACCCGCGATGAGGCCACCGCGATCCTTGACGACGCGGACCGTTTCCAGCAAGCCCTGCTCGGCCGTGACGTGAAGAAACTGCCCACGCTGCGCGGCCGCACCATCATCACGATGTTCTACGAGAACTCCACCCGCACCCGGGTGTCCTTCGAGGTGGCCGGAAAGTGGATGAGTGCCGATGTGATCAACGTCAGTTCATCGGGATCCTCGGTGTCCAAGGGCGAATCATTGCGAGATACCGCTCTGACACTGCGGGCCACCGGAGCCGACGCGCTGATAATCCGTCATCCCGCTTCGGGTGCCGCCCAGCAGTTGGCTGAGTGGACGCTCGAACCGGACGGTTCCGGTCCCAGCGTCATCAACGCCGGTGACGGAACTCATGAACACCCGACCCAGGCACTGCTTGACGCGCTGACCGTGCGTCAGCGGCTCGGTGGGATCGACGGCCGCCGGGTGGTGATCGTCGGCGATGTCCTGCACAGCCGGGTGGCGCGGTCCAACGTGGCTCTGCTGGGCATGCTCGGCGCCGAAGTGGTGCTGGTCGCGCCGCCCACCCTGTTACCGGTCGGGGTGGCCGGCTGGGCCGGGGTCACGGTGTCACACGATCTGGATGCGGAACTGCCCGCCGCCGATGCGGTCATGATGCTGCGCGTTCAGGCGGAGCGAATGAACGGCGGTTTCTTTCCGTCGCCGCGGGAGTACTCCGTGCTCTACGGCCTATCGGAGCAGCGGCAGGCGCTGCTACCCGACCATGCTGTGGTGCTGCATCCGGGCCCGATGATGCGCGGTATGGAGATCTCCTTCCCGGTCGCGGATTCCGCGCAGTCGGCCGTGCTGCAACAGGTTGCCAATGGGGTACACGTGCGTATGGCGGTGCTGTTTCATCTGCTGGTCGGCACCGATGAGGCGGTGAGCGTATGAGTTTCGGGGGATCGAGTCCCGCTGTTCTGATCAGGGGAGCCCGGTTGTACGGCGAGGGCGAGGCGGTGGATGTGTTCATCGCCGGCGGCCGGATCGCTGAAGTCGGCCCGGAATTGTCTGCACCGGCCGATTGCGAGGTGATCGAGGCGGCCGGGAAAGTACTGCTGCCGGGCCTGGTGGACCTGCATACCCACCTGCGTGAACCCGGTCGCGAGTACGCGGAGGACATCGAAACCGGTTCGGCAGCAGCCGCTCTGGGCGGATTCACCGCGGTGTTCGCGATGGCCAACACCGACCCCGTCGCCGACTCGCCGGTGGTGACCGATCATGTGTGTCGGCGCGGTCAGCAGGTCGGACTGGTCGACGTCCACCCGGTGGGCGCGGTGACCGTGGGGTTGGGTGGAACTCAGCTCACCGAGATGGGGTTGATGGCCGCGGCGGCGGGCCGGGTGCGGTTGTTCTCCGACGACGGTCTCTGCGTGCACGATCCACTGGTGATGCGCCGGGCGCTCGAGTACTCCGCCGGACTGGGGGTTCTGATAGCTCAACATGCCGAGGAGCCGCGGTTGACGGTCGACGCGGTGGCGCATGAGGGGGTCAACGCGGCGCGGCTCGGACTGGCTGGGTGGCCGCGGGCTGCCGAGGAAGCGATCGTCGCCCGCGACGCCCTGCTCGCCCGCGATGCCGGCGCGCGGGTGCACATCTGCCACGCCTCCACGGCAGGAACGGTTGGCATTCTGAAATGGGCTAAACAGCAGGGTATTTCGATCACGGCCGAGGTCACTCCGCATCACCTGATGCTGGATGACAGTCGGCTCGCCGGTTACGACGGTCGCGATCGGGTGAACCCGCCGCTGCGCGAGGCTGCCGACACCGAGACGTTGCGGCGAGCGCTGGCCGACGGGGTGATCGACTGCGTGGCGACTGACCACGCCCCGCACGCCGAGCAGGAGAAGTGCTGCGAATTCTCCGCCGCCCGTCCCGGAATGCTCGGACTGCAGACCGCGCTGTCGGTGGTGGTGGCGACCATGGTGGAACCTGGCCTCCTTGACTGGCGTGGTGTGGCCAGGGTGATGAGCGAGAACCCGGCCGGCATCGTCGGCCTTGATGACCAGGGGCGCCCGCTGGAGGTCGGGGAGCCCGCCAACCTGGTCGTCGTCGATCCGGATACCACCTGGACGGTCGAGGGCACTGCCTTGGCGAGCCGTTCGGCGAACACACCGTACGAGGCCATGACGTTGCCGGCCACGGTTGACGCGACTCTGCTGCGGGGCAGGATCACCTCGCGGGACAGGGAGGTGCGTCGGTGAACGCCGGGACGGCCATCGGGACTTACATTTTCGGGCTGCTGGTGGTCATCGGAATCGGTATCGCGATTCGCGCCATGCTGCGCGGCTGGCGCCAGCGCTCCCAGCGGCAGGTGGAGATGGTCGGTGAGCTTCCGGCCATGCCAGATCTGGTCGGTGCCGCTCTCATCCCTCCCACCCAGGGCCTCTACCTGGGCAGCACGCTGGCGCCCAACTGGCTGGAACGGGTCAACGTGGGAGATCTCGGGTACCGGTCTAAGTCGGTGCTCACCCGCTACCCGCAGGGCATTCTGCTGGAACGGTCCGGGGCCAGCCCGATCTGGATGCCGCAGAGCGCCATTACCGGAGTCCGGACCGAGCGGGCGCTGGCAGGAAAGGTGATCCCGGGTCGCGGCTCCGAATCGCCGAGGCGAATTCTGGTGATCCGCTGGCGATTGCCGTCGGGTACCGAGATCGACACCGGTTTCCGCGACGAGAGCCGCAGCGGCTACGACGCCTGGATGTCGCCGGGCCTGGAATCG
>Ga0180431_10001070_pt1 | contig 38311 bp, 33 predicted proteins | sample SS_ome_11_FD_132459 | JGI IMG/M metagenome (GOLD analysis project Ga0180431, IMG submission 132459) | Hypersaline lake sediment archaeal communities from the Salton Sea, California, USA - SS_1_MS_1 metaG | ecosystem: Environmental > Aquatic > Non-marine Saline and Alkaline > Hypersaline >... | reverse complement strand
CGCCGGGAACGAATGGGGCATATCCAGCTTGCTGCGCCAGTGGCTCATATCTGGTTTTTTAAGGTTACTCCCAGTCGGTTGGGTCTTCTTCTGGACTTATCTCCTCGGAAGCTGGAGCAGGTACTCTATTTTGCCAAATTCCTCATCACCAAAGTAGACGAGAAAGCCCGAACAGGGATCATCGATAAGCTCAAGGATGAACTGGAAGAAATGGAGCCTGAAAATCAGGAATCGTCTGATGAGGAAACTAAAGAGGAACAGGACTCAGTTGAGGCGGAAGAGGTTGAAGCGGATGCAGAAGAGGTGAAGCTGCGTAAGGAAGAGATTCTCTCCCAAATTGAGGAACTGGAGAATATCCAGCCTTTGAACCTTCTTGGGGTCAGCGAGTATCGGGAGATGTCGTTTAAATGGGGAGCTATTCTTGAGGCCAAGACGGGAGCCGAGGCAGTCCTTGATGTTCTCCATACTCTGGACATGAAAAAACTCCGGGATGAGCTTTACGAGGAAGCCGTGGCCAGTTCCGGTCAGAATCGAAAGAAGGTTATCAAGCGGCTGCGGGTTGTCAAGGCGTTTTTGAGGCAGGGAACGAAGCCGGAATGGATGATAATGACAGTGCTTCCCGTCATCCCGCCTGAACTCCGCCCGATGGTTCAGCTTGACGGGGGCCGATTTGCTACCAGCGATCTCAACGATCTCTATCGCAGAGTAATAAATCGCAACAATCGGCTCAAGCGGCTCAAGGATATGGGCACGCCGCAGGTCATCATCCGCAATGAGCAACGCATGCTCCAGGAAGCCGTGGATTCACTCATTGATAATGGCCGGCGTGGCCGGGCGGTGACGACCAGCAGCGGGCACAAACTCAAATCACTTTCAGATATGTTGAGAGGCAAACAGGGCCATTTCCGCCAGAATCTGCTGGGTAAGCGGGTGGACTATAGTGGCCGGTCGGTTATTGTCGCTGGTCCAAACCTCCACATGTCTCAGTGCGGGCTGCCCAAGCGCATGGCTCTGGAGCTGTTCAAACCGTTTGTTATGCGCCGGCTGATAGCCAGAGGTATGGCTCATAATGTCCGGAATGCGAAGAGAGCGGTGGAGCAGGGGAAAGAGGGGGTCTGGGATATTCTGGAAGAGGTCGTGGTCGATCATCCGATTCTGTTGAATCGGGCTCCGACTCTGCACCGACTTGGCCTGCAAGCTTTTATGCCTGTTCTGGTGGATGGCAGCGCTATCCAGCTCCATCCGCTTGTTTGCGGCGCTTTCAATGCTGACTTTGACGGAGACCAGATGGCGGTGCATATTCCTCTTTCCAGGGCGGCGGTTTGTGAAGCTAAGGAAATAATGCTCAGCAATCGCAATATGCTCTCGCCGAGTTCAGGGGATCCGGTTGTTGCCCCCACTATGGAGATGGTTCTTGGTTGTTATTACATGACCATAATAACGTCGGGGGCAAAAGGCGAGGGCATGACCTTCGCCGATTACGATGATGCCAGACTGGCGTATGATCAGGACGTTATCGAACTTGGTGCCGAAATTCAGGTTCGGGATAACAAGGGAGAACATCTAAAAACAACTGTAGGGCGTGTTATTTTCAACGAGGCATTACCCGATGGTCTTGGCTTTCGGAATGAGTTGATCGATAAGAAAAAACTCAAGCGGCTCACGACCGAATGCATTCGCGATTTAGGGAATGATATTACGGCTGACATGCTGGATAAGATCAAGCATCTTGGGTTTACATATTCTACCAAATCGGGCTTAACGATGGCTGTCAGTGATTTGGAGATTCCGGAGGATAAGGCCACAATTATAGGCAAGGGAGATACAGCTGTTGCCATGACTGAAAACCAGTACATGGAAGGTCTTATCACCGAAGAGGAACGTTATCAGAGTGTAGTGAAGACCTGGACTACAGCTACTACCGATTTGACCAGGAGTTTGGAGAGCTCTCTCGATCCGCATGGGGCCATCCACATGATGGCCTATTCTGGAGCTCGAGGTAACATGGGGCAAATCAGGCAGATGGCCGGAATGCGTGGCCTGATGAGTGATCCTTCCGGTAAAATCATTGAATTGCCCATCAAAGCCAATTTCAGGGAAGGGCTTTCAATTCTGGAATATTTCATCTCTACGCATGGCGCCAGAAAGGGCTTGGCTGATACTGCGCTTCGTACCTCCGATAGTGGTTATCTGACCAGAAGGCTTATCGACGTGGCCCAGTCAGTAATCGTCTCAGAAGTTGATTGCGGTATGGAGGATGGCCTCTGGGTTTCAGAGACATTTGACAAAGGTTTGTTACCTCCGTTTGCCGATAGAATTATATGGCGGCTTGCGGCCCGTCCGATCGCTCATCCGGAAACAGGCGAGATTATAGTGGATCGCAATGAGGAGATCGATGAGGAAAAAGCTGCTCAAATTGTGGCTGCCGGCGTCACGCATGTTTGTGTTCGCTCTCCATTGACCTGCCGGTCGCGGGATGGGATTTGTCAGTATTGCTATGGCACAGATCTTGCCAAGGGAAATCTGGTGAAAATGAATGTGGCAACTGGCATTATTGCAGCTCAGAGCATCGGGGAGCCGGGAACCCAGCTTACCATGCGTACTTTCCACACTGGTGGCGTAGCCGGGCTGGATATTACCGGAGGTCTTCCCAGAGTCGAAGAACTGCTGGAGGCCAGGAATCCCAAAGGCCAGGCAGTCATTTCTGAGATCGATGGAGTAGTGGAGATCACGGATACGGGGGATGGCTGGAGGTTAAAAGTAACCAATGTTGAGGCTCGCCGTGAGTCACACGCGCTGCCTCCGGGATATGAAGTAACGGTTAGTGATGGCGATTGGGTGGACAGGGAACAGGTATTGGCTGTTCCCCCTGAATCAGCAGCAGCGGAAGAGGGTTCCGAAAACCTGACTGCATTGCCGCTTCTGTCCGGGGCCAAGGGTATTGTTGAGGTTGGTGATAAACAGATAAATATAATATATGACGACGTGGAAGAATGGGAGAGCCTGAGTTCCCCGGCAGTACGATTCTCGGCGAGGAGTGGTGATACCATAATGGCCGGGGACCAGATCACCGAAGGCCCGCTCAATCCTCAGGATGTCTTGCGGATCAAAGGCACAGAGGCGATACAGCAGTATCTGGTGGATGCAGTGCAGAAAGTGTATCGGGCTCAGGGCGTGAATATTCACGATAAGCACATCGAAATCATTGTTGCCCAGATGCTGCGGCGGGTGCGGGTTGATGCCTCAGGTGATACCGGCATACTTCCCGGCGAACTAATGGATAAATTCGAATTTGAGGCTAGCAATGCCAAGGTGCTGGCTGAAGGCGGTGAGCCTGCTGCAGCACATCCGGTGCTGCTGGGGATTACCAGAGCTTCGCTGAGCACCCCCAGCTTCCTGGCCGCTGCTTCCTTCCAGGAAACAACCAGAGTACTGACAGAGGCTGCTGTGAGTGGGAGTACGGATACTCTGGCCGGACTGAAAGAAAATGTGATTATAGGCAAACTTATTCCGGCGCGTAGCGAGATTTCTCTGGACCATGAGAAGCTTTTGCAGGTTGAACTATCTGCTGAGGATCAACTTATGGAACTGAACTCGGCTGAAGAAATGTTCGAGCAGGAGGGAATGACAGAGGAATCGGAATCAGTGTTTGAGCAGATGATAGAATCGGAACTGGAGGTATCGCCGGAAGAGAGTGAACCTGAAAATGAATCAGGGGATGAGCCGGATACTGGCGATCAGGATATTGCCCTAGAATTTGAGTAATAACAGGGAAGAGTTAATTCTGACAAACAGGCAAAAAGGCCTGAATTCACTGGTTTTTAAAGGGGCGCGATTCATCGCGCCCCTTTCGTTGTCTTGGATTCCCCTCCCGAGTTTAGTAAAATAAGCCTCGATGACCAAAGGTTTGACTCCCATCCGACGCCAGTATCTCAGGATTAAAGAGCAATATCCTGAGACTATCGTTTTCTTCCGACTCGGCGATTTTTACGAGACGTTCGAAGACGATGCCGAGATAGTGGCCCGTGAATTGCAGATCGTGCTTACCTCACGTTCTATGGGCAAGGGGCAGCGGTTCCCCATGGCCGGAATTCCCCACCATGCTCTCGAAGGGTACTTGGCCAAACTGATCACCGCCGGGCACAAAGTCGCCATTTGCGAGCAGACCGGCGACCCCAAAACCAGCAAGGGGCTGGTAGAACGGGATGTGGTTCGAGTCGTCACTCCGGGAACCGTTGTTGAAACGAATCTGCTGGAGAGCACTTCCAACAACTACCTGGCTGCGGTGGTTTCCGATGGCGAAAAAGCAGGCATTGCTTATGTTGACATAACCACAAGCGAATTCGCCACTACCCAGATCAGTGCCGATCGTGCCGTCGCCGAGCTTGAGCGATTGAACCCTTCAGAGATACTCGTTCCAAAAGAACATGATTTATCTCAGTTACCTCTGCCTCCTACCACACTGGATGATCGCTGGTTTGCAGAGGAGACCGCGCAGCGGAAACTGACCGAACACTTCGGAGTGGCTTCACTGGAAGGTTACGGTTGTGCCGGTTTGCCGCTGGCTATCAGGGCGGCCGGGGCGATAATCCACTATCTCGAAGAGACTCAAAAAGGAGCGCTGGGTCAATTGCCGAAGCTTTCCACCTATTCTGTCGAAGCCTTTATGGTTCTCGATACCCAGACCCGTCGCAACCTGGAACTGTTTCGCTCGGGACATATGGGAACCGGCTCAAGTTCGTTACTCTGGGTGATCGACCTCACCAAAACCCCGATGGGCGGGCGGCTGATTAAAAAATGGCTTGGCCAGCCCCTGCTCGATATCGATTCCATTAACCGACGGCAGGAAGCGGTGGCTTGGCTGGTGGAGAACACTGCCCGCAGAATCGATCTCATCAACAGCTTGAGCAAGCTGGCCGATATGGAACGGCTGATCAATCGGGTGAGATCAGGAATTGCCATCGCCCGGGAGATTGTCTCCCTGCGTCACGGACTTGAGGCGGTTCCGCAGATAAAAGCGGTGATAGATGATGAATCATCCCCTCTTGGATGGCTTTCTGCTGAATTGAAGCCATGTCCACAAGTAGTGGATTTGATCTCGCAGGCTATCGTTGATGAAGCATCCGCTTACGGTGAACTGATCAAACCGGGGTTCTCGCCGGAACTGGACCAGATTCGATCGGCCTCACGAAATGCCAAACAGTATCTGGCAGACTTGGAAAGCAGGGAAAAAGAGCGGACCGGGATCAAATCGCTCAAAGTTGGGTACAACAAGGTCTTCGGATACTATATCGAGGTTACCAGCGCGCATTTAGACAAGGTCCCCGAAGATTTCATCCGCAAGCAGACACTTGTCGGAGCGGAGCGTTTTTTCACTCCGGAGTTGAAAGAGTACGAATCACTGATTCTCAATGCCGATGAGCGTATCTCGGAATTGGAGAACACGCTGTTTCGGCAGGTGTGCCAGCAGATTAGCGGATGGGGTGAGCGAATACTGATGACTGCTCAAGCCATTGCCCGGATCGATATCTTGGCTGCCTTTGCTGAGGTGGCGGTTCGCTACAGCTATGTTAGGCCGGAGTTGACTACCGATGATTCAATTCGGATAACCGGCGGGCGCCATCCGGTGGTTGAACAGGTTCTGACCGAAGGCGGATTTGTGCCCAACGAAACTTATCTTTCCAATGGTGAATCTCAGGTTATTATTTTGACCGGGCCCAACATGGCCGGGAAATCGACCTATTTGCGGCAGGTGGCACTCATCGTGTTGATGGCCCAGATCGGATCGTTCGTGCCCGCCGAATCGGCAACCATTGGATTAGTGGACCGCATTTTCACGAGGGTGGGATTGATGGATGACCTGGCCACCGGTCGTTCTACCTTCATGATTGAGATGACCGAGACGGCCAACATCCTGAATAACGCCACCCCGAAATCGCTCATTATTCTTGATGAGATTGGCCGGGGAACGAGCACTTACGACGGACTTTCAATTGCACATGCGGTGGCTGAGTACATTCACAACAATCCGCAGCTTGGCGCCAAAACGCTGTTTGCTACCCACTATCATGAACTGGTGGAACTGGCCGGCCTGCTGCCGAGAGTAGAGAACTGTAACGTGGCGGTGACGGAAGAGGGAGGCAAAGTCGTTTTTCTGCGCAAAATCGTTCCCGGCGGAGCCGATCGAAGTTATGGTATTCATGTGGCTCAACTGGCCGGATTGCCCCGGTCGGTGGTTCACCGCGCTGAGGAGATTCTGGAAGGGTTGGAAAACGGAACCGGTGAGAAGGGAAAACACCGTCAACGAAAAAAGGAAATACCCGCCTCATCACAGATTCCGCTTTTCGGTTCGACTCCTCCGGTGGTGGAGGAACTGCAAAACATGGAAATCGATTCCATGACCCCTCTGGAAGCCATTACCCGGCTTTATGAGCTTCAGAAGAAAGCGCGATCGTGAACCTAAAACATCTCTTGCCATTTTACAAAACCATATTCATTGACATATACTGGAATTGATAGTATAAGTAGGGTTTGCGTCCATGAACAAAACGATTAATGAAATCAACGAGAAAATCCACAAAGGCCAGGCAGTGGTGGTGAATGCCGAGGAGGTCATTGGCATTGTCGAGGAAAAGGGTGTTGAGAAAGCGGCCAAAGAAATCGATGTGGTGACCACCGGAACGTTCGGGCCGATGTGTTCCTCGGGGGCTTTCTTAAATCTGGGACACACAGCTCCGCGCATAAAGATCGGTGGCAGTAGAGCTACCTTGAACGATGTGCCCGTTTACACCGGGATTGCTGCAGTGGATGTTTTCCTCGGGGCAACTGCTCTTCCCGATGATGATCCCCGTAACAAGGTTCCCCCCGGCCATTTCGATTACGGGGGCGGCCATGTCATCGAGGACTTGCTGGCAGGCAACGATGTCAGGCTGGCGGTGGCTGCCTATGGCACAGACTGTTATCCCCGGAAGAAGATCGAGACCCTTGTTCGCCTCGAGGATATGAATGAAGCCACCCTTTTCAATATGCGTAATGCCTATCAGAATTACAACGTGGCTGTAAACCTCTCGGACAAGACAATTTATACCTATATGGGAGTGCTCAAGCCGAATTGCGCCAATGCCAATTACTCCACTTCCGGACAGCTTTCGCCGTTGCTCAATGATCCACACTACAAGACCATCGGAATTGGAACGAAGATATTCCTTGGTGGCGGGGTAGGTTATGTTGCCTGGCATGGCACCCAGCATCACCCCGATGTTCCCAGAGGTGAAAACGGAGTGCCCACGAGGCCTGCCGGAACGATTGCGGTGATTGGTAATCTCAAGCAAATGAAGCCGGGCTGGCTGGTAGGTACCAGTATGCTTGGCTATGGTGCTACCCTGACTGTAGGAATCGGGGTTCCTATTCCGATCCTTTCCGAGGAGACATTGAGTTATGCGGCGGTGAAAGATGAGGAAATTCTTGCTCCTATAGTGGATTATTCGGAGTCATTTCCGCAGTGCAAACCGGATATACTGGGCGAAGTGAGCTATGCCGAACTGAAAAGTGGCAAAATACAGATATCCGGTAAAGAAACTCCCACCGCTTCCCTTTCGAGCTACTACAAGGCAATGGAGATAGCCAACACTTTAAAGGAGTGGATTCAAAAAGGAGAATTCCTGCTTACTGAGCCGGTGGCTCCGGTGCCGGGTGTTGAAGCGGGAATAGAGTTCAAATCACTTAAAGAAAGGCCCATCGAACAAAATGGAGGTTGAACCATGAAAGAGCAAGTTGAGAAAGTGTTGAACGAAATAAGACCTGCTCTGCAGGCGGATGGCGGAGGAGTTGATTTGATCAGTGTTGTCGATGGTGTGGTCAGCTTGAAACTCACCGGCGCTTGCGACGGCTGCCCAATGTCCACAATGACACTGAAGATGGGGATCGAGAGGGTGCTGAAGGAGAGTATACCTGAAGTCAAGGAAGTAGTCTCTGTATAGTTCAACTTCGGATTGTTTTTGAGGAATCAGAGTTAAAGAGGTATTAGTGTGCCGGTAACCAAGAGAATAGTTTTGCATTTTCCCCGCTCTCTGGTGGACCAGCCGATTTTGTGTCGGCTGGCCAGGGAGTTCAATATCGATTTCAACATCCTGAAGGCATCCGTCACGCCGAAAGAGGAAGGGCTGTTGGTGGTGGAGTTGAGCGGTAAGGCCAAAGACTATAGCAAAGGCACAGCATATCTGACGGAAACGGGTGTGCAAATCCAGCCATTAAGTCAGGATGTGACCCGCAATGAAGCAAGGTGTACACATTGTGGGGCGTGTGTGACGATTTGTCCTGCGGGTGCGCTCACGATTGATCCTGAAACCAGGCGGGTGGATTTCAATGAGGACAAATGCCTGGCCTGCGGTATCTGTGTGCCTGCCTGTCCGCCACGGGCGATGGAGATACGGTTTTAGATTGTAGGCCTTGCCGATATTCACCTGTCAACTGAATCCTCTGCCGTCTTCTGTCTTACAGCGGGGTAAATCCGCCATGTATCAGCCGAGAACTTATCGTCACTGGGTCAAGGATACTGACCTTGTTTCCTTTGATGTGGCTGTCAGGGAAACCGATCTGCGCATCCGTGCCCGCAGAAATCTGAGTCGGAAGGCGCTCAAAGCGGTCGAGAAGTACCGGGATGCCATTGAAAGATATATTGAGCGGTATCCGGCGTTCCGCACCACCCTGCAACCGTTCCCTGTTCAAAATGATGCCCCTTTGATTGTGAAGGAGATGTCCCGGGCTGCTGAAGCGGTTTCACTTGGCCCGATGGCAGCGGTGGCTGGTGCCATCGCAGAAGCAGTCGGCAAAGAACTCCTCGTTTTTTCAACGGAAGTGATCGTTGAAAATGGTGGGGACATATTCCTGAAAACCGGCAAAAAACGGCTGGTTGGCATCTATGCCGGGGTTTCTCCGCTTACTGGTAAAATTGCGCTTGAGATAGAACCGAAAGAAACACCGCTGGGAATTTGCACTTCATCAGGTACAGTGGGGCATTCTCTCAGTTTGGGCAAAGCTGATGCCGTTATCGTGATTGCTTCTTCGGCTGCTCTCGCGGATACTGTGGCAACTGCTGTCGGCAATCTGGTGGATAGAGTTGAGGATATCGAAAAGGGGATTGAGTTCGTTCGACGGGTCGACCATGTGAAAGGAGTGGTGATTATCAAAGGCGATAAAATGGGCGTGTGGGGTGATGTCAGGCTTACTCCGGTTGAATAGCGGATTGACTTGGATTGCAGGCTTTGTTATAGTCCCCTATAATCATAGATAATAAAAGAGAAAGAGGTGTATTTTGAGCCAGGAACGTCGAACATTGCGCCATGCCTACGGATTCGAGGATGTAGCCCTTGTTCCTGGGAATGTTACTGTAAATCCCGATCAGACTGATATCGGGTTTACTCTGGGTGATCTGCATTTTGATATCCCCATTCTGGCATCCGCTATGGATGCTGTGGTGGATGTCAATTTCGCCATCAAGATGAGTAAATTAGGCGGACTTGCAATCCTTAATCTCGAAGGTTTACAGACCCGCTATGAGAACGCAGATGAGCATTTGGCCGCAATAGCTGCTGCTTCCGATGATGAAGTTACTCCTTTGATGCAAAAACTCTATTCTGAACCGATCAAGGAAAATTTGGTGGGAGATCGAATCAGGGCGATCAAGGATGGCGGAGGAGTTGCTGCTGTATCTTTGACTCCTGCGCTCACCAAAAGTTTGTATCCGATTGCTGAAGAAGCAGGAATGGATGTTCTGGTAGTTCAGGCAACCGTTACCAGCGCCAGGCATATTTCCAAAAGTGAACGAGGACTCGTTTTCTCCGAGCTTCGTGAGTGGGTTTCGGTTCCTATCATAGTTGGTAACTGTGTTACATACAGTGCGGCCCGCGCATTGATGGAGACCGGCATAAGTGCATTACTGATCGGAATAGGCCCGGGGGCAGCCTGTACTTCAAGGGAGGTCCTGGGTGTGGGAGTCCCTCAGGCAACAGCAACGATGGACTGTGCCGCTGCCAGAGACGATTATTTCCGTGATACCGGCAATTATGTTCCCATAATTACCGACGGAGGCATTCGTGCTGGCGGAGATGTCTGTAAATCATTTGCCTGTGGCGCTGATGCTGTAATGCTGGGATCGATCATGGTGCAGACCAACGAGGCTCCCGGAAGAGGAAGCCACTGGGGGATGGCAACTCCCCATGCGGGGTTGCCCAGGGGTGTTCGGGTGAAGGTGCAACAGACTTGCTCTTTGGAGCAGACTCTGTTAGGTCCTGCCAGGGTCACCAATGGCACACAGAATCTGGTTGGCGCTCTACGAACCAGCATGGGGGTCTGCGGTGCCCACGACCTTCAGGAATATCGTCAGATCGAGATGATTGTTGCCCCGTCCATCAAGACCGAGGGGAAACAATTGCAAATGGCTCAGGGCAAGACATAACCGGATTTGCTGATATAACTTTGGATGAGTGCCGCCCCTGAATCTGCCCGGTGGGAGAAAGCTCACATGCGCGAAGCTATGCTCTACGAGAGGTTGCCCGATGGCGTAGTGCGCTGTGAGTTATGTTCGCACCATTGCGCCATTTCTGATGGGAAAAAGGGAATTTGCCATGTTCGCGAAAATCGTGGCGGGACGCTCTACACGCTCGTTTACGGACGCACCATCGCCCGGAATGTAGACCCCATCGAGAAGAAACCCCTGTTCCATTTTTATCCCGGTACTGCTTCCTATTCCGTTGCTACTCCCGGATGTAACTTCCGCTGTGACTGGTGCCAGAACTTTGATATTTCCCAGATGCCCCGTGAGCAGGATATGATCATGGGGAAAGAAGCCAGTCCGGAAGATATCGTTGCTGATGCTAAGCAAACCGGTTGCCGGAGTATTGCTTATACCTATACCGAACCTACTGTTTTCTTTGAATACACTTATGAGACTGCCCGGCTGGCTCATGAAGCGGGCCTGGCCAATGTCTACGTCAGTAATGGCTATATGAGTCCGGCGATGTTGCAAGCCTTCTATCCCTATCTGGATGCGATCAATGTTGATCTTAAGGCGTTTCGTGATGAAACATACAAAAAATACGTCGGCGCCAGGTTGCAGCCGGTTCTGGATAATCTGAAGCAGATAAAGCAACTGGGTATTTTTCTGGAAGTGACCACTCTGGTTATTCCAGGCATCAACGATGATCCCGGTGAGTTGAGGGATGCTGCCCGGTTCGTTGCCGGTGAATTGGGGGTGGATACGCCCTGGCATGTCAGCCGCTTTCATCCCATGTACAAGATGATGGATGTGCCGTCCACTCCGGTGGAAACTCTGCAACTTGCCGGTGAGATTGGTGCGGAGGAGGGGTTGCGTTTCATCTACGTAGGCAATGTGCCGGGACATTCGGGCGAAAACACAGTTTGTTATTCCTGTGGCAAAGTGGTGGTAGAGCGGATGGGCTATCGCACGAAAATGGTTGCTCTCGATGGTTCCAAATGCGGATTCTGTGGAGCGGAACTCAATTTCAGACGGTAGAGAGGAGGTTGTGATGGTCAGAAAGCCGGCGGTAGCAGGACGTTTTTATCCGGGGACAGCCAGCGCGCTTCGGGCTGATATCGAGAGAATGGTTGACCCGGATATTTCCGGAGAGAAGGTGATTGGCCTGATCTCTCCTCATGCCGGGTATCCCTTTTCGGGGCCGGTGGCCGGGGCGACGTTTTCGAAGATAGAATTCGCGGCCACTTTTGTGATTCTGGGGCCTAATCATACGGGAATGGGGGCTCCTTTCAGCATCATGACCGATGGTGCCTGGGAGACACCTCTGGGAGAAGTGGAGATCGATTCCGAATTAGGGAAGCGAATTTTGCTTGCATCCGAATATCTTGAAGAGGACCCGGGAGCGCACGGATACGAACATTCCGTTGAGGTTCAATTGCCTTTTTTACAGTATTTAGGTGATGATTTTAGGATTGTGCCTGTTGTGCTTGCTAATGCCGGTGGTGAGATTTATAAAGAGATAGGCAGGAGTGTTGCTGAAGCTATTAAGAATTTAAATCGGGGAGTAGTGATTGTGGCCAGTAGTGACATGACCCATTATGAGCCGCACGATACTGCCAAAACAAAGGATATGAAGGCTATCGAGGCAATTCTTGATTTGGATGAATACGAACTGTTAAAGCGAATCAAAGAGTATAATATAACGATGTGTGGATATGGGCCGGTGGTTTGCCTGATCTCTGCGGCCAAAAAACTTGGTGCAAAGGAGGCGGAACTGGTTCGATATCAAACCAGCGGGGATGTTACGGGCGATTACCGCAGCGTGGTTGGTTATGCGGGGGTAATTATAAAATGATGGAAGAGAGCAATTTGCATCCGATTGTAAAACTGGCCAAAGAAACGGTGGAAATGTTTGTTCGGGATAAGGAAACTCCACGGCCTGTGAACCTGACGCCGGAGATGAAGGAACGGTCAGGAGTATTTGTTTCTATTCATAAGCATGGAGAGCTTCGGGGCTGTATCGGCACTTTTGAACCTACTCAACCAAATGTGGCTCAGGAAATTATCCGCAATGCTGTAGCCTCGGCTTCCCGCGACTATCGTTTTTTTCCTGATCCAGGCCCGGTATCTGAGGATGAGCTTCCGGAGTTGACTTATAAAGTTGATATTTTGACCACACCAAAACCGGTTCGGGATGAATCTGAACTGGATCCCCGAAAATACGGAGTGCTGGTTGTATACGGGCCCAAAAAAGGGATTCTTCTCCCCGATCTTCCCGGTGTTGACAGCGTAGCTCAACAAATAGAGATCGCTCGCAGTAAAGCAGGCATTTCGCTTGATGAACCTGCCCAACTGTTTAAGTTTGAGGTACGTCGATTCGAATAGGGTAATTTGTTGGATTTGGTCCCCATTTTGATGTTGCGCATCTGCTGTGATTTTGCTACTATTAAACAATGAGGGGCGATTTGGTTTCCCCCTCGGCCGAGAACAGTAAGACGTCGGTACGTTCAGGTAATTTCCCCTGGTTGTAAGGCCCGGGGAAATATTTTTGTTGGGAGTGTGAGGTATTGTTGAGTTTCTTGACTTTCCGGTGCACTCAGTTTATACTACTTCCTCGTGGAGTAAATGTGGCGCCCGAGTGGCGCAATGGCAGCGCAGCCGACTTGTAATCGGCAGGTTAGTGGGTTCGAGTCCCCTCTCGGGCTCTCCCTGGAGGGGTGGGTGAGCGGTTAATACCAGCAGACTGTAAATCTGCCGCCAGACGGCTACGCAGGTTCGAATCCTGCCCCCTCCACCACTCGCCCACATAGCTCAGTGGTAGAGCACGTTCTTGGTAAGAACGGGGTCGCCAGTTCAATCCTGGCTGTGGGCTCCATTAGTATGAGAAAGGATTTTAAGGAGGAAATATGGCTAAAGAAACTTTCGATCGCAGCAAACCGCATCTCAATGTGGGCACTATCGGGCATGTTGATCACGGCAAAACAACACTCACGGCGGCAATAACCAGATGTTTGGCTGCCAATAATCCAAACATTAAGTTCCGAGCCTATGACAGCATCGATAATGCTCCGGAGGAAAAAGCCAGGGGCTTGACCATTGCAATTGCGCATATTGAGTATGAAACTGAAAAACGCCATTATGCTCATGTGGATTGTCCCGGACATGCGGACTATATCAAGAACATGATTACCGGTGCTGCCCAGATGGATGGAGCCATACTGGTGATTGCGGCGGAAGATGGCGCAATGCCTCAGACGCGTGAGCACCTCCTCTTGGCTCGTCAGGTGGAAGTCCCATCGATTATAGTCGCTCTGAACAAAATTGACATGGTAGATGACGAAGAGTTGCTTGAAGTAACCGAGATGGAACTCAGGGAAGATATATTGCCATATTATAACTTCCCTGGTGAAGAGACCCCCATCGTTCGCTTGAGCGCGCTCAAGGCTCTTGAATGTGGTTGTGGCAAACGGGAATGCCAGTGGTGTGGTCCTGTTCTGGAGTTGATGGATCAGGTTGATAGCTATATTCCCATGCCTGAGCGTCCCATCGATAAACCTTTCCTTATGCCGGTTGAGGATGTTTTTAGCATCAAGGGCCGGGGGACTGTTGTTACCGGAAGAATAGAGAGAGGTAAAGTTAAGGTAGGTGAGGACGTAGAAATAGTAGGGTTGGGAGATACCCGCAAAACGGTATGCACCGGTGTTGAGATGTTTCATAAAAACCTGGAGGAAGGTTTACCGGGTGATGCCGTGGGGCTTCTGCTCCGTGGAATTGAGCGGGATGATGTCGAGAGAGGTATGGTGCTGGCAAAACCCGGTTCAATCAAACCTCATACCGAGTTTGTATCTGAGGTGTATGTCTTAACGAAAGAAGAAGGCGGGCGGCATACCCCGTTCTTCACCGGATATAAACCTCAATTTTATATCCGGACGATGGATATTACCGGTGAACTCCATCTTCCCAGTGGTGTTGAGATGGCGCTTCCCGGTGACAATGTTCAAATGAATGTCAAACTGATAACCCCGGTAGCGTTGGAAGAAGGCGTGCGCTTTGCAATTAGGGAAGGCGGCAGAACGGTTGGATCTGGTGTGATTACCAAAGTCAGTGAATAAAAGGATTTTTGATATTTGGAAAGGTTAAATGGCTAAGAAAGGTGAGGCTCGTATTGTAATTCATCTTGCTTGCACGCAGTGCAAGGAGAGAACTTATACTACAACCAAGAACAAAAGGAACGACCCTGGCAGGATTGAACTTGCCAAGTATTGTCCCCGTTGCCGTGCCCACGTTCTACACCGCGAGGTTAAATAGGGGGATTGGGTATTGAAGGCGCAGGTTGAAGGGAAAAGGCGTATACCCGGTGTTGGCCTTGTTAAAGGTGTTGTTGGTGAGCTCAAAAAGGTTGCATGGCCATCGAGGCAGGAGGCTACTCGGTTGAGTGGTATTGTTCTGGTTGTGACAGTGATAATGTCGCTTATTCTCTGGGGAATCGATACTGTATTTGCCGAACTGGTGGATATCATTCTTCTCGATTAAGATAACATGGAAGAAAATGCGAAGCAGTGGTACGTTCTCCATACCTATTCAGGATATGAAGAACGTACGAAGGATAATCTGGACATGCGTATTGATTCCATGGACATGAAAGAGAAGATATTTCAGGTTGTAGTACCTACCGAGGATGAGATTGAGATTAAAGGCGGGGAGCGAAAGACGGTATCGAGGAAGATACTTCCCGGCTACATTCTGATTCAGATGGATCTGGACGAGCAAAGCTGGTATGTGGTGCGCAATACTCCGGGAGTAACCGGATTTGTAGCATCCGGGACTCGACCTGTTCCTCTGGAAAAGGAAGAGGCCGAGCATATGTTGAGCCGGATGAAGTCCACTGTTCCCAAGATCAAACTGGGTTTTTCCGAGGGCGAGAATATTCGGATTATAGACGGCCCATTTGCTGAATTTATCGGGACAGTGGATGAGATTAATTTAGAAAAGGGCAAAGTGAGGTTAATGGTTTCTTTCTTCGGAAGAGAGACTCCCATCGATCTCGATCTCTCCCAAGTTGAAGGAATTTAAGATTATGGCGAAGAAAAAGAAAGTCAAGGCGGTTCTGATAATTCAACTCCCTGCTGGCAATGCAACGCCTGCGCCCCCGGTGGGTCCATCACTGGGACAGCACGGTGTAAATATCATGGGATTTTGCAAGGAGTATAATGATCGAACTGCTTCTCAGGCTGGAACGATTATTCCGGCTGAGATTACCATTTATGAGGACCGTTCCTTTTCTTTTATCACTAAAACACCGCCGGTATCTGAACTGTTGAAGAAAGCTGCTGGCATTGAGAAAGGAAGCGGTGACGTAAAGACAGCCATCGCCTCAAAGCTATCACGGGACAAGGTCGAAGAAGTTGCTAAGAAAAAAATGAAGGATCTCAATGCAATAGATATGGAAGGCGCAATGCGGACGGTTGAGGGTACTGCCAGAAGTATGGGAATTGAGGTTGTCGAGTAGACAGGATAGGAAAACAATGGCAAAACACGGTAAGAAATATCAGGAAGCAGTCGCATTGGTGGATCGGGAAAAACTCTATTCACCACATGAAGCAGTGGAACTGGCCAGAAAAGCCTCTTTTGCTAAATTCGATGAATCTGTGGAACTGCACTTTCGGATGGGGGTTGATCCCCGTCATGCGGATCAACAGGTGCGTGGGGTGGCCCCGTTGCCTCATGGGCTGGGCAAGCAAGTGCGCGTTCTCGTTTTTGCTCAGGGCGAAGGCGAACGGATAGCCAGAGAAGCTGGCGCTGATTATGTTGGCGCTGATGACATTGTCAAGCAGATCGAAGGTGGGTGGCTGGAATTCGATGTGGCTGTTGCTACGCCGGACATGATGTCCAAAATCGGGAAACTGGGCAAGATTCTGGGGCGGCGAGGGCTTATGCCCAATCCGAAATCGGGGACTATCGCCAATCCCGAGGATTTGCCAAGGGTTATAGATGAAGTGCGAGCGGGCAGAATTGAGTTCAAACTAGATAGAACAGCGCTTATCCATCTCCCCATCGGCAAAATCAGTTTTTCGGATGACATGCTTGTTGAAAATTTGACCTCGGTAGTCGAGGCAATTATTGGTGCAAAGCCCGGTGGTGCCAAGGGACAGTATATTCGCAGTGCTTCGCTGACGACTTCCATGGGGCCGGGAATCAGATTAGACATTCGCTCGATAGCGGGCTAGACGAGTTTTTGTTCGGAGGCAAGCGTAGCCGAAACGTAGAAAATAATTCACAGGTCGTGCCGGAGACAGCAGGTGCTTTGAAAGCTTAAATGTTGTCTGCCGAGGTGGTTCTGACCTTTGTCTTTTTACTTGTACTTGCTAAAGACAGGTAGCGGGGCGATTTTTCAGGAGTCCCTTGTGCACTGGCGCGGGGGCTTTTTTTGTGGACTAAACCTGAGAAAAGAAGGTGCTGATGGTTAGGAAAGAGAAGAAACCAGAAATAGTTGACCGGATTAGTGAGAAGCTCAATCGGGCGGGAATCGTGGTTGTCACTGATTATCGTGGACTTACAGTGGCCCAGATAACGGATTTGAGAAACAAACTTCGCCAGCAGGGGATTGAGTATCATGTAGTCAAGAACACCCTGGCGAGTTTTGCCGCAGACAGAGTCGGGAAATCTGATCTTTCCCGGTTTCTTGAGGGGCCGACGGCTATAGCGTTTGGCTATGATGATGCCGCACAAACTCCCAAGACTTTACTGGAATACCAGAAATCCGCAGAAGAGGTTACACTGCAAATAAAAGGCGGGCTCCTTGGTGACAGGTTGCTCACAGTACAGGAGATTTCTGTGCTGGCCAAGCTTCCTCCGAAGGGTGAGCTGATCGCCAGGTTTGTCGGTTTGCTCCAGTCACCAATAAGTGGATTGGTAACCGTTTTGAATGGTAACCTGCAGGGGCTTGCAGTGATATTACAATCTAGAGCAAAACAACTGGAAGAAGGAGAATAAAATGACGAAAGAAGAAATGGTCGAAGCTATCAAACAAATGACAGTCATGGAACTGGCTGATCTGGTGAAGACACTGGAAGAGGAATTCGGAGTTAGTGCAGCGGCACCTGTTGCTGTGGCTGCTGCTCCTGCCGCTGCTGCTGCGGAGGAGGCGGGTTCAGATGAGGAACAGACGGAGTTTACCATTGTTCTCACGAACTTTGGGGAGAGTAAGATCAATGTGATAAAGGCGGTTCGAGAAGTTACCGGGCTGGGATTGAAGGATGCCAAGGAACTGGTGGAAGGGGCGCCCAAGGATATCAAGGAAAATGTGGGCAAGGACGAGGCAGCTTCAATAAAGGCAAAGCTGGAAGAGGCTGGTGCCACGGTCGAGGTAAAGTAGCAATAGACCGAATAAGGTAATTATCAACTATTGACTGTACATGTGATGGGGGAATAGCTGCCTGGTTATTCCTCCATCCATTTTTTAGTTAATCATGATGCTCAGGAAAGAAGCTAGCCCAGCCCTCTTTCCAGTTCTGACAGCGTAGCCGGGGTATCTTTCTCCACCAGCAGAATAGGAACTCCCTCTTCCTCTGCTCGCTGCATAACATCTGGTAACGGTTTGGTGCCTCCGGTAAGAATCAGGCATTTTGTCGATGTCTCCAGGGCGCCCAGTTGTATATCCGCCCGATCCCCACGGGTGATTACTGCCTTGGCTGGTTTCAAATTGAAGTAAAGAGGGGCAGGATCAACGCACATGGCCCCGACCATCAAGTTTTCTACTATTTCTCCTGATTTCTCAGGTGAATTCAGTATCTCACCCTGAATGCAGTTGGCCAGTTCGCTTATGCTGATACCTGCCGGTTTGCGCTCTTCTTCCATTTGTTTCTCCTCAAATCACCTTCCCCCTGTCCGGAGGGATGATAAAGCAGTTCATCACCAATGTCATTTTATCCCAAAACCACTCCAACTGCAACGCCTTTTTGCAGTGACGCGTCCCCCGGCTCTTCTTTTTGTGCTACAATTGGATTTCAGAAAGAAAACTTGGATTCAAGTGTGAGGGAAGGAGTTGTAAGGATGGAGCACTTGTGGGCCCCGTGGAGGATCGAATACATCTTGAGCGATAAAGACGAAGGATGTATTTTCTGTGAGAAGCCAAATCAGGATAGAGACAGGGAAAACCTGGTTCTTTATCGAGGCGAAAAAAATGTGGTGCTGTTGAATAAATATCCCTATAATCCCGGGCATTTGATGGTGGCACCCTACAAACATGTGGCGAAACTGGATGCGCTCAATGATGAAGATCTGCTGGAACATTTTCGGCTGGTGAGCCAGTGTGTGGAAATGCTGAGGGAAGAGATGATCCCTGAGGGGTTCAACATAGGGATCAATCTGGGCAGGGTGGGTGGCGCCGGTATCGAGGATCATATTCACACTCATATCGTGCCCCGCTGGAAGGGGGATGCCAATTTTATGACGGTCATGTCCGATGCCAGAACCATCCCTGAAGCCCTTGATGCAACCTACTCCAGGCTGATGGGGAAACTGAAGTGAGGGAGCAAAGGTTCGTTACCAGCTAAACAAGTGGGGGGCAATCAGAAACAGGGTGATATTTACAACTCCGTGAGCCATGCTCACTCCCCAGAGAGAGCCGGTTTTTCTAACCACAAGGGCGAACATCAGCCCTACTCCTCCTGCCAGTACGGCATCCCAGAAAACAAGGTTCGTGATGTGTAATATCCCGAAAAGAGCGGAGATAAGCACAATCCCCCGAAATCCGGCAAGCCGCTCAGCGTGGTGTTGCAATAACCCTCGGAAAATGAATTCCTCCAGGAATCCGGTGTTGATGAGAAAGATTAACGATGGTGCCAATATGGCCTGTAAACTGAAATCCGCCAGCGGGCTGGGCTTTAGCAAATAGTACTCAAGGAGCCCCACAGGGAAACAAATAGCGATTACCAATGCTTCGAGCGGGAAATATCGTTTTTTTGGCGCAGTTAGGTAAAGTTGCTTGGCTGATAACCCCTGCAGCCGGGCTATGGTGATTCCCGTGATGAACATCGGCACGCTTACAATTGCAAACCATGTGATCTGGCTGAAGTGCATCAGTGGAGTGGAAAGCCCCAGGATTCTGATCAGAGGCGCTATGGCCAGGGCGGTCAGCAGATCTGAAACCGGTTTGTCATCCAGAAATACGGAGTGAACCAGCAGAGCCCCAAGTATGAAAAGATGAACCAGGACACCTGCGTGGATAAAGTAACAGGTCACCAGTTCAGCGAGCATCAGGAAAAACACGTACATCAAAGGGTAACGGAGTGATTTGAACCGGCTTGTAAAACCTGAAGGTTGCGAATTGATACTGATGCGCATTAGAATGTTTGACCAGTCTGTTCTAATGAGGTCATTCCTCTTTAGCTATGTTCGTATTCTAGACTAGTGGTAAGTTATTGGCAACCTTGTTTACCCCGAAGAAGCTTAAGGGTTTACTTTAATGGGGCTTCTGAAGAAACCTCTGAACAGGTTATACCTCTTTTTCTTCATTGAAAACTTGCTAGGATATCTGAACTTCATGTAGATCATTTGAGGTTTTATCCTATTGTGCTCTCCCAAAAAACATGATATGATGCACAACGGCTCGATGCCCACAAAGAGCAAATTCATTGTGAAATAACTGTGGGATGAAAATCGGCCACAAAATTTGATGCTTTTGAGCATGTGACGGAAAGTACTCTGTTGCATGCAAAAACCCGAAGAGGAAAGATGTTATGGTACATAGCCGCAATGATGAAGCTGTAAGCCTGGCAGTACAGGGGCGCTGGGCGGAAGCAGTATTGGTCAATCAGGAGATTCTCGAAGTTTCCCCCAATGATATCGATGCTCTCAATCGTTTGGGCAAGGCCCTGAGCGAACTTGGACGCAATACCGAATCCCGCGAGGCATATGAGCGAGTACTGGAGCTTGATCGTCATAACAATATTGCGTGGAAGAATCTGGAGCGCCTTTCCCGCCTCAAGGAAGACGAGCCCGTTACGAAGAAATTGAGTGGTATCGACTCCCGGTTTTTCATTGAAGAGACCAGCAAAGCCAGGAGGGTCAATCTGCACAGGATAGCTCCCAGGGGAGTTCTGGTGAAGATGTCGGCCGGCGAACAGGTTCTTCTACAGGTGAATTCCGGGAAGCTGGAAGTAGCCAATTATTCCGGCGAGTATCTTGGGGAAGTTGAGCCCAGGATTGGAGCGCGCCTTGCCCGGCTGATAGGGGGCGGCAATGAATACAAAGCTGTGATTGTCAACCTCTGGAGTGACGAAGTCAAGGTGATAATCAGGGAAACCTTTCAGCATCCCAGCCAGGCAGGGTATCCTTCATTCCCTCCACCAAAGATAGGCGGAGAGATAAGACCGTATCTAAAAGACAGCATGGTTAAGCGAGAGATCGAAGAGGTGCCATTGGTTAACGGGGACGATGATGATAATTGGAATGAAGAGGAGGAGGAATCCCCGGAAGAGAGTGGATTTACTATTGATGACGAAGCAACTATCCTGGGCAAAGGGGATATGGATAAAGTCCTTTAAAGAACGCTGTTGCGCCAGTCAATTTCCAATTGTTCACTATCTAAGCCATAAACTTCCAGCAGAGCGTTATCGAGCGTGATGCCGTCGCTGAAAGCCTGAATTAATAGCTGCATTTTGGAGCTGCCGAAGTTATCGATAAGGAATTCTACCAAACTGTAACTCTGGGCATAGGCGAGTTCTGCTTCCTCGGTGGCTGCCGGGAAACTGCCACTGATACTGCCAATGGAGAACAGGGTATCGTTTGAGATGGCCTGTTGCAGATTTTGTTCAAAGTTGCTCATCAATTCGCCCTCTGAATACATTGCCAGTCCCTCATCAAGCCAGGTCGGGATGTTACTCAAAGGACTGTAAGTGACTTGATAGATAATCATGTGTGACAGTTCGTGGGTGACTGCCCTTTTCCCCCACGCTATGTTGTGCGGAGCCACGCCGATAACGATCACTCCGTACTCAGGAAAAGCCATTCCTCCAGTCCACTCGTCGGGATATATCAGGGCATCGTGCAGGTCTTCCGTGCTGCCATAAATGTAGATACTAACCTGTTGTTCAAGCTCGGATTCAGTAGTCTCTGAGTGTTTGACCAAAGCCTGCTGCGCTGTTTCCATCAAGTCCTGCCCGAAAGTTTTGTCCCCTTTGTACCAGAATAAGCGGATGTCCTCGTCTTCCAGTTCCTTCCAGTCGTGTTGAGCATCATCGAACGTCACGGTAACTGTTTCGGTCTGAAGTCTGTCTTCGGAATCGTTCTCTATTACCCATCCATATTCGATTCTTGCCCCAGTGGGCAGATTGGCCTTTCTGGTATCCCATGTCCAGTTTGCTTCCACGTGAGTTCCCGGCTCGAAGTCCGGCCGAATGGTGACTGTCACTGAAGGGCGAAGGATTTTGGGAGTGGTATAGATGAGTTGAAGGTCGGTTATGTTATGAGTGCTTTCAGCTTCCAGGCTGAAGGTGAGTGATTGGGGGAAATCGGTTTCAACACTGGAGGAGAGTACGTTGATGATACTGGTGGTGCCGGGGTTGGTGGTCTGAACTGGTTTTGGCAGGAGTTGGGCATCGGAAAGCGCATCCAGCGTGGTGGAGGTTTCTTCCTCCTGACTGCATCCCGCAGCAAGACTTACCAGAAGCAATCCCAGCAGAATCAGCCAGATAACAAGGTATTTGCCCGTTGATTTGCCTTTCATGTTTTTCTACTCATCCGGCTCGAGGGATATATATTTGAGCCAGGGCATAGTCATTGGCACTCCAGTGAAACCCTTCGCGTAGGGTTTCACCAGTGTGTAATTCTCGTTGAAATACAATGGCAGGCAGGCGGCATCGTCGACCAGCATCTGCTCGATTTCCCGGTACATCTCCAAGCGAATCTCCGAATCCATTTCCTCACGGGCTGTTTCCAGCCTGGCATTGATTTCAGGGTTGCTATACTCACCAATGTTGTCTCCGCTTTCACCGTGGAATAGCAGATCCAGAAAATTCTGGGGATCAGGGTAATCGGCCAGCCAGCCTATATCGAACAACTGGTCCTTTTCCTGCTTGATAGTGTAGGGATAGCTCTCCGGATCGATTTGCCGTATGGTCACTTCCACCCCCAGATTCTTTCGCCACATGTCAATCAGGGCTTCGGTCAACACGGAGACATAGCCTCGCCCCGATGTGGTGTAAGTGACGGGGGGAAGCTCGGCGGTACTTCCGTAGCTGGATTGCCGGATCAGTTCTTTCGCTTTTTCCGGGTCGAAATCCAGCCCTTCAAGTTGCTCGCTATAACCGGGCATTGCAGGAGGGAGGATGCCGTCGGCTTGCTGGACTCTATTTTCGAACAGAACCTCGATTATCTTCGCTTTGTCTATGGCATGGCAGAAGGCCTGCCGGATTTTGGGATCATCGAACGGCGGTTCGGTGGAGTTGAACCCGATGTAATTCACACTGAGTTCCGGGATTATCACCAGTTCCTTACTGAGGGGATTTGCCGGATCGAGAACCCTCTCGATATTCATTCCGGATACCCCGGTAATATCGATCTCTCCCTGTTCATACATGGTCATCGGTACTCCGCCCCACAGCCGGAAAACGACTTTTTGCACTTTGGGCAGTTCTCCGCAGTAATGTTCACTACGTTCCAGAATGAGGAGTTCGTCTTTCTTCCAGGTATTGATTTTGAAGGGGCCGGTGCTGTTGGGATGCCGCCACCAATCCTCGCCGGAGTCCACGTTTTCCTTGTCCAACGCGAAGCTGGTAGGATAGAGAAGCTTGGAAAGGAAATGCGCCTTCGGGGCATCGATGGTGATTTGGAGGGTATGGTCATCTATAACTTTTACCCCGCTGACTTCTTCGGCCTCCCCGGCCAGTTTGTCTTTCGCCCCGATGATGTCATCGAGGTAACTGCCTGCAACCTGAGACCCGGTTTCAGGATCACAAGCGCGCTCAATGGAGTATTTGAAATTGCCGGCAGTAACCGGTTTCCCGTCGTGGAATTTTGCGTCCTGGTGGAGATGGAAAGTATAGACCGTGCCGTCCTCGCTGATATCCCAGCTTTCTGCCAGATCCGGAACAATTTCCAGAGATTGATTGAGAGTTACCAGCCCGCTGAATATTTCTTGAACGAACAGGGCGGAATCGGAATCGAGTACTAACGCCGGGTCGAGTGTAATCGGTGGCAATCCGTAAAGTATCAGTGACTCATCGCGGGGGATATCGGCAAGTGAAAAAGCTTCCTGCAATCTGAAGCTGTAGATGGTGTTATCTATTTTCTCATTCACGAGATCGTAAATGTTCGTCTCGGCCGCAACCAGAATAGCAAAAGCCCGGTTTTCACTGGTCAGGCAAATGAGCTTTGCTTTGAGGGGCTCGCCGGATTCCCTGCCCTCAAAAGCATACTCGTAACCGATTTCGTTGCCCATCTGCACTTTCCCTTCCGCTAGAATCATGAAACCGAGCAGCTTTTGTTGTATGTTCCCGATGACGCTGGAGGAGTACTTCTCAACACTCGTTGGCTGAGATAATTCCTCGATGAATACCTGAACGGTGCAACTGTGATTTGAGTTGTGAATGGTCAGGTCTGCTCCAGCTGATCCGCCTTCCTTTGCTTGCCATTCCGGGGGATACTTAATCGAGTAACCGTTGATGGCGTCTTCGTAGGAGCCTTCCAGTTGTGCGATTGCAGGAACGCGAGGGGGTTCGGGTGTTTTTAGTTCTTCCGGATTCGATATGCAGGCCCCGCTCCATATCATGATAAGCACCAGCAATGAAAAGATTATCTTTTTCATGATTTACTCCTACGGGAAGTATACTATCGTGCGATTGGCTAATCAATCTTTGCCTGCAGGGGTTCAAAGTTTCGAACCCCTGCAGATTTATCTTCCGATGCTTCGCAGGTGGCGGTGAAAATCCTCTATCGTTTCTTCTCCCAGGTAGTTGAAGTCCAGCCCGCTGTTTTGCGAGATTACCAGCAGACGACAGCAAAACTCCAGAGTCTGGGTCAGGAGGAGAGTTTCTTCCAGAGAAGAACCCCAGCATATTACTCCGTGATTGTTCATCAGGAGTATCTGAGAGTTGCGAGCCTGCGCGGCTGTTGCCTCGGCCAGGGCTTGACTGCCGGCGTGATGATAAGGCACTCTTTCTATCTTGCTCAAATAGGCCATTGCCTCGGGAAGAAAATCCGTGCGGATTGACATATCGGAGCAGGCTACTGCGGTGGAATAGAGAGGCTGGGAGTGAATTATGGCTTTTGCTTCCGCACAATTTCGATAGATACCCCGGTGCAAGCCTGTTTCCATGGAAGGCTTCACGCTTCCTTCACACGTCTCTTTTTCGATTTCGCAACTGATAATATCTTCATCCCGTAAATTACCCAGTTTGGTGCCTCCGGCGGAGATGAGGAAGGCATCCGGTTCGATTCTAATGCTGATGTTTCCGCTGCACCCCCAGGTCAGTCCCTGTTCAATCAGAGCGTGGCCGTATTCTTTGATGCTTTCTCGCAGTTCCATGTATCCCCCATCTGCATGAATTCTACCAGTGTAGAGCGGGATTACCATCCCGGCATTGACCTACTGTAGTATGGCACATCTCGCGAAATCAGGGAATCAGCATACAGGAATTTGCCATAATTCTTTTGGTGGCATTCACCCACTAAAAATTGAGTGTGTGCACAGTGTACGGATAAAAGCCTGTTTTGTAGAATCGGTACTAAGAGGGGAAAATCCTGCTTATCTTCGTCATGCAAGATGAGAAAAGGAGTAGCAAAAAATGCTGGCAAATTTGTTGCCGAGAATGCAAATGAGTCGTTTGACGATAGTAATTATTGCGGTTGCTTTTGTAGCGACAGCAGGACTGCTGAGTTATGCCGGGTTCTCATCGGGCGATAATACTATTTCCGTGTATGGCACTGATAACAGTGATGCTCTGGAATTACGCGGAAGTGTTTTTGTCAGATGTGGCGCCGGCGATAGTGTCGAAGAGGTTGTGTTTACCGTGGCAATCCCGGAGGGAGCCTCACCGGTGAATTTTTCCGCACCGCCCAGCAATGTAGTCAATGTTTCTTATAGCGATAGCGATCAGCAGATAGATGAAGTGCTCTGGAAGGTGAAGGAGTATGTGACTGGAGATGGTGATATCATGCTCGAATCCGGAGAGACTTTCCTCATTACTGTCTTGCCTGGCGAAGTGCTCAATCACGATTTAGGAGCTGGCTCTGCTTTCGTCATTGAGGTAAGAACGCCGGGTGACGAGGTTTTAACAATCAAGCGAACTACTCCGGATTATCTGGAGCCGGTAATGAACCTTGAATAATTGGAAATAATCTTCTCTAGGCGTTGGAAAGCTAGGAGATGTAATGACTAATATCACAGGCAGGATGCATCGAAACCAGGCAGGTATAACCGGTTTGGAAACTGCTATTATTCTGATTGCATTTATTGTTGTCGCTTCCGTGTTCGCTTACACTGTTCTTTCCGCAGGGCTGTTCTCTTCCCAGAAAACGGAAGAAGTGATCCATTCCGGTATTGAAGAAGCTGAATCCACCCTTCAAGTGATGGGGAATGTGATTGCTTACAAAGGCACTGCCAACGGGGACGAGTGTGTTACCAAGCTGATGTTTACTGTGGGTAAAGCCCTGCCGGGAGGCGGAGCCATTGATCTGACGCCTCTCTATAGAGTTGATCCCAACGAGGCGCTGGCATCTCCGATTATTAGTGATTGCGATACTGCCTGGACGGCGTCCGGTTCGGGTATTACTGTAACTACGAATGCTTCTGATTATAAAGCGGAGCTTGCCAGTGTTAAACTGGTAGTTGCGAGTGCCAGTGGCAGTACTAATCTGGCATATTATGATGTGCCGGATACTATGGATTTGACCTATGCTTCTCAAATCGGGGTCTGGATCAAATCGAGTGAAGAACGGGCTGCGGGAGACCTGCAGTTGCTCGTTTGTTCCGGTACGAACGGTGCGGGTGTTATTGAAACTCTTGATATGCCTGTACTGCCCGGCAATGCCTGGACCGAAGCGATTGTTGCCTTTAGTGATCCGGGGGGTGGGTCTCTTTCTGCCGTAAATTCGGTTGCGTTGCGGAGTGCCGCTGCTCTAAGCGGGGTGACGATCCATATTGATGAAGTAAGAACCCGGACGGGGGTTTCCACCACGGGCAATGTAACCATGATTGCCTACAATGACGACAGCACGTTTATTGACAATGTTGCCTGGACTGTGGAGTTCGCGGGTGGATACGGTGCGGGAACAGGCGACTACCTGCTGGAAAACTCCGAGAGAGCCACTATTACTATATGGCTTCATGATTATGATGGAACGAACTGGACCAATGGAACAGGCATCTCCGACCCGTTTATTGACAGCAATGGCGAACATCTCAAAAGCAGCAGCGCATTTAATGTACAGCTCATGCCTCCTTCAGGGGCGACACTCCTTATTAAGAAACGGACCCCGGCTTACCTTCACGATATAATGCGTTTGTTATGATGGCTACTTTCCCGTTCCCACCCACAGCTTTTTCCCATCGGAGATGAATTCAATAGTGCCGTCTTCGGCGGTGAGGTAAATCCCTTCCTCTCCGACTGCCGATTCAAGTTTTTCTAGAACCTCTTCCGTTGGATGCCCGAATCTGTTATCCGCGCCTGCGGAGATGGCGGCAAATAGGGGATCGGCCTCTTTCAAAAATCCGTGAGATGTTGAGGAACTGGAACCGTGATGGGCTACCTTTAAAACCGTGCTTTTCAGTTTGCAATTCTGTTCCAGTAACAGGGCCTCAGCTTCCACGCCGATATCGCCGGTCAGCATCATGCTGAAGTTATCATATTCGAGCCGGAGAACAACCGAATTGTTGTTCAAATCAGTAGTGGCTCCTTCCCCCGGGGTTTCAGTGGGATGGAGAACATCCAGATGTATTCCATTAGCCATAATCACTTCCTGCCCCGCTTTGGCATGGATTCGCTCAATCCCTTTTTCTTCAATCAGTTTATCCCACTCCCTGTACAAATCCGAATTGTGTTCCTGCCCGCTGGTCAGAATCTTTTCCACCTTATAGCGTTGCAGCACTTCTATGAGCCCGGTGATGTGATCGGCATCCGGGTGGGTCAAAACTACCAGTTCGATGGTTCGATCCCAGAAAGGTAACCGGTCCCCCAATTCATCCATCACCTCTTCCGAACCGGGCCCGCCATCGATGAGAATCTGCTGGTTTCCTTTCTGAATCAGTATCGAATCCCCCTGACCGATATCGAAAACATATACATGAAGCCGACTGTCCGAAGCGGTGGCAGCCGCTGTCCAGATCAGGATTGCCACTACCGCAAGTGGAAGGACTATCCACTTTGTGGGTATTCTGGAGGCGAACCCGGGTGCTGTAAGAAAACGGGTTTTCATTTCAGGGAAGAATCCTTTTATTTTGCCGGAGTTCTTTGGGATCCACAGAGCTGCTATCAGGATACCATAATAAGCATAAACAGCAGGAGCCCCTGTTTCCACGTCCACAGAAGCGAACGGAATTGCGGCAAAGAGTCTGACCACTTCGATCACATAGGTGACAAAAAGCCACGATAACCAGCCCAGCACGGTAGCTATTGCGGGTGCGAAAATCCCCACCAGTCCCGCCAGCGCTGAGGCGGTGATTATTCCGGGCACGGCCGGCAGGGTGAAGAATGTGGCGGGCAGGCTCATCAACGAAATGTATTCAAAATAGTAAGCCACCAGAGGCAATGTGGCCAGAACTGCGCCCAGAGTAACAGCAAAGCTGGTGGTGATGAAGCCGGCAGCAGATGAGATTTCCCCTTCTTCATTCCCGAATATCTTCTTGCTCTGATTCTGGAAGATGGGTGTCAGGAAGACAAGTCCGGCCATGGCGGCAAAGCTGAGCTGGAATCCTACATTACTCAGAAGCCGGGGGGTTATAGCCAGCATGATAGCAGCGGCGAAGGCAAGAGCGGTGAAGGCGCTCCGCTGTCTGCCGATCCAGTTAGCATAAAGCCACAGGCTGCCCATAATTGCCGCCCGAACCGCGGAAGGACTCATTCCGCTGAGTACAACATAGAGCCAGACCACTCCCAGTGCGAGCAGAAAATAGGTGGGTCTTCTCCTGCCAAAAAGCCAGACACCCGCGCTCAGGGCAATACCGGCTACGATGCTTACATGGATTCCGGAAATGGCCAATAGATGTGAAGTTCCTGATCGGGAAAAGTCATCTCTTAGCTCGGGAGAAATAGAACTCCGCTCGCCCAGAAGCATCGCCTGGGCCAGCGCACACTGCGGTTCGGGTAGAGCCTTTTCAAGGGATGCGGACATGCTTCGCCGGAGATGATGAATCCATTCCATCGGGTCGGGTTTCTGACCGCTTTCGATCAGTTTGATATTTGAGGGGGAGTACACAACGGAATAAATCCCCTGCCGAGCCAGATAGGCGGCGAAGTCGAAATCAGTTTCACTTCGAGGGGAATCCGGTGATTTGAGTACACCCCCGAATTCAATCAGGTCGCCGTAGTGATAATACGGGAAATCACGCTCGGCGAATTCGGGGAATTTGGGGGCGGATACCCGGACTGTGCCGGAGATATCCTGCCATTCTTCATCAATTTCGATCTGCTTTGCTTCAATACGGAGGACCGTGCCCTGATCTTTAATCTCCGGGGCAGCAGCGATGACTCCCTGTAATTTGAAAAATCCCCGATGGGTTTGCAGGGCATCACCTTCGGAAACGGAATAGAAACGAAGAATTCCTCCGAAGAGAAGCAGCAGGCACAGACCGGTCCAGAGGAATGCTTTCTTCCGATAGGAAATAAGGGTAAATATGGCAGAAATGCCGAGCAGGATGGCTATGCTGCTCCAGTGGAGTTCATATCTTGAGCCCAGAAAAATGCCCAGAACCCAGGCCAGACTGAGGTAAACAAGCCTCATCAATACACCGTGATTTTATCTTTCAGTTTTGCGAAGGTCGAATCACCGATGCCCTTTATCTTTTTCAAATCGCCAGTGGATTCAAAGGGGCCGTTCTCGGTGCGGTATTCGATAATTGCCTGCGCTGTGGACTCGCCGATACCCGGCAGGGCTTCGAGAAGCCAGGTTTCAGCAGTGTTAATGTTGATGAGCTGAGAGGTTTCTCCGATTGTGTAGACTTGTACCTTGTCTCCATCCCGCAGGGGCCTTGCCAGGTTGATCCCCGATTGGTCGGCATCGGCAGTGAATCCCCCGGCCGCTTCAATGGCATCGGCAATCCGGGAGCTTTCACGCAGAGTGTAATTGCCGGGGGACTGCACTTCCCCGCTCACGTAAATCTCGATCTCTTCGGAAGGTGTGGGCAGGGTGATTTCCACAGGGCAGCTTGAGGTGTTTTGCCGGAGAACAAATACTGCTGCGCCGGCGGCGATGGCAATCAGCAAAAGGACGATAATGGGAACGCGCAGTTTTTCCATTTATTCCGTCGATAGTATGGAGGAAGGAGGGGGCCAAGTCAAGAGAGCCCGAGTTGCAGGCCTATCGTTTTGTTGATACAATCACATCTGCCGAAAGTCCCCGGGCTGGATGCAAATCATGCAGTTTTGCATCAATCGAGAGTGATAATCGGCCAAGTAAACCGGGTGACCGCCATGATACTGCCATAGCGGTGTTGTGGAGGAAAGTCCGAGCTCCACCGGGCAGGGTGCTGGGTAACACCCAGGAGGGGCAACCCTCGGAAAGTGCCACAGAAACATACCGCCCGCTCATGCGGGTAAGGGTGAAATGGTGAGGTAAGAGCTCACCGCGTTCGCCGTGAGGCGGATGGCGGGTAAACCCCATCTGGAGCAAGACCGAATAGAGGGACGAAAGGCGCCCGGCCTGTCCCCGGGTAGGTCGCTTGATCCTTTCGGTAACGGAAGGGCTAGATAGATGGTCACCACTCCGCGTTTTCGCGGAGGACAGGACTCGGCTTACAGGTTTACTTGGTCGATTTTTTATGGAGCGGTGATGAACAACACAGCAGTAGTTATTGTGGATATGTTGAAAGACAGTGTCTACAGCCGGTCCCGCTCCGGGATAGGGGCTCAGGCCAGGCACCTCATTCCCGGCATTCAGCGGTTGCTGTTAACGGCCAGAGGAAAAGGGATGCCGGTTATCTTTGCCAATGATGCTTTCCTGCCTGACGATTTTATCTTCAGCGGTACGGGAGTAAAACCTCACTCCATTATGGGAACAGAGGGAGCACAGGTCATCTCTGAGTTCGGCCCGGAGGAATCGGATATTATTCTGGAGAAACGGCGATTCAGTGCTTTCATGGGCACGAATCTTGATGATAAGCTAAGGGGAATGGGCGTCGATACCATAGTGGTGGTGGGAATCGGAACCCCTGTTTGCGTTCTAACCACGGCATTGGATGGCCTTGCTCACGATTTCAGAGTTATCATGCTGGAGGATTGCTGTGCTGCCTTCAGACAGGAAGACCACGAAGCAATTATTGAGGTGTACAGACACTGCCTGAGGGAACCGCTCTTCCGAATAATGAAATTGGACGAGTTTCTGAATCAGGCAGGTTGATCAGCTTTATAATCCCTTTTTGCCTATCAATGTGGCAAGATCGGCGGTGCGGCAGCTATATCCCCATTCGTTGTCGTACCATGAAAGCACCTTGACCATGCTTCCCTCAAGCACCATAGTGCTCAAGCTGTCCACGATGGAACTGTGAGTATTTTGTTTGAAATCAATGCTTACCAGCGGTTCATCACAGAATTCCAGTATTCCTTTCAGTGGACCTGCTGCCGCTGTTTTAAGAGCACTGTTCACCTCTTCGCCAGTGACTTCTCGTTCCAGATCGGCCACGAAATCGACAACTGAAACGGTAGTGGTCGGTATCCGGAAGGCCATCCCGTGGATCTTGCCCTGAAGCTCAGGAATTACCTGGGTCACCGCTTTGGCTGCGCCGGTGCTGGTGGGAATGATACTCGCCCCTGCCGTGCGGGCGCGGCGAAGATCGGTATGAGAGGTATCCAGAATCCGCTGGTCATTCGTATAGGCATGGATGGTAGACATGAGCCCTCTGAGAAGACCAAAATTTTCATGCAGCACTTTGACTACGGGTGCAATGCAGTTAGTGGTGCATGAGGCATTGGAAATGATACGGTGTTTGATCGGATCGTATTTGTCATCATTCACACCGAGAACAACGGTGAGGTCTTCATTTTTGGCCGGTGCGGAGATGATCACCTTTTTGGCCCCGGCACTCAAGTGGGCAGCTGCTTTAGTTGCATCGGTGAAAAGCCCGGTGGATTCCAGCACGATCTCAACTCCTAAATCCTTCCACGGGATGTTGCCGGGGTCGCGTTCCGCAATGACCCTGACATTTTTTCCATCGATGACTATAGTATCCTCGGTTGCTTCCACTGTGCCCGGATACTGCCCATAATTCGAGTCGTATTTCAGCAGGTGAGCGTTGGTCCTGGCATTTGTGAGGTCGTTAACTGCCAGCACTTCAAGTTCATCAGGGTGGTATTGTTGCATCGCCCTGAAAACCAATCGTCCGATCCGCCCAAAGCCGTTGATCCCGATTTTGACTGTCATGGAATTTCCCTCCCGTTGTGGATTCGTTTGACTATGATAGCAGATTGGTATGGAATGTCAAGAACGGGTGGAAAACTTGACAATCAATAGCGGGAATGTTATAAGGTAATACGACCCAATGGCTGTTGGGTTACGCATATTAACAAATTCAAGGCCCCGGATGATCTGGAAGCTGTTAATAATGCCTGTTTACTTAAGATAAAAGCAAAAGATTACGAAGAACAAAGCAATTCCAATTCCGTTGGAGTTGGGTTCGCAGATATTCTGGAGGTGACGTCATCGCTAAGCGAATTCTAATGGTTGATGATGAAGCAGGTTTTTCAAGAGCTGTGAAGTATGCCCTCGAGAAAGAGGGGTATGAAGTGCTCACCGCTGCAAATGGTTTACAGGGGCTTATGACGGCTCAAAAAGAAGATGTCGATCTGCTCATTTTGGATGTAATGCTTCCCGGGCTTGATGGATACGAGGTGTGCAATCGGTTGCGATCTGATCCCAAAACGGCCAGTCTTCCTATAATAATGCTTTCTGCCAAAGGGCAGGATGCCGACAGGACCACGGGGCTCAAAGTTGGCGCAAACGAATATATCAGCAAGCCAGTGGAAAATGCTACCCTGCTGGGTAAAATCGCATCCTGGCTGGGAAAGAGTTAAAGTATCTTTGTCTGGTTATTGACAGCAGGAAATAATGGCGGACGTATCAAGAGACAACACGGATCAAAATTTGGGCAATAGTTTTATCGAGGCAGATTTGCTCGGGGCTGAGCAGTTGGGTGAGGCTATAGATGGGCAGGAGAAGCGGAAGAAAGAAAAGACGCGGGATGTAATAGCCGAGCAACAAAAAGCCAATAGAGGCAAAAGTCTCGGTGACATTCTCCTTGAAGCAGATTTGCTCAGTGCAGAAGAGTTGGGGCATGCCCTCGATGTTCAGCTCAAACAGGGGAAAAGCTTGAGGGAAGTCCTGGCAGAACAGGACGTAGTTACCCCCGAACAACTGGCGACTGCGCTCAGTATCCAGTTGAACATGCCCCTGATTGATCTGAAGAGACACACTGTTCAGCCTGAAGCATTGAAGCTGATATCCGAAGAAACGGCAAATAAACACATGCTTATTCCCCTCGATATTATCGAGAATGTGCTCTATGTCGTTATGGCTGACCCGACAGATATTTATGCTATCGAGGACTTGCAGGCCGAAGCAAAAATGAGCGTCGAGCCCATGCTGGGCATTCCCAGCCAGATCGAGCAGGCCATCAATCTTCATTACAATACTACTGACGAGATTGCAAAACAGCTCAGTCAATTTGCCCCCTACCAACTAGGAGAAGCAGGTGGCGCCATTGACTTGGAAGCCATTGCCCAATCACCAATTGTCCAGACTTTCGATTTGATGGTCTCACAGGCAATAAGAGACCGGGCGTCTGATATCCACATCGAACCCCAGGAATCCAGGGTGCGGGTCAGATACCGGATTGATGGAATACTTCATGATAGCGCCAGCTTGCCATTAAGTGCTCACTCAGCTTTGATCACCAGATTGAAGGTCATGGCTGGTTTAGATATTGCAGAGCAGAGACGGCCCCAGGACGGTCAATTTTCAGTCAAGAGCGGTGGCCAGCTTGTGGATATTAGAGTTGCAACTACCGGAACAGTAAACGGAGAGAGAGCGACACTGCGCATATTGGAAAAGGAACGATCCTTTATTGAAATGGAGAATCTGGGGTTCTCAGACGAATCATTTAACAAATACAATGAATTGCTGAAGAGTTCCTATGGAATGATATTGTCTAGTGGGCCTACAGGGTCCGGCAAAACTACAACCCTGTATGCTTCCATCAGTCGGCTCGATCACAACTCGCTCAATATCATGACAATTGAAGACCCGATCGAGTTCCATTTTAAAAATCTCACCCAGGTGCAGGTCAATCCCAAAGCTGGGATAACTTTCCCCACTGGCTTGCGGACATTCCTGCGCCATGATCCTGATATTATGATGGTGGGCGAGATTCGTGATGGTGAGACAGCAAGCCTGGCAGCTCAGGCCGCTATGACCGGACATCTTCTTTTTTCTTCGGTGCATGCCAATGATAGCATCAGTACGATTTTCCGCCTCATGGATTTGGGGGTCGAGCCGTACCTCATTGCATCGACTCTCATAGGGGTTGTAGCTCAGCGAATGACGCGTCGAATATGTCCTCATTGCCGCATTTCTTTTACGCCATCACCGGAAGAGATGGATGCGTATGAGGCAGAGATGGGAAAGGGAGAAACCACTTTTTATATGGGTAAGGGATGCAATTTGTGTAACGAAACCGGCTATCTGGGCCGGATTGGCGTATTCGAAGTTCTCCACATGAGTGAAGATCTCAGGCAGATGCTGGTCGACAATGCCAACGCCGGGGAAATGAAAGCGCAGGCACTCAGGGAAGGGCTGATAACCATGCGATACGACGGCATGCAAAAGGTGAAGGAAGGAATCACAACTCCCTCGGAAGTGATACGCAGCGTCTTCTCTGTTGGGCAGAGGTAAATATGGAATTTATCTGGAGCGAGCAATTATGCCATACAAGTATGTAGCGCAGGACGCTGATGGGAATACTGTCAAGGGAACTCTTGACGTAGCGAACTCGAGCCAGGCAGAGGAATCACTGGCAAATGCAGGATATACGATCGTCAGCATAAGCAAGGTAAGGCCAATGCCCAAACTGGAGGAGGTTTTCCCTTCCCTGTATGGTGTCAAATCTGAAGATGTAACCAACTTCTCCCGCCAGTTGGCAACTCTCTTGGAAGCCGGGCTTACCCTTCCACAGGCATTGCAACTGCTTGAGGTGCAAGCCGAAAGAGCTTCTTTCCGGAAGGTTATCGCCGGGTTGAGAACCGAACTGGAAGGTGGCGGTTCTTTTTCCGACGCACTTAGCAAGTACCCGAACGCATTTTCAGAGATATATGTTCATATGGCAACAGCGGGGGAACATAGTGGTGACCTTGCCCTTGCCCTGAGGCAGGCTGTTGATTATATTGAGAGAGGCCAGGTGGCAGTTAAAAAGGTTAAACGGGCTTTGACGTATCCGATGATTATCTTAATTGTAGCTTTTCTTGTAATTTTAATACTGGTGACATATGTTCTTCCAAAATAGCTGGATATGTTTGATGCAATGGAAGCTGAATTACCATTACCAACCAAAATACTTAAGTATACCAGTGATTTTGCGAGTGATAATGTTCTCCTTCTCTTTGCAGTAGTTATTGGGGCCATTATCGCGGCTGTTCTGTACATGAGAACTCCATCAGGGCAGCGATTGCGAGACAGGGCGCTCTTGCGAATACCGTTGATAAAGGTTGTTGTGCTTTTTAGTAACTTGGCACTGTTCAGCCGAACCGGCTCCACCCTCATGGCAGCAGGTGTTCCACTTCCCCGTATAATGGATATAGTGGTTCAGGTAGCCCCTAACAGTGTTGTTAGCAATGCCCTGAAAGAGGTCCAAGAGGGACTTGTGCAAGGGCACGGACTATCCAAGCCAATGGCGATGAACAAGATATTTCCGCCTTTGCTGGTGCAAATGATGACGGTAGGAGAGCAAACCGGTACTCTTGACAGTAGTTTGGAAAATGTGGCGACCTTTTATGAGAGTGAGGTTTCCAATCGGCTTGATGTTCTTACATCCATGATGGAACCGTTAATCGTGGTAGGTATTGCTGTGGCTGTTGGTTTCATAGCATTGGCGGTGATCATGCCTATGTATACTATTCTTGGAACTGTGTCGTGAATTATGCATCATGAATGGGAATGTAGATATAATTTATCTGGCAAAACGAGGGCAGCAAAATGAAAAAGATTGAAGTGAAAAACGTGCGCATGCCGAAGGTCAAAATCTCCCAGAAGTATGCTCAAATCATCTGCGGGGTCATTATACTGCTTGCAGTGGGAGGATACATCTATCTTGGTATCCTTTACAATGATGAGCAGACAAAACAGGATGACCTTGATCCTCAAATAACATCGGCCGAGCTTGAATGGAACCGGCTGAAGCTCAGAGAGCCGGAGCACCTAGACGAATTGCTGGCAGAACGCAGGAATGAGCTGGAAGCTGAAAAGACTCTCTTTCCTGTTGACCTAAGCAGCAATAATGTGATGGAAATACTCCTTCAGGCAGCTGAGGAAAGCAATGTGAACATTCTCCCTCTTGGGGGTATTAATCCGGCACAGCAGGTGAAAGTTTTAGAGAATGAATACTACAAGGTCAGTTTCAGATTGACTCCGACCGGTACTCTTCGAAACGTCAGGGATTTCATAGATAAACTGGAGAAGGGGACCATAGGCGGGAAGGAACTAACAACGATCGTGGTAAAGGACGTATCACTCAGCGGAAAAGGTGGTTCCTGGCGAGCCAGTTTGAGTGGAGAAGTTTATTCCCTGCCAGCGCCAGTGGAATCAGGAACACCTGCTTCTAATGGATAAAGGAGAACCGCAATGTTTTCAAAAGCAGTCACCACACTAAATATTGAATCCAACAACATAAAAGGCTTGGTTCTGAACGGAAAGACGATCGAATGGTGGGGGAGTGTTCCTCTTGAGCCAGGGGTAGTCAGAGACGGCACTGTTCTTGAGCAAAAGGCATTGGCTGAAGCTGTGAAGGCTCTGCTCAAGGGGGCAAAAAGGAAAAGAGAAAAAATCATCCTGAGCTTGACCGGGCTGCATTTTACGTTCCGCATTTTGAGCGTGCCAAAAGTAAAATCCAGTGAACTGACTGTTAATATTCGCCGAGCATCTCAGAAAGAAATGCCACTTCCCTTGGAAGAATTGTATCTCACCTGGCAAATTATGGGTTCTAAAGGCAACAGGCAGGACGTATTTGTGGTGGGAGTGCCGAGAGAACCAATAGATCTTCTGATTGCGGCTTTGGGTCAGGCCAGAGTAAAGCCATACATTTTGGATCTCAAAGCGCTGGCACTGGCAAGAGCAGTCAATTGTCGCGATGGCTTGCTGCTGGATTTGGAACCGGACAACTTTGGGATTACTGTGGTGGCCGAAGGTGTCCCTTCCATAATGCGAACTTTCATTCCTAAAAAGGGAGACATGATTCTGGAAGATAACGTGCGGCGTTTGGGTGGAGAAATAGTCAGAACGATGGAATTTTACAATCGTGAGCATACAGACAATCCCATAACTTCAGACACTCCGGTCTATCTGAGCGGTGAGATGGCGGATACGCCGGATACAGCGATGGTCATTCAGGAGGAAATTGAATATCCCATCAAATCGCTGATGGTTCCGTTTTCACATGACCCGTCTTTCCCGATCGCTTCGTATGCGGTTAATATTGGGCTTGCCCTTCGGGGATGACACTGGAGCCAAACATAGGTTGAAGAGGAGAGCAGAACTATGAGACTTCTGGGTAGTAATAAGCCAACAGTTTCATCTACCGGATTCCGAGATATCCGGATCAATATATGGGGGGAAAAATACGGCCCGCGCCCCCGTCCGGTGGGGCTTATCCTGCTGCTTATTCTGGTAGTGATAGCCCTCGGTGGCTTGTATCCGGCATATCAATGGGAAGCTGATGCTGCTGATGAGACGGCAGGTCTACAGGAGGAGCTTGAATCGATTGAGCAACAGAATGAGGCGCTGAAGCGTCCCCCTGAAGAAGAGCTGGAGATAGCGAAGATCGAAGATGAGATTGATACTCTACGCACGGCTCGTGAGACTGTTGAAGCCGGTTATGGTAATCTGGCTGCCACCGTGGATTTGATACTGGCTACCATTCCTCAGGCTTCCTGCTTGGATTCCATAAACTTAGGCTCCGACAAGATCAGCTTGAAAGGCGAGGCTGACACTCCTTCATCCCTGTTTGCTCTTGCCGATGCGCTGAAAGAGCAAAATGATTTTGATGAAGCTTATATCAAGAATATCGGGAAGATCAATGATAGCGGACGAGTGCTGGCAATGACGGACATAAGCACTGGAACCGTGGATGTCACCGAGTTGCTGACGGTCACGGAAACCACCGGAAAGAGCACGGCAACGCCTGGTGAGATAATGTCTGATATTATCAGGGACCCGACTGAGGCTGAAACTGGGCATGAAAGCACCCCGGAAAGTGCCGAGTCGGTATCGATTGCCTCAGAACTCTTTTGGGGTCTAAAGAATCTTTTTACTAATAAGATAGTTAACCGGACTGTAGTCAGCGGGAATCTGGCAGAGCCACCGGTTACTTGTAAGTTTGAAGCAGTCATAAAATCATACTAT
>Ga0180431_10001069_pt1 | contig 38333 bp, 39 predicted proteins | sample SS_ome_11_FD_132459 | JGI IMG/M metagenome (GOLD analysis project Ga0180431, IMG submission 132459) | Hypersaline lake sediment archaeal communities from the Salton Sea, California, USA - SS_1_MS_1 metaG | ecosystem: Environmental > Aquatic > Non-marine Saline and Alkaline > Hypersaline >... | reverse complement strand
TCAATGATGAGGGCTATACGTCGTATCTTCGCGCGAAGCTCGTGGAGTAGCGCTTGATCCACTCCTTCGCGACCGCAGCGAAATCGAGCTTCACACCGTACCGTCTTTCCAGCCGTTCCTTGAAGAGCTCCATACGCACGACCTGCTCGGCCATCCTCGCCTTGAGAAGTGCGCTCGGGGAATTGAACGCGACCGCTGTGATAAAGCCGCCGTTCTCCGATGGCTCGCAGCGGATGACGTATCCGTCAAGCTCGAATTTTCTCTTTTCGACCTCGATGGTGATTCCGACCTCGGTACCACGCTCAAGGGAGCGACCGCTTATAAATTGAACACCGCCCGCGCCGATATTCATGGACTCCGTCCACACATCGTCTTTACCGGCGGAACTTCCAACGGAAGTTCCGACCGAATTACCGCGGATTATTCGTGTACTGAGTGGATAGCTCAGGGGATGGCGTATGTAGCTTCTTCTTTCATCCTTCAAATCCATGTGCGTATGCCTTGATCGTCGTTTACTTCTGAGATCATATAAGGGATATCACTTCTCCGGCAGGAGGTAGGTGTAATTCTTGCCCTCCGCGAGCTCCCTGAACTGCCCGGTGAGCTGCTCAACGTCCATGACCCTTCTGAAGGTTCCGCCGGTTATCGCGGCAATTCGTTTGAGGAGCATCTCGTCATAGCTTATAAAATCAAAGGGTGAACCCACTCCAACGGTATCGATGACGATGTTTCGAGAAGCGGCTTCCTTTGCCATGGAAATGATCGACATCCTTCCCGTGGTCGTGGGCATGCCGTCCGTGAGGAGGACGATTCTTTTTGCTCCTCCCACCGAAGCCAGCTCGTCGAGGGAAATCCTCAAACCCTCGTACATGGCGGTCGAACCGTTCGGCACGAGCGCGTCCACCCTTCCCTCGAGGCGCTCATAATCGCTCGACGGTTTCTCGACGAATGCAGCGACCTGCCCGAAGGAGGCGATGCCAACGCGGTCTCCCTGTGCCATGAGGAATTTGCTCCTGATAAACTCCACCACCGCGTTCTTGGCGGCATCTATCTTGACCTTTCCCGAAATAAAATCTGACATGCTTCCGGATGTGTCGATGAGGAGTATGAGGGTTTCATGGGGGATGACTTCGATATCGTCGCCGAGCTGCGCGTTCAGGAGTTCCCTCGCGCGGGCGTTCATCCTGATAATGGACCGGCTTCCGTCCGATGCCGAGGACACCTCGACGCGCGCCCTGGCAACCCGATCGCCCCGTTTCACGGAGACGTAGTCGCCTCTGCGAACGCCGAATCGTTCGCGAAGCTGTTTCGAAAGCCTGATCAGGGGTTCGGAGAGCTCGCTGTCGCCCTTGAATCCCTCGCGGGCCGTGAGCCGGGGATTCTCGAATACCGCTGGAAGCGCGGTTTCTTCTTCGCTGTTCTTTTTTCCAAAGAGGCCCATGCTCCTGTCCGGTCATCCTGCTGTAATATTTACTACAAGTTCTTCCTGCCGAAGAGATCCAGAAACCGGTCCTCGTATTCAACAAACAGGCTCCAGCGGTCGAGCTCCCGTTTCAGCTCTCCCGCCTTTGAAATGTCCTCAGCCGCCGCCTCAAACAGCCGTTCGATACGTTTGCGAACCTCATCAGTGACGGTCTCGGTTTCTTCCTTCCCGGACTCGTAATCCTGTTTGGAGTCGCCCGTTTCCTCATTGCCGAAAAAGGTCTGCTTGGTGGTCTTGCTCACCTTTTCAACCTCTTCCTCGACAAAATGGGCCATCTGTGTAAGCCCATCGAGCCCGAGACTGATATGCTTGTATTTCATGAATACCTTCAGTATGGCGAGGGAGGATTTGGGATTCTCTATCTTCGCCGTATAGAACGGGATCTCACCGAGCAGACAGATACCGTGTATGCCCGATTCCTTGCCGACCCCGAGCAGAAGACCGTTGAGTCCCCCGATGTGTCCGGCATCCATCACCTTGACACCCAGAGAAGGCAGGGCGCTCAGCAGTTCCCCGTCGGTGGCCACTCCCCAGACACCCGGTTCGGAGCGGTGCGTGATATTGACCGGGGTAGCGGCGAATGTAATGATCTCGTTTACTTTCAGGAGAACGGCGACTTCGACCACCCGCCTTGCAAGCTCGTACTCCTTCTCCATAACCGGCTGCGATTCGCCGATGAATATGATGATATCGTTTCGTCCCTCAGGGTCCCGGTAAAAATAGAATTCACTCTGCGGAAGACCGGGGATATCGAGCAGCCCCTCCCGTATCTGCACCCCCGTTTGATAGAACACATCCTCGGGTTCGATGTCGGCGAACTTCACCGCTTTAAGGTTCTCTCTGAGATAGGAGGCCGCACCGAATGCAACGTTTCCCATTCCCGGCCAGGCAGCGACAAGAACGGCGTTGACCGGCTCTATCCGGGAGTATAATCGAATCGAAGGGTGCATAATTTCCTCCGCTCAAGCAACAGCCGTTATTGTGGTTTCATCCATCAATAATCCGGTATTTTATTCCGGAATACAAAAGCCAATGGCCTTTAATTTGACAATTGCTTATCAAGCATTCATAAATTCAGGTAAAAATCAAAGGGCACGTGTTCATTTAGAAATTTACGATTGAACGTTTACCTGCCTATATTTAAGATGTCATCGAAATAAGCCTGCTACGGTAACACCACCGCGCGTACACAAAAATCGGTAAGAACCGGTAAACAGGAAGCAAACGAAATCACAGTATTAATGTAACCATATTCATTTTTCGGTGCAATCCTTTTCGGGAAGCAGGGAGTCTCATGCAATCTTACAGAGGAGTTTAGCTATGGATATTTTAGTACTGAACAGCGGGAGCTCGTCGCTCAAGTACGACCTGTACAGGTGGGAAAAGAAACAGAGTATCGCGAAAGGACTTGTCGAGAGGGTCACGCAGGGAGATTCATTCATTACCCATGAGGTCATCGGCAGGGAGGCGGTCACGGTCAAACGGGACTGTCCAACCCACCGCGAAGCCGTGGATCTCATCATGGAAGTCCTTACGGGAACGGAAAACGGAGTCATCGACGACATCCATCAGATAAAGGCGGTCGGACACCGTGTGGTTCACGGCGGTGAAAAGTTCCACAAGTCGGTCATCATAGACGATACCGCGCTCAATACTTTTCGGAAGCTCTCCGACCTCGCGCCGCTCCACAACCCGCCCAACATCACCGGAATCGAAGCCGCGCGCGAGGCCCTGCCGAATATACCCCACGTCGCAATCATGGATACGGCCTGGCATCAGACCATGCCGGAGCACGCCTATATCTATCCCCTTCCCTATGAGTGGTATACAGAAAACCATATAAGAAAATACGGCTTTCACGGCTCATCCCTCCTCTACGTGGCGAAACGGGCCGCCGTTCTCCTCGGGAAGAGTCCCTTTGAGACAAACCTCGTGCTTGCCCATATCGGGAACGGCGTAAGCTTCAACGCCGTTCGGAACGGAATTTCGGTGGATACGAGCATGGGATTCACGCCCATGGAGGGCGCGGTCATGGGAACGCGGCCCGGAGATCATGACGCGGCGATCGATCTCTATATGATGGAAAAACTCGGGATATCGGTAAAAGAGATGAACGTCCTACTGAACAAAAAGAGCGGTTTGCTGGGCATAACGGGACAGTATATCGACAGACGTGATATTGCCGCGGCGGCGGCGGCCGGGGACGAGCGCGCGCGCCTCGCAATCGAGATCGAATCGTACAGGGGCAGGAAGTACATCGGTGCTTATCTTGCGGTCCTCGGAAGCGCGGACGCGCTGGTCTTTACCGCCGGCGTCGGAGAGATGAGCCCCCTCATGCGGGAAAAGATGACCTCCGGGCTCGAAGCTTTCGACATCGCGGTAGACCCCGAAAAGAACGGGCTTTCAAGGACGCGGAACGCTGAGACCGAAATCACGGTAGCGGACTCTGGAGTGAGAATTTTCGTCATCCCCACGGATGAGGAGTTCGTCATGGTCGAGGACACCGTGGCCCTGCTCGAGGGGCGGTACGACGTGCACACGAACTTCACCTATTCCTTCCAGGACCCCGGGTACGTCAACCGCTTGCGCGAGGAAGCCTTCGCGCGTGAGATCGAGGAGAAGCCCGAGCTTCTGAAGATAAGGGCCTCCGCGTTCCCGGGATAACGCCGCTCACGGGATAACGTCGCTAAAAAAAGTACCGGCGCCCGCCTTCACGCGGCCGGCGTTTTTAACCATACCGAATAAAGCATAATTTTCTATTCACGCCTAAAAAATTGCATTATCGTATTTGGGGGAATCGGGGAGAATTCCGATTATTCCATCATCCAGCCGGAAACGGAAGGAGAACGTACGGGTTCATTGCCTGTCAACCATCAATTACCGAGAGGCAAATATGTCCTAAAAAAGGAGGAATAAAATGAAAAGAAAAGCCTTCATCGTCGGTGCCGTCATTTTTCTTGTTATAATGACCGCGACCGGTTTTTCAGTCTTCGCCGAACCTGTTCAGCTCAAGGGCTTGAAAACCGTGGCCGTGGATATCCGTATCGATCAGACCGTCGTGGAATTGAAGGAAGCCGACTTTAGAACGGATATAGAACTCAAGCTCCGTATGGCGGGCGTGCGTGTCGTTCCGATGAACGGGGCCGAGTCACGAGACGGAACGTTGAGGATCGATCTCATAGCCGTGGAGGACAATGCTAAAATTATGTACTCCTATGGAATCAGGGTCGACTTCTCCCAGCGGATGGTACTTCCTTCGAGGTCCGATACCTCGATTTTTTCAACCACCTGGTCCCGATGGATGGTGGGACTGGGGGGAAAGAAAAAGGCGCCTCCGGTCATGAAGGAAACGGTTAGAGCATTTGTCGACGAGTTCATCAACGATTACCTCGCTGCTAATCCGAAGTAGCGGAGGTATGATGGCCATAGTATATTATGGTACGATACCGGTATAAAAAATTCGTTGAATTTTAAAAGGGGGTTGGAAAAATGAAAAAATATTTACTGATCACTGTAAGTATATTTTTAGCCGCTGTTTTTGTCCTGGGAGGATGCGCTTCCACAAAAAAGATGAGAGGGGTCGAGGACGAGAACGCCCGTCTTGAGGAGGAGAACCGGTCTCTCAGAAACGACCTGGACCAATCGAAGAAAAGGATCGAAGACAAGGATTCCGCCCTCTCCTCACTTGAAAAGGATAAAAAAACCCTGGAGAGCGACGCAGCAAAAAAGGATGAGGAGATCGTCGGACTTCGGAAAATGCTGCAGGCGCAGCAGACGCAGTCCACGCAGGAAGTGGAGAAGTTGAAAAACACCTATGACCTGCTCGTTAAGAACCTGGAAAAGGAGATTAGAAACGGCACGATACAGATTGAGCAGATCAAGGGAAGGCTCAACCTCACGATTGCGGAAAAGGTCTTCTTCGACACCGGCAGCGCCGAGATCAAACCCGAGGGGCAGGTGGTGCTCAGGAAAATCGGAGAAATACTGAAAACCATACCGGAAAAAAACATACGGGTAGAGGGTCATACGGACAGCGACCCGATCGTCTCTCCCGCGGTCAAGAAACTCTACCAGACCAATTGGGAACTGGGATCGGCGCGTGCGACTACGGTCGTCCGTTTTCTGATTGATGAGGTGAATGTGGATCCGTTCAGGTTAAGCGCCGTGTCCTACGGCCAGTACCGTCCCGCGGCTTCTAATAAAAACGTATCTGGAAAGGCGAAAAACAGACGGATAGAGATCATTCTGATCGACCGTGACCTTGACCTCGCCCGTACGATGCGCCAGTACCTGCGATAGCGTTTGAACGAGGGGTTTTATTCGGCAACAAACCGGTGCACATAATTATGGGGATCCGTCCGCCTTTACGGCGGTTGCCGGTGATACGTACTCTACGGAAAAGAGGAGAAAGATATGAAATTTGTAATCGGTGTAATAATAGGCATTATCGTTATCGTTTTCATGGTGCAAAATGTCGAGAAAGTTGATATCCAATTTTTTGCATGGTCCGTAACCGTGTCCAGAGCGATCATGATATTAATAGTATTTGCGGTCGGGATCATACTCGGATGGGTCATAAAGAGCCTCGGGTACCGAAAGAAAAAGAAAAAGGCAGTCGAGGAATCGGAGAGAAACGGGATTAAGAAAGAGGAAAAAGAGTAAGAGTAAAACCAATCACACGCGTTCTATTCAGCGCTGAAAAATGGAGGAGCCATGCGATTCAGGGAAAGAATTGAAAAAACCATGCAGAGAGGCCTCGAAATTTCGAAAGAGGCGCTCGAAAAAACGAAGGAAGCCGGTGAAAAGGGAGCCTTAAAGCTGAAAATCATGCGTCTCGAAAACGATGCGCACGGGAAGCTGGCCGAGCTCGGTGGAGAGGTGTACGAACTGCTCGTCGACAAGGACAATGAGTCGATATCAGCCGAATCCGGGAACATTAAGAAGATAATCGACGCTATCAGCGGGATCGAGAAAGAGATTGCGCAGAACGAGGAAAAGTTCAAAAACATATAAACAAATATTCCGGTAAAAAAACCCGCAACGTCGCTCACTCACCCTCTATGAGGTCGGTATCGTATATTTTCCAGGTCTCCTCTTCCTTTCCGAGCCGTACCTCGATGGTGTGTTCCTCCCAGGTGACGGGCCCCTCCCTGTTCTCGCGGTACTCGAGAAGGGCGACGGCCCAGTCGGATTCCACTGACTTGACGGTGATGTTATCGGGGGGAATGAACACGGCGTCACCCGCCCTCAGCATCCTGTATGTAGTCTTACCCTGCTTTTTCCCTTCCATCCAGTAGTAATTCGCAAGACGCCGTGCCATGTCCTCGGAAAAGCCCCTCCTGAAGAGGTCGTAGACGTCCTCCTTGTCGTTGAAAACGAGTTTCCCGTCCCACAGAGCCTCCTCCAGGCTGAATGCCGCTTTTACGGCGCCCGCTATCTTATCCGATGCCTCATCTCCAACCCGAGCTTCCTCTTTCCTCGAGCACCCGGAGACAGCGGATAGCGCTATAAGAAAAACAACCGTGCACATCACACGTTCCGTGAAAATACGCATCGGGACGTTCCTCCTCCCTTCAGTCTGAAAAGAGATCCGATATACCCCGAATGTCTTTTTCTATTACTGAGCCAGATACTCGCGCATCCTGGCCGCAAGATCCATGTCCCTGTCAACAAGGATAATCTCGATTCTTCTGTTCTTCGCCCTTCCGGCCTTTGTCTTATTCGAGGCCACGGGCCTGTACTGGCCGTACGATACGGCGCTCAACCTGAGCGGATCGATCCCCGCCTTTTCGTGGAGAAACCGGGTCACATTGACGGCACGTGCCGCTCCGAGGTTCCAGTTCGTCGGATAAACCGTTTTGAGAGCGGACCCTATACGTACGGTGTCCGTATGGCCCTCGATCCTGACGTTCTTCTCGGGAATTTCTTTTAATATATTTCCGATCTGGACCAGCATCTCCTGCCCCTCGGGCCTGATATCAACGGAGCCCGAATCGAAGAAGAGCTCCTGGGCGATACTCAGCTGTATCCTTCCCCTGAGCTGCTCGATCTGCACTCTCCCTTCCTCCACCTCCACGCTGAGTTCCCCGGCAAGTTTCTCGTACGCCTGCTTTACCTTTGCCGCCTCTTCCGCGGATTCAGTACTCTCAATAACGCGGGCCTCGAGCTCTGAAATCCTCTTCTCAAGATCCTCCACCAGCCTGTTCGCGGAATCGAGGTGCCCTTTCAGGGTCTCGTTCCTCTCTTCCAGCTCCCCGTACTTCTTCGATGATGTGCAGCCTGCAAGTATCGCCAGTACAAATATTATGAATACAAGGAGTATGAAAACCGTCCTTTTCATGTTATTCCTCCTTCTTTAATTTACCCCATTATAAAAATAATACCGGCAGCCAGCTTTTGGAACACACACCGGTTCAAAGCTCGCGCAGGTATCCCCAGTTGTGAAGGCGGTCGCTGTCGTCTATCCAGCGGTCGCCGATGTCCTTCCGGTAGTACATATTCGGGATGAGAATGTTTTTAATCCGCGCGTAAGTCTGGTTCTGGGCCTGCCGCATGGTCTGCCCCATGCCCACGATCAATAACACCACGCCCGAGCTCCCTGTCACGAGCCACTGACCCCTTACGAGCTTCACGTCCTCTATGTGAACACCCTCGGTGGGCTTCTTGAATATGACCACGGCGTCCCTCGAGTACGCATCGAAGGTCTCACGGTCCCCGCTGTACGGGAAAGGAGGGACCACGATCCTGACGCCGATCTGAAAACCTTTTCTTGCCCGGAACTTCGTCAGCGTTCCGTATGCAAGCCCGTGGAGAAAATCCCCCATCTCCATCTGTATGCCTTCCTGCTGGATGAATATCGTGGGATAACCGAAACGGGAGGTGAATTCCAGGGGATATATGCCGTTCGCATTCACGATGCAGTTGATATCCATGTAGCCCACGTACCCCTCGTCCCTGAGCCTGGGCTCCATCTTCTTGAGCGTGGCGTTGAACAGGCGGTTGGGCATGGACCAGAACATACTCGTACCCATCTCGCCGGTTGCGGGACCGATGTTGCCCGGAAAGAGCTTCTTGTGCTCGAAGTTGATGTTTACGGGAAAAATGAATTCGCTGCCGTTGAAAAAGGCGCCGACAGCCACCTCCACTCCGCTTACCCTCTTCTGAAGCTGGAACTCGCGTATCGTTCCCGCCCAGGCCTTTTTGTACGCTTCGAGTACCCTGATGACGTCCCTTCCGTCCTCCTCCTCGCCCACGAAGAGGAGACGCTTGATGTTCTGCGCCTTCCCGCTCGGCTTCAGCACGTACCGTTGGGGTTTTTGCCTGATGAACTGCACCGCGTCGTCGAAGGAATCGAAGCTCCACTGGGGAATGATCGTCACCCCCGCTTTCTTCAGCTCCTCCTGCCCAAACGCTCGATCGTCCTCGAGCCTGTCCGTGTAGGGGGTTCCTCCTATGACCGCCTTCCCCTGTTCGCGCAGATTCCACGCAAAAGTGCCGTGCCCCAATACATCGTCGAAAATCACGACGTCGGCCCAGTCCGTTTCGTTTTCCCAGTCGCCCGTTTTCGGAACAAAACCGTCGCCGATCCCCGACGCGGACTCGCTCTTGATATAATAGCGGACGTTGTGTCCCTCGCGGCTCACTTTCCACGCTATGTCAGTTATAAGGGCGTCATAGGATACGAACAGGAAATTTTTCTTCTCACCACCCATCTCTCGTTCTCCGATCGAGTCTATGGTACAGTATACCTGAACTTTCATACAGGGGGCCGGTTTTTTTCTTCCCCGTTATCCTCCATCCTCTTTTCCAAACTGAAGTAGAGGGGAAGGCTGATAAAAAAGGGAACCAAATTGAATGCCACCCTGAATATGAGTATGGCGCCGAACGCCGTGCCGAGCGGTACGCCGAGCGCCGAGTAGGCGAGCACCATCGATCCCTCGAGAACGCCCAGGCCGCCCGGAACCATGGAGATTATGCCGAACACCTGGCCCACCGCGAATCCGACGATCATGACACCGGGATGGATCCGGATGCCGAGCGATAGAAAAGAGAAATACATGGTCATTATCCAGAAAAACCAGTCCGCGACCGCTGCGAGGAGTATAAAAAACAGATAGCGGGGAGTCTTGAGCAGACCCCGCATGCCGGTTTCGAGCTCCCCGATGAACAGAGCCACCTGTTCTCTGTGAAGGAGCTCCCGTTTCTGGAAAAGACGCGCGATTCTGTTCAGTACGCCTGCCGATACCCGTATGATGAATCTCCTTACTTTTTTCAAATAGATCGATAAGAAGAGACATCCGCTGAGGCAGAGGAAAAAACCTATGAGCGCTCCCAGCGGCGCGACATAGACGTGATCGATCCCGTTCAGGAGAACGGATATGAACCCTCCCAGGAGTATGACATCGAAGAGACCGCTGAATATAATAACCTGAACAATCCTGCAAAGCGTCGCCTTCGAGGCTGGAATGGAGCTGTGCTCCAGAACGTGCACCTGGGTGGCAAAGGGCGTGATACCTCCTATTGAAATGAAATACCCGACCGCATTGATAATAAGTGAATACCGGATGGAACGGGAGAAGGGGACCCGCTCGGCGAAAATCCGGAGCGCGAAGTACAGCACCGCGCCCTCCAGTAAATAGACGGAAAAACCGCACAGGCCCGCCCAAAAAAGGTAACGGGGATGTAGAGACTGGAAAAGTTTTTCAAACCGGATAAGACTGTAAACGGCGACAAGAAATCCGATACCGATCACACAGAATATGCCGTACTTGAGGAATCTTCGGCCGCTCATGCGACGCCACCCCGCGGAGTACACCACATCCGACGAGCGAAATATTTAATTTATTTCGATAAAAAAGTCGAGTGAATTCGTTCATCATTCACCCGATTTTCCGCGCCTAATTCTGTTGACTCGCTCAAGCTCGGCATATACATTGACTCAGTTTTATGTTATGATACCGTATGGTATCATCGGAGGCTTGGAAAAATGAACAAAGATGACCTCCTGAAAACCCCGATCGAACATTTCAACTTCAAAACGGTCAACACGATTCCCATTATCGAGCAGTTCGAAAAAATGGCCTTCCAGGCGAGGAACCTGGCCAGGGCGGCGAATATATACGACCGGATGCTCGGTGACGGAGAGTGCACGATCATCCTGTGCCTTGCGGGCTCGCTCTTCAGCGCCGGGCTGAGGAAGATCGTGTCCGACATGATTGCCCTCAACATGGCCGACGTCATCGTATCGACCGGTGCGATCATCGTCGATCAGGACTTTTTCGAAGCGCTTGGAGCTTCGCATTACAGGGGAACCCCCCTTGTGGACGACGACCTGCTCATGAAGAAGAGAGTGGACAGGATATACGACACCTTCATAGACGAAGATAAGCTGAGAGAGTGCGACATGACCGTAAGCCGTATTGCGGACTCGCTTCCCCCCGGTCCCTATTCCTCAAGAGAGTTTATCAGGGCCATGGGCGACTACCTCGTTCAAAGGGACATGGGGAAAAACTCGGTTGTCAGGAACGCCTATCAGCAGGGTGTTCCGGTATTCGTTCCCGCGTTTTCCGACTCGAGCGCCGGTTTCGGACTCGTACACCACCAGTGGAAAAACAAAAGAAAAGCCCGGGTAACGATAGATTCGGTCAGGGATTTTCTCGAGCTTACGAGGATCAAGATCGCTTCCGATGATACGGGACTTCTCATGATCGGCGGGGGCGTTCCCAAGAACTTCGCGCAGGACATCACGGTGGCGGCGGACGTTATCGGCGAAGGTGCATCCATGCACAAATACGCGGTCCAGATCACGGTCGCGGATGAACGGGACGGCGGGCTTTCGGGCTCGACCCTCAAGGAAGCCCATTCCTGGGGAAAGGTCGACGAGGGAAACGAACAAATCGTATTCTCCGAGGCCACGATCGCCTTTCCCCTTGTCGCGAGTTACGGCTATCACAGGGGCAATTGGAAGTACAGGGAAACGCGTGACCTGAACGGTTATCTGGAAAAAGGGGAAGCCGATTGATTCCGAAGAAAACGTTCCTCACACGGGGGTCCGGGGTCCACAAGGACAGGCTCTCCTCTTTCGAGGTCGCGCTGCGTTCAGCCGGCATAGAGAAGTGCAACCTCGTTTATGTTTCGAGCATACTCCCTCCCGACTGCAGGGTCATAAACAGGGACGAAGGGCTTTCTCTTTTGAAACCGGGTCAGATAACATTCTGCGTGATGGCACGGAACGAGACGCAGGAGCCCAACAGGCTTGTATCCTCGGCGATCGGAATCGCCCTCCCGAAGGACAGCAGCCACTACGGCTACATTTCCGAGCACCACGCCTACGGCGAAACGGCCCGTGTTTCGGGTGATTATGCGGAGGACCTCGCCGCTACCATGCTCGCAACCACGCTGGGCATACCCTTCGATCCGGAGCAGGCATGGGATGAACGCAAGAAGGTGTACCGGGCGAGCGGCCATATATTCAAAACCAGGCATATTTGCCAGTCCGCCGAAGGTAATAAGAACGGGCTGTGGACGACCGTGATCTCGGCCGCCGTCCTCCTTATCGAAGGCTGACTGTCGAAACAGCGGTATCCTCACGGAAAAAGATAATGCATAACTTCGGAGCCCTTCCCGACCGGTACACGGAATTTATTAAATCCCGCATTGCCGTGCTTCCGGTACCCTTCGACCTCACGTCAACGTGGATCAGGGGAACGGATCGCGGACCCGCCGCCATGATGGAAGCATCTGAACATCTCGAGCTCTTTGACAGGGAAACTCGAAGCGAGGTGTACCGGTGCGGCATTTTCACCGATGAGCCGGTAAAAGCGGCCGACTCGGAGTCCATGATCGAGGCTGTTTACCAAAGAGTGCGATACCTTATAAATAAACATAAATTCGTCGTTACGGTCGGGGGAGAACATACCGTTTCGGTCGGATCCGTTAAGGCACACAGCGAAGCCTATCCCGGTTTGTGCGTTCTGCAGCTCGATGCCCACTCAGACATGCGCGACAGCTATCAGGGAGACCTCCTGAGCCACGCTTGCACGATGGCGCGGATCAGGGAGATCGTACCCCGTATCACGGCGGTCGGTGTGAGGAGCATGGATTCTTCGGAGCTTTCCGCGGTCGAATCGGTTCACACCTTTCCGGCACGGCTTATAAACAGGAAGGGTAACTGGCAAAACGGTGTCATCCGCAGTCTGGGCAGGGATGTTTACATCACCATCGATCTCGACGTCTTCGATCCGGCCTTTATGCCCTCTACCGGAACGCCGGAACCGGGCGGTCTGGACTGGTACGTGGTAACCGGGCTCTTGAAGAAAGTCTCCAAAAAGAAAACGATAAGAGGCTTCGATGTGGTCGAGCTCTGCCCGTCTTCGAACAAAGCTCCCGACTTTCTCGCGGCCAAGCTCGTGTACAAGCTCCTGAGTTATGTATTCCGGAAGGAGGACTCTTAGAGCGAGGGACGGGTTTTCAGAAATATTCATTACATGTGAGACCTGTGAGGATTTCAAATATTTCATACCCCTGCATGGAGAGTGTCCATGACATTACTCGATTCCGCCGTCTTTTCCTTCATCATCCTCCCCCTGCTGATATTCTGCTCGAGAATATTCGACGTATCGCTCGGAACGCTGCGCATCATATTCGTTTCCCGCGGTCATAAGGCCCTTGCTCCGCTCCTGGGATTCTTCGAGGTTCTCATTTGGCTCATGGCAATCGGGAAAATCATGCAGAACCTGAGCAACGTGGCGGCGTACATATCGTACGCCGGAGGCTTCGCCATGGGAAACTACATCGGTATCCTGATAGAGGGAAAAATTGCCGTGGGGTCCATCGGCGTGCGCATAATAACGCGACGTGACGCATCAGCGCTGATAGAGGCGCTCAAATCAACGGGATACGGCGTGACCGTCCTCGACGCACAGGGAAGCACGGGCAAAGTGAATGTCATATACACCGTCATACGGCGCAACGCCCTGTTTCGTGTCGTGGAAATCATCGGCGAGTATAACCCGGGAGCTTTTTACTCAGTCGAGGATATACGCTCGGTGAGGGACAGTATAGCCCCGGTAGGGAGGCCCATTCGAAACGAAAGGCTGCTTGGGGGAACGAGACGCAAGGGCAAGTAGGAATCGGCCCGGCGCTACAGTTTCTCGACCGTCTTTTCTATCTCGTCGTTCTCGAGCTTCAGCACCTCCTGTTCGTAATAGTCGAGGTAGGCCGAAAACCGGTCGAGCCGTTTGAACTGTATACGCGTCCTCTGATGCGGCACGCCCGGGGGCGGGAGGAATATTTCGTAGATGTTTTCGTAAATCTTGTAGTAGGGAACCCCCTCCTTGTCTGAGTCTCCGTATTTTTCCGCGAGTTTTTCACTGACGGAATCCGTGAGCCTGTTCATGATTCCGGGCGACTGATTTTCATTCAACCGGAAATCGACACTGAAATAAATGAGATTTTCATCCTGGTCGAAGAAAAGATACATCGTCTCCCCGTAGAACTGCTGATCCTTGATAAACACGGCAACGGAGGAGCCGTACGAGGAGAGCTGCTCCTCTTCCTTCACCTCGTATCCCTCGGACCGGGCCCTGCTCAGGAGTGTACCGGAGCTGTCTTCGAACGAGACAAACCCGTAGGACGGGATTTCCTGCGCCGTAACCGTCAGAACGGGCATGCAGATAAACATTATCGATACCATGAAGAGTAATTTTCGCATTTCACGGCTCCACTGTCGAAATACCGGACCCGCACCTTCACCTCACGGGAACCGGTAAAAAATGGTTTCACACAGCTTCATTATCGGTGAACCGCGCTCCAAAATACACGCAACCACGGTTTTTTTTGAGTCCCTATACGAAATCCCCGAAGAAAATAACGGGTTCCGCCGGGGTGGGGTTTTCGAGGTTTCCGAACGCAGGCATTTATAGTGCCCTTGTCGCGCGCTTATCGCGCCCTTGCCGGACGAAGCATATATTATCGTGCACTTATGATGTAACTGATCATACCTCGAACGGTGATATCTTCCTTGATGGGATTGAACCTGAGCCTGCGCACCTCCTCCATGACGGCCGTATCCACATCCGTGTACCCCGAGGACCTGACGACTTTCACGAGTGCGGTATGTCCACCCGGTGTGACGTTGAACACAACATCCACCCTGAGGCTCAAACCCTCCTCCTTCACCCAGGATGGTATCCTCGGCACACCCGCTTTTGAAAGGAGCGTTCTTCCCTCCCTTTCATCCTCCCACACGATAACCGGCGCGTCACTCCGCCTGGCGGGCGGCTTCGTGCTCCGCTCAGTGATCGCTTCACCCGTCTCGCTCTCTTCGATCACTTCCGCGGTTTCCTCGGCTTCAGGTTCCTCCTCGTCTTCAAGCTCAGGGGGCTCGGAGCGGGCCTCCTCTATCGCGCGATCGAGCCTGTCGAAGTCGAATGCCAGCGGCTTCTCCTCCTCTTCAACGGGCGGAAAGGTAAACTCGTGTTTGGCGGACCTGTCCTCGGTCTCTTCCTCGGACGTGCCGAAATACTCCTCCGCGGGTCTGACCGTCTGCTGAGGCACTTCCATCCTGGGATCGACACCGCGCCGCTCCAGGGTGGCCGCGGGAAACTCCTCTATCCCCTCATCGGTGCTCGGAACTTCATAACGCTCGAAGCTCTGCCGTTCCGCGGCTTCCGGCTCTCCCCCGCCCTCTGAAACCCGCCCCATAACCTCGACCTCGGTGCTCTCAGGGACCGATTCGGAGGGCGGCCTGAGCTCCTCTTCCACCTGTGCCGTCTGGTCTGAAGCCTCATCTATGACCGCGGGCACTTCCTCCTCCGGAGCGTAGAGCGTCACTATGACGGGGCCGCTGTATTCGGGTATCTCTTCCGGCTTGAAGGGCTCCGCGTAATAAACGGCCGTAAAAATGCCCGCGTGGATCACCAGTGCGATGAGCACGCTGATGGACAGCCGTTTTCTTGCCTGTTGTTTATCCGAGCTCATTTTCCTTCGTTCTGAGGTTCACGCCCCTGAATCCGTTCTTTCTCAGTACATCGAGAACCTCGACCATGAGTTTATATGATACGGTTTCATCACCCTCGATAACGACCGTTCTGACCTCCTCGCGCTCCTCGGCCGTAATGGACCCGAGCCTCTCATTGAGCCCGGGGATGTCGTAACGCTCCTTGTTCAGGTAGAGCTCGTCCCTCGACACCACCGTTATCACGAGCTTCGTCATGACAACGGGTTCCGAGGTCTCCGATCGCGGCAGAATGAGGCTGATGCCGGGAGTGAGAATAAAGGTCGTTGAAACCATGAAAAAGACGACGAGCTGGAACACGACGTCAATGAGCGGTATGAGCTCGACGTTCGTGCGCGTTGTCAGTTTTCGACGGAATCTCATAGCCGGCTTCCTCCAAGGAGCAGAACGAGTTCGTTGACCCGGTTCTCGAGCCGTATGATGGTATGGTTCACCTTGCTCACGAGGTAATTGTAGAAAATTACGGCCGGAATCGCCACGATAATACCCGCGGCCGTGGTCAGAAGCGCTTCAGCTATACCTTTTGCGAGCAGTCCGGGATCACCCACCGCACCGAACTTGCCGAGTACGCCGAACGCGGAGATATTTCCCGTTACCGTGCCCAGAAGCCCGAGAAGCGGCGCGATATGGGAGATAGTCCCGAGCGCCGGCAAAAACCTCTCCATCTTCGGTATCTCCAGGTTCGCGGCGTCGAGAATGGTCTCCCGAACGGTTTCCCGCGGATATTCCCTGTATTCTATGCCCACCTTCATGAGATTGGTTATGGGAGTGGGGTTGTTTTCGCAGATGGAAAGGGCCTCGTCGTAATGCTTCTTCGCGAGCGTCGATTTCAGGCGGTTTATCATCTTCTCCTCGTCCGACCTGATTTTTCGAAAATAGATGAGGCGTTCAATGATGATGATCGCGGCGATGAGAGAGAGAAACAGTATAATCCACATAATTATGCCGCCCTTGAGCAGAATATCTATCATGGCGATCTCCTTAAAAAGTAAAGTATGTCTTGAGCGTAAACTTCAACCCTTCATCCATATAGGGGTACCAGTCGTATCGCGGCTCTTCAAGCAGCGGGTAGAGCAGATCGTCCAGCTCCGCGCCCAGCCGTATCGTATCCGTTATCCGGTAAAAACCGTGCACGTCGAAAACCGGAGCCTGGTTCGAATCGTTGATACCCGTATAATAGACCGAATAGACGCTCCCTCCGAAACGTCCCTTCTCCTCGATCCAGTTGATTTCGAGGTTGAGGCTGTTCACCGGGTAATGCTCGGGTATTTCAAGAAGCTCGGTCTTCCAGCTCAGAAACGATGAGAAGCCTATGGACCTGTTCCATCTTATCCCGGCCTCGGCCGTGAGCTGGTCAATACCGGCCTGCTCCGCGGCAAAGAGCCCTGTCGTGTTGTCCGGGGACGCTGCCGCGGTCACCATCTTCTCGTGCGCCGTGTATGCGAGACCGCCGTAGAGTACCCATCCCTGTGAAACCGTAATGTGGGAGTTAAAATCGAAGAACCAGCCGCGGTCGTCCTCGAGCCCTTCAGCCGTGTAAGCAAGCGGAGAATTTTCAGCAATGTCCCACAGGTTGTACTCGAAGATGCCGTATCCGGCGGAGAGATTGAGAAAGAAGAGCTCCGTGGGATAGGCTGACAGCGTCAGGCTGAAGGGAAAGAGATGGCCCGTACTGTCGCTCCAGAACCACCCCGCCTCTCCTTCGAGCACGCTTCTTTCCCCGAGCTCGGTACCGAACAACCCGAGCACCTCCGTCCTGTTCAGTTTATCGAGGTCACTCCTGTAGGAATACCGCGGCGCGAGACCTATGAAACCTTTATCGAAACTGTACACGCCCTCCAAACCGGACGATACCAGGTACTCCCTGAACGTGTCGGCACCCGCGGGCGACGGGTCCGAAGTTGTCAGTATGCGGCTCGTCTGAGACACTCCTCCCTCACCCCTGAGTACGAAACGGTCCCCGGCCTCGTACTCCAGGTTCGCGTTTCCCTCGATGAGGCGGTCCATCTTCGAGTGATAATTTCCGTTTCCCTGAAGGCCCCTCTCCCTGTCGTCGAACGCTCCCTCGACCTCGGCCTTCATCCGGTTCTTGCTGACTCCCAGGGAACCGGAGAGCAGGTCTTCCCTTCGGCTGTATCCCGTGCCTATATCCATTTCCGAGAAACCGTCCGTGACATCATGGCTGAACTTGAGTCGCGCTTCGGGCTGTTTCTCGTAATGATAGAGTGAGAAAGAGCTCATCAGGTGATTGCGCGTGCCTGCGCCGAGCACACCCTCGAAAGTGAGGTTCTTCTCCTTCGTTCTCTCCGGCAGAACGCCCCCAGCCTGGGGAAGGGTAAGCTCCGCGACCGGTTCCTCTATCCTGATATCCTCCGGTTCCGGGAGGGGCATCTCTTCGAGCAGTATGAGCGGCTCCTCCTGCTCCGGGATGCCCGCCGCGATCTCCTCCACACTCAAGTCCTCTATCTCGAGCACGACTTCCGGGAGTACGATCTCAGGCTCCTCGGGCACCGGCTCTTGAGCCGCCGGTTCCTGGGCCCATGCCGGCACGAAAAGGGCAAGTGCCAGAATTGAGAGCACGGCTGTAAAAACGACGCGATTCCTCATCATTCCGCCCCCTCGTTTTCGATCAGCTTTTCGCCTTTCTCCGTCCAGGGGGAAGCCGGGAAGCTGCGCCTGAGCCGCCCGACGATCTCCTCCACCTCACGATCATTTCCGGTTCGCTGCATCGCGTGTGCCGCCCTGTACATGGCGTATGCCATGAGCTCACGATCCGACGGATTACGTGTCGAAGCGTAGAAGAACTCCCGGCTCGCGCGTTCGAAATCATCCTGCTTGAAATAATACTCCCCGAGGAGTACACCCGCCGCCGCGGACGTATCGGCGTCCTTTTCCTGAAGGACCCGGCTTAAAAGCTGAAACGCCCGCTCAATTTTCCCCTCCTCTTCGTAAATATAGAGACGGGCGAGGTCTATCATCGCCCTCCTCCCTTCCACGGTATCCGCTCCCCCCTCCCTGCTGATACGGGCGGTCAGCTCCGCTTCACGTCCGCTCAGCCCGAACTTCAGGTATCGAACCTGCTCTATCCTGAATTCGGCGTCCACGCTTCCCGAATAATCGGGATATGAGTGGATAAGCAGGGCGAAGAGCTCTTCAGCGCGCGCATATTCCTTCATGGATGCGTATGCCTCGGCGCTGCCGTTGATCGCATCCGGCCGGTAGGGGCTTTTAAGATAGCTCGAAATCACCTCTTCCCACAATACGAGCGCTTCCCGCACCTTCCCCCTCTCCATAAAGGTGATACCTTCGAAGTAGAGCGCGGCATCCCGAAGCTCTCCCCTGGGGAAATTCCCGCTGTAAAGTCTGAAAGCCGACCCGGCCTCCTCGTATTTCAGTGCCGATAGATAAAGCTCGCCGCGCTTGTACAGGGCCTCCCCGGCAAGGGGGCTCGACGGATAACGCTCCCACAGCGAGCGGTACGCCTCGGCGGCGTTTTCCATCTCGCCGGCCGGGAGCAGCGCGGCATATTCGAACAGCGCGTCGTCCGCGTATTCGGATTCGGGATGGTTTTCGTACAGGGTGCTGAACAGGGATGAAGCCTCGATTTCCCTCCCCAGGTTTACCAGACACTTTGCCTGCAGAAAAAGCGCCCGCACGGCCTTTTTTTCGTCTCCCTCCCGGGTGAGCGTTTCGAAGCTCGCTTCCGCCTTTTCGTAATCCCCCACGCTGTAGGAGCACCATCCCCCGAGATAGAGTGCGTCGGGAACGAGATCGTTCTCCGGAAACCGCGCGATAAAATCATCGGTCAGCACGATAGCGCGGCGCAGGTTGTCCGTTCTGTACTCGGCCCAGGCGGTGTAGTACAGAACGTAGGGAGCGATCGAATCCAGTCCCACTTCAGACGCCCGGTCAGAGACGACCCGGAACGAAAGCTTCGATTCATCGTACTTTTTCTGTGATATGAGGGAGAGCGCCCGGAGGTAGTGAACGAGCACATAACCGTACGGATTGGTTTGTGCTTCATCCCCGACGTTTTTGAGCAGGAATGAGGAGCGTCCGATCACCTCATCGTGCGATCCCATGATAAAGAGCTGCTTGAGAAGGCTGAGCTGAGAGGCCGCGTCTTCCGGCTCCTCGGCGACATGCGCGCGAAGTACCTCGAGGGCCTCCTCCTGCCGGTCGAGCCGGATAAGTATCCTCGCCTTGATTCTGATAACACTGTTTCGCATGGCGGCCGCACTTGCGATCGCTGATGCAGCCTCCAGGTAGGTGTTGCAGTAGTCGAGCGCGCTTTCGAGCCTGTCCTGCTTGTACTCGGAGTATGCCAGAAGGTAGCGGGCATTCTGGAGATAGAGACCCTGGGGATACTCGGCGACATACCGGCCCAGACGGCGCGAGGCGCTTGAGTAATTTCCCTCGCTGATGTAAATGCTCCCGAGGTTGAGATGGATGTGCGGCCCCTGGCTCCCCCCCGCCTCGAGGTATGATTCGAGCAGGGCCGCTGCCTTCTCCTCCTTTCCCTGCATCACATAGATTCGGGAGAGGTAAAGCGGCACGGTCTCGGACACATCACCCGGGTCTCCCGCGTTCCACACCTTGTTGAGAAAGTACTCGGCCAGCTTCAACTCCCCGCGCTGGAAGCTCTCTATACCCATCTGCAGCCAGAACTCCTGCAGTATCTCCGGATAAGCCCCAAGCTGCTTTTCCGCCTGCTGGACGATGTATTCCTTGCGAGCGAAGTCGCCCCTTTCCTGCGCAAAATGGTAGAGCCTCCTGTATGCGACCGGAGCCGTCTCGATACCGCGTTCCACGAGCCGTTCATAGGCCTCTTCGGCCTTCACCATATCCCCCGTCCTCAAATAGGCTTCCGCACTGTAGAGCAAAATTCTATCCCGCAATTCATCGGGTAAAACCTCCATATCCATGGTTTGCAGAAACCCGATGAGTTTTTTATAGGAGCCGCTCACAAGAAGGGTATAACTGTACAGGACCGACTCGTAGCCTGCAAAGCCGCTTTCCCCCCTTACCGTCCCGAGCTCCTCCATCGTACCGACCGCCTCATCGAAACGCTTCAGGGACACTTCGACCAGTGCCTTGTGGAGAAGGGCGGAGGGAACAAGCACCGGATCGTCGACCGTGTCGAGGAAGCGGGTAAGGTTGTCTCGAGCTTCCTCATACCCTCCGGTCTTGTAATGCGCAACGCCCATCCAGAAAGGCACATACCCGAGAAATCTCGTTGACCGGTAACGGGTGGTTACGAGCCTGCACTGGGCCAGCGCTTCGTCGTACCTGTCCATTCGGAATAGACACACGGCCTTCCTGTACTGCGCGTCGGGTACGAGGTCCGAGAGCGGATACTTTCCGGTAAACTCCTCGTATATTTCATACGCGCCCATGTAGTTTCCGTTCAGGAACCTGCTCTCCGCCTCATCGTACAGCTCTCTCTCGGGCGGCGCGGCACACAGCATCACGGGTAGGACCGCGCAGATCCCCGCAAGAAACAGGATGAAACCGATTCTGCGAATAATCCCCATGTGCGTTTTCCAATCACTATTCGGATTACCAGCCGACAGGGACATTATATCCCACAGGCCGTGATTATTCAATGGAATGAGGTGCCCGTCACTCGACGGCGGAGACGAATGAATCGACGAAAAGCTGCGTGAGCGGCGGGAGCTTGACTCCCTTCTTGGTAGCAAGATAGTAGTTGCGTTGAGCGGAAAAATTTTTAATCTCGATAACCTTGAGGTCCCCCTTATCCATCTCCCTGTCGAGCACGATCGAGGGGATGAAGGCGCAGCCCATTCCCTTGCGTACGACCTGTATGAGCGAATCGGGGAGCCCGACCTCTGATATAATGTTCATATCGGCAAAGCTCATTCCCTCATCGGCGAGCCTCTTTTCCAAATATTTTCGGACACCGGATTCCTTCTGGTTGATAACAAGCGGGACTTTTTTGAGTCCCGCGAGCGTGATGACCGGTTGAATATCCATTTTCACACCCGCGGCGAGTTTGAGCTCGTCACCCGAGAAACTCCGGAAATTAAGCTCGTCATTGACGATCGCTCCAACGAAGCCGACATCGAGCATCTCGTTCTCCACCATGTACACGATGTTCTCCGTATCGTTTATCTCATACATGATATAGGTATTGGGGTATTCCTGCTTGAACTGGGCGATCTTCTCATAAAGAATGTGCGATGTGGGTATGTGACTTGAACCGATCTTGAGTATGCCCTCATCGCGGGAATCGATGATCTTCAGCTCCCGCTCTAGGTTTTCCATCATCTTGAACGTGTTCTTTGCAAACTTGTAGACGAGCCTTCCCTTCTTGGTCAGCTCGGTCTTTTTATGCCTTCTCCTGAAGAGGACCGAGCCTATTTCCCGTTCAAGTCTGTTTATTTGCTGCGTTACGGCCGGCTGCGTTAGGGCTTCAAGCTCCGCCGTCTTCGAGAAGCTCTTGAGATCCGCAATGAGAAGGAAAAGCTTGAGCTGTTTGGTATTCATTGAGAGGACCCGCTTTTTCGTTTTCCGTTTTGAATAATACTATCCTTTCAACGATAGAGCAATAGGTGAAAGAGGGACGGCCGGTATTTTGTGCCGCCCTCCTTCATCGACGCTCCCGACAGCCGGTCCGAAGACAGGGAATACGGCCTCCCTTTACAGCAGTATGCCGGTAAAACCGAGCGCGTATATGAGGATAAGCGTAAAAATCCCCACGCCGAGCTCAGTTGTTATCCCAACTACAAAGGGCTTGAAGCCCGTGCCCCGCATATCTTTTAAACTGGTTGAAAGCCCCACGCCCGCAAAGGTCAGCATAAAGGCCCACTTGTAGAGGTTACTGAAGGCCTTGACATGCGCGCCCGTAAGGAAGACATAGCCGTTCTCGAAACGAATCGAGGCGAATATGGAAAAGAGAACGAAACCGATTACGAACTTCGGAAACTTCTCCCAGATGAACCGCCCCTTGTGCGAGATTCCTCTGGCCATGCCGCGGTTGGCGTAGTAGACGGCGAAACCCAAAATTGTAATACCCATGAGCGCGTTTCGCATGAGTTTCGTCATGGTCGCGTACTTGCCGGCGGTCTCCGAGTAAATATGTCCGGTCGCAACCGCCTCGGCCGTATTGTCCACGGCAAGGCCCGCCCAGATACCGAAGGACTTGTCCGACATATCGAGCAGTTTACCGATAGCGGGATAGAGGATGAGCGCCATGGCGCCGAAAATGAGAATGATCGCAATGGCGTAACTCGAGTCCTTCTCGTCGGCATCAATGGCCGGAGCACATCCGACAATGGCCGAGACCCCGCAAATACCGACTCCTATCGAGATGAGGCTCGAGAGTTTTTCCGAGAGCTTGAACTTCCTGGAAACGACCCTGACAATCAAGATCGATGCCATGATCTCGAGAATAACGAGAATGATACCGATACCGCCCAGCTTGAAGAGCTCCTGTATTGCAAGCTTGGCCCCGATGAGCACGACGCCGAATTTGAGAAAAAATTCATAGGTCGCTATTCCCTGCCTGAAAATACGTGGAAAATTCACGAGGTTCCCGACAATCATCCCCACGATGATGGCGAAGAGAATGTACATGTCCTTTGCGAGCACTTTTGAGGACTCATTCAGAAGCGAGGCAAAACCACGTTCCAGATATTTCCCGCAGATCCCGATTGCCAGGAGCACAACCAGCCCGGGTAAAAGCTCCACTCCGCGCTGCAGCAGGTTTTTTCGATCTTCCATAGTCCGGTCTCCTATTCGATTTTTCATTACCACGGGATTTTTGTAATAACGCCCATCTTGATGAACAGCAGGGCCAAGACTGCGATGATGACGGACCACCAGTCCACGCCGATCTTCTTCTTCACGATCTTCCGTTTTTCATGCACACGTTCCGGCATGATCTCACCTCCCTATAAAGTGAAGTACATTATTTATTTTTGATAGCCATATTATGTAGATATGTCAAATTTAAATCTAATAAATAATACTTATACTATTTAATTTTTTATAAGGAAAAGTTATAGGGGCTGGTGCTTTAAAAAATGAGGCCGGTTTCCGCCGATCGGTCCGGTAGAATTAAGGGAAGCCGCGGCGCAGGGGTCCCCGCCATGACGGGAACCCGGGACCGCAGGTGTAAGGTGTCAGACAGCCTTCAGCAGGGATGCCGTTTTCATCTCCGCGTCAGGGCCGTTTATTTCGATATCGGTCATGGTGGCAAAAGGCTCGAGGTAGTGGACCTTCCTGTCACTCTTCAGCCTCGATTCCCCCCCTCCCGTTACATTGAGTGCCACAATGTCCTCGGGGGATACCCTGCCCATATTTTTCGCCTGGATCAGTGCTCCAAGCGCCACTCCCGCGGCCGGATGGATATCGCATCCCTCGAGCTCTTCGAAGAGGTCCATGGATTCTTTCATCTCTTCATTCGTAACCGAGTACATAGAGCCCTTCGATTCCTCAAGAACATCCCGTACCCCGCCCCTGACGCCGTACGGCGGTTTCCTGTTCGAGAGGACCTTTGCCTGGATGATTGCGATTTCCCTCTTCGCCTTCTCCGTGTCGAGCTCCGGAAAAACATCGAGCCCGTTGTTCCACGCTTCAGTCAATGGGGTAAAGGGGTGGTTCTGGGCCAGGTGGAGCTTCATCACCGTTTCGCCGTATCTTCCGTCCTCTCGGAGCCTGCAGCAGGATTCCCATGCGGATATCCCGCCCGTGCCGGAACCGACGGCCTGGAAGTAATGATCTGGAATGCTCCCTATAACGCACGCCGCGTCGAGAACCGTGGTCGCCATACCCTCACGCCGTGCGACATTCGCAGCGCCGCCCTCCGGAAAAAATCCGTCCAGTTTCACGATCATGTTCGCGAGTGTTATGGCATCCGAATAATCGCTGTTCCCGCTCGCGGTTATGCATTTCACGCAGTCGTTGAATGGCTCAACGGACCAGATTTCATCCATGGATTCTTCAGGTATGACGAGGAGAAGAGGTATGTTGTTGCTCGAGCAGACACCGGCAAAGGCACGCCCCGTGTTTCCCGCTGATGCGACCACGATCGTACTGTCGTGGTTTTCAGGAATCCTGGCAAGAACCGAGGGTGCCTCGAGCTCCTTGAAGGAGGCGGTTTTCATCATCGCGTTCCGCTCCGGCCAGTACCCGTTGAAAATGATATAGAGGTTCTCCAATCCCAGGCGCTTCCCGAGTTCCTCGCTCTTGTATGTAACGGGAGCCCCGTCCACATCGAGGCACCTGCTCACAGGCAGGAAATCCATGAATTTGAACATGCCCGGGAGATCCTCCCGGAGCGTGAGGTTCTTGTTTCTGTATTCCGTTCTCAAAAAAGACGGTTCGTGCGACCCGTCGCATTTGAGCCTGAAATGATCGTCGCTGTACTCAGCCCCGCATTCGAGGCATTTAAGCGTGTATTTTTCCACTCTTCACCCTCCTGTGTCGTGTTGCCCGGCACGTGCCGTGGAAGACCGTGCTTCCGTTGTTTGCTCAATCACGTTAAATAGTAACCATATCCGTCAAAAAAAAGAAGACCCCGGATCGCCGGGGCCCATAAAATGTCGTTATACGGCAGGGAGGTTGATAATATTTTATTATATCATGCAATTCAGGGCTGGAATTCAAACGCTCAGAGTGATTGGAGGTCTTTGTAGCTTTCCCTGAACAGGGGGTAGAGCGTCCGGTAAAACCTGAATAATCGATCGTATATATCGACCTTGTCCCTGTCGGGTTTCAGGCTGCGCGCGGTCCGAACGAGCTTGTCGCACGCTTCCCGTACGCTTCCGAAGACGGACGCGCACACGCCTCCGAGAAGGGCCGCCCCGTAAGCCGCTCCCCCCTCGTCCGCGGCCATGGTGTATATGGGCTCGTTGCTCACATTCGCCTGAATGCCCAGCCAGAGATCGGACTTGGCACCTCCGCCCGTGGCCCTTATCTCATGTATGGAGACCCCGAGCTCGCGCATGACCTCCAGGCAGTCCTTGAAGGCATAGGCGACACCCTCGAGTACCGCCCTGAGCATGTGGTCCCGCCCATGGCCCATATGAAGGCCGAAGAATACACCCCTGGCGTTCGTGTCCGTGTGCGGATGCCGTTCACCGGAGAGATAGGGAACAAAGAGGAGCCGGTCGCTTCCCGGTGAAACGGACGCGGCCATGTCCATGAGAAGCTCGTATACGTTCCTCCCGGTTTGCTCGGCCTCGGCCCTTTCCGCGTCCGCGAGCTTCTCCTGGAACCACTGGAGCGATCCCGCGGCCGCGTTGATGCATGCCAGGAGGCACCATCTTCCGGGCACCGCGTGGCAGAAGGTGTTCGCCCTTCCGCCGGGGTCGCTGCGCGGGCTGTCCGTGGCCGCATAGATGACGCCCGAGGTGCCGATCGAATAGGTGACGATACCCTCGTCAACGATACCGTTTCCAATGGCGGCAGATGCCTGGTCGCCGGCGCCTCCGGCCACGGGTATCCCGGAAGGCAGGCCCGTGGCCCGTGCCGCTTCCGGTGTAACCGTCCCGCTCACCACCGGAGATTCGAAGAGCCCGGGAAGGATCGTCTTCTTCGCGCCGATCAGCCCGACGAGCTCTTCCGACCAGCACCTGTTCGGTACATCGAGAAACAAGGTGCCCGAAGCGTCCGAGACATCGGTCGCGATAACGCCGGTAAGCTTGAACCGCACGTAATCTTTCGGGAGAATGAGCTTGCACACACGCTCGTACACGTCGGGCTCGTTGTCTCTTACCCACTCAAGCTTGCAGGCCGTAAAGTAGGGCGCCCCTCCCGTGCACGCAAGCCGCAGGAGGTTTTCACTTCCGGCCCGCTCGATGATCCTGTCTGACTGAAGCTGCGTTCTCTGGTCGTTCCAGAGAATTGCGGGCCTCAGAATCCCGTTGTCTTTCCCGAGGAGCACCGACCCGTGGTACTGACCGCTCAGCCCGATCCCGGCAATCTGACCGGGCTCGACCGCGGCTTTAGCGAGTATGTCCCGGATCGATTTCACCGCCGCATCCCACCAGTCGTCCGGATTCTGCTCGAACCAGCCGGGGTTCGGCGACAGGAGCGGATAGGTATGCAGAGATTCGGCCGTGAATTCTCCCTTATCGGATATGAGAAGCGCTTTGACGCCGCTCGTCCCAACGTCGATTCCCAAGAGATACATAGAGGTGTCTCCCGTTTTTGCAGAGTATGGTATCAGAACACGTTGGTATTGTCGAGTTAAATGAGAATCAGGTCCGGATCAGACCTCTTTTGGAGGGTCGGATACGGGCATCTGCTTGATATACACGTCATGCTGCGGAAACGGAATGGTAATATTGTTCTTCTTGAATTGCGAGGTGATATTGAAATGCAGGTCGCTCTCGGTTTTGAACCTCTTTTCCGGTCTGTCGATCCAGGCGAAGAGCTCGAAATTCAGGGAGGAATCCCCGAATTCCTTGAAGAGGACGTTCGGCTCGGGGTTTTTCATAACGTGCTCCGTCTCAAGAGCTGCCGCGATCAGTACGTCCCGTACGAAAAAGGGATCGGTCCCGTAGGCAACGCCCACACGCACGCTGATCCTGAGCTTAAGGTCGCCGTATGACATGTTCTCGACCACCGAGTTCATGAATTCCGAGTTCGGAACGATGAGATGCTCGTTGTAAATGGTCCTGACCACGGTTGCCCGAAGGTTAATCTTCTTGATCTCGCCGACCGTATCTTTCAGCCGTACCATGTCTCCTTCCTTGATAGGACGTTCAAAGAGAATGGCAAAACCGGAGACGAAATTGGCCGTTATGCTCTGCATACCGAAACCGATCCCCACGCCGAGCACCCCGGCAAATACGGTCAGGGCCGACAGCTTGATACCCATGCCCTGCAGGGCGATAAAAATGCCGATCAGGATGATCGAGTAGCCGATGAGCTTGGAGAGCGAGAACCGCACGCCCTCGTCGAGATTGAACCTGGGAAAAACCGTTTTGTTGAAATAATTCCGGGCCAGACGCGCCAGCTTGGTGGCGATCCAGACAACGACTCCGAGAATGATGAGTGTCAGGAGGCTGACGTCCGTGCCGCTCATCGTAAAGAGCTTGAAGTTGATAACAGCCTTGATGAAATCGAACGCATTGGAAAGCCGCACTCCGAGCACCCGCATAATGGTAAGGAATACGATGACGACGAGTATCCAGCGGAAAATCCTCATGAGGTTCTTGACAAACCTGCCCTCAAACCCCCTCTTTTTATTGAACCTCCTGTAAATCCGGAAAATGAGGAAAGCTGCGAAGATTACCGGTACAATGATGAACAGGTCGCGTATACTCACGTCATAGGAGCCAAAGCTGACTATCTGTATTGCAATGAAATCTCGTAGTGAATCCATAGAACACCTTCTCTCGATTTTGAATCGACTATTCAGAATTCATTATCGGCAAGTATTCCAAAAGGCTCTATTCGAGCATGGTGTTAATCTCGATCTCGGTCCTCTTGAGCTCATCCGCCGGATCTGACGCATCGAGGATGATGCGCTGGAGCATGGCGCCGATCTTTTCATTTATTTTGTAATAATCCTCGTGCTGCGGAATGGACCGCGCGAACTCGAGGCTGTCGACAGGAACCTTGAAGTTGGGGTTCTTCTTATGGAAGGAACGCAGGCTCAGGGAGTTCAGGGCCGATTCCCGCACCGGAATGTACCCGATCTCCTTATGGATCCGTATCGTGTTTTCCTTGCTCACCAGCCAGAGCATGAAATCATTGACCGTTCTCCGGACCTTCTTTTTCTTCGCGAAATTCACGAGACAGGACCCGCCGAGCAGGGTGTACCGGTTCCCATCGATGGACGGCAGGGGCGCGATGCGAAGTTTCCAGGGCAGGTTCTGCTCACCGTACGAGATGGCCGCGCTCGTAAAAGGGCCCATTGCGAGACGGCCCGTCAGAAACGCCTGTCCGCCTTCCCAATCCGTCCATTTCTGCGGCATAATCTCATGCTTGAAAACGAGGTCGTGCAGCATGGTGACGGTTTTCAGCATTTCAGGCGTTGTAAGATTTACACGCTTTCCATCGGCCGTAAAGAGCCTGCCGCCGTTTGCCCAGAGGAAGGGTGCGAATCCGTAAAAACCGTCCATCCAGAACATCATGGCGTACTTGTCGTTCAGGCCGTCCCCGTCGGTATCCTCGGTGAGGATTTTCCCCATCTCGATCATCTCATCCCATGTATCGGGCGGCCGGTCGGGATCGAGCCCCGCCCTCCTGAACGCGTCTTCATTGTAGAAGAACACGGTTGTACTTACACAGAAAGGAATGCCGTAGGTACGTCCGTCCCGGGTGGCGACTTCCCACATCTTGTAGTGTATGTCCTTCCTGTCCTCTTCCGGAATTATATCGTCGATCGGTTCGATAAGGCCGTTTTGCACATAGGAATCAAGATACTCGAACTGCACCTGGGCTATCGCGGGAAGCTGGCGGGTTACAGCGGCGGTGAGCATCTTGACCTGCATATCCTCGAAAAGACCCTGGAATACGGGCTCTATTTTTACCCCCGGGTGAGAGTCGTTATACTCGTCCGCAAGCTCATCAATGACGTCCTTGATGTGGAAACCGAGGCTGTGCCAGAATGCAATCTCCTGCTTCTTCGCAAAGACCGACGTGCAAACCATGAGGAAAAGCAGCACAAAGCATATTTTCTTCATCTTCATCCCCCGGATTTAAGGCCCGCACACCCTATGCGGCTGTTTACCTCCGAATACGGCAGGTTAAACACTCTATCTCTTCAAATTTAATGAAATTCTTTTGAAGAACATATGGAATTTATTTCGTATATTTAAACGAATTTCAAGTTACAAGTAATGTATGTATCGGATTTTATAGGATATCGTAGCACGGAAAGGGCTGAATTTCCATCAAACAGGAGAGAAAAAGACATGAAGTTCATGCGAATAAAGAAGGGCGATCGTGTACTCGAAGGCGTATTCAGGGACGGCATGCTCCAGGTAATCGAGGGAACGATGCTCTCCGATTTCCGGATAACCGACGAGCTCGTTGATCCGTCCGCCGACGGCTCGGAGACCCTCTCCCCCGTTTCTCCGTCAAAGGTCGTTGCAGTGGGGCTGAACTATCGCGACCATGCGGAAGAGTTGGGTCAGGTCATACCCTCCGAGCCCATGCTCTTCATGAAGCCGTCAACGAGCGTTATCGGGCACGAAGCCGCTATCGTATATCCGCCGTCCGCGGGCCGGGTCGACTACGAGGCCGAGCTCGCGGCCGTTATCGGAAAGAGATCATACAGGGTAAGCGAGGAAGAGGCGCCCGGATTCATACTGGGGTACACCTGCCTGAACGACGTGACCGCCCGTGATCTGCAGTCCAGAGACGGACAGTGGACACGCGCGAAATCCTTCGACACCTTCTGCCCGGTCGGTCCGGTTATAGAGACAGACATGGACCCCAACAGCATGCATATCGAATCGAGGGTAAACGGCGAGGTCCGGCAGTCGTCCAATACCCGCAACTTCATATTTGACGTTTTTCAGCTCGTGTCCTTCGTCTCACACATCATGACCCTGCTCCCGGGCGATATCGTTACAACGGGCACGCCCTCCGGAATCGGGCCGGTGGTTCCGGGCGATACGGTCGAGATCGAGGTCGAGGGGATCGGGGTACTGCGCAATTCCGTTACGGGCTGAGAATACGTAATTGTGAAATACGGCACAGTCCTGCAACAATGAGCGACATTCTTCCTGGTTTCGCTCGTTTCTCCAATATCAAAATTTTATTAATCCAGCCTCAAAATAATCGCCTTTCTATCGGCCAATCGCTTTTCCGATTTTTTTATTGCATAAATATTATTTATCCGGTAAGGTGACTAAACGTTGGTACATATCGATTACTCAATAAAAAAGGAGGAGTAGGAGAAATGAAGATCAAACGTCTATCCCTGGTATTAATGAGCGTGCTCGCAGCGGCAATTCTGGTGTTTGCCCTTTCGTGCGGTGACGATGGCGGCGGAGGAGGTGGAGACGTAGACGGCGGGGGAGAGGAAGTTACGATCACGCCCCTGATCGTGGACGCTGCACCGGTATCCGGATCCGGTACGGAGTACGGCGAGTACGTACGGTACTCCCTGTCCGTAAGCGGGGGAAACGCCTACACCGTGGTACTGACTCCCGTCACCTATCCGGCGGAGGGCGCGTCCGGATTTATGTCCATCTGTACGAGCTCCGACTGCACGAGCGAAACCTCCGACGCAATCAACCTGGAGGGCTACGGGAGCTCGGCGCTCGGTCAGACACTTTACCCCGCGTCGGACACCACCTACTACATCAGCGTCATGATCGTTGACTATGACTACGCCTTTACCATTCAGGCCGTTAAGGTGGACGCCACGGCCCTGACGCTCGGAGCGGACCCCGTGGCAGATTCGGTATCTGCGGGAGAAGATGTCATGTGGTCCTTTACAGCCGAAGCCGATACCACGTATGTCGTGACCGTGGAACCCACGGGCAGCCAGTTCGACGTGTACGTCGGCAATATCGGCTTCCCGGAGATGTCAACCGTGGGTCTGGCGGCCGACGTGAGCACGACTACGGTGGAAATCGTGTGCCGTATATACGAGGCGGGCACGTACTACGTCTCGATACACGGCGACACGGACTCGACCTTCAACCTTTCCGTGGCCACCGGAGGGGAACTGACCCTGGACCTCACCGCGGTGGACGGCGATAAATTTTTTTACTATTTATTTGATCAGGACGGGGTAAATATCAGGTATGCCCTCTGGTCGATCGACGAGGTCTACAGCACGGAGGGAGATGTTTTAAGCGGAACCTTCTATCTCTATATCAAGGTCGATCAGGATTCCGAGGGCAGTTTCCATTTCGACGCAGGGGAACCGGGCTATTTCGACGAGATCACTATAACGGAGGACACGACCCTGATCCTGACAAACAGCGACATGGTCGACGCGGTCGAGGAGGCCGTGACGGTGGAAGGAGAGACCGACATACCGGACGGCTCGGCCCTGTACTGCTACTGGTACGTGGACCCGGACCATCCCATTCCACCCGACTCATACGGAATTACGTCGAGCAGGGCCAACACGGACGTGTATTTCAGCAGCGGGTCCGTGACAACGGATACGAACGAGGCGATCATCCCGAGCGACGAATTTACCTACAGCCTGTACTGCGTGGCGGACATCAACGATGATTTCGGGTCCGAGGAGAACCTCGCTGAACCGGGCGAGGACTATATCGCGGTAGAGGACGGCATCACCGTGACGGGCGAGGGAACCACCGTGTCCGAGCCGTTCGAGCTCCTGGAGGAATAAGTTTTACTGTGATGTTCATACGGCGTTAAAGCGAAGAAATAAGAGGGGAGGATGGGCCACCCCGTCCTCCCCTCATTTCAATGGTGACTTCGGTCAGTATAAGGTTTCATCATCACCATCCTCGCCGGTTTCGAACTCGAGCATCTTCACCGGCTGTACCGAGTTTCCGGCGATCCCCCTCACCGAGCTGTACATGCCGGACGTGCTGAGCAGGACCTTCTCGATCTGTTTCTCCCGTTTCTTCCACTGGGCCTGGATGGCGCGCTTCTCGGACAGGAGGTCCGTCTGCATCTGGGTGAAACCCTCCACGATGGCTTCGACCTGCATTCTGAACTCCGGGCCGGTCACGAAGTCATAGAGCATCTCCTTCTTGGTGCCCTTGTTGACCTGGGTCGAGGCCAGACTGCTGATCCTGATGACGTTCTCACGAAACACGGCAGACAGCCCCTTGAACTCTTCCAGGCTGCATATCCAGACGCCGTCGCGCATGCCCATGCGGTCCATGTCCTGCGGCATGGCCTCCGTGACCAGAACGCCGATATCGGCCTTCTTTTCGCGGATGTCGTTCTTGAACTTCTCTATCCACGCGGGCTGGAACGACTTGGTCCTCTTGCTCTCGTAGTATATGGACCCGCAGTTGGCCCTCGACCTCGTGTTTACTATCTGAAGACAATCCGCGCCCTGGGCCCCCTTCTTTATCTCCTCGACCGTGTCCAGGGGATAGGCCGTTCGCAGCCACTCCTCTATGACCAGCTCCTGCGCCTCCCCCTGCATCTGCATGGACCCCTGCTCCGCCTTGCGCTGTGCATCCTGCAGTTGGGTGTTGAGCTGCTCGATAAGGGTGTCCTTTTCCTTGAGCTTCAGCTCGGTCTGATCGCGCGTTTCCTTCTTAATCCTCTCCCGCTCGACCCTTAGGGTCTCGGTAAGCTTTTGCTGGTTCTCGGCCTCGATTTTGTCCTTCTGCTCGCTCATATCGCGCTTCAACCGTTCTATTTCGGCCCTGGACTTGTTCAGCTCCTTGACCTGTTCGGACTTTTCCTTCAGCTCCTCCCGCATCGCCTCGATACGCTCGGCCTGCGCCTCCTCCGCCTCCGCCTGTGCCTCCTTTCTGAGCTTGTCCGTTTCCTCCTTAAGGCGCTCCTTCACATTCGAATCGATCTGCTGCTGGAGCGATTTCTCCTTCTCCTCCACTTGATCGAGCCGCTCCTGAAGCGACGATTCCTTTTCCTTCAGGGCGTTCCTCTCCTTCACCCGCTCTGCATTGAATGCCTTTTTAAGCTTTTCCTCGAGCTGGTGATACAGAATCTCGCTCACATCGAACTCATACCCGCAATTCGGGCACTTCACCTTTTCCGCTCCCTGCGCCACCATGTGCCTCCTATCAATTCAAATGGGTTTCTCGTAAAGGGTCAGCCGCTCCCCCTTGACCGTAACCTCTCCCACCGGTTTGAATCCGAAACGCTCGTAGTAAGCGCGCAGACCTTTTACCTCGGTACCGCAGTCAAGCCGGAAAACCGTTTTCCCGTGCTTCCGGAAATACGCCTCAATGAGGCTCAGGACCTCCGCCCCGATCCCCCGGCCTGCAAGGCTTCTTTCAATTGTAAACGAATGGATGTAACCCGCGTTGTCCTCACGCTCACCCCAGAACAGCGGATCCCGCCACTGCATCCTGACGCAGCCGATCGTATGTCCTTCTTCCTGTATCATATAAAACTGGCCACGATCGAATCCCTCTCTGATCCATTTCACGAATATTTCCGGGGGATCGATCCACTCCCGCCAGTGATCGATTCCCTTTTCCCGCAGCCACAGGGCGGCTTCCCTGAGCAGCGCGAGAACGGTTCCGATTTCTCCGGGCTTCGCTTTTCGAAATCCGAGGTTCTTCATTAACCATCCTCCCCTCTTTCTCCTCGAGGGGACGGAGAGTAATGAACAAGTTGCAGTATTTTTTCTTACACATTATATAATGAAAGGATGACTTTTAATGGAAGGAAAATGACATGAAAAAACTGAAAAAAATCGATTTACGGCCTGATAAAGAAACCGCGGCAGTATGCGGGTTGTTCTGCCCGGCCTGCACTATTTATATAGGGACCAGGGAAGACCCGGCCCGTTTACGTTTTCTGGCAAAACGTTTCGAAAAGCCGGTGGAAGCACTGCGCTGTGAGGGGTGCCGGGCGGATCAGCGTTCATATTACTGCCGGACCTGTATCTTTATAAAATGCGCCGCGGACAAGGGAGTGGACTTCTGCGGAGACTGCCCGGACTATCCCTGTGACGATCTGAAAGAATTCCAGAGCCAGGCGCCGCACCGGGCCGAATTGTGGGATTCACTGGACCGGATCAGGAAAGAGGGTTATGAGAAATGGTACGGGGAAATGGCGGAGCACTTTGCCTGTGCCGAATGCGGCACCATCAATTCGGCGTACGATCCTGCATGCAGGGAGTGCGGCCGCAAGCCGGGAAGCAGGTTCGCCGAAATTCATGAAGAGCTGATACGCACGCACATGCAACAGAGAAAGAAATGAGAGCCGTTATAAAAAGTATTATCGCCGTCCTTCTCCTAACCGGAGTGTATACCGCGCCCGCGGCCGGATTCCGCGCGCCGAGAAACTCGCCCGCGGATTCGGTGAGCACGCTCGTAACCAGAGACGGCCTGGACACCGTGGAGGTGGCGCTCGAGCTCTACAGAAAGGAGTACGGAGAGTATCCCGAAACGCTCGATGAGATACTCATCAAGAAGGGTATAGCGGAGCGGGACGTTATAGAGGACGGGTGGGGCCGAGAATACCGTTATATTAAAATACACGACGCGTACGAGCTCTTCTCAATGGGACGTGACGGAAAGCCTTACACGAATGACGATATTTACCCGGATGACGAGTGAGCCGAAAGCCCGCCGCTATCGCGCCGCTACCGCGCCCCCAACGCGACCTCGCTCAACCGCGGTATGTCCCCGGCCGATATCTCGATATCGAACACCTCGGCCATGACCTGCGTCCACCCGTGAATGAAGTATATCCACCCGTCCTCCACCACGAGGTTCCGCCGTTCCTTCTGTTTCAGGGCCTGATGCATGAAATCCAGCGCTCCCCTGTAGTTGAACTCCCACACGTACCCGTTTCGCGGAAACACGGCTTTGTCGGACAGGGGTGATCCCGGCCTGTCCTTTCCCATGCCCGTGGCATTTACCACGAGAGATCCTGACGGCAGGGACCGCAGCACTTCATCGTTGGTCTCGGGCGATGTCACCTGCACGTACTCCACATCGGTCGTCCTCCCGATTCTGTCGTGCACCTCCCTGCAGTGATCGAGCCTGGAGATGCGCCGGTTCGATATAAATATCTTGGACGGAACGTTCCTCCCGTGCTCCGCGCGCATGAGATAGGCGCTCAGCGCAATGCCGCTCCCTCCCGCGCCCAGGATAAGAACGCATGCCTGCGGATTTTTAATCCAGTAATCTTCGGGCAGAAATGCCTCGAGTCCGAGCCCCGCCGTAACAGGGTCCTTTGCATGGCCCCGCAACTTTCCGTCCCGCATGGATATGCACGATATCTCTCCGAATATTTCTGCGTACTCGTCGAAATAATCGAAATAGTCGCCCGCAGCATCCACGATGTCGATCTTGTGCGTGGTTACGAGCGCTCCGAGCGCCATCTCCTCTTTCTTGATGTGCTCCACGATCTCCCTGTACTTGTGGGCCGGTCCCTTGACCTCCACGTCGTAACCGACGATGGCCGTATCCGAAAGCCCGAGTTCCTTCACCCAGAGCGGGAAAATACGCATGATCGAGGACCTGGTTGTCGTAACACCGATAAAATAAAAGGTTGGCTTTTGGGGTTTCTGTATCATCGCTCCCTCCATCATCGTCGTCGGGCGGCCAGGGAAAGCGCCTTCCCGGGATTAATAACGGTCATGAGCTCGATATCGCCGTCGCTCACGCCTTTTCTCTTCAGCATGGGGACAAAGGTCCGGCCGATGTAATCGAGCCCGATATCGGCGCCGTACGACCTGAACCGGTCCCGTGTGGAATCCATGCCGAAAACGATCCGGCCGGCATGTCCCCTGTCTGCCATTGTCTTAATAAGCCGTACCTCCTCCTCGTCGGAGTGGTACTTGTAGCGGGCGATGGTGTCGTAGTCGAGAAACACGCCCAGGTCGGCGAGCCGCAGATGATCCTCCAGGTCTATGACCCTGTCCATGTGACTTATAATTATATGCTCCGGCGGAACACCGTTTCGAATGAGAAAAGCCGTCTGCTCTATTCCGAACGTGCTCAGCTCCGTGTGGGTAATAACGGGCGCACCGGTTTCGGCATGGGCCCATGCCGCCGCTTCAAAGATCTTCGTATAGTAGGGGGTCAGACCCTCTTTTTCAGTCGCGATCTTGATGACTCCGGCTTTCACGCTCGATCTCTCCTCAAAGGGTGAGGACCTGTGGTACGCGTACATGCCTTCTTTGATCTCGGAAACGAAGAGATCGGTCATATCGGATGCGGATGCGTCCCTTGACCAGAAAAACTCCGGATAGAAGAAGAGCTTGTGAAAGCCCGTTGCCGCCACGATATTGACGCCGGTTTCCCCGGAAAGCTGGTGAAGCAGGCGGGCGTGCCTTCCCGCGCCGAAGGGCTGCAGATCGACGAGGGTCTTCCCTCCCTCCCGCCTGAAGAGTTCGACTTCGCTCTTCGCTTTTTCATAATCGTCGAAAATGAGCCGGTCCGGCAGGTCGACCCCCTCCACGGGCAGGACAAAGAGGTGCTCGTGACAGTGCGTGAAACCGAGACCGCCGGATTCGATATCTCCCCTGACCGTCCTGACTTTAGCCGTCATCCCATGTTTCCGTAACGGGGATTCTCGATCAGCTCGGGTTTTCCGTTTTTCTCCACGACAACGTGCATGAAGCCGCTCGTTTCTATGGATCCGTAGTCATGCCCCGCGTCTCCCGGGTAAACGGGCAGCGAGATAAGCGGTCCGGTCCCGGTGTTGACGGAACGATGCGCGTAATACGCGGGCACGTAAACCGCGGCCCCGGGGTACATATCCTCGAGCCTGCACTCACCGCTCTCCAGCTCCATGAGCATGTAGCCCCGCCCGCTTATGCAGTAGTAGAGCTCGGCAGTGTCCCGGCGGGAATGGAAATGCCCCTTTGTCATGAAGTATTCCCCTCCGATCGTACCGGGATAGGTAATGCTGGAACAGTACCGTATCTCTCCGTTCGTCTCGGGGATGTCCTTCTCGTATACCTCGTAAATGAGGGTGTCCCCGTTCTTTTCAAGGTATTCCTCGGCCGCATCCCGGTCGACGAACATGGAGGTGAGCTTGCTGAGATACCGCTCTATCCTCGTGTCGAAATCCTCCATGACCCCTGTCGCGGGATCGAGCTTTGTTGAGAATGCATCGGCCACTCTCCCGTTTTCAATCTTTAACTTCATGCTTCATTCCTCCGGTATGTTGTATGAATTCGTATGCACGGTCCTTGCGTCCGCGGTCTCGGCCGCGGTTATATACGGCTCACGGCCTCGACCGCTTCGGCCGCGTTCTTTCTGATTCCCTCCCAGTCCTCAGACGCAATCATCTGCTTCTTCGCGATCCATGTCCCTCCAACGGCAATAACTTGCGGAAGCGACAGGTAATCCTTCAGGTTCTTCATGCTGATACCGCCCGTCGGTATGAACCTGACTCCGAGATGCGCGTAGGGGGCGGACACCGCCCCCAGCATCTTCGTTCCACCGCTCGCCTCGGAGGGGAAGAACTTTAAAATCTTCAGTCCGAATGACAGTCCGAGCTCTATATCCGTGGGCGTCATCACTCCGGGGAAAAAGGGGAAATCAAGCTCTAATGCCCGCCGTACGATATCGGGATTCAGTCCCGGGCTCACGCCGAAACGGGCGCCGCATTCAGCGGCCCGCTCAAGGTCCCTGACCGAAAGTATGGTGCCCGCCCCGAGAAGCAGCTCCGGCCTCGCATTATTCAGCTTCTCGATAACCTCGGCAGCGGCCTTTGTCCTGAACGTGATCTCGGCAACGGGCAGCCCTCCCTCTATCAGGGCGTCCGCCATTGAAAGTGCGTGCTCAGGAGACTCGATCGCGATGACGGGTATGACGCCGCCGGTTTCCATCTTCGCGTACAGTTCTTCTCGATCCATAACAAGATTCCCCCATGATTTTATTTTAACAGGTTTAATAGTCAGGTCTTTTTCAGCGTTTTCAGGATGTTGTCGACCGCTCCGCGTGTGGCACGGTCGACGCTCTCCACGGTAAAACCTCCGATGTGGGGAGTGGCTATCACCCGGTCGTGTTCCGCGAGCGCCCGCGACTCGGGCGGTTCCCGGTGCCAGACGTCCGTCGCAGCACCAGCCACCCTTCCCGATTCCAGCGCCGTCAGGAGCGCCTCGTCGTCTACGAGACTCGCCCGCGAGGTGTTGATGATGAAAACGCCCTCCTTCATCTTCCGGATGATCTTATCCGTTATGACCGGCTCACCCGAGGGGGAGGCCGGTCTGTGTATGCTGATCACATCGGCGTTTGCACACACCTC
>Ga0180431_10001068_pt1 | contig 38373 bp, 87 predicted proteins | sample SS_ome_11_FD_132459 | JGI IMG/M metagenome (GOLD analysis project Ga0180431, IMG submission 132459) | Hypersaline lake sediment archaeal communities from the Salton Sea, California, USA - SS_1_MS_1 metaG | ecosystem: Environmental > Aquatic > Non-marine Saline and Alkaline > Hypersaline >... | reverse complement strand
TGGTTAATTTTGGGTCTGTTAATTGGGAATGTGATTTGTACTATCCGGATCATGCTACTCGTGCAAGCGTGTTTTCTAAATCTCCTCCCAACGATTGTCCTTTTCAGCTTGAACATTTGATGGAGACGCAAAGCAATGTTAAGTAAGGATGTATGTCGAAGGTGCTGGTATGAAGATGATAGCCTTACTTTGGGTGACGAAAAGCGTCGCCAACGTGATTTCAAAGCATTTGAGCATATATTTGACGAGCGTCACAAAGTGCTTTGTCCTTATTCCAAGACTAAAAAAGCAGCAGAGTCCGCTCCAGTAAATGTTCAAGACCCTCCTCCAGCATGGTGTCCTTATAAGCAAGAACACGCAAAAAGCGAAGCAAAAGTGTGTGCTGTAGCGGTTGAAGGAACTCACATAAAGTTTGTTCCTGCACCTCCAAAACCAAAAACGAAGGTATGGTGGGTTGTAAATAAGTACGAGAACAATTGCATTGGCAATATCGGGTGGTTTGGTAGATGGAGGAAGTATTCGTTCTTCCCAAAGTCAGACACAGTGTTTGAGGAAGTGTGTTTGAGGGAGATAGCGAATTTTTGTGAGAAAGAGACGCAGGAACACAGAAAGCAAAGGAGGAATAAGCATGGACAAGGCTGAAGGAATTAAAGCTATCATTGCACTTCAAAAGATGGTGGGCGTTGATGAACCGCTTGAAAGAGCGGAAAGAGAATGGGATGCGATGTCTGATTACGATAAGAAAAACACGATGGCAGCTTATCGGACATTCTTTTCGAATTGAGATGCTGAGCAAGAAAATCTGCAAACGATGCATTAATGCTTTCCAAAGCTATGATAGGCCGTCATGGAGTTTGGATGACGAGTACTATTGGCGAGAAAAGAGATTGCGTTGCCGTCGTGGGTTGAAGAAATATGTGCGTTGGGATGGCAGGGGAAGTGATGTGTTGATTGATGCAGGACCTCCAGAATGGTGTCCATTTGCTCTTGAACACCTAATGGAAACACAAAAATGCTGAGCAAAAGAGTTTGTAGGAAATGTCGTGATAGCCGTCCTCATATCGGTAATTGGACTGAAAAGGACGAAATGCGGTGGAAGAATGGGTGGCTTATCTGCCCCATGCCTTTTGTTAAGTTGCAAAGACCGGTCAAAACTGTTGAATTCGCAATTTCTGGTTCTCCCCCATTAGAATGTTCCTATATCCTTGAGCATTTGTTGGCGACTCAGATGGAGACGCAAAATGGAAAAACGCCCGATGTCATTGGAAACGGCTTTGAGGTTGCAAGAGATTGAAAAGAAAGCTGAGAAGTTTGCTGAACGAGTTTGGAAAAGAGTAAAGGAGGAAGTTGACGATGGAAAACAAAGAACGAAAAGAAACAAATAGCGCATTAGGTCATGCGGTGGTTGGAGGTGCAGCTGGTGCTGGTACGTATGCAGTTATTGGTGGTGTAGGAGTTGCTATTGGTGGAACTGCGATTGCACTTGGCTTGGGAAGCTTTATTGCTATTGGAGCAGTTGTGGGGCTTGCTGCTAAGGCTCTACGGGATACTTGAGTGATGCTAAGCTACGCAAATTGCGTAAAATGTTGTATTCAAAATGGAAAATATATCCCCTCATGGGTGTTGGCTATGAGAAGCAATTTGATGGTCTGTCCAACAAAGATCAAAGGTATGAGAGGTGGTGTTACTCGAATGACCAATCCACCACCTGAGTGGTGTCCTTACGGCTCAGAGCATTCAGAATTTGTTTGCAAAATGTGCCTTGAGAGAATTGATTGGGCTTATTGCCTTCTTGGATACTATTGGGCAGAACTTCCAAAACGATGCCCATACTATCTCGAACAGCTGGTGAGGACGCAATGCTTACATTCAAAAAGCAGGAGTACGATAATCAGATGGACCCGGAAGTTGTTGAACTATGTGATGCCATGAATTGTTTGCCTGGAATCAAAACGACGGAATCTTGTTCAGGACACGGTAAAGGTCCTCTTATCGTTTTCTTCCAAGTGCGAGACCCTATTGGAATTTTCTTTCTGGCTCGCTGCGTAGATAGAAGATATTTCCGACACGGCAACACTTGGCAAATCACACTTTCCGTTGGTGATCGAATAGGTAATAACGGATACTTGCCGACAACCTATTTGTTACAAAGCGCAGCTTATGGTGAGCAGGCATACCAGGAAGCTAATGACTTGGTTACGAATATTGTGCACCATCTGAATCACAAAAATTTTCTCAAAGGTTACTCCATTGACCTTAGCAAATTTGATGTTGAGGGAGAAGAATTGGGTGATGATTGGTGGGATGTGATAAAGCAATGCTGAGCAAAAGAGTTTGTAGAAAATGTTGCGAATCCTATAGAATCATTTGGCAAGCTCCTGATGAAAAATTGTGGAGCAGAGGTATAATCAGATGTCCAACTGAGGCAACTGGACCGGATGATGATTATAAGTACCTTGAAATTCATTCTAAGTGGCCTATAGGGAAAATACCGCCTTACTGCCCTTATGTCCTCGAACAGCTTATGGAAATGCAAAAAGGAGAAGAGTATGTCACAAGTGACATTGAGTGATGTGATGTGGAGCAATATGAAAGCTGAGGAGCTTGAACGCAAAATGAAGTGCGAGAAAGACCCAAAAAAGAAAGCCAAGCTCAAAAAGCAATTTGATGCTCAATGCAAGAAAACGATTGGACTGATTCGAAAAGGTGACCGGCAGAGAGGATTCAAGGAGAGTATTTGATGAAACGTGACTGGTGTAAATACGTTCACAGAAATCGAACTCAAGGAGATTGCCAATTAGTTACAGCTGCCAATGCCTACTATTATCTGACAGGCAAAACAATCACTAAGAGGCGATATGAACGTCTAATTGATTTGTGTGGTTGTCGTCATGGTTCCGCCACTTGCATAGAAAAGGTTCACAAGGAATTGAAAATAGAGCCAAAAAAGTTGTATTTGAGTGTTTTCGAGTTTACATTTGGGAAGAAGATTTTGTTGCCTATGGAACTAAATGTTTGGCACAAGTACTATGGTTTTCATTCTGTTTTGATTGTAGATTTTGAGCGGCGGGTAAATGCAGTCAGGATTACGAATTTCAAGTATGCGACAAGTGACGGTTGGATTTTTCTTGATGACCTTTCGCACTTTGCTGACTTGAATAATGACCGGAAAGAACCACGTTGGAAGATGAGGAGATTTGGTTTAGCTGGATCGAAGCGATGCTAAGTAAAAAGGTTTGCAAAAAATGCATTGAAAGAAACACCGGGGTATCAGTTTGGACAGACAAATGCGCAGATGTTTTGGTTGAGGTTAAATTGCCTAAAAAGTGTCCATATTATCTGGAGCATTTGGTGGCTATTCAAATCGAACCTTCCAAACTTGATATAGAAGAATGCAAATGTCCCTATGCCTTCGAGCATATGATTGGTAGCCTTCAAAAGGAGAAGATGCTAAGCATAAACTGACCGTTGTGAAATCTCCTACCTTAGTAGCAAAAGCGGTAGTGCTCTGGACTTCTCTCTAAAATCCGTAAAATTGACCTATGGCAGACCTTATAATCTCTCATGCTGAGCAAAGAAATTTGTCGGAAATGCATCAGCAAAGAGCGTCAGTGGAAAGAATCGGATGACCAACGGTGGATGCACGGGTTTGTTGTTTGTCACGCTACTCCAATGATGGATACGTGGCCTTTTGTTTTTAGAGAAGCTCCAATTTATTGCATTTACAGGCTCGAACAGATGATGGGGACGCAAATGAAGAAGAGAAGGTTCAAACGCAAAAAGCGGATTGAAAATAGATGTCCTAAGTGTGGAAAGTTTGCCAGAAACATTTGGTGGGCTGACCCAGCTCCAGTCTATCAGTGTAAGTGTGGATATTGCTGGTAATCTCGTGGTGCGGAAGGGAGGTTGAAAAATGCCAGAGATTTTCTTGACCAGAGATTTGGAACGATTTATCGAGCAACAAGTGTCTAAATGGGTCAGGCTCAAAGAGGCTGAACTTGCTATAGCCTTGCTCAAAAGCGGGCAGTGGAGTCCTGAGCAAGGTGAAGCTGCACGAACTATCATTGACAAATGGCTTGGTATAGAGCACAAGTAAAGGATGCTGGATAGAAAAGTCTGTCAAAAATGCAAGCATTATGAGAGGCTGACTTGTGGGCGATTTTGGCGTTGCAACAGTCTCGTCTCTAATGGCTATGGTTTGAAGATGGAAGAGACGGATATTTTCGTGCCTCATTATTGTCCATTCGTGTTGGAACATATATTGGTTGCGAGACAGGGACTGAATGTCGTGCCTATCTATCCAAAATGCTAAATGAAAGTCTGCAAAAATGTTGAGTAAAAAAGTCTGTCAAAGATGCAAGCGCTTTCGTGATACCTATGGTTTGCTCGGTCAATGGAGATGCTTGATGTCAGAATTTGATGAAAGAGGGTGGTATGAGTTGCGTAAAAACAGCATTCCTCCTCCTGACTGTGCTTATGTGCTTGAACATTTGTTGGATAATCAATGTACGGGATTCTGCACAAAACTGCCCACGCACTCGATTACGTTGGAGCAGATGCGAATGAAAAGGAAAATTTTCGATACGTGAAATGCTAAGTAAAAAATGAAAAAGAGTGAAATAGCTGAATTTTATGAAGCCTGCACTGGGTTCAAAGCCAAGGACACAAGAGGTTGCCTGGACGACATGAAGCGTATTATTGAAGCTTGGAATCTGCCATTGACCGAAGTGACAATTGAAAACCATGGTAGTAATTGGAACAAATATTCCAACCGCACTTGGCTTGAAAAACAGGCAGTTGCGGCAGGCGGAAATTTTAACAAAGGGATTCGCTGGTGGTTGGTGCCGAAAAGCCAGCCAAAAACGATTGAATCCAAAACATGCAAGCAGTGTAAGAAAAAAAGGGCACGATGGTTCTGCACTCGTTGGCTTTATCGTTACCATTGGTCTTTCCCTGAATGGTGCCCTTATTTTCTGGAAAAGCAATTGGAACTTCAAGATGTTGAACAAAGATATGTAAACGGTATCCAAAATGCTAAGCAGAAAAATTTGTGAACGATGTAGGCGTTATAAACTTTTTCGAGACAGCGGTCTTTACTTTTGGGTTTGTTCCGTTTTACCAAGTGACCCGACAGTGTGGTGGGATTTGAGTAAAGGCTGCTCACCACCACTTTCATGCCCATTTATTCTCGAACACCTTCTTGCCACCCAGGAGGCTAAAGGATGTTTGGAAGGCTCGATTTGAAAACAGTGGAATGTCCTTATTGTCACGGGTCAGGTAAATCACAGAAGAACCGTAAACAGCCTTGCCAAGAGTGCAATGGGTCGGGTACTGTTCAAGTCTGCAAAAGCTGCGGTGGTATCTATGGCAAAGAATGCGTAGACAAATACGTTGATCAATCCTACTGTGAGCGTAGGAAGGATGACAAACTTACCCAAGGTCTTATTTTAATGCATGGAGTTACTGCTGCCGGTAAAAGTGATCTTGCCAAGGTTCTCGCTTCCTATCTGGACTGTGAGAGAATCTGCACTTCGAAAATAAAACATGCTCGTGGATGGCGTGGAATTCAGCATGGGGACAATCGTAGGGATTTAGTGTATGTTAGTATTCAGGACATGCTTAGCACTAAATTTGGATTTGGAGAAGAAATTGTTGTTATTGACGGGACTTATGCTAAGCGACATTGGAGACAAGGTATTTATCATATTTGTGACCAGCTCAATATTCCTATTGCTATTATACATTGTGTCTGCGAGGACGAAATCGAGGTTAAGAGAAGAATTGATGATCGATATGATAAGAATCCCAAGTCGCCACATAGTGAAGCCAGTGACTTTTCGTATTTTGATACTGAGAAGCGATATATAGAGGAGTTATTGGTTGATAAATTTCCAAGGCCAGAGATGGTCGGAATTATCGCGTTTGATACTCATAGAATGGTAATTAACCATGTTTCTCTTGCGGGGACTCATAAATTTAGTTGCTTTGTTGAACGAGCGCTGAAACAAGTGCTTATTATGGGTTTATATCCATCCAAAAATGCTAAGTAGTCGCTCTTTTAAGGGATGAATATGGAAAAAGCAGAAGTTTGCCCTCATTGCAAATATTCAAAACGTATTGCTCAGAATGACGGAGTAAAGCTGACTTGCCAGCTTGAACGAGGCAAAAAAGAATGCCCATATCATCTGGAGCATGTAGTTGTCGGAAATGGGGACGAACGCTTGTATGTCTATGAAATTGGATATGGCACCTGTGAAGAGTCCCAATTTTGGCAGTACATGCATAGAGAAAAGTTTACAGAAGAGCAGCTGTTTGATATTATCGAGGATTGTTTGTTTATTGCTTTGAAAAAAATGAGAGAACCTGATTCAGAATTCGAGCACCAACAGCACCCATCGTTCCAAGATTTGATGAGCAGCTGGCGAAAAGATGCAATTTTCCATGAAGAGCTTGAAAGAAGAGGGTTTCAACATATCGAGTTTACAGCGAGTTTCAGTGTTTTTGGCTGGGCTAAAGCTGATGTGCCTGGCAATTGGGATGGGCATACTTGTCCAGATAGCAAAGCGCTTCAAAAGAATTTGTGGAGACGTTTAGAACAACAAAATGCTGAGTCCAAAAATCTGTAGGAAATGCGAGCACAACCTAAGTCCGTTTACCTTCGGTATGGCAATTTGTGAATGGGAACCGCAAGATAACCATCTGAAAAGCGTGACTGATAATCCACCTGATGGTTGTCCATATGTTCTTGAACACCTAATGGAAACACAAAAGTGCTAAGCAAACGACTCTGTAAACAATGCTGGGTTAGAGCAGTTAAGAGTTCTTCTCTCTGGAAAGCGTGGTCACAAGGTAGGGAGTGGCTTGAAAAGGCAACGTGGGATGATGGGGAGAGAATAGCCTGCGTAATTTGCGGTCAAGACTCTGGGAGAGTGGGCTTTCATATCCCAGTAGATGCGGAACCTCCTGATGAATGCCCTTTCCAGCTTGAACACCTGATGGAAACGCAAAATGTTGAGCCGTAAAGTCTGTGAGAAGTGCAATTACCATCAGGGGAATGTCTATGATTATGCCTACTGGTTCTGTTATAGTTTAGACTACATTTATCGCATAAAATGCAGAGAAGACGACACCCATCCACCTGAATATTGCCCGTATTTTCTCGAACACTTAATGGAAACTCAAAATGCTAATAAAACGCAGCGTGCTTGATACAAAACTTTCAATTGGTTATACACCGACGCCATGGTACAAACGCTTTTGGTATGAATGGAAGCTGTGTAGAAATAAAGGAAATTGGGATTTCAGTGATTATCCGCCAATTGAAAAATGGGATAGAAATATTTGCTTCAAATGCTTTCTCAAAAATAAGCATACTGACATCTGGCAATCAGATTTGATTTTGGTCAAAGAACCCCGTTTGATGATGTCTTGTTGCGCAACGAATAGTTGGATACCCGTTGACCTTGGCCCACCAGATGAATGCCCTTTTCAAGTTGAACACCTGTTGGAAACCCAAAATGCTAAGTCGTAAAGTCTGCCAAAAGTGCAAACAGTATAAAGAATTCGGTCACGAAACTGACTGGCATTGCCTCCCAGCTGACCCAGTGCTCGCTAACTACCCCCTGAGAATGAATAAAGAAATGGATTGGTTGCCAAAAGATTGCCCATTTGTGCTGGAACACGTGCAAGAAACAGGACACGCTTTGTCATTGTTTCCTCTGTTTCATGACCCACGAAAAAATGCTGAGTAGAAAAATCTGTGAGAAATGCAAGCACTATCGTTTGGTTGAAGAAAATGAATCCTGGATATGCCTGCGTGGTGATACCCCTTACTTCCTCACAAAATTATCGGAAAATCTTCTGCCACCCAAATACTGCCCCTATAAACTCGAACACCTCCTCGCTAACCAACCACCTTGGAGGATAAAAAGATGAGCAAATGTCGAATCTGCGGAAATGAGCTGAAAAAGCCTGATGAAATCGAATCAGAAGAATGCATTGAATGCATGTTCCTATGTGAATTGTGCGGTAGCCATGACTGGACCGATAGCAAATTGGGTAATAGGTTTAATGGACCCCATACCTATTGCCCTGCCTGCGACCATTGGACTGACCAATGGAAAGCCTCTGAAAGACTCAAAAATGCTGAGTCACAAAATCTGTGAAAAATGCTGGATTGAATCGGGATTTCCTAAGCACGTGTTCCAGCAAGCGTGGAAATATGACAAAATTTATTGGAAAATACATTGTATTACGGGGTTGCTACAACTGCCTGGAAGCGAATGCCCATTCCAACTCGAACACCTAATGGAAACTCAAAATGCTGAGTAGACGTATATGCGAAAAATGCAGACACTATGCGATAGTATCCAGCCAACGATTCTGGCTCTGCTTTGGACCAGGTGCACGAAGAATCCCTGCTTATCGCGCCCCTGAAAGTAACGTCCCACCCCATTGCGAATACGCCCTGGAACAATTACTGGAAAACCAAACACCACCTATCTGTGCGGAGAATCCAAAATGACAGGCGATAACCGAATCTTTAACGTCAATGGCAAGTCAGAAGAATACCTCCTCGAAACCCTTCAACTGGCACTCAAAAATACAAAAGTTGAAGGCTGGAAACACTCCCCCAATCACGGCCTAATTCTGTTCTGGGCAATCCCAAAAAACGATAAAAAAGTAAACAGGTTCCCAGCTCCACTAAATGCTGATGCCATCTTCCCTATTGTGACCCAATACCTGAAAAGCGAAGATGCAAGTAAAGTTGAATGCAAAGACTGGGATGCTGATGCTGACCACGATGGCCATAATGAACGAGGCTGGCGTGTATACTGCACCGATTGGGGACACGTTGGCAATGAATGCTATGCCCTTATCGCAATCAAACCAGCCTATATCTGGTACGGAAAATAACCACCCCTCTGTGTGGTTGACGAATAAGCCAAATGAGGTCGCTTTGTGCTGAGCAAAAAAATCTGCGAAAAATGTAAGCACTATCGCCAACCCTATAGGCTGATGAAATACCCTAAATTCCCAGCCTACTGGTACTGCTATGCCCACTACCCGACCATAATGAGCATGAACGAAAACAGCATGCCCCCTAATCGCTGCCTATATGCTCTGGAACAATTACTGGAAACACAATGCATGTACCCCAATTGAAGCAAAATATTCAGGTATCTCAAATTATGACCCAAATTATAATTATACGGCATTCAGGGTATTTCAAATTTGCAAAGTAGGATCTGATTCGGGCCTATTTTTGCACTTTTTTGGGGCTTTCGTTAAGTGAAACTGGTTGAAAATTGGTTGAAAGGATAGCAAAATCCCATAGAAATTTTGCATTTGACGAATTTCAAAATTTTGAAAAACCCATAATTTTTTTATATCCAACTATATGTAAAAGAGCTGCGTCAAAGAACTTGCGCGTAAGTTCACTCTAAGCATAGCAAACACAATGGCTTACGGAAAGCATGAGACTGATCCCAAGCAACGCAAGTACTTGAAAAGGTACTACAAAAAAAATCGCAACGAGATAAAAAAAGAGATGCAGCAGTTACGAACGAGACATGCCCCAAGTACAGTAAACAGGCCCGGAGGGTTGTCAAAGGATAAGCGCAAGATACGACGCAAAAAAGACTACCCTGAACACATAACACAACCAAGCAGAAGTTCTACAGATTTCAAAACCGGAGAAGAAGAAACGACACAGCAAATTGCAAACGAGTTATTGAACGTTGCCCGGCTTTTGATAGGGAGTGAAGAGCGTGAGGGCATGAGACAGTTACGTGAAGCTCAAAAGCGTATAAGAATTTGAAGAAACACGTTAAAGCGAAAATTGATAGTGGATTACGACATGGAAAGCAAAAGATTTCGAAACGTATTTAAGATAGCTTTTAAGCACGTTAAAGCGAGTATCCCAGTAGGTTGGGGGATAGAGAGCCCATAGGTAAGGTTGAGGGAGCTTGTTTTGGAGATTAAAAAATGGATAACGAAATGGTAGCAAGAACTTTACGCAAAATCGCTCAAGAGATAAGCGAGGACAGAAAGGTAAAGGCAGAGATAAGGCGGGTAGAGGTTTCATTGAAGCAATGTGAGGCAGCAATAAGGAAGTTGGAATCGGTTTACGAGCAGCATGAAGTAGCTTATGATACTGACGCGAGTTTGGAGTTGGAAATAGTTGAAGGCATACAAGGCAATATCGAAATAGCAAAAGAAAAACTTGCCGAACTTAAAGCGTAAAAGGAGAACACGAAAATGGATAACGAAATGGTAGCAAGAACTTTGCGCAAAATTGTTGGTGAGATATTGAAAACGGAGAAGAGGGCAGCAATGAGGCCGTTATTAGGCATAAAGACGATAAAGCAGTTAGCGCAGTTGCCTGAGATGCCCAGAGAGTTCGTAATCGAGAAAGACGATATCGAATACCTCTTTGAGAACTCAGGAGGCTCGGCTGAAACTATGATGGGTTATTTAAGCAAAGGCAAAGAATGCTGGTTCGAATGGGAATGCTTTCAAGGTGATACGAGACAAGTAAAAGCTGAATTGGGCTTCTATCGAGTGAAACTCATTTGGAAACCTCGTAAGTTCGAACTAATCCCTTGGAAAGTCGAAACTACCTAAGCCGGTAAACGTATAATTAGCTGTATCTGCATAAGCTGTTATGGCTTATGAAATTATGAAAGCAAAAAATAGTGGTAAATCCGGCTGATTATAGCAAATTTGCAAGAGATTTAACGCAACCTTTTGCAATTACACGTAAAGCTGAACCAAAAGGTGAATCGTGGAAAATAACTTGGCAAGTCGAAATCAAAACGGACCCAGTATGGTTGAGTTATTTGAAACAAGTAGCGCAGCATTTTGCCAACATGGTAGAGCACGATATCAAGATGTTACGTACAATAGCACTTTATAACAGGCCCAGAGCATTTACAGGAGACTCAGTGATTATCAATTGGGAATCCAAATGCCTTGAATTGAGATTAGACGTGCAAGCTATGGTACAACCTATGGAATTTGCTGTCAAACTGGGCCAGATGGGATTCGATATTGAAACCGGCAAAAACAAAAGCTGAGCAACTTTCAAATCCCTTAGAACAGCTTGAGGCTATACGAGATAAGCTGCCTGATGGGTCTGAATTAAGGGCTGAACTCGACGCAGTTATTGAATCCATGCAACCCAATGCAGAACTCAAAGCCCAACTAAACAGATTGGTCGATACGATTGAACGACAACGTATCAAACACGGATTGAAATAAGGAGATTAAAAAATGGATAACGTAATGGCAGCAAGAACTTTACGTAAACTGGCTGCTTGGATATCTCCAACCGGTAGAAACGTACCAGATAAGGCAGACGTATTGAAGTACATAGAGGAAGCCCAAAAGAGTTTAGGATATGTAGAAGACGCAGCCAGCAAAGCTTTTGCTGCTAAAGCGGCTATAGCTATTGGTAGAGAAATGGATAACCTGGATAAGCTGATTAAACTGATTAAGCGTATGGATTAAGGTTGTAAGCATACCTGTGCAGCCTGTATATAGGCTGAAAATATAGATGAAAAGCTGGTTGGACATTAAATTTGGAAATAGCTCGGGTATGTTTTATGGGTAGGTTGATGGTAGGACGGCCCCGGAGCTTATACATACTGTATGCCGACAAAAAAGAAACGGTTGCAAAAAGCAAAAAGAGCAGAAAACAGAGTTAAATTATTAAAAAGCAAGAGATTAAATCAAGAATATAGCTCGGTTATTGGATAATGGGGTGGTATGAGGTAGATAAGAGTGAAGCAATGACGAATATTATGGGGGGATTTGGCAATGGATGAGAAACAGGTAGCAGGGGAGTTAGTTAGGATAGCGAAGGGGTTAGTAAGTGAAGAGCTTGATGCTGGTAAATTGACTCCTGAGTTTAATTCGAGGGGTTTGGAGAGCGAGATTAAGAAGCGTGCAGGGATTGATCCAAAATTGGATTTTGAGATTAAGCCTGGGCGTAGGGGGCCTTACGTAGCTATTAACAGTAAGAATTTGGTTGACAGTTCAGGGGTATTCAAAGAGGTTTTTACTGATGTACGAATTAGCAATTTTGGTGGTTCAATTGGTGAAAAGGACGGAAAAATAATTGCATGGATTCCTGTCCATATTGATTGGAAACATAAGGGTGGAGGAACCAACGGAGCTGAGTGGTTTACTGCTTGGTTTGATTTTGGCACTAAGAAGTGGACTTTTCGGTAAAGTTAAAACAGAGGGGTTAAAAAATGGAAGTCAAGTTAATTGGCGGTGATTTGAAGGCTTTTCAGAAGCAGTTTGGATTATGGATCAACAGGAAGCGAATGACGCGAAGTCGAAAGCGTCAGAGCATGAAGGATTTTGTTTTGCCTTATTTTGACAGACACAAGGGAATTATAGAGCTTAAGTCGCAGCCATTAGCAGCAGGTGAAGAGCGTACGGGTCTGAAATATATCAAGCAGGAGTTTGAAGAGCTTTTAGGGATAGCAAAGCATTTAGGTTTCAAGCCAGTGCCTGGCAGTTTGAGGAGGGGTAATGAACAGATAGCAAAAGTAGCTGCTGAACTGCTCAGGATAGCCAGAGAACTGGTGAGCGCGAGAAAAATTCGTAATGTCAAAGACGCGATGGATACAGTGAAAAAGATGGATAATTTGATAGATGACCTTGAGGAGGAATGGGCAGCGGTTGTGCCAGTGCATAGAGTGGGAGAACCGGGGCCTCCAGAGAGTGATATGTCCGTTCTTTTGGCAAAACTCCAAGAGAACATAACAGAGTTGCAGAAATTCCTGAAAACGATGAAGTAGAGGGGAAAAGGATGAACGCGAAAGTAGCTGCTGAATTGGTGAAGATAGCAAAAGAACTGGTTAGTGAGGACAAGCTTATGCGCGATATAGAGATGCAGGTAAGAGACATTCACAAGCGTTTGGATGAGGCATTAAGGTATGTAAAGAAGAGGTACAGGGATTACCCTCCACTGAGCAAGGAAGAAGCTTCCAGGCGGGTTCATTGGATGAAGTCAAAAGACAGATAGGCAATTTTGTCTATTTTGGCTGGAAGAAATAAGAGAGATTAGGAAAGAGATTTTGAAAATGGATAAGACTTTACGCGCTTGGGACTGAAATATGATTGGGCACATAGTGCGCAGATTGGTTGCGAGTTTGATTCCTGCTTGTATTTATTCGCTCAGAGCAAAAGGCAAAAACAGGATTGTCAAAGTATCCATCAAGTATTGGGACAATGGCATAAACAAAGAAGAAGATTGGCCTTGTAATATATCTCGCAGCACTTGGAGAAGTTATGTGCGTGCTTTTAACAATTTGCCAAGAGTTTGCAAGCCACCAGGTGCTGCATCAAGGGCCACATATCATACAGGTACGATGGCTGATTTGAGAAAGCATCGTGAGTTTTTAGAGGGCTTGCGTTTAGAGTGTGGAGCCAGTTTGGAGTAGATACAATGGACAATGAACAGGTAGCAAAAGAACTGTTGGAGATTGCTGCGTTATTAGCAGATAAAAAGACAGCTAACGGCAATATATACTCCGAAGAGGCTTTGAAAAAAGCTGCACGCCGTAAAGTGATTGACAAGATAGGTGATTGGGAGTTAGCCATTGAAGCACGTTGGGGAGGTATACCCACACCTATCATATTGAAGGATGGTAAAGAAGTAGATCAGTTGGCTCCGAATTTGAAAGATTACGCAGCCAAAAGAGAGTTCAAGAAGTATGTTCAAAAACACGGAGGATAAAGGAATGAGAAACAGACAAGTAGCAGCTGAACTTTTGAAGATGGCTAAGGATTTGTCAGCGGCAGTAGCTCCGGGCATGGATAGGGATTTAGCAGCAGTGATTGACCATTGCCAGCAAGTAAGACGAATCATGAAGAAGAATCCAGAAGATTTCCCTGGTGCATTAGAGGTACGTATTAGCCAGTTAAGAAAGCTCAGCCAAGAATTGTTGCTGTATACAAAAGGAAAAAAATAGCTCGTGTATCGAATTGCCAGAAGAAGAACAACAGAGATAGCGCTGAGTCTATGCAGCCCATATGGGGAGAATTTGCAATGGATAACAAAAAGGTAGCTGCTGAGCTTTTGAAGATTGCCAAGAGCCTGGTTGCTATTGGAACTGAAGACATATTGCAGGAGTTCCCTCAGCGCAATAGGGCATGGCATTATGATACACGTAAAGAGGTTTTCGTAGCCGAAGCTTCTGACTTGGGAAGAGGCACTTGGCGTGATCCTTGGAATCGTCCGATTAAGAATAATTGGTTGCGTGAAGTGCGGGATCGTGAAGGCGATATCATAATGTGGAAAGGCTATACAACTGTAAAAAGTAAGAAAGTCGATTTGGTGATTTTTAACGATTGAGGAGGCAAACCAATGCCCGAGTTTCTTAACCCGTTTCAAGTAAAAGATTCTGATCGTGCTATGAACTCTCGTGAGCTACAAAGAGCAATCAGACAATCCATTTCGGCTGAAGAAGAAGCAGTGCATTTGTACGAAGCTTATGCAGATGCTTGTGATGACGAAGCAATCAAAGAAGTTTTTCAAGACATTGCCGATGAAGAGAAAGTGCACGTAGGTGAGTTTCAAGCAGTTTTGAATCGTTTGAGTGCTGATGAGGTTGAGTTTCTTGATGAGGGTGAAGATGAAGTAGCAGAGATGTTTGAAGAGAAAGTTGCTTCTGAACTCATAAAGGTTGCCAAATTTTTGACAGGTGCAACCTACACCCTGACAGATGCTGATATTAAAGACATAGCAGATCATTGTAGTGACAAGCTTAAACAGAAGGCTCGCAAGTCGGGCAATACAGCTTTGTATGATGCTGCTGAGGCTGTACGCCAAATGGTAGCAGCTCAAATCAAGAAGGTTGGCAAGAAAGGATAAGCAATGAGTAATGAGCAGGCAGCAAGAGAGCTTGTTAAGGTCGCCAAAAGCTTAGTTGGGCAGCCTAATATCAGGAGAAAGATAATTGAATTGATCTCGAAAGCAAATAGTGCAGTTGGCTATATCAAAGCTGCTGGGGAAGAGTTTGAGGATTTGGTTAACACTCGAAACCTTGATCCTGATGCAAAGAAAAAAGTCGAAGCATTGAAGAGTGAGTTTGAAAAGCAGGGCAATAGTTACAGAACTTTTGTAACCAAACTGATTAAGGAAATAAAAGACATAGGAAGATGAACAAAATGAAAACAGCTAAAAAGCCAGTCATTGACATACTCGACTACAACGTACGCCGCGATGCCATGCTATTCACAATTGACAACAAGAAGTATTTGGCATTAGGTGTGGATACGAATGTCTTTCATAAAGTGCAAAGGATAATGAGTTTCAGCCATGGCAAGGCTTTGGCTTGGTTGAAAGAGCATGCACATATTAAGAGAGTTGCTTCGGTAGGTAAGCGAATGAATAGCAAACAGGTTGCACAAGAACTTTTGAAGATTGCAGATAGTTTGTCTGCAAAGATAACAGGGAACAAAAACAAGTTTCTCAGGCAGATAAGAGATTTGAAAAAATACTCGTTCATAGCCATGCGTACAGCACGTCGGGATGCTGACGATTTCGCTGAAGAGAATCCTGGCGAAGCCAACCCATACGATTCAGATGTTGATTTTTGGAGTGATGCGTACAACACTTTAGGAGAAATAGCTTGAAAAGCAAATTCCGACAAGCAAGTGCACATTTAGCTGCGGTTGATGCTTTGGTGACAAACCTCAAAGTTAAAAAGTTGCCTGTCGATACGACCAAGACTTTGGAACAGATTGAAGTTGAGTTGAATGGTGCACAAAAGTCACTAAGCGAAGCCCAAAGATTCATGGGCCAAGCATTAGATATCCTATAATTTATTGTAAATCATTGTTTTACATATAGTTATAACTTTCCAGCAAAATTATTGGATATTTTTCAGTAGGATAGAAGGTCAGACTGCAAGAAACAAGGATAGAATTCGGGGAAAATCGTGTATGAGAGGATGATAGAGCGTGTTGCTCGCAAAGAATTAGATGGCTATGATCCTCTGGCAGTATTATTTGTCGAAGTTCAAGATGCAATTGAAAAGGTTGAAAAAGCTCGCAGAAGAATAGAAGACAAAATGAGGGGTTTGGATAGAGATGTTTTGCGAATAGTAGATCAGCAAGTTCTGCGTCGATTGAATAAAGCCGTCAGCGAATTGGAGCAAGCTGAAAGATATTTGAAAGGACTGCTCTAAGTGGCAGATGTTTTCCTCGAAGACTATGCTTCAACATTGGAGGATGCTGCTGGAAAGCTGGCTGACATATCAAAACAGGTAGTCAGCAAACCAGAAGTGGATTTCAACAAACAGAAAGTCAAAAGAGCTTTGAAGCAGTTGAATGTAGTGCTTGGTTTGTTGAAGAGTAATTTTCGTGTTGCAGGAGAAAGGACCAAGATGGTTACCAGCAACATTCGAGTAGCTTCTGAACTGCGCAAGATTGCAAAACTGCTGACTGCTGGTTTGACTGGTGCAGCATTGAAACCGATTGTGGATAGATTAGGATTCGCACGTCCATTTGTGGAATCCAGTCTACTCAAGATATTGGAGTACTATGGCGTAACAAGCGATAAGGTTGCGCAAATGGTTTTGGATGACAGGTCTGTGAAAGTTGTGTTGGGCAGAATGACCAACAGCGCGGAAGACGAAGCTTACAGTTTGGCTGTTGAAAAGTACGGTCAAGATGAATTGGAATCAATGCCCAAAAAAGATTTTGACAAGGCTTTGATTGAAGCTCTTGCGGTGGTTTATAAAGCACGCGGTAATGACCCGTTGCAGTTTACCCGATGGAAGAGTAAGTTTGATCGAGCCATTCCGCCACTTGTTGAGATGGTACAGGATACAGCACCAGGCACGGGACAACTGCAATATGTCGGCGAGATTTTTTCTCGCAGCAGAATGACGGAAGACGGACCCACGGGTGGTGGGTTGATGCACTCTTATGCTTTGACTCCGCCTGGTTACTACATGGCTATCAAAAAAGCTATTCTCAGGATGAAGCGTGCTCTTGACAATAAGAAGTTTGGCTATGCGCATATAAGCGTGGTTCCAAAATCGCGTAAGTATGGAGTACCGGTATTGGAGGTATCTGCTGGATTGGGTGAGAAAAAGTCAGACGATACTAAAATGATGAAAGATTTGTTGAAGTTTTTGAGTAGCAAATTCAAGCTTGAGTTCAAATAGATGGACATTGAAGATACTCGTATTCCAAAGCATTTAATTCCGAAGTATTTGTACGTTGGAACGTATGCAGAATACTATTACGGTTACGAGGGAGCAAAACATCCGCCAATCAAAGAAGTTGGCTTACGCCCAATAACCGGGCAGTTCAAGCATACAGGTAGAAGACGCGATTCGATTTACTTGTCAGCGTCACCACAATTGGCAATGACTTATGCTCGGTTATATCGTGAACCAATAGTATTGAAGGTTGACGCGGGTAGATTGAGCAAGAGCAAGTTTTACTATGACCCAGACGACATAGGAACTTTGGAAGAGCCAATCCAGATGGCTTACCGAGGTTCAATACCAGCAAAGCTTATTTCTGTTCACTCAGGAGAGAGAAGAGCAATGAAGAACGAACAAGTTGCCAAGGAGCTTTTGAAGTTGGCTAAGCAGCTAACAGCAAAAAAGCCAAAACCTGAAAGCTATACTTCCAAACAATTGTGGAAGGTCTACAAAGCTTTGCAACTTTTGGAGGAAGTTGAGAGAGGACTCTCAAAAAACGCATTCAAAGGGCTTCCGGGTGATTTGAAGAAGGACTATAATTTTACAGATTGGCAATCTTGAAAGGGTTTGAGTAATGAGCAGCAAACAAATCGCATCAGAGCTTTTGAAAATTGCCAAACAGTTGACTGCAAGTAGTTGGAAAGTAGTCGAAAAGAAATATTCATCTCAGCCTGGAGAGTTAATGCTCTATGCAGCCGCAGCAGCCAAAATGGACAAAATCACCGAGAAAACAATTGGGTGGGAAAATAAAGATGCTGCAAAAGCAATTGGTTCTGAGATGGATGCAGTAATTGATGGTTTGCGTCGTGCGAAAATCGATGTGAAGAGTTCAAGGTTTAGTTGGAATCGTGGAGATACAGGATTGGTTCCATCTGGTGTAAAAGAAATGTCGGCTTCTCGTTATTGTGCTGTTGGTGTTACGAGGTCAGCACAAGTAGCGGCACGGGTAGCTGAAGTTGCAGAGCAACTTGGTTGGAGAAAAGTATGAGACAGGTCGCAACTGAGCTTACAAGCATAGCCAGATTGATTTTGGGAATTCAAAAAGCTATGGAGGGCAAAGAAGTTGCCAAACTTGTTGCTCAGTCTTTAGCAAAGGCTGGAATGCCACGTTTGAGCAAATATTCGGGAGGAGAGATTACAGGCTGGACTCGATCAATAGGAAGCACAGGATTCAGCTTGAGAGATGCAAAAGGAAATATTGAGTTCAACGTAGTAATCTCTGGCAAGAATGCTGGCGTCAAATATGAAGAGACCAGCAAAGGACACGAACCCGTAGATGCCAAAAAGCTTTGTCCCAAAATTACAGCAGTTTTCAAAAGGTTGGGGTTCAAAGTTAAGTCTTGTAAAGCAACAAGCTGGCAGCTTGTTTTTGATGACGATATTGGTTACACGGTAGTTACTGATTGGCCTGAGTGGGTATTGCCCACTAACTAAGGAGGTCGAAAATGGCTGGCACAACATTAGCAAGTTGGTGGCAATATAGCCGTTGGGGTTGGGTCATTACTCGTAACAGTCGCATCACTCTGCCTACTGGTGCGGAGCTGACTGCGGTACAGAGTTTCTGCAATTTGTTTTGGAACCCAAGCACCAGAATCGGTACACGTCCTTGGTTGGAAGACAAGTTCAGGCGTACAGCTATTGGTTCACAAACCAACGCAGCTGCAAATGAGCCTGCATGGGTCAATATTAAACGCATGGGTGTAATCAGTCGCGATTTGAAAAAAATTCCAATGACTGATGCGGAAAAAGGCTATGTGGACACAATAATTGCAGCTACGGGTAATAGACGTTATGGAACAAGTCCTTATTACGGCAATACGGTTTGAAGGAGGTTAGGGTAATGGATAACAAAGCAGTGGCCAGAGAGCTGGTCAAAATCGCACGAGAGATTGTTTCTTTGAGCGAGAAACAAAAAGAGTATCGTGAGTTCTTTGACAAGAAGCTCAAAGAGTACGGAGTCAAGAGCCCAGCCGAACTCGATGACGCCAAGAAGAAAAAATTCTTTGACGAAATTGACAAAGGCTGGAAAGGTGAAAAAGAGTCTGATTGAGAGGATGTGTATATTATGAGCAGAAAAGAGATAGCCAAAGAACTCGTGCGAATTGCGCGTCAGATTGCTGCTAAAGAGAGTGACATCAATGAGGTGCGCAAGACGCTTGAGCGCAAGTATCCAATTAAGAAAGACCCAGGTGTTTTGCGTGTCAGACGTGCTCAGATGGAAGACGTTTATGAGACGCTGATTGAAAAACTAAACATGAGAGAGACATTGAGTGGAGGGACTCGTACGCTTTGGTGGGACGTCTACGAAGGACATAATATTGCCGTCATGTACGCTGCTGGTGTGGGTGGTTTTCCCGACATAGCAATCTATGCCAAGTCCAAGAAAGATTGGGAAGCTGCAAAAGATTTGTTGCGTGAGGAAGGATTGATTCGTTAAGGAGCAATCTTATGAGCGAAGTAGATTGGAGGAGGGTGGCCAGAGAACTTGAAAGAATGGCCGATGAGGAGCCGAACCCGCATAAAGAAAAAGTTATGCGAGATATGTTGGGTCAAGAAGGCACGGCCAAAGCTTTAGTGCGTCTGGCAAAAAATCTCAAAGCTATGGATGGCGAAATGACGTCTACTGAGCGTAAAGAAGCTGCCAAAGAGTTGTGTCGTTTAGCAAAACGTTTGGCCAGCAAAAAGAAGGTTGCGTTTGGTAATGAACGTTATGCTAAGGCTCTTGTTATGGCATCAGACCACAGTTTTGGTTTGGCTTTAGATGCGTTGGCTGCATATGCGATCAAAACAGGACATGGAAACATTGGTCGACTGATGGTTGCAACGGCAGCAAAGGTTGAGAAGCTTGAGGAAAGTGGTCTTTGACTCCCTATAAGCGCTATCTTGGATTGAAACGTAGCTTGCTGTATTTGTTGCATACGGCAGCAAGAACTTTCGATACAATGCAAGTGGAGGAGTTCCAAACAGCCGGTTTGAATGAAGAGGAGATCAAGCAGGAAGAAGCTTTTATGGATAGTATTCATGCACTGGCAAGACAGTGGTGTACAGATATGAATTCAAATAATCATGAAGCTGAAACCTGAATGAAAAGGAGAGCTGATTATGTCCAAATACAATTACAACACGCTCTATGATCCACAGAATGCGCTCCCAAAGCGTTTGCCAAATATTGACTCGGCAAATGCTGCAACGACAGGAATGCAAAACATTGGCATCCCATATGATAGTACGGTAGATGTTGATGATGCAAAAGAGTATTGGAACGGTTCAGACCTAACAGGTATTTACGGTATCTCTATTGGGATTTTGTACTATGCTCGTTTTGGAAACTTGAATTCGTTTATTCCGTAACTTCGTAAGCCGGGTTAGTTGCTGTGAGGAGTAGATTTATGGTAGAAGAAGGAAGATGTTATGTTTGCAATGCGACTGGAATCCAAATACTTAAAAGGACAAAAACCGCATTGCGTTTTTATTGCAAGGTATGTGACGAGGAATGGACTCTTTGGGATGTGAGAAAGTTTTCGTCTGTTGAACCAAAAGAGGAGTTGTGTGGCCAAAGGGCTTGACTTTAATGATTGTGAGGTGACAGGATGAATCGACGTAGAGTTGCATCAGAGTTGGTAAAGCTGGCTGGAAGACTGCTTGGTCCTGGCGTTCCTGATGGAACAGGGCCGGTAGGTCTTGGGCGTCGCCAAAGACGCAGATGGATGCCTTGTCCCATCACTGAAGTGGTAGAAGCACCCATCGCAGAAGACGAAGAGGAACTGGTTGAATTGGAGCCAGTACAAGTTGCATCTGAGTTGGTGAAGATTGCAAAAGAACTATTGGCTGCCAAAACTTTCCCATGTCCCATTTGTGGGACAAAAGTTTTGGAGCAGACAAAATACTGCGTCAAATGCAAGAAGAAAGTCGAACCAAAAGGCAAATGAATCACAACGATGGAACTGGCAGTAGAAACTGGCTTCAACGACTCGAAGTATTGTGGCATCTTAGGTGAAGATACACGCTGCCGGTTTTTGAATTGGGAAGAAGAAAAATGCAATCTGTACGACAAAAAAGTATTGCGTGGGATTTTAGGCCCCACCCGTTGTGATGCATGCATAACTGATAGAGAGAAGATGGAAAAATATCAAGAGGGTTTGGAGAATGAACAACAAACAAGTCGCCCAGAAATTGCTTAAGATAGCCAAGCAGCTGATTGGCACGCAGAGACGAGCTCGTGGCTTGCAAAAGATTGCGCATATAGAACATGAGCCAAGAGGTTTTTACTTTGTGTTGACGTGGCGGTTTGCTTTGGGCAACTACATGATGGTAGACTATGTTGTGGATGCCATTGAAAAAACAAAACGTGAATATGAAAAAGATATGCGTTTGATAAGCAGATACGGCAGTTTTAGTCCAACAAGATGGTCAGGAGCATTGAAGAGTAGTGGTCGAGGGGCTGTGGTTGAGTTTTCCGTCGATGCAAAATTGCTCAAAATGACTACAGACCAAAAAGACGAATTTGTTGTCTCTTTGTCGAATATGGATTTTGAGTGGAGGTAAAATGAACAAAAAACAGATTGCTCGCGAATTGGTTCGACTTGCTCAAGAACTGGTTATGCCAGCAGACTTGTTTGATGGTACTGATTTGCAGGTAATTGAATTTTTGCATAACAATGCAAGTCCAACTGATGATGAGTTTCATGCATGGGCAGAACAGAATGGTTTAGACACTCACAAAGCGGAGGCATCGGCTTACAAATTGGCTGCGTTGTTTGTTGAATTTTGGAAAGGTGGGTTTGCAAATAGAGATGGAATTGCGCCAGAAGACGTTGACCAAAAAGAATTAGCAATGGGTATTGAAGTCGAACTTGAGCATACGCCAAATCCAGCAGTAGCGAAGCGTATTGCTTTGGACCACTTAGCAGAAATTTTTGATTACTATACTCGCTTGAAGGCTATGGAAAAAAAGGCTGAAGGGGCAGCTGAGTAATAGTGATTGACAGTGCTATTGCTTTATTCCTACTGTGAGGTGCTTAATGAATGGAAGAGCAAAGAATAACTTGGAGTGCTGTTGTATTTGTGATTCTTTTGGTTGTGTTGGTTGTTTTTTCCTGTATGACTTTGAAAAGCTGTATTTTGATCAGACACAGTAAAGAGCCTGTAATATTGCCATTTCGAGGGCATTGAGGGATGCTTGATATATCAAAGATAGCCAATCGAGTTGCCGATTGGCAACTGGTTGCTGCGGATCGTAGAAAACGTAGAGCGATTGAAAGCTTTATCAAAAACTGGAACACCTTTATGAAGGTCAGTCCAGAGGTGCATAAGCTTGGTGGCATTATGCAGCGTATGTTGCATGATGTTGATGAACTGGAAAAAGCTGGATTGGAAGTTCCAAAGAAATACAAAGATAAACTCAAAAGAGCCTATGACATTTTGGGAGATACTTATCCCGAAATAGTTGAGATTGAATTTCGGTTTCGCAACCCAATGCAAGACTGGTTGCGCGATTGGAGCCAACAAGCCGGATTGTAGAAGGGATTTGCAAGTCGTTAGCCTTGAAAGGAGAATATGATGAGCAAATGTAAACGCGGAAGGCACGTCTATCGAAAGATTAACCAGTACATGAAGATTTGCACTCGTTGCAAAAAGCGTGTATGTATCGGCTTTGGAACTTATAGAGTTAATCCAGTAAGCAACATCTCAGGTCGCAAAAGAAAATGAAAAAGAGTGGTAAGGGAAGACGTAAAATAGGTAGAAGAAAACGCAAAGCACGCCGCAAGGTGCGTCAAAAACATTAGGGAGATGTTGTGGCATATCTTAATTTGTTGAACGAAGCGAAAACAAAAGTTGTAGCAGATTATCCTAACGCGGAATTTTTTGTTTCCGATTGTCCTATTTCGGAAACAGAGATGCACCAGTTTGGTGACATTACTCAATTTCGTTTTGCGTTTGTGGATATGGATGACTACTCAACAGTGATGATCAAATGGGTAGAAGGCCAATGGAGTGAGGTTCACAGTGTTATAGACCCGTGGACTTGGAGCCAGATTTTTTCGTTGCCTGTTGGTTTCGGAATAGATGCAGCAATCAACTATGCCAAAGCAGCTCTTGGAGTTCCCGGTTTGTCATTTACATGGTTTGTGTTGCGTAAGCCGTTTTTCTCTAACATTACGGAACCATCGTATATGTTTAAGTGTCCAGAACCTGCTCTTGGAAAGTATGTATTTGTCGGAGCGGTGACTACGAATGTCACAACGATGAATATTGTGTGAGGTTGCCATGCCTGAACAAAAAGAAAGCAACACTCAAATTCTAACCAAAAGCAAGTTATGGAAAGCTGTGTTAATAGCTTTGGCTACTGGCGTTGTTGGACTCTTTTTTGGCGGTGTGACTTGGATATGTACTTCGTTGCTTGCACTTCAAAAAGACATGACAGAAACAAAAGCGTTCCTCAAAGAACGTTTTGCTGAACGGCCTGATGACATGGCTTTGTGGGAACAGGTACATGGACATGAAAAGCAGCTAAGAGAATTAGAGATCAAGATAGGAATCAACGAAGGGCTTTGGAAGGCTGTCCACGGTGGGAGAACAAAGAGTTTTGAGCCAAAAGACGATCCTGCTAAAGAACCGAATGAAGAGAGCGAACTTCAAAAACCTGAAGAAGATACAAGAGTGTTTCGTGAGCGACATTTACATCCTTGGGTGCAAAGACAAGCAAAATGAACGTACCCAGAGAGCTTATCAAAATTGCAAAGCTAATCACTTCTGCACGTGCCGAACAAGAGGTAGAGAAGTTTCTCAAAGCATTTCTGCCCGGTACTCCTTTTGCGCATAAAGCCTTTGCTGTAGGTGGTTACGTTAGAGATCAAATGTTAGGTCTCGAAGCAAAAGATTTGGATATTGTAGTGGAGATGAAAGATGGAGCTGAAAAGCTAACCAAATTCCTCCGCAAGCAATTGGGTAGATCAGTTTCTACCCCCCGACAGTTGGGTGCCGGTTATCCTATCTGGCAAATTACTTTCAAAGATAATATCACCTTCAAGGACAAGACCTATCGAACAAAAGGTGCTATTATCGAGTTTGCCGATACGATGACGGAAAGCTTTCCCGATCCCAAAACACGCCAACGTCAAACTGAGTTTGGCACAATAGAACAAGATGTCGAGCGCAGAGACTTCACTGTCAACATGTTGATGAAGGATTTAACCGATGGGGAAGTCAAAGATTTTACTGGAGTTAGTAAGAGCGATTTGGAGAAAGGCATTCTAAGAGGTCATCCTGGCGTTTCTCTTGACAAGATATTTGCAAATGACCCACTTCGCATGATTCGGCTGATTCGTTTTCAAACCAAGTATGGTTGGAAAATTCCTTTGTCCGTTTTGAAAACAGTCAAACGTAATGCTAAGCGTATTCGAATTGTTTCCAGCGAACGGATAATGGAAGAGTTGAAAAAGGTTATGAAGCTGGGCAAGCTGGATAAAGCAATTCGGCTGATGAAGATCACAGGGCTATTGAAATATGTGTTGCCGGAGGTTGACGAACTGAGCAAGGTGCAACAAGATGTAAAGCATCATGCTGAGGGGAGCGTTTTCAAACACACGTTGATGGTGCTAAAAAATGCGAAACCTACCGTTGAAGCACAGATGGCTGCTTTGCTCCACGATGTCGGCAAAAAGGATACGCAGGAAGTTATTGGAGACTCCATCAAGTTTCAAGGTCATGAAGAAGTCTCAGGTGAAATCGCAGAAGCCATTCTGAGACGATTGAAGTTCGATGTTAACACAATCAAGCGTGTCAAAACGGTAGTCGAGAATCATATGCGCCCACACAGACTGGGCGATGAAGTGCTTGAGAATCCGACTTCGTCAAGATCACAAAAAATGCTAAGGCGTTTTGTTCGTAGGGTTGGCGATGAGTTTGTTGATGCGGTTTTGGATTTAGCTGAGGCTGATGCTTTGGGCAAATTGCCGCCAGAGAACTACATTCCAAAGCTTCGCGAAATGATTGAAGATGTAAGCAAGTCACCGCTGCCAGTTTCAAGAAAGCCAGTCTTAGACGGGCGTGAAATCATGAGATTGTTGGGAATTGAAGCTGGCCCGCTTGTTGGCGAGGTAGGCCGATTTCTGCTTGAATTGCAAGATGAGTTTGCATCCGAAGGTAAAGCGTTGACAAAAAGCGAAGCAGAGAAAAGAGTGCTACAGCAGTTTGGAGCAAGACGTAAAGCGACTGATGGAATACCTGTTCCTACGCCAGGTACGAAAACAAAAATTCCTTCACGTAGACGCAAGTATTTGGTCGATATTAAAGAGGAACTTGGCTACAAGAAACCAAAGGAACAGAAGAAGATAGAAGAAGTTGCAAATGAGTTAGCTAAGATTGCAAAGTTGTTGATAGGAATAGACCTCGATCAGTATGGAGAATTTTCTCGACCTGCTCGATTGTACTTCCATTCGTTCAACAAACCTGTGCATCTGACCAAAGCATTACGCATGGGTAAGTTTGGTAGATCAAAACTGACCCTTATTGGGACGCAATACAGTAAAGGAGTGCCTTACAGAAATCAGATTTGGTTTCGCAAGCCGATCAGGGTTGAAATCTTCCCGACTTTTTACACAACTAAGAGCGACGAAGCTTTTGCAGAAATCAAACAAGAACTGGCAAATCGCTTCAATGTTGGGATTACACAAGCACAGGTTGGTGGTAGTAATTTTGCTAAAGAGCAGGAATGGTACTATCCTGGCATGGTGCCATTGAGTAAGCTTGACGTAGCAATGGTTGTTTATGATCGAAATACGTCTGATGAGCAAAAAAGAGAGATTGTAGACCTTGCAGATAGGTGGGGATTTTCTCATACCGAATTTCCTTGGCAATAGAAATGATAAATGGTCTCCCATTTGTGATTCACGCATGCGAAATCTTTTACGGTTTCGAATGTGCAGTTGTTTCATGTGAAGGAATCAATCTAAAAGGAGCTTGTATTCGTTTACCGAATGATCATTTCTTTCGCTTCAGTGACGCAACTTTAGCATTGCCTGGTTTTCGCTTGGCAACTGAAGGAAAACTTAAAGGAATTGAAAAAGGCTGGTGGATGTGTTTTGAATGTCCATCTGATATGACTGACAAAGAGATATTGCAAATTTGTAGACGAGTAGCAAAAAGAGCAAAGCATCCATATTGGTATTGGTTTGTAAGAGGATGTAGACGGCTGTTGCGTAAATTTATTTGATGCCACATCAAGGCTGTGTCGGTTCGATTTTGCCTTTTCCCTTCTCCAAAATCGAGTTATACCGGCACAGCCTTCCTCCCTTTTTCCCTAAGCACGTCTAAAATTTTGCTGCTTGCATTGTGCTTTGAAATCTGTTAAATAATTAGAAAGGAGATTTCATATGCGCACACGTGATTCGCAAAGGAGCAAAGTGTATGCTGCGGAGCAGTTGTTTCGTGAGCGAATCGACAAAGAGAAGCAGCCGGAACTCTATGCATTCGCAGAGGACAAACTGGAGCTGGAGGAGTTGCAAAAGCTGGTGAACCACTTGGTGAGTTTGGCTTGGTTCAAACGCCGGTGGTCGAGAGTTGGTGAGATCGAAGTCAGAGCTGGTGGACAAGGCAGAACGCATGCTTGTGGAGTGCGAGTTTTTGGAGGTGGGGTTGTCAAGCTTCCTGCTTGGTCAAGAACGAAGCTGGTTACTTTGCACGAGGTTGCTCACGTCTGCGCTTTTTCTTTGGAAGCTCATGGCAGACGTTTTTGCCGGACATTTATTGAGTTGGTGGAACATGAGGCAGGATATGAGGCGGGAAAGCTGTTGAAGAAATGTATGGACGAGAAAAGAGCGAGGTGGCGTAAGCGATACAAGCGTCCTGACTTGAAAGGTAAGATGCCGCCTTTTGTGAAAGAAGCTGCTAAACCACAGGAGAAGTAAATGCGAAAACTCATTATCATGCGGGGGCTTCCTGGTAGTGGAAAATCGTACACTGCCAAACGTCTTGCCAAAGACAAAGGCACAGTAGTGTCTGCGGATGATTATTTCATGGTCAATGGCAAGTACGTCTTCAATCGGGATGAAACGTACATTGCTCATGCTCAGTGTCAGGCAAAGACGGCAAGGTTGATGGCTGGTGGTGCACCGCTTATTGTGATCGACAACACGAATGTCAAAGTGATGCACTACCAGGTATATCTCGAACTGGCAAGAGAGTTCGAGTATGAGGAGGAGATTGTGTTTCCGGAGTACAAATTGGCATTCAAAAAGCCAAAAGTTTGGGATGTGGATTATCTGGCGTACAACAACAAACACGATGTTCCTTTGGAAGTGATTCAGCAAATGGCAGATGATTTTGAGTGGTAGAAAGGAGCTACAATGCCTAAGCGTCAAAAGCACATCGTTACAAATCAGTGGTTGTGTGTTGTTGCACGCGTCGCAAAGACGTCGCCAATCGCAACTGAAATCATCGAAGCATGTGATCGTGATGAAATTACGAGAGTGCTTGTTACACAACGCATGCTTGCTCTGTCTTCTGACCCGAAAGAACTCCCCGATCCGGAGTTGGAAGCAACAGCACACTTGGAGTCAATCTGGAAGCATTTGGATAAGCATTATCCAAAGGAACTTTATGTTTAGAAAGCTGCGAATGAGTTCGAAAATCTGTTATAAATTGAACAGGAGAGATTAATGGCCACCAAATGGAGCTATGACAAACTCGGAGATGAATACGACAAGCTCTGTCAAAAATATCTTGCCGAGACCGTAAGTGGTTGCACTTCTATTACTTGGTTCGTTCACTATATGGACTGCTTGATGCTTTTTTTCAAAGCAGGATGGACTGAGGAAGAGTTCGATACTGAGCTGGAACGCCGTCTTATTGAAAAGGACAACAAATGAGCAGTAATGCGAAAGTGGTTGGAAAGCTTAGAGAGCTGGCTGATTTGTCGGCACTCGCAGGTGAGAACAAATTCAAAGTCGGTGCATACCAGAGAGCAGCTCAAACACTCGAACAATTGCCGAATGCAGACCTGACAAATCCAACCTCGATACACGGGATTGGAGAGAGCATTGGCAAGGTAATCAAAGAGGTGTTGGAGACTGGCACATGCGAGAAGATCGAAGAGCTGAAGAAATCGCAAGGACACTTGCTCGGACTGTTGAAGATTCGAGGAGTTGGTCCTACGACTGCGAAAAGGCTGTATGACATTCACAAAGTCACAAGCGCAGAAGAAATGAAGAAGCTGATGGATGAGGGAGAGAAATTTACCAAAGCGATCAGAGAAGGCATTGTGGATGCGCTCAATGCAGTCGAGACAAAAGAGGAAGTTGAAGCGCCAGAGCACAAAGCAGGTGAAATGCTGAATGCTGCATTGGAATATTTGGAGGTTGGTTTGCATCCTATTCCGATTCAGCCAAACGGAAAAGTGCCTTTGATGAGTTGGCAGGAGTATCAAAAAAGACAGCCGACAAAAACAGAGGTGACAACGTGGTGGACGCGTTGGCCAAATGCGAACATTGCAATTGTGACAGGAACGAAGAATGGAGTTGCAGTGATCGATATTGATCCAGGTCACGATGGCACATGGCCAAAAGAACACAAACTGCCAGAAGACTGCGTTGCGAAGACGCCAAGAGGGGGAAGGCACTACTTTGTGAAGCACGCGAAAGGGATCAAAAATTCGCAGAGTGGATTAGCCAAAGACGTTGATACGAGAGGAGAAGGTGGATACGTGCTGGTAGCACCAAGCACTGTGAAAAACAAGTCGTACGAATTCATCAAAGGTAATTTGAAGGACGTAAAAGAGCCTGAGAGTTGGTTGAAGGAAGAGTTGTTGGCTCTGTCACAAGAGAGTTGAGATGGATAGTTGCCAAATCGACCATTATGGAATTGGAGAAATAAGATGTCAAAACAGACAATTGCTGACGCTTTTATTCCTGTGGAGCGGGAATACAAAGCAAGGGTGATGGAAGAGACATGGGGACATTTAGCTCCGAAGAAGAACCGCATTTACAAAGGCACTATCATTTTTGCTTATGGAGAGTATGGTGATATGGTGCCTTTGCATGCTGAGTTTGCTGGTTTGGATGACTCACCGTGGTTTTTTGATGCTTTGTCAGATTTTATTAGTGACTTTTGTTTACAGCAAGAGAAGTGGGGAGTATTTCGATTCACTGGAACGTTTCGCAACTACAAATTCAAAGGTCAGATAGAGCAGGTGCATGTGGATAATGGAACCAGTAATTCGAATCACAACTAAATGCACACAAAAGTGCTCACATTGTTGTTATGAGTGCTCTCCAAAGCGTAATGATATGATGAGTATAACAACTGCGAAGCAAGTGAAGAAGTTCCTGCAAAACAACGGTATCAAAAATATTGAAATCATGGGTGGTGAGTTTTACTGCCATCCTCAGTGGAAGCGGATTTTTGAAATTCTTGTGCCCGGCCTTTCAACTGTGCGGTTGGTGACTAACGGAGATTGGGCACATGACAAGTCTGTACCTGAGTTTTTGAAACAGTTTGAAAATCTTGTGCTTGGTATTTCGAAGGATGAGTGGCACACGAACAAGAATGTTAGAAAGGCTGCCGCTGCTTGTAAGAAGCATGGCATACTACATAGGGTAGCAACCAAGGAAGAAACCACGCCTGAATCAGTCGTACCTGTTGGTAGAGGCGAGTTGCTGTTTGGTTTTTATTCGATGTTTGGCTGCTATTGTAAGAAGCCAGACACTTGTGTTACGTTTCTGATTGACGAGAAGGGTGCTATTTTCCATTGTCCTTTTGGAGTGTGGGATGAAGGCAACGTAAAAGACTTTGATAGTGATTTTGCTGAGTTCCATGACGATTGGAGAAAAAGGTTTAATAGTGTGTTTGTTGCAAATTGTCGTGTTTGCGTTGAAGCATATCGAATGCAGGTTGCGCGAGAAAAGGAGCCATGCCATGTCAGCGATTAAGCGTTGGATCGAAACACGACTCGAACTTGAAAGCATAATGACTCCGAATAAAATGTTGTTTATCCCTCTCAGAAAATCAGAGATTTTGGCTGAAATTCTACAGGAGAAACGGAGTGAGAACTGTTTAATAAATGAAGAACAGAAAACACTCTGATAAAGGAGGGAACAATGGCACAGGCGTTGAAAGCATTCAGGAAGGCAGCAAACAAGGGCTCTAAAGCTGCTGAGAAAAAGGTTGACAAGCCTGCCAACCACGTGGATGCGTCGGAGATCAGCAAACAGTTGGCTGAGTTCAAACTGGCGCGGAAGCAGGCTCAGGAGGCCAACAATCGGGCCAAAAAGGTCGAGGACGAGATTATCAAATTCGGGCTCGACAGCAGACAGAAAGTCAGTCAGGCTCAGGGGAGAGTTGAGCCGTCAGTCGTGATGGTTGGCGATGAAATCGAAGTTGAAGGTCAGAAGATGCGACCGAGCGTGATGCTCACAGTCAGGAGTGATTGCTATCGGGTGCGGAAAGCGGAAGCGATCCAGGAAGTGCTCGATGGTGAGTACGAGACCTACTTCGATGAGAAGACGACTGTTGCTCTCAAGAAGGAGAAGCTGGCGGACACAGAGCTGATCAAGAAACTGATCGATGTCTGCGGTGGTAAGATCAAGGTCACAATCGATCCGAGCATTCTTGATGATGAAAAACTGGCACGCGAGGTCATCAAGACAATCGGTGGTACGAGTCATATCGAAGAGGTGTTCGATGTGACACAGACGGTCAAAGCCAACAGCCGGTTCACAAACGAGATGGTGCTGAATACTGAGCTGGCGGAGCGAGCGAAACCTCTGATTGAAAAGCAGGCAATCACTGTGGACCGGCCTTCACTGCGGTAGAAAGCGAAGGAGAGAGAGCAATGAAAGAAGCACATTATGAGTGGGGAAGAAAAGAGGGGTTGACTGACGAGGAAATCGAGAAAGATTGGGAAGCCTTTATTGCAGACTACGATGAATGGGAAGAGCAAAAGAAAGCGAGCTGAAAATGAATGTTGAGGTTCTGAAAACGGAAAACAAGTGTGTTTCACGTCCTTGGGATATTTGGGTCGATGGCAAGCTTTACATAATGGGTTATAAAACTCGCAAGGCGGCTCAGGAAATGAAGGAGTATATGGTTTCGAGCTTACTTAGTGGGTTTGAGACCGAGGAGTCTCTAAAGCAATATCAACCAGGGACTCAGACTTGCAGTGTTGAGGATTGAGAGTACGGGTTTTTGGATTGGGTTGACCAAGTGAAAAAAGTTTTGACAATGGAGGGAAAGACGTGGCTCCTAAAAATAACCCCATCTATGAAAGAGTGATGTGGTTTTTTGAGACGCCGATAAGGGCAATGGGAGTGTTGATTGCTGCATCTTTGTTTATCTTATTGTTTCGGTGGTTGTTGGTGTGAATAAATGAAGATTCAAAAAGCACCACGAGGCAAAAGCGAGCAAACAATCAAGCCGTTTGTTCCAATGGTGGATATCATTCCTGAAGGCGAAAAAGGCGATTGGAAGATCAGTCACTTTGAAGTCGATGAAGAGGCTGCGAAGTTAGATCGTTTAAGAAACGTGTTCAGTTTTAGTAGCCGTGGTCAACTTTCAGTTACGCCAGGAAAGTATGTGCGCTTGTCTGGTAAGAGCTGTGGCGTAATGATGAGTGACACGCGTAACGAACAGTATACGAATCGTGACCTTATCTGGCACGCAAATGGAAAGGTGCTCATTGCCGGTTTGGGTATTGGTATGGTACTGCTCCCCGTAACACGCATGGAGGAAGTCAAAGAAGTAACCGTCATCGAGAAAGAGCAAGCAGTGATCGATTTGGTATATCCACACCTGAAACCACATTTGGGTTGCCCTACTAATGTTATCCATGCGGATATCTTTGAGTGGGAGAAGCCGAAAAACGTCAAGTGGGATGTTATCTTTTTTGACATCTGGCCTTCCATCTGCGGTGACAACTGGGGTGAGATGAAAAAGCTCAGGCGTAAGTTTTGTCGTTCGTTGAATCGTGAGAACCCAAAAGTGTGGATAGGAAGTTGGGAACAAGAAAGCTGTAAAGCCATGGATAAGGAATGGAGGTAAAATGCACACGACAATTCAACTCATTAAAGAATGGTACGACCGAGGTGTGCAAGAAGGCGCGAAGTGGATGATTGTCGTTTGTGATACTTTCGATCACGAAGACTACCCGGTCTTTTGTAAAACGAAAGAAGAGTACGTGGTAAAGTACGATCACTACAACGGCAAAAACATGCAGAGAATCATGGAAGTGTATGACCTCTCAAAGCCGTTTAATAAACAAGCAAAGGGTCGAGTTTTCAACGGGCCAAAATAACATTTCTCTAAAAATTCGTTTTGGGAAGTGTTATAATTTGTCAGGAGCGAAAATGTTGAGCAAGGAAGATTTGGACAAACGCCTTGAAGAGCTTAAACAACTGCGAAAAGAGAATCGCAGATTGAAAAGGGTTCTAAGCGCGGCGCGGAAATATGAAGAGCAAGGAACTAACGATGCGTTGGTGGGTCTCGGAGAAGCATTGGATTCGACCAGAGACATTCGGTGAAAAGATGGAACAGGAAATACTAACCTTATGCCCTATCTGCGGGAAGTATGGAGTAGGAAAGCATATTCCTCTATACCCCGATGAACAATTTGACCCTGACATTGGAATGTGCAGATTTTGTGAGACTCCATTTCGTAATATGCGGGATGGAAAGGTGGACCTCGATGCTGCTAAACGGCTGATATTAGCCGTTTTCCCTAAAGCAGAGAACGTTCTGATAGGGGAAGAGGGTCGAGGAGCACAATTGTCATTATCCCTGTCCTGAATGTGGTCAAAAAGCCCTTATATCGGCTTGCTGGGATTTTGGGTTGGTTTGGATTATGTGTGATGAGTGTGGATTACACCGTCAAGTGGATAAGTACGGTCTTGCCATAGACTTACTACATTCAGATGTGAGGGTCAGCAATGTGTGAAGATGCTTTTCCAAAAGAAGTGACTATCGGTGAGAAGTACGGGCCTGCAATGGAGATTCGAACCAAGGAAGAAGCTGCTGAATATTTGATGAAGTGCATTAATCACACAATGGATTGTCGTCCGGAATTGTCCATTGATGAGGCTCGAAAAATCGAACTTGAAAACATAGGTTATTACACGGGTTACTATGACCCACAAACTGCTGAACGTGTTTACAAGTTATTCAAAACTGAGCATCCTCTTTTTGGCCGAGTCTGGCCGAGTCCAGAAAAAGCTTTTGAAATGGGAAAAAGAGTGGCAAATAGGTAGCACACTCCGTTAAATAATTGTGGACAATTATTACGGAGGACAAAAATGGCAATCAAAACATTCACTTGTTCGATCTGTGGTAAGGAAGGGCTTACAAGACGCAAAACGTACGCGCTTAAGGATGGGACTCGTGCTTGCCGAGAACATGGACAAGCTCAACAAGATTTCCAACAGCGCGAAAAAGAGGATGCTAAAAAGAAAGCAGATGAGAAGTACAAGGAAGAGCAGAAATTCAAACGTCGCGATCATTGGCATAAGATGAATTCCGATGCTCAATACTTCGACGAGTATATGCAATGGCCTCGAAACCATTGTTGGACGTGCGGAGCTGAAGGCATTTCTGCTCAGGTGTTTTGCGTACGTGTTTTGATCGAAAAGAAGAGGCTCCAATTGCATCCTCTCAATCAGGTGATTCAGTGCGTGAAAGACGACATTGATGCATTCCAGAAAGCGCTGAAAAAAATCCACGAAACGACAGAAACTGTTTTGGACTATTTCAAAGTTAAGGACATGAAGCAGGTTCTTAACCGAACAAAGTACCGTATGCGGCCAATCGTTCAAATGATGGGTTATACCCAAGTCTGCACACGTTGCTCACCGAAGCTAAAGATATCTAAAGAGATGCAATTTGAAACGCTTGACGAAATGATGGATGCGGCAGAAGTTGCAAAAACATTGATGGAACCGGCAGTAACAGCAGCAGCAATGAAAGAGATCAGAAACGAGGTTGAAAACAACTAAATTACGACCATGCCGATATCTTTGAAAAACCTATAAGTTCTTGGCTGTCAATCAGTTTCGAACTCCGTTATATAATTGAGGACAATTATTACGGAGGGTTAAGAAATGGTTGACAAGGTCGTAATGATGCTCGCAAACGATGTGATTCTGCCAGGTGAAATGGCAGACGAGGAAGAGCTGGAAGAGGAAGCGAGAGAAGCATGCTGGCAGATGTACGAAGAGCATTTGATTCACGAAGCGGAGAAGGAAACTCAGATCATTGCGTACGAGAGGAAGGTGCGCTAATGAGAAAGCTGCTTTGGAGGATCAAACGTTGGTGGCGGGTTCGGAAGTTTTATCGTCCGAGTCGGGGAATGATTCGGAAATACAGGTACTAAGGAGAAAGAAAATGGCAATGGTTACTTGCACCGCCTGCGAGGGTAAGAAGAAGATCAAGGTGAAGTTTCACGAAGGAAGCAAGGTTTCTTATTTCGAAATGGAGTGCGTCACCTGCAATGGCACGGGTAAAATTTCGGAAGAGCAGAAGAAAGCGGAAGAAGAGTTTTGGTGCAAGTGCTCTGATGGTGAAAATGTCACATATTACCCTGATGGCACACATCCGAAGTGCAGCAAGCATTGTTGGGCTTGCAATATCTGTGGTGGAATAGTGCAAGTCGGATAGCAGGAGGCGAAGCAATGGTTTTCCATTACTGGCAGAAAGGGATGAAAGGAAGATTCCACGTCCTGATCCGCTATGGTAGAAAAGACAAAGCGGAGTACGACATTGATGCCGTGGATGCACTGGAAGCAGAACAGTGGGCAAAGAACCAAGCACGAATCAAAGGTTGGACTGAAATCAAAGTTGAAGTTAAGCGAAACGATGGATAGCAAACAAAACACGCTCCTGTTAAATAATTGAAAGGAGAAAAGCAATGGCAAAGGTGCGCTACCATCACGATGAGAAAGACGATGAGATGGCTCGAAAGTTTACGACAGCTGCACGTCTACGGGAACAGACGATTCAGAAGCCTGGCGTTCGGAAGAGTCGTTCGGCTTTTGAGATGTCGATTCTGCAACAGCTGTCGAGGCGATTCATTCAGAAGTAAAAATTTGTACTTGGTTGACTGAAGGAGGGTAAGATGGGTTTCTACGAGAAGATAAATTCAGGTGCATACAAGCCAAAGGTCAAGTATGTTTCGCGCAAGAAAGACGAGGCTCAGTGGCAGGCTTACAAAGATGAGCTTGCACGTCTTGATGCAGAGTTCAAACGTGATGCACTCAAAGAGGTCGGTCTTGAGAACCATCCAAAGGCCAACAAAGCTTTCGCTTTTGCTTGGTCTCTTGGCCATGCCAGTGGCTTCAGTGAGGTTTTCAGTTACCTGGAAGAGATTGCTGAAATACTGAAGGACTGAAAATGAAACTGAGAGAACTGAGACAGATGACCAAAGGGCTGAGCGGGGATTTGGATTGCGAATTCTTGATTAGCTATGACAGCGGTTATGCAAGGGCGCGTAGCAAAGAGTTGGCAATGAGAGTCGAGAGGGAAGTTAAAGACGGTAAAACGATTCAGACGGTTATTTTTGAGGGAGCTGATTACTGATGCCTGATCTGACTATTGAAAACTCTTGGGTTTGTGAAACCGCAGAAACCTACCATGAACAGGTAGGTAAGTATTTGGTTCGTTTCAGTGCACACCGGATTTTTACCAACGATGAAGGTTGGAGTTGCGAGTGTTTGGGTTTCAAATACAAGAAGCATTGCAAGCACATTGAGGTTGCGAAAAAGAATCGGTGTGGTTGGATGCAGCAAGTTAGCGGTGGAAATGTAGTAGAACGTGATGGAGAGTATTTCTGTCCCAAGTGTGGCCAAGCGGCTATTCCGGTAAGGATTGCAGTATAGAGGGAGGCATTGTCATGATCTCGATGGATTTGATGGAGAAAATACCTGCTGGAGATAACCCATTCCGTCATGATTTGTTTCATATGGGAAAGAGCATTGGTAGCAATATCACGGCCATGTTTTCTTCTTACGATGATCAAGTTTGTGATTACCTCATCCTTATCGATCAGAGAACGGGGGAACGTGTTCGTATTACTTTCTCTGGCGGAGAAAAAGCCGCAGAGAAAGGGGCTGTGTTCAATGCTATGATGGGGGGAAAATGAGAATTCTTGCAAGTATAGCAACAAGGGAATACCAACACTTTGAAATGTTGGGGCAACTGAAAATAAGGCGTTTGGTGCGTTCTGTTGAATCGCAAAAGGTTCAACTTCGTGGACCAGATGAAGATGGCAAGGGCAGATACATCGATTTGTACGTATAGGGGGTAGGACAATGCCGATGTCGATACCGTGTTGTGGATGTGACAGGAACCGGCTGATTTCAATGCGTTGCAAAAAGAATGGCGTGTTGGTGCGTGACGAGAAAGAATGGCCGGAAAGCATTTACAGTGTCATGAGTGCTGATATGTTTGAGTGTCCGAACTGTCACCAAAAAATTGTTGTTGGTTTTGGCAAACCGAGAGCACTATCCAAAGAAGAAGCAGAACTTGAACTACAAGCGATTGGCCAAAAAGAGTTTTTGGTTAGGAGGTTGTGATGAGCAAAAGAAGTGCTGAACTCAAATCTCACACACAACGGAGCCATGAGCGAAGAGACCGCGTGGCAAAAAAGCTGTACACTTACCTCAAAAAAGCAGGACTTGAAGTTGACAAAATGAAGATGCCTCCATGGGGAAAAAGGCTGTAGGCTTTTTGGTTACCACGAAACACGATGCGGAGCGTGTGAGTATTGATGTTTGGGGGAACCAGTTTTCAATTCCCATATCGATAACTGCTTGCATTTGTCGCAGACCTCTTTTTTCGAAGCAAATCGAGCTTGGTTACAGCAAGGAAGACTTCACAAAGATAGAGTACGAGCAAATAGTGAAGATTGTCAAACAGTTTATCTATCGTGGAGCATTGCATCGCTTGTTTCAGCATCTTGGAGAATGCGATGACACAGAGTTGCTGGAAAAGCTCTACTCAAAGTTCCATGACAAATTGCCGATTGGGGAGCAAGAGTTTGATCGTTTTCAGGCTGAAATTGATGAAGGGATTGGATCATGAGAGTTAACACGACCACGTTCAGTATCGTTGCAGGGTCGTCTGCTTGTAACGCGAAATGTCCCTTCTGCGTTGCGAAAATGACGCCCAAATGCGGAATCGATGACCATCCTGAACAAGTGAACTGGCGCAACTTTGATAAGGCATGCGAATACGCTCGCAATCATTCCGTTAATACGGCACTGATCACAGGCAAAGGCGAGCCTACGCTGTATCCTGAACAGATCACGTCCTACCTTCATGCCCTGAGAAAGCACGAATTCCCCTTTGTGGAACTTCAAACCAACGGCATTGAGATTGAGAACAATCCAAAATACAGGGATTACTACCTGAAGCAGTGGCATTATCTCGGCCTCACTACGGTAGCCCTGTCAGTCATTGGAGCAAGTATTCACAAAAGCAATGAATGCATGCAAGGAAGCAAAGCTGTTGGTTGGTGGAATGTCACTGAAGCAGTGCATGAAGCAGGACTGTCAGTACGCCTTTCAAGCGTAATTTGCAAGGGCTATGGTGACAGTTGGAAAGAAATTTCAGCCCTGATCAAAGCCTGTCAGATGGAAGAGGTAGAGCAGCTGACGCTGCGGCGTATTGGAAAGCCTGAAGAATGCGCAAGCGAAGAAATCAAAAAATGGGTGGATGAACACTTTGAAATGAGTGAAGATGTTTATCACAGAATTCGAAGCGAGTTTCCTGTGTTGATGCGTCTTCCACACGGGGCTGAAATCTATGACATCGAAGGTCAAAATGTTTGTTTGACGAATTGCCTGACATTGCCTAATGAAGACGAAATTCGACAGTTGATTTTCTTCCCTGATGGACATCTGCGTTATGACTGGTCAAAGAAGGGAGCATTACTGTTATGACAAAACGTAGAACAATTACTCGTGATGAACTTCAAAGGCTTTCGATTTGCAATAGTCGAAAACTGCCCCGTATTGTGAATGATGAAGGTACTCGATATGAATGGGTTGGCATCGGATGGATTAACAAAGGAAAAGCAACGGGCAGAGAAATAAAAGTAGTTGACTCAAACTCTGAGTAAGGTCTGTTTTATAATTGAGAGAAACTTATCTGAAAGGAG
>Ga0180431_10001063_pt1 | contig 38492 bp, 65 predicted proteins | sample SS_ome_11_FD_132459 | JGI IMG/M metagenome (GOLD analysis project Ga0180431, IMG submission 132459) | Hypersaline lake sediment archaeal communities from the Salton Sea, California, USA - SS_1_MS_1 metaG | ecosystem: Environmental > Aquatic > Non-marine Saline and Alkaline > Hypersaline >... | reverse complement strand
GGGAATGTTACGCTTTTGAGGAATCACCACCCGATGCTCGATGACTGGTGGACAGTAGTCGTAGGTGCCAGTAACTACAGGGTGGATGATAGTGGATGATAGTTGCTTCAAGCTTCACGTCGATCTTGGTGTAGGGAATACGACTATTTGGCTCAGGGTGTCCCAAGACTAGGCAAGTGTAAGGTGGAAGGAGGTGGTCTGTAGGGGTGAAGTAGAGAACAACATCGTAGACCCGCAGAGGTCGAGGAGGTGGGGGGTGTGTCGAGCAGAGGCGCGGAGAAGCGCGGACAGCACCGGAAGGAGGTGGCGGTGACAGAGTACCACGTCAGTCTGGCTCTCGACGACGAGCAGAAGAAGCAGCTTCGGCAGCTTGCTCTGGCAAGCGACAAGTCGGTACGAGGGCTAATCACAGACCTAGTGGTCGAGGCCATAGATCAAGCCGCCCAGGCGGGGCAAATACCACAGAGGAAGAGGAAAACCAAGAAGGAGGGAAACTAGATCATGGGTGGAGTAAGTATCAGACCCTCGGATTTCGTCGAGGGAGGAGTGGTCCCAGTCGATCGGAACCTGATCTGGGAAGAGTGCCGCTTCGAGTTGTTCGAGTACAAGAAGAAGGACGGGACGGTCGTGGCCACCACGACTGCGGCGCGGATCAGCTACAAGGACGATGAGGGGCGGGACTACGTGCAGCAGTACAGCGCGTCCGACCCCGAGCGGTTCCTGCCGTCCGACGACGGGAAGACTCTCGTCCCGCAGGGTGACGCGACGACGCTGAACCTGTCGTGCAACTTCTACCTGCTCCTGAACTCGCTGGTTAGCGCGGGGTTCCCCGAGGACAAGCTGACCGACGACATCTCGGTGTTGGACGGGTTGTACACCCACAACATCGGCGTGCCGGAACCCAAGCGTGCGGGGCTGGCGAGGGTGGCAGCAGAGGGCGCGCGCGAGCGCATCCTGTCCGTCCCCGACCAGATTCTGAAGCTCCCGTGGGAGGGAAAGAAGGGCGCCAAGCCAGCCGCGAAGGCCAAGTCAGCCGCGGCAGAGGGCAACGGTGAGGACGCCACGGCGGCTGCGGTGGCTATCGCTGCGGCCCTGCTCGAGGGAAGCGACTCCGTGACGCTACAGCAGGTGGCGGCGCAGGCCATCAGGGACAAGAAGCAACCGGCAGCGCAGATCGTGTTCAAAGACGAGTTCCAGGTGGCGCTGATCGAGGCCGGTATGGTTCTCGAGGACAAGGAGATAACCAAGGCGTAGGCTGCCCGATCATAGGGCAACGCTAGGCAAAGGAGAGCAGCCTGCAATGAGCGCGGGGTCGCCGACCGAATGGTGAGTGAGAGCGGGGAGTGATGTGAGATGTCGGCGAGAGGGGTCTGGAGGTCGGCGACCCCATGCAGCGTAGATGGGAGCAACGGTGATGACGATAGGGGCGAGGATGAAAGAGGTGCTCAGAGAAGCCGTGAGGACGGAGAGGCGTCTGTTGCTGTTCGCTGTTGTGATGGCTGTCTGTGTGGGAGTTGGGGTGTGGTGGCACAACTACTACCCTCTGACAGATAAGTACACAGGGCAGTTGCATTTTTCTGAGGAGTCTGCTTGCGGAGAGTATGTATCATCTGTCGTGTTGGACGAGAACTTGGATGTTGAGCGCCTTGATGTAGAGCGCCTTATCGTTGCTGGTGAAGGTGGTGGTTTCATCGTGCTCGCTGCTGTTTGTACGGATGAGGGAGCTGCGTATATGGGTTCTCGGTATGGGTTGAGTCCCTATGAGATTACGGCGGGGATACGAAGTGGGCTTATTCTTGCGTCGGTATTCGCTTCGCTCGTCGGGTTCGCTATTGTGTTTATGTGGGTGGAAGATAGAGTGAGCCAACGTAAGCAGCGGGGTAGCGAGGGCGAGATGAAGTTGGCGCTGGGTGATATAAGCAGACAGGTGCGTGATGAGCGACGGTAGTCAGCATCAGGTCGCAGAGCCGGAGCGGGAGCTGACCGCGTACGAGCGGTTCTATATCAACCAGCTTGCGGAGCTGGTCCTTCTGAGCGTTATCATCGACAGTGTAGACGAGTGCCTTACGGGAGCTGGTCTCGCCGACTTCCGCATTGTGCCTTCGAGAGGGGAGCGCTAACGTGGAGATTCTGGTACAGGAGCCTATCGACCTCAGTCAGGTCGCCGACCTCGCCGCTGTCGGCATAGAACGCACCACACCGACGCCGCGGGACGGCAGCAAGTGGCACGTCACCAGCCTCCTGCGCTCCGGCCACCGGATAGCGAAGGGCGACGTGGGGTACGAGGACAATCGCGCCTTCCCCGATGACATCTTGGCGATCATGGCCCTTGGCCGGATATGGGAGACGACGGTTGACTGTTTCCTGACGGACTACGCCGACTGTCGGGGTGGTCTCTACGTGTCGGACGTAGAATCGGTCACGGACGGAATCATAGCCAGCCTGGACGGCCTCATGTGGCTTCCTGACATGGGCTGGATGGTAGCCGAGACCAAGCTGCGTTACACCTTGAACGAGAACATACCGTCCGACCACATCCAGCAGGTTCGGGCGTATTGCCACTGTGCTGACACCAATCTGGTGTGCTACGTGAGTGGCCACATTTCAACGGCCCCGCCGACCGTGCGTGCCCGTCTGCGGATACTCCGGCTGACGCGGCAGAGCATCGAGGAGTGCTGGCAGGGGATCATCAATACGCGGGATTATCTGGTCGCGCAAGGGTGCGGCCCGAATGACGGGAGGGGAGAGTAAGGTGAGCGTGGGGGCGGACGTAAGTTATCACATTCGACACAAGCTCGATTGGAACGTGCAGGAGGATGAATTGCGCTTGCTCAACCGTCGGTTTGTTGAACTGGCAGACGATATGGGTCTCTGCGTTTCCGTTGCTGAAGCGAAACTGGTAGGCGACGTCAAGCTGGATACCTCACCGTAGAACGAACTGGGAGAAGGGGGACTGCTCATGGAAAACATAGTGCGCGCCATAGGCGAAGGGTTGGACACCATCTTTGCGACCAACGCCAAGAGAGTCGATCTTGAGGTCGCAGACTGGTGTGGAAAGGACGGCGAGAGGATGGACTCTCCGGCACAGATCAGTGTGTATTGGGCAGGTCCCGTCGCTCGGGTAGGCGTGAAGGGGCTTCGGTGAGGAAGGGAGAAAGTAACCGATGACGACGATCGAAGAGGTCAAGAGAGAAGCGCATACTCGGTACAGGAAGTCGCCCGACGGCAAGCTGTGGTATCGGTTGTGTTTTGCCAGCATGATCGTGTGGGCTGTGTTCGTGATGGCGGTAGCCGTCGCTATGCTCGCAGCCTATACGTACGAGGGAGACTACCAGTACGTCGGGGTGGATGGCTCTGGACCTGTCGTAGAGGTGGTCGTGAGCGAAGTCCCACATGGCAAGCTGGTTGTGAATGGTGTGAACATTCGGCCTGACTTGGAGATGACGACTCCGGGGCCACGTGTGCCGCGAGGCTTGGTAGTGGGTGAGGCTATCGTCGTCGGGTTGGCTACTATCGGCTTGTGGTTTGCTCCGAATGTGATCGACGAGCGCAAGCGCAGACGGTGCACCGACGAGCTGATAGCCGAGTGGGCACGGAACGGCAACGTGATCCCACCGATAGGGGAAGGCGAAGACGGAGGGGAGAGCAACCAATGACAGATGAGCAAGTCGAGATGTTGCTCGATGAGATCAGGAGGCTCTACCAAGAGAAGTTGGAAAACCTGTTCGGTGAGTTGACGATGCTTTCCAATGAGCCGCAGACGCACCTCTTCAGGAAAACAACGTACAAGGTGGAACTGACCTTTTCGGAGTGGGCGGCGATGCGAGATAGATATCTAAGCAACGAGAGCGACAAACCGAAGGGGAAGAAGGGGAGGGGAGAATAACCAATGACTACAACCAGAACAGCACCGAGTCAGGCAGTCAACCAGCCGGTTCCCCTGACAGCGCACGATCTATTGGCGACGGGCGTTGGCAGGGAGTTCCTGCTGATCGGGGGGAAGGACGGAGTAGGCAAGACCAGCGCCCTTGTGTCCATCGCAATGGTCGTCAACGGCAAGGTGGACGATCTGGAGGAGGGGTGTGTCAGATACATCGACCCCAGCGCCAAAGTCTACGTGCTGGACACGGAGCACAAGTACGCCTCCGTGTTCCGCCAGTTCGGGCGCAACACCCCCGAGAACGTGGTCTACTACTACTGCCAGAACATGGAGTCGTTCCTAGCAGCATTCGACCGCGTGATGCGGGACGTCCGCCCCGGGGACTGGGTGCACGTCGAGAGTGCGGCCCGTCTGTGGGAACACTCCCAGGACTTGGCCTACCGCGAGGTGTCGGGCTTGTCCAAGGCCGAATACTTGGCGAGGCGGAGGGCTGAGAGAGCAGCGGACAAAAACAAAGCGACGAGTCCGATACCGCAGCCGGACGACTTCTGGAAGATCGCTAAGAACGCACACGACGGGATGTTCCTGAGTGCGCTGGTAGCCAGAGATGATATCAACGTGGCTATGACTACGATAATCGTCAAGCCGCCGCGGGACGCACCGAACCGCAAGGAGAACGTCGACCGCAAGGAAATCAGGCTAGAGTACGGCCTGGACGCGGGTCTGGGCGGCACTCCTACCCTCCCGTACCAACCGGAGACTCTGGTGCTGTTGGATCGGGATCATGGGGTAGTGCGGGCGAAAGTACTGCGGGACAACAACTCGGCTCTGGACGATGGCAGGGTGGACTTCGTGGTGGAGGACAAGAAGGACTTCGGTCCCGCGTGGATGCGGAACTGCCGCGTCCCTGAGGATGAGGAGTAGCCGTCGTGGCCCTCAGAATATCAAGCATCGTCCTCTACGGAGATTCTCAACCGGACTTCGACAGGTTGATTGCCAAGGGCTGGCAACACCCGTTCGGTCTACGGAGTGAAGTACTCGAACGCAGCTTGGGGAAGTCATTTGGCAACCTAAACTTCCAGATCGTCAGGCATGGTTTCACAAGCAGTCACCGAGCGGAGTACGAAACCTACACCGAAATCTACGTCCATCGCGCGAGTGACGATGAGGACAAGCCTATCTTGAAGGGTCACGGCGAGTCGTTCACGACCGAGGAAATGCTCGCTGGTGTTCTGTGGTTGGAGAGCGAACTGAGTGAATGAAGACATCTACGGTTCTACGTGAGGAGAACAAGTGGCCCAAGTCGTATTTGGAGTGGGCTGATGATGACGGTGTCCACTTATCCGTTGTATTCTCGTGGCTTTTAGGGGAAGCAATAGATAGGGCTGCTGAACTCATGGCAGAGGGTCGCGCGGTTGACCTCGGTGGGCCTGCTGCTGAGTACGCTGGTGTGGCCTACGGCAACGGTGTAGAGAACGCACTTCGTCTGCATAATCCCAATGCGTGTAAGACGTCAGTCGGGTGCGTAAATCACTGTCCGTTCTGCATCGTTCCTGTGGTCGAAGGTGAACTACGGGAGTTGCCAACGTGGGAGCCAAAGCCGATAGTCTGCGACAACAATCTTCTTGCCTGTTCACGAGCGCACTTTGACAAGGTGATTGACTCCCTCAAAGGCGTGAAAGATGTGGATTTCAACCAAGGGCTAGACGCTCGTATTCTGACGAATCATCACGCAGAACGGCTGCGGGAATTGGACTTGAGGTACATTCGTATCGCGTGGGATTCCATCGGGTATGAGTCGAAGTTCATGCAAGGATGGGATGTATTGCGTCGCGCGGGGTTCCCTCGATCAAAGATTGCGGTCTATGTGCTCATTGGGTTTCATGATACGCCGGAGGACGCGCTCTATCGCCTACAGATGGTGAGGCGGCTAGGTGGTTGGCCATTCCCTATGCGGTATCAACCGCTGGACGCAGTAAGCCGCAACTCCTACGCGGGAGATGGCTGGACGAATAGGGAACTGGTGCGGTATTGCCACTATTGGTCGATGCTTCGTGTGACATCTAGGATTCCGTTCGCTGAGTTCCAGTATGGCGGGCAGTGCGGAGAGAGTGAGTTGCGGGAGTAGGGTGTGGACATCTTCACGTCGGCCATCTTCACATCGAATCTCCCCAACGACCAAGACATCATCCGAGAACTGCGCACGCTCGGCTCCACCGCCGTCGTCCCGATCCCGCTGTTCACCGACGTGAGCTTCGCGGGACAGGGTGATAATGGGGAGTCGCTGCTGATCGCCGTCGAGCGCAAGAAAATTGGAGATATGGCTTCTTGTATCAGCAGTGGGCGCCTTCTCGCACAGCTTCAGGCCAGCGTGGTAGTCGGAGTGGACGTGCTCGTGGTCCTCGTGGAAGGCCGTGTCCGCCGCAGTCCCGAGGACGGTCTGCTGGAGATACCGACTTGGGGCGTCAACCCCCGAACGATGAAGCGATGTGAGATGTGGCAACCTGTGAAGCCGACTACGACCTACAGTCGCTACTGCCAGTACCTGTTTGAACTAGAGCGTCTAGCTGGAGTGTACGTCTTGCGCTCGGAGGGTGTGCAGGAGACGGCGGCGGTCATCGTGAGCCTGTGGTCGTGGTTCCAGAGTCCCGCCGACGGTCATCAGTCCTTGCGCAAGTTCTACAAGCGGCCCCCCCCGACCGTTCAGCTTGTGCGCCCGTCGTTTACGAGGCGGGTGGCAGCGGAACTGGACGGCATCGGTTGGACCCTGTCTGCTCCGGTAGCCCAGCACCTCCCCTCGGTGGAGAGGATGGTAGCCGCTTCCGAGGAAGACTGGAGGACGATACCCGGTATCGGGAAGAAGCTGGCAAAGAGCGCCATCGCCGAGCTGTGCGGCGGTAAGGTTTGAGAGGTGATTACTCCTATGAATCAACACGCGGTGTCCCTCGGCGAACTACGTGGTGAGATAGACCTCATAGCGGCTCTCGAGCTGCGTGATTGCGTTCACAAGGCGGTGCACGCTATCGGTGTCCGGGCGTGGCAGATGCCCAGCAGCGTATACCACCACCTGCCGGACGAGCGCGTGGAGTGGGGGAACTTGGTTCATACGCTCCGCGTCGTCAGGGTGTGCGCCGTATTGTCGGACATCCTGCTGCTGGTTCAGCGGGAGCGTGACATCCTGCGGTCGGCGGCGGTTCTTCACGATATCTGCAAGTACGGCATCGACGCGGATGCCGAGCGCATCCTGACGATACACCCGCTGCTGGTGCGGCAGTTCCTTGACCGAGAGGGGATCGTCTGTGATCCCTTGGTGCTCACTTGTATCGAGTCCCACATGGGACGGTGGGGCAGCGAGCGGTGCGACTGGATGGCGAGCCGCCAGATCACGCTGCCTTTCTTGCTGCACATTGCGGACTGTATCGTGGCGCGGCTGGGGAACCTGTGAGATAACGAAAGGAGAGCAAAGATGGCAGCAAGGACGGAGATGGATTTGAGTCAGGAGGACTTGAGCGAGGTGATGACTAGTCATCTTCCGCGTCAGTCTGAATATGCATCTATAATCTACAAGGCTCAGGACGCGGGTAGGCTCCTCGGCAGCGACCCTGTTAAAGCAACTGCGGAGAATAACGCAGTGTGGGCCAGCCTAACCGATCTGATGGCCCGTTGTGTGGCTAGGGGGATGAGGTTGGCGAAGGAGAACGGGAAGGCCGAGGGCGAGGTCAGGTCGCACAGCGCATTGAACCTCTTGTGCCAAGACAGCACGCAGCCGTTAATGCTGGGTGTTGAACTGGCAAGTTACAGGAGTGGGGCTGTGAAATGGGAGTTTTCCCTGCGTGGTCGCAACACCAACGAACACGTACTCCAGTGTGATTTCAACGAGCTGGTGTCCCTGATCCTGCTCGGGAAGACGCAGCGGGACGCGATGCCCAAGGCGACAGCCCATCGGGAAGGAGAGGCTGACTGATGAGTGATCTGCGAAACCTATTGGGAGAGGTAGTGGCGAAGGAAGTGAATAGGCGGGTGAACGCGCACTTCAAAGCCAGCAACCTATACAACACCGAGGCGGGCAAAGCCTTCCTGCAAACAATCAACAGCAAAGAGATAGCCAAAGATGCTGTGGTAGGGATCGTGGAGCTGCTCGAGTGCTATCTCTATCTGCCTTGCTGCCACGTGACGGGAATGCATGATCCAGAGCACTACCGTGACGGGAAATACATTTGCGATGGGCAGAAGGCGGGAGCGTTCGAGCGATTCTGTACCGACTTGGGGGTGAACCCCGTGGTGAGAATGAAGCCGGGGTGTTTCTGGTGCACTGAGCACCCAGAGTATCGACGAGGTGAGGGTATCAAGTTGTTCAAACCGGAAGAGCCTGTGGAGGAGTCGGAGTCATGAATATCGTCACAGGGAACGGCGGTTACAGCCGGATACTCCTGACCAAGGAGGACGCTCTGAGCGTATGTAAGATGGGGCAGGGTGCTGATTGTTGCGCCTGTTTATGCGTGGGTGCAGACGGGTTCGAGTGCCTGTACCGTCGCCTTCCGGCGTCGTACGAGGAGAGGGTACGAGCTGGAGAGACTACGGCGCAGCGACTTGAGTGCGATCAGGTCAAAAAGCTGATTAGGGGGGAGTTGAAGCCATGATACGTGTTCTGGGCAGTAGGAAGACGAAGATCGGTCTGGGGTTCAGCGCGATTATCGCGGGGCTGCTGTACTGGCTGGTGAGGAAGTGAAGGCATGAAGGCTCCAAGAGCGTGGGATAGGGTCAACAAGTTTATGTTCGGTGTCGATACCCTTTCCTGGCAGGCTGGAGGCTTGTATGTCTCTGGCCCCGGTATCGGTGATGGCTATGCTCAAGTCAATGAAGCTTTCAAGGGTAGCTGCGACGTAACAATCGAACTCCTCTGGCCGACTGGCCTTGATGCCAAGGTTGGAGGCGAAGCCTACGGGCACGATGTCGTCAGTCTCCCGCGCAGCGAAGTACTGTGGGAGGTCTACTGGCAGGGGGATTTAGGCGAGTGGCTTCTGGCGCCCAGTGGGAATAAGCGCGAACCCGACAAGGCCAAGAAGGGCGTGTTCATCAGGATGGGCACTATCCTCGGCTCTGCGCTGGAGCATCCCGAATTGCTGGAGAGCCGGATCAAGAAGTGCGCGCGGTGCGACAGCGAGTTCATGTATTCTGGGCGAGAGCCGGATGTCTGCGGTAGCTGTGACGACGATCTCAGGGAACAAGGGAAGGAGGCGCAGGGGTGAGCACAAAGACGCCCAAGGGTGATTTCAAGTTCGCGTCGCACAAGGAACCTCCGAGGTGGAAGCGCTGGCTGCGCTGCCTGATTGGCCGACACGCGTGGCGGTCGAACCAGAGCGGGTACTCGGACTACGAGTACGAGACGTGTGAATGGTGCGGGAAGAACCGAGACTACCCACTGGACTGGTGGAAGAAGCGCTGCTACCGAGCGCTGGAAAGAGCACGGAGTGCCGAGAACAAGCTGCACTGGTACGGCAAGTAGGGTTCGATGCCGTACCCGCACGGTCAACGTTACCACAGAACTCCGCCGCCTCTCCCCGACCCGTCCACCCTGCCCTTCCCCGGGAACCTGATACGGTTGTGCACGGACTGCGGCCTGCGAGCCAAGTGCAAAGCTCCCGTCCCTGGCGACGGGGCTGTTCCTGCCGAGGTCGCACTTGTCGGTGAAGGGCCGGGGCGCCAAGAGGATGAGTGGGGGTACAAACCGTTCGTAGGTCAGGCAGGGCAGTACCTCAACTCCCTGCTGTTCCAAGTCGGCTTACCCCGTGAATCCGTCTACGCCACGAACGTCGTCCATTGTCACCCTCCGGGAAACCGCACCCCGAAGCCCGACGAGGTGCGAGCGTGTGCTCACTGGCTGGACCTAGAGCTATCCCTCGTCCAGCCCCGTATTATCATGGCCCTCGGAGCAACCGCTATCGCTCGTTTCCTCGGTAACAACGCGGGGACGGTCGAGCACCTCCACGGTAAACCCATTGAGAAGGACGGCGTGATTATCCTTCCCGCCTACCATCCCGCCTTCGCCCTCCATGACACCAGCAAGACGCGCCAAGTGAGCGAGGACTTCCAAGTCCTCCGTGGATTGGTCAAGGGCGCAGACTGGCGGAGCTACCACGTAGTCGACGAGTACCCGAACCCCGACTACCGCGTAGCCGACACACCCGCCAAGCTCCGGCAGATGCGGGACGAGATAAGCGACAGCGGCGAGTTCGCCGTCGATACCGAGCAGTGCCGAGGCAAGCTGTGGAGTGTCCAGATTTCAGCGCGACCGGGGACCGCGTGGTTCATCCCGATCCCCGACGATTTCCGAGGGAGGTACGATCTCACTGACCTGCCGGGGACGGCTATCGTCCATTACTGGCTCCACGATATTCAGTACGTGGTGCTGCGGGAGGATGATTTCATAGACACGATGGTGGAGGCGTATCTTCTTCACCTCCCGCAGGGCCTGAAGGAACTAGCGTCGCGCCTATGTGGCGTCCAAATGAAGACCTACCGCGAGGTCGTCCGTCCCGGCCAGCAGGAACTGTCTCTGGAGTACCTGCTGCGTGCGTCCGGTCGCGAGTGGCCCGACCCGCCGCTGATCGAGGAGACCAAGTGGAACAACAAGAAGGGCGAACTGGTCACGCGGAACAAGAAGCCGTGGCATATCTCCCGCAAGATCAACGGCATCATAAACGACTTTTCCGCTGACGAGAACACCGACCTGTGGGATCGGTGGCGGAACATCCCCGCCGAGGAGCGTGCCGTGGTCGAGGACGTGCTCTCTCTCATGCCCGAGTCGTCGCTGGCCGACATCGACTTCGACCAAGCGGTGCAGTACAGCGCGCGTGACCCCGACGTCACGCTCAGGGTCCACCACAAAATGCGGAAGATGATCGCCGACCTCGACCTCAACTTCGTGGAGTACACGGACCTCGGCATCCTCCCGATGGTGGACAGCATGATGGCGAACGGGATGGCCGTGGATATCGAGCACTGCCGTCGCCTGTCCGAGGACTACGACGTCCGCATGAGGGTGCAGGCCGCCGAGCTTGCCGGAATGGTCGGCCATGCGTTCAACCCGAACAGTTCGCAGCAGGTCGCGGCGGTTATCTACGGTGAACTCGGGTTCAAGCCGACCAAGACCACAGCGACGGGGCTGATCTCCACCGACGATGCTGAACTGAAGAAAACGGGGCATCCGGTCGCCGAGGGGGTTATTCGCTACCGTGGCCTGATGAAGCTGAAAAGCACCTACGCGGACAACATGATCCGGTCGGCCCATCCTGACGAGAGCGGCACCCCGAGGATGCACACGGTCATCAAGACGACGCGAGTGGAGACGGGGCGGCTCTCCTCGTCCAAGAATGACGAGGGGGAAGGTGCCAACCTCCAGAACATCCCGACACGCAACAAGGAGTCCAAGGCGATCAAGAACGGGTTTATCGCGCCTCCGGGCTGGCTGCTGGCTGAGTTGGACTACGGTCAGATCGAAATGCGCACCCAAGCTCACCTCGCGCAATGCAAGGGGCTGATAGAGTTGTTCAACAGAGGCGGCGACCCTCATACCGAGACCGCCGCACGCCTGTTCGGGGTCTCGCTCGATCAGGCCAAGCTGACCAAGTACCGCTACCCGACCAAGCGTGCCGGATTCGGGATCATCTACCTGATCGGTCCACACGGGCTGTCCACGCAGATCAACGAGTACATCGCTGATCTCGCGATGGACGGTGAGTCCGTGGATATCGAGCCGTGGGACGAGTTGACCTGCGAGAAGTTCATCGCCGAGTACTATCGTCTCTACCCCGAGATTCGCAGCTACCAGTACGCGCAGGTGGCTCACGCGCGGCGGTACGGGTACGTGAAAGACCTGTTCGGGAGGATCAGGTATATCCCCGAGGTTCACTGCCCGATACGGGCTATCAAAGAGGCCGGTGCTCGGCAGGCTGCGAACATGCCCGTGACCGCTACAGCCCAAGAAATTATCAAAGCAGCTATGGGCGAACTATGGAGGAGTCTGCCGCAGACGGAGTGGGCGGACAGTCTGCGATGGGAAATGCAAGTCCACGACAGTTTGATAGTAGAAGTAGTCGAGGACGAGGAGGTTCACAAGCCGTGTCTGCGGTGGGTAGAAGACAACATGACGAACGTGGTGAGTCTGTTGGTACCCGTGGTGGTGGATACCAAGGTGGGAAAGCGGTGGGGGAGTCTGGAGAAGGTGGTGTTATGAAGATCATATGCTACGTTCTTGGATACCTATGACGAGATAGAGGCGATCAGGAGGTCGGTATGTGGGTAGTTGTAGGGGTGGTGTCGTACATTGTCGTAGGGGTCTTGGCCGTCTGGCTCATAGCCCTTGCGGACAGGGTGACAGGCCAACGGGTGGAGACTGAGATAGAGAGCTTTACCGTCGGGCTTGCCGTGCTGCTCTGGCCGCTGTGCCTCGTATTCCTCATCATCATGTACGGACTCGACGCGGTCACGTTCGTCGCCAAATGGCTGCGTGGAGAGGGCGTGAAGTCGTGAGTAGCGCGATCAACGAACTGGGGGTGCTGTGATGATCTGTCCGAACTGCGGCCACGAGATCAGTGACGAACTGGTGCGGGATGCAGCACTGGCTCTGGAGCCGGATCGGTATGTGCAGGCGCGGAATCCTATGTCGAAGCGGTGGGTGAAGATAGACCGCTGGTCGGGTCGTATCGTTGGTACGTCACCGGAGCCGTGGCCTAGTGTTCCAGTGAAGGGGAGCGCATCCTCTAAAAAGTGAGGAGGGTTTAGAGCCATGACAACTATTGAAGCAGACGGCAACTTGGAGACGCTGCTGTCCAGTCTCTACGACGTACGGCGACAGAAAAAGGAACTGGGCGAGACGGAGGAGAAGCTGCTCGCGGAGATCAAGCCGCTGGTAGACTCGCAGTTCGACGTGCTGCCCAAAGCACCTATCACCGCTGGTGGTATCGTGCTGACCCGTGTTTCCGGTGTGAACCGGACGATCTCTGCGGACAAGCTGCTCGAGCGTGGCGTGTCGCCGGAGATCGTCGCCTTTGCGACGAAGACGAGAGAGTACTTCCAGTACCGTACCAGCACAGGACAGTAGTGGAGGAGTGTTGGTACGCTCTTGACAAGATTGTATGGATAGGTGTATAGTGACTACGAGGAGTGTTGGTACGCTCTTGACAAGATTGTATGGATAGGTGTATAGTGACTACGAGGGGTGTTGGTACGCTCTTGACAAGATTGTATGGATAGGTGTATAGTGACTACTCTGTCAGCTAAAGCAGACAGCTTCTGCCGGAACGCACGGCCTACTGGCCCACGTTGGCTCGGCAAGGCTCAGTCCGAGCCTCAGAATATTCAAGGCAGCGTTGACATCGCGGTCAAGCACCAACCCGCAGGAAGGACAGGAGTGAACACGGTCAGCGTGCGTGGATGCAGGGTAAGCAGGAGGCACAAGCAATGGCAGACGTGAGGTGTCCGGCGGGTCACACAAAGACGTGGAAAAAGGGCCGTGTGCCAACGCGCCAAGGGCCGAAGACGCGGTACATCTGCTCCGTGTGTGGGAGGACGTTCTACGCGCCTGCCGACCGGAAGAAAGTCAGGAGGTAGTCGAGATGCCGATATTCGACGCCGATACCCAGACGCTTCGGAGCAAGATCGACAAGTATGTCGAGGGCAAGGTCAAGGCATCGTACGTGCACTCCCAAGTGTCAACCCTCGGGGGAGTCAGCCGTGCCGCGATCATTGTGAGGGTGTCTCTCGACCCGAAGTCCAAGTGGTCGAACGGTATCTACCAGAACTCGCGTTACGCGATGTTTCGTCTGGACAGGAACGGCACGCTGGAACAGTTCGCGCAGTCGTACCTGCTCAAGAAGATGCGGAAGCAGAAGGCGACCAGTGTGCCAGATGCGATAGCGCGGATCAACAAGTACCTGAGTTCGGTTCGATAGGCTGGGAAGGGAGGATCGAGATGGCAAGACGAGTGACGATGACGAGGGGAGATGCTAGGAAACTGCTCGCCGATGCGGGTGTTGATTGGAGGGAGGACTACCACACGCTCCGTTCCAGCGAGGTAGACAAGGTGCTCGCCGTCGCCAAGCTGTATGGGTATCGTCGGTCACGGGGGGCTTCGGGGTCCAAGGCACGAATGTTCTTCCAGATGCTACAGAGAATGAGGTAGGAGGCCGACGATGGGAACACAGGAGGTGAATCATGCCATCTAGGGTGCGGATATACGACAATGGAGGAAAGACCGTTGACCGCTACACGCTGGTGGTGCCCAGCGTAGATGAGCCAAGAAAGCTGGATATGTACGGTTTCAACGCAGCGCCGTACCACCCGCAGGGGTTTGGTCAGTATGCTGGCTCGTACGACCAGATGGGGTCGTACTCACATCTCGGTAAGCTGGTTCCTCTATCTGCTCTGCCGGAGCAGGCGCAGCGGTTTGTGCGTGAGACGCTGACTACACCGTTACCGGACGGGTATGGGATGCCTCTGCCGACGTCTTGGCCGGGGAAGACGAAGCCCAAGTCTCCAGCCAAGCGGAAGCCTGCTAAGAGGTCACGGAACTCACCGTCTGGTATCCAGAGGATGAGGTAGAGCCGATGGCGAAGCGAAAGCCAGCCTCTCGAACCAAGAGCAAGCGCAAGACGGACAAGCGCCGGAAGAGCACGACCGCGCAGAGTGCCGCTGGTGGGCACGATACCAAGTCTCGCAAGAAGTACGACCGAGGCGGCAGGGTGGAAGCCTACACCTTCGGGGAAGCACTCGGCGGTAAGAGTTGGCCGTAGGGCCGCAGGACGCGAGGAGGTAGACAAGATGGCGAGGAAAATGACGTACGCAGTTCGATTGGCCGGAGGTGAGTGGGGACGTACCAACAACGCCCTACAGTTCTGGTGCCGATGTGATAGACTGGCCTACATTTGCCGCCACAGGGCGGAGGATATACCCCGCATTCACTAGTGATGTTAGGAAGACGGCAGGGCGGAAACGGTCGAGGAGGTAATCGAGATGGGCGGACCACACAGATAGGAGGACAGGACCATGGCAGCAGGAACGCTGATGACGAGTACTCTCCCCACGATTATCGGGGCTGGGGTCGTGTCCCGCACCACGGACACCATGTTCGGGCGGCACGAACGGGGCACCAAGCGTCGGTCGCGGAGGGCCGCTGGGCAGCGAGTCGGGAACCGGAAGGTCCACATCGGGCCGCGCGGTGGGCAGTACATCATGAAGAGTGGCCGGAGGGTCTACATCTAGGAGGGTTCCCTCCACCTCAACCAGCACTACTATTATCCCCTAACTACACACTCCGCACCCTCCCACACCGCCATCCCCAGCTACTATTCCCAGAAGATTATTGGGATACCGTTGACAAACTATTGCCTCCGGTAGTATAATACCAAGCAACAATCCAGCAACCTGCCGCAGGAGGTATGGAGCGATGAGAAAGCAAACCAAACCCCGATGCCCGCACTGCAAGCGGACGATCCCCGTCACTCGCCACAGCATCCACAGGCGTCCAGACGGGACGACCTACTCCCGCTGGATGTGCCGCGACTGCGGGGCCACGTTCCTCCAGCGCGCGGACAGGCGGCGCACGGGGAACTACAGGAGCAAGTACTAGGTAGCCGAAAGGGAGGACAGCGCTATGGCGACGAACAAGGAACGTCAGGCTGAACTCCGAGCGCGGTCGGCGGCACGGAAGGCCGCGGGAGCGGTTGCGCCACCGACCGCCGATCCAGCACCGACGCCCAAGCTCGACCCAGGCGCCCCGATGTCTCCGTCGACGATACCGACATCTGCGCCCGAACCCAAGGTCGACCTAGGCGCTCCAATGTCCCCATCGACCATACCGACGACCGTGTCTGAGCCGACGCAGCCGGAACCCACACCGACTGTCGTAGGTGTTGTAGGCGCCCCGCCGACCGTCCCTGCCCCCTTCGCACCAACCCCAGAGGGCGTGAAGGCCGCCGAGGAGCACTACGGTTCACCGGAGGCTGTTCAGGAGGCTGCCGCCCAGCAGGTGAAGGCAGTAGAAGAAGCACAGGCACCGACGATAACGCCTTCCCCAACAGGCCCAGTACCCGGAAGCATCGAGTGGTACCGACAGCGGGGGATCAACGTCATCATGCCTCGCCCTTCCACAGCCGAGGAGATAGTCGAGTCCGAAGCAGAGCGCGCAGAGCAGGGGCTGGAGCCGTCCCTGCCACCCGAGGTTGTAGAGCAGGCACGAGCGGCTGTGGAAGCAGGAGAAGGCGCGTCCCCGCAGGTCGCCATCCAACACCTACTGGAGACGACGGGCAAGCTGCCGGAACTGCACCCCGACCAGATAGCTGCTGCCTTGGGCGAGAAAGCGACCGCCGAATACCTTGAACTTGCTGGAGTGGAGAACGCCGCAGCCGTCGCCGCCGCAGCCGCTTCTCGGGCGGAGGCAGAGTTGAAGCTGCGTGCCGCAGCCGGACTGGGTGTGTCCGACCCCATAACCGCCTCCGACATCCTCAAGGTGATCGGGAGCGTGGGATCAGGAGAAGCGACGGCGCTGATGGAGCAGGCGGGATACGCGAACCCGCAGGAGTTCGTTTCCTCGGCGGAACAGGCGGCACAGATGCAGGAGGCCATCACGGGGAGCGCGTCCTACATCGACGCCGAGGGGAACATAGACCTTATCGCAATGACTCGCGACCGAGGTGTTGAGCAGGCGGCGGCTGACCTCGCTGCCATGGGCGCGGTCGGTTATGAGGCGCAACTGAAAGCGGTAGGAGCAGCCCTTCCGTACATCGACGACGAGGGCTATATCAATGTCGATGAGTTCTCCAAGTTCTACGGCACCGAGGAGGCCGTGAAGATGCTCGGTGACTTGGGCGTGGGAGGTGCCGCGGAGCTGGAGGAGAAGATACGCCACCAGTCGAACCCCTACAGAGGGCAGGCGTGGTGGGATGCTTGGTACGAGCAGAGGGCGCAGGATGAGGCTACAGCCAAGGCCGAGATAGCCCAGATGATCGACGACAAGACCGAGCGGGGTCTTATCGCGAGTTGGTACGACCAGAAGAGGGCGCAGGACGAGGCGAAAGACCTGTTGCAGCAGCAGGGAATCATCATGTATCAGGAACCGCCTAAGCAGGCGTTCGTGGCCCCCGCTCTTGCCCTCCCTGCTGGGGCTGTACTTCCGGCCTTGGGTGGTCCTATAGGGGTAGCCCTCGGTGCTGTCGTCTTGGCTGGGATGCTTGCGTACCAGTACCGGGACGAGATAGCGGGTCTGTTCGACAGCAAGGCATCGTCCGGTGAACCTATCACAACAGCAGATGTCATGGCCGCTACCGGAGTCAGTCAAGCGCAACTTGCGAATATAAACTCCCGCGTTGCGGCGTTTGTCACGAAGCCAGAGGCGAATACGGTCGTGCCCGTAGCAATATCCGCGACCTCGACGGTAAGCCCGACGGTTGTGGTGCAGGAACCTCCTATACCAGCGACTGAGACGGTTCCGCTGGAGGATGCCGTAGCCGCTGCTGAGACGTTTGTGCCGCCGATGGTACAAGAGGTCGAGACATCACCGTTCCCGTCAGCCCCCGCCATCGAGCCAGAGCCGGAGACCTTCACCCACGTTCTACCGAAGACGTTCGGTCTGCGTGATCCGGCGACGGGTGAACCGCTCCCCGAGGGGCTGATGGTCAGCCCTCAATGGGAAGAAGCTGTTGTCAAGCTGGCGAGGGATATGTACAACATACCCCGACACGTGCCGCTCGATAGCGAGACGTTCCACAAGCTGAATCCACTCATCATGCGGAGCGCCGCCGGGGAAGCTGTCACCATGCCGGATATCACGCTCAGTGGCACAACATACACGGTCCCCGAGGTTGCCCCAGTCGGGCACCTTACGCAGACTTTCATCGGTAGTCTTTCCGGTGAGGAGGCTAGGGACTTTGCTATGGCTGTTGCCGTGACATCTGTGAGTGATGGCCTCGTGGGCGACGTGGAACCTGGTCTCTCTGCCGCCGAACTTCGTGATGTGTTATACATACGAGCTGCGGAGACATTGCACAATATGGCTGGGGACTTGTCTCCCGATACTGCGGCCGCCCTCCAGCCTTTTATCCTCTCGTTGGCGCTGAAGGCTACGGATACCGGCTTGGCGTCCGGTGCGTACGATATTTATGCGAGTCGTATGCCGACAGAGCCGACGACGCAAGAGTTGTTCGAGGAGGCTATGGCGACCCCCGTCGCTCCTGCGGATGAATCGTCTGTCGCGCCCGAACCGACGGTTCTCGAGCCGGAGATTGTTGAGCCTGTGTCTACTGTGGTCGAACCCGCGTCCGTGGTAGTTGAGCCTGCGGATGCGGTTGGGCCGGTAGAGGCTGAGTCGACGGAATCGGTAGAAGCCGTTGAGCCTACAGTTCCTAGTGAAACGGTTGTTCCGGCAGAGGCTGCACCCGCTACCGTTCCGGCTGCAACGACTACACCAGCAGTCGCGGTACTGGAGCCGGTGGAAGAGCTGGAGCAGCTTGTGCAGGAGGCGCAACTCGCTTCATTTGCTGACTTGTACAACAGCGCTGCTGCGTCGGAAGCAGCTGTCTCAGCTGGGGTGACAGCCGCGCAGGCACAGGCTGCTCTTCTCGACGCTATGGTCGTGGCAACGGACGCCGCAGTCGAGCAGGCGAGCACGCTGGAGAACAAGCCGTACTACCCGTCCGAGTTTCAAGAGAGCATCGCCCATGCTGTCAACGCCGCGCTGCTGGCGCACACCAGCACCATAGAGGACTCGAACGTGGCTGATTTCGTCAACTCAATCACGAAGCCTATCGTGAACACTACGGTCGATTCTGTTGCGGATGCTCGGACGCGGTTGGGTGATCAAGCACAGACCCAAACACAAACTGAAGCACAAACGCAGACTCAAGCGCAGACTCAAACACAGGCCCAGACGCGGGTCGCGGTGCGGCCAAGGGTGAGAGCCATGCCTCGCGTGGCGGTACGGACAGCAGTGCAGACGCAGACGAGGACGCGGACGAGACCGATCCTTCCGCTGCCGCCCCCTGACGGGACTTCCCCTAAGCGGAAGACGGCCGTCGTGTCTCCCGGGTCGCTCGCGTGGGCGCAGGGCATCTTCTGGAAGTATATCCCGTGGCCGTGGACGGACAGGAAACCGAGGTCCACGCGGTACGCCCCCGAGGGAGCGCGTAATCCCGACGGGACGCGACCTGCGGACACGATACAGATTATCGGTCAACCGCCGGGGATCGTCCCCGAGAAGGTCAGCATCGACCTCGGGATTTCGGATATCTTCATAACCGACTACGGGAAGCGGATTGAGTTCGCGGGTCACGGGCAGCGAACGGATGTGGGGAAGCGGATAGACAGCACCACGAAGGGTATGTCCATCCCGTCCGTGGAGTCGAGGAGCACCGCTGAGGTCGCACCAGAGCCGCTCAGTCCGCGAATAGAAGGGTCGGAGCGTCCGGCGCGACCCGTGGCACCCTCCGAGCCGCCTGCGCCCGCCAAGAGGCGCACAGGGGAGGACAGCCCATATTTCGATGAGAAGCCGGACTGGCTGGGCGTCCCGACGGATCACCTCGACAAGCCGTGGGCACGGGAGCCATTCGAGAAGAAGACCAAGCCGCGAGGAGCGAAGAAGAGAAGCAGGACGCGGAAGGCGGATCAGACGGCGCTAGGAGGAATGCGAAGATGAACGACGACGAGGAACGCTACGAGGGCGAGGACAACGAGCAGGATATGGAGGACCAAGCAGCGGAGGAGGAACTGGAGAACGAGAGCGCCGCAGCTAGGCTGGCACCCGTGCGCCCCAGCGTAGCGACGCAGGCGGGGCGATTCACAGGCGGTGCGATACGGTCTACGGGGAGCGCCCTGTACGGCCTCGGTCGGGCGATGGTCCCTGCTCCCTCACCTGACGGGGAATCCCCCAAGAGCGACGACCCCGCAGCGGATGATCTGGACGACCTGTTCGAGGGTCCGCAGCCGGAGGACAACGATATGGCCATTGACCACCTTGTCGATGTGCCAGAAGAGGAGGAACTTGACGATCTGCTGGATGTGGAGCCGGAGGACATCATGGGCGAGGCACCACCTCCCAGAGTCCGCAGGACGGGCAAGCCGTACGTCCCCAGCAGACAGTACCCCTTGGCAGGAATGGGAGGGATGCAGGGGTAGGCGGTGAGGTTGTGAACACCAACACCAAGTTGACTCTCACGAGGCTACTGCTGGCTGTCGTCGTACTGGCGACAGTTCTCGCTTTTGTCGCCTCGGGCGCCGTCGCTCATGCAGCCGACGACCCACCCGAGTTGTATGAGCATATCAACACAGGCGGCGATGGAAACAGCCCGCGCATCGCCGTCGGCAACTATACGGCGCAGAAGTTCACATCCGATGACGAGGCTCACTCCGTCACCAACATCCGGTTGCCCCTGATGAGAGTCGGAGACCCCGAGTACGTGACGCTGGAACTGACCACCGCCACCTCCGGCAACGTCTCGACTGGGGTCGTGATCGCTGATGTAACGATAACGACCGTTCTGATCCCGACCGACGACTATGCATGGATCGACTTCGATGTGAGTGATTCCGGCGCGTCGCTGGACGGCAACACGAGCTACGTCATTGTACTCAGCGCTCCGTACGGCAACCTCACGAATGACTACATCCTCTGGCAATCGGACGTGGGAGGCGACGGTGACGATGACACAGTGGGGTCTCACTCCACGAATGCAGGGGTCACGTGGACTCTCGACACACCGACCGACTACCTGTTCGAGATATGGGGCAGCGGGTCTCTGATTCTCTACGGTGCAAACGTCTTCTCTGACTACATCGAGGACGACGACTGGATCATCGTCATTGAGTACGAGAACACGTACCCGCCCTACTACCCGTCCGAGACCGTGGCGTCGTACTTCTTTTTCCAGCTGCTCGATCTCGACGGCAACATCACAGCGGAGACCAACGTCCGTATGTGGGAGCACCGACCGGGAAGCATCTACCTGAACGCCGATGAGACGTCCATCTTGGAGTGGGGGTCCGCATACACCGTGCGGATGATCGGGAACTTTGGCACCGAGCCGTACGTTGACTACGTACTGACCCCGCCCGACTGGCGCGGGCAGGAGCTGACTCTGCTGGACGACTGGGTCATCGCGCTAGCCCACGAGATAGCAGACGAAGAGGATGAACTCCTGACCGAGTTCGTCGCCGACTCGGGGGAGGTCCTGAACAGTCGTGGGCAGACCATATTCGCTATCGGCATCCCCTATCTGGGCACGGTGCGGCCCGACCTGATGGAGATGGCCGTGCTGTCCCCGATGCCAACTGATAAGCCCAGCTTCTCCGTCACGGAGACAGATATCGAGACCGAGCTGGGTACGGAGCTTACGGGTGTGCTTGACGACGGTCGGACGTACATCGGGGTCGAGGACACCGAGACTATGGGTGGGATCGTGGTCATGGGAGTGTGCGGCGCAGCACTGGCCGTATCCGCCGTGTTCGGCCATCTGCTCGTCGGCGTCGCACTCAGCTACGTCGCGTTGATTGCGGCGACTGTCGTAGGGGCCGTGGACTGGGTGTACCTCGGCATCGTGACGTTCGCGATAGCCGTCGTGTGGGTCTATATTCATTTCAGTAATAGGTAGTGGTATGAGCGAGCGGATAGTTGGGAGAAAGGACAACGGGCTGCTGTGGGTGGCGATGCTGCTGACGCTCCTCGTCGCGGCTGATTTCATCACGACGTATCTTTGCCTGACCGCTGGCAAGGGTCTCGTCGAGACGGGGATCGTGGCTCGTCATGTTGTTGACTGGGGTGGGTTGTCCGGCCTCGCCTTGCTCGATATGGTGGTGGTGTTGCTTCTGGTAGGTGCTGCGTCTCATGCGAAGGGTGTGTGCAGTCGGAGGGGAGAGCATGGCAAGGGTGAATGGGCCGCGCGGTTGACGTTGTACCCCTACATGATCGCCGTCGGTTACGCTGTCTTCAATAACGCCGGGTGGTTGCTGGTCGGATGAAGAAGTTTATTCTAGTGCTGTTGCTCACTGTTCTGGCGTCTGTTCTGCTGCCGGTGAGCGCGTGGGCGCAGACATCCACGATAGACACCGATGTGGGGGATATAGACACAGCACTAGACGATACATACCAGACTCGATCGTTCTATGCTTCTGGCCTTCATTGGTTCTTCTGGGTGGATACTGACGACGACCAAGCTAGATATAGCACATCTGCCGATCTTACGGCAGGATCGTGGGCTGCTGCTGTGAATCTAATTGATGTCGAATATGGGAATCGGCTCTCAGTATGGTATGACGAAGGCACTAACACAGTCCACCTTGCCGCTGGTGATAAATCTGAATCGGATGCCTACTATCGTATGGGCACACCGGAGGTAGATGGGGCAATTACTTGGGCAGATAACTGGGATTACGTGTGTGAAGCATATTACCCTATCCATATCATTACAGACTCAAATGGCTATCCGTTTCTCTCTGCTGGCAAAACTGTTTACCGATCAACGACACGGGACGGGACATTTACATCAGACGGAGCACCATATGTATTTACGGGTGATAGTGGGGCTGGGTATCCTGTTTTGGTGCCCCTGACGAGTGGCAAAGTCGCAGCGGTTACCACTGATGGCGCCATCTATGATCTTTTCATAACTCGTTGGGATGGGTTTAACTGGAGTGCTGAGAAGGAACTTGATGATACCTATCCTCTCAGTGACGTGGCGGCGATCAATGTGGACGACGATGTCTATATTGTGCTTAAACGAACCACTGGTGGCGGTGCTGCTGACCGCATTGCGATGGTCAAATACACGTACGGCAGCAATTCGTTTGGCAGTATCTTCTACGTCTACAATAACGATATCGGTAGTCATAACGACCCCACAGTCACCAAAGACACCAATGATGACATCTACATCCTCTGGCCTAATTACAATGCGCCAGCAGCGCAGAGCGACATCATCTACTACCGTGTCTACGACGTGTCTGAGGATGATGGCGAGAACTCCCTCAGTGATACGGTTGAGTTTGTGGACGAATCTGTGCTCGATGGACTCCCCGCGGCGTGCCAGGGAATTCACTGTGACTACGATAGTGATGGATTCCTCAAAGTGTACTACCCGGCTGATGCAGCGAGAGCAAAGGTCAAGGGTGAATCGCTGCTGGATGTTGACACCCTGATTCCAGCTACTGTAACCGAGACTTCTGCACGGCTTCGCGGCGAAATAGTAATGCTTGGCCTCGGGAGCGCTTCCGCTCAGGGATTCGAGTACCGCGAAGAGGGTGGTGCTACGTCCACCGAGACGGATAACGGCAGCTTCGGGCCGGGAGTATTCAACTACGACCTCTCCGGCCTCTCCGAGGGAATAACTTATCAGTACCGCGCGTTCGCCACGGATGCTACGGGAACCGTGTATGGTGAGTGGGTTGAGTTCCAGACGTCCGGCGAGGCTGAAGGCGGCGAGGGCGGCGACGCACCGGGAGCAAACGCCACCGCCCCTCCCGAGGTGACTACGCTTCCCGCGACGTACGTGGCCGTCCACACAGCCCAAGTGCACGGTCGCCTAGACGACGACGGAGACGGCATCACAGCCATGCGATTCCGCTACACCGACGGCGTCACGACCAGCTACACCCCATGGGTCTCGAACTACGCTACGGGGGACACCCACTCCGCCACCCTCACCGGACTCGACCTCGGCACAGCCTACCAGTTCCGCGTGGAAGGCCAGAACACCGAGGGCACGGACGAGGGTGCCTACCTGAACTTCACAACCTTGTCCAGTATCCAGCCACCAGGGAACGTCACAGCCTATGCGGAGGAGACCAGCATCGTCCTGTCGTGGACGATGGGAGCAGGGTCCACCAAAACCCTGATCCGGTACAAGAAGGGCGGCTACCCGACCAGCACGACCGACGGTTCCCTCATGGGGAACGTCACGGGAGGTTCAGCCGAGCATACCGGACTGGAGAGTGGCGCGACGTACTACTATTCCCTATGGGGCGTCAGCGGCAACCTGACGTCCGCGACGTACGCGACGGTGATGTCGACGACGATATCCGGCGTCGAAGATGAGGACCGCGACGCGCCCGACACACCAGGGCTGTGGTTCATCTCCACCGACTACACACGCTTCAGCAACATGCCGCTGTACGACCAGATCAACGATTTCATCGCTTCGCTGGGGATGCCTCTGGGGACGGGCTGGTTCTTCGGCGCGCTGCTGATCTGTGTCGCCGTATCCCTCGCGGTGTTAGCGAAATCCAGAAACGGGACGGCGGCCCTGATCGTCTTCGCGGTAGCGCTCGCAATCAGCTGCGTCCTGCAGCTCCTCCCTATGTGGATGGTCGCGTTCGTTATTCTCGCGTTCGTAGGAGTAGGCAAGATGGCGTCTGACCAACAGAGGAGGGCATACTAGTGCGCATCGCGTGGATGACGGGGCTCGTACTGCTCTACGTGATCGGTATGGTTATATCCCTGACTTTGGAAGGAGAGTTCCTCGGGTCGTCAGAGACCACCGTGCTCTACCGGCTCATGAATCCCGAGTTCGGGAGCTTCACGAACCCGCTCAGTGCGATCGGCGGGTTTTTCATCATGATCTGGAACTGGATACAGGCTGTCTGGGATATTCTCACGTGGGACTACTCCTTCTTCCGCGGATCACTGGAAACCTTCCGCTACGTCGGGTGGGCTGGATCAATAGCCATGGTCGTCTCGCTCGTCTTGGCAGTCAGAGGGACAGGGAGCAGCTGATGCGCAACAGCAGGGCAGGCAGCATCGTTCTCGGTCTGGCGTGGCTCGCCATGATCGTAATTGTCTACCCCACGTTGAAGCCTGTCATCGAGTCGTTCGTATCGGACATGCTCGGCGTGACAGGGATCACGACTGGGTTCGCGTTCTTCATTCTCGACACGATGCCCTACTGGGGACTGCTGGTGGGGATAGCTGGCGCCTTGTTTATCATCGCGTACGGTGGTAGGAGCAGCGAGAGCCGCTGATATTTTTGTCCCAATACAAAGAGGAGGTAATCAATCATGCAAGACCGGAAGGGAGAAGCCCAAGCGAAAACCCATAGAGGAGTTGAGTTAGGAACCGACAAAGGGAGCTTCGATGATTACTACTGGCGCTGGCCCTTTGCTGTCGAAGCTGTCATCAACGGCGTTCATTATTCGTCGGTGCACGACGAAGCCATGATGCGAAAAGTAAGTGCTGCGATCTTGAGGCCCAAGTTGATTGCCGATGTTGCGCTCGTCATGGGGAACTATCCCAGAAGCCCATTATACAAACAATATCCCACGGAAGCGCGCGGCAAGAAGCTATTCTCTAAGGTATACGAAGACCTCGTAGCACAGGGTTGGTTGTTCAACAAGACAGATGCCCCAAGCAGAATAGAAGTAGGTGTATACAAAGATGTCAGAGTATGGCACCCAGAACTCAAGGGGTACGAGATAGTCCTAACTGTAGGTAAGGACCACACCGTAGGGACGTGGGGAATCCGCTACATAGATGCGGCGAGCTTGGCTGATGAGCGTTGGGACGACACACCGCGAGCGAGAAAGGCGATAATTGACAAACAGCGAGACCAACGCAAACAATACGTCGAGGAAGAGCGGGAAGACTTACGGCGGATATTCACCAAAACTCACAAGAGAACCAAAAGCAAGAACCGAAAGCGGAGTACAACATCCGGAATAGGTGCTTGGTTCGGCGGTATCAGGCGGTGACGTGGTATCGCCGTTCGCCTGAGCCTATTATCACCTACGGCGGCAGGAGCAGCGAGGGCCGCTGATGCCATATTGCCCGTACTGTGGAACTGAGAAGTTGAAGAGGTTTGGCTTTTACCACTACCGAGGGGAAGCGAAGCGGCGCTACCAGTGTAAGTGCTGTGGGGGTACTACTGCTCGTCCGTTGAGGTGAAAGCCCAAGCGCGATCACAAGAGGAGGAGTCCGATGGCACTGAACGGCGGGAAACTGATGGCGGCAGTCAAGAAGGGCGCGGCCAGCATCCAGAAGACGTACAGGGACATGCAGCGGGAGGCCGAGGAGAGGGCCAAGCGCAAGATCGCCAATGCCAAAACCAAGCACGAGAAGGAGCTGGCCCGTATCAATCTCGAGAGGGAGAAGATCGCGCTCCAGCGCCAGATGTGTGAGGCGCAGTCTGCGCTCGCGAGGGAGAAGGAGGCGGCGGACAAGGCACGGAAGGCCGCTGGCAGGCTGACGCTCGGGGAGCGGTTGCAGGAGCAGGCCGGTCAGTTCTCCCGTGGGCTTCAGGATGCCCAGAGGAGCATCCAGAAGGCGCAGAGAGGGTCCGCGCGGAGCGGGACGAGTAAGAAGACTAGCGCGAGGAAGAGCATGGCTGGGAAGGCTACCAGAGCCGCGAAGAAGTGAGAAGGCCGACGGGAGCACAGACGGCTCTAAGCTAGCCTTCTCACCTCGTCACTACTCGGGGTCTTTGATCCATTCCTCACCGTTCCACACCTCGCCGTACTTCGTCTTCATGACGAAGTCGAACCACAGTTCCTCGCCGGAAGCGTGGACGTCTCCATACTCAAGACACCACTGCCCGAAGTGCACCATCATCTTGCGAGCGGAGACATACTCTTCACGCACCATGTTCTGCAACTGATCTTGGCGGGGGAGCCACGTGAAACGGTCGTAGAAGCCCCGCTGGAATCTCCTCTCCTCGATGCGGAGACCGTTGAAGGGATCGTCGATAAACTGCCACTCCTTCTCGGTGAACAAAGCGGCTTGGTTCCAAGCTACCGACCACCAGACGTCGCCGCGCTTGGGCGATGGTCGGCTGCCTTGTATCTTCACAGCTTCTCTGCACTTCTCAACATACCGTTCTGACTTGTCCATTTTCGCTAACCTCCCTCGTACCCCATCTCGCAGTCTACTCCTTCTCCCTGCTGACTTCTCTCCATTCCGGCTCCGACGATACCTTGCCGCATCTGCGGCACACTACTGACCCTGATGACCGCATGTAGACGTACCCAGAGCCGCACTCCGGGCAGTATGGTTTCCTGCCTGTCTTTGCTTTCTGCTGCGTCATTACTGTGATCCTCCTTACTGTGATCCTCCTTACTCTACCAGCCGTATTGCGCTGATGTGCTCGACTCCGGCGGACCTCATCGTCGCTTCCACTTGGGCTTGGTTGTTACCGAAGATGTGTGTCGTCGCCGGACCTACGTCGCTTGTGTAGTCTACTTCGTAGGTGTAGACGACCGCCATCATCTCTGTCGCGATAGCCGCCGCTCGGGTCACGGCGTTCGCGAAGGCGCGCGCCTCTTCGATGCCGACGGAGCCTATCGCAGAGTAGTCTCGCTGTCGTTTGGACGCTTTTGTTCAAGCTTCTCAGCCATCGCCCAAACCCGCGGCAGCAACCCAGCCCCAACCAACACAAACGTAACCGCTAGCCCCAGTATCACTTTCAACACCAACAACTCCATCAGCTTCACCCCTTTGGTCATCCTTACGAACGATCCAGTTTTTGTACCCGCATTCAGGGCATGGGTCCATACTGCCCACAAAGCCCTTGAATGTGTGTCCACACTTCTCGCACTTGTGCGCGACTTCCGCTAGCCAGATCATGCTTCCCCCTTTGCGATAGCGGCCCTTATCTCAACCAACAGCAACTCCTCGATAAACTCATGTTTGACAGATGCAAGAATAGCCAAGCTATGCTTACACGCCTCCAGCAGGTCGGGAGCTGCGGCGATCAGGCGGGCATTGGCTTCGCGCCGTACATTATCAGCCACGACATTTAGTATGGGTCCACTATGAACAATGGCGTATCCGATATTAGCTGTTCCCTCGATTCCCCATGGTCCTGGTGTATGCATCCTGTACTCCTTTCTCCCGGCTCATGGCCGGGGCTGGCTAGTGTTGGTTGGCAAGCCATTCGTCACGCTGGCGTCGCGCCTCTGCTAGGCTTCGGGCGACACAGCCAAACAGCTTGCCGTTGATATGGCGATAGTCATACTGGACTCGCATCCCACGAGCGAGAGGACTGTAATACTCCTCGTAAGACTCTTGCCCCATTGGGCAGGTCGAGCATCCGTCGATGTCGCTTTTCATCCTGTACCCTCCTTTTTCGTTTCAGTCCGGCTACTCAGAGAGGCTAGAGGCTTTGGCACGACTTCCCGACGATAGACCGTATGCGGTCGTCCCTAACATCGGCGCTGAATTCATCATCGACTATGATACCCTCGCCGTGACGCTGGAGTTCATCTAGGAGTTCCGACCAAGTGAATCCCGTTGGGCGCTTGCGGACAATGGTTTGACCGGGAAGCGTCTGATAAGTGTACCGTGTCTCCATTGTGGTTCCTCCTTTCTCTAGCTACTCGCTAAACTTGAGTGGGATTGACCCACCTGGTCCCTAGAATCTCATACTGGCCGACACCCCCGACCGGAGGGTCAGGGGCGGGAGTCAGAGGAGATTCTAGGGCTTTGTGGCTGCCTTAGACTCGCGGATACACTGCACACACTGTAAACTGATGACGAACTGGGGATCATCGCTCTTCGCAAGCGGGCAAGTCATCTGCGGGTGGTTGTGTATTGGGCAGACCTTTGGCTTGACCTTTGGCTCGAGTGTCATTTCGGCCCTCCTATTCTCACTTCAGCATCTCTGCTGACCGATGCCCCGAACTGAGTTCGGAACGCTAAGTCAGGAGTTTGAGGTACTGAGGTCAAGAGAGATTCACTTCCGATATTTCCTGAGCATTCGTTTCCTAGCCGCCTCGACTCTCTTGGCGACGACTGCTTTCCTGCTCTCTTCGGTCTTGAAGTACTGAGTTGTCGACATGGCGCCGTACTCCTCGCCGTTTCTTGTAATCATGATCCAAGCGGTGAAGAGACGTCCACACGGGATATCCAGCTGATGATAGGAGCCTTCCGTCGTACGCTCCTTCGACTTGGCTGTGCCCAGCACAACCTTGATGCCGACTGCGCGCTCCTTCTCGTCCTTGACGCCAAAGTCGATCTGCCGCCTTGATGTAGTCTCCCTGTTTGTGATGACGTGCTTCATTGCCTTGTTTCCTCCTCGTGTACTTCAGCGCATCCCCGCTGACTGGCTCCCCCAAAGTTGCCCTTGGGGGAGATGGGTCAGGAGAGATTCAGTATGTTAGGTTGGCCGACGAAACTCGATTAGTGCCAGGATGCCAACTACGATAAGGGCTACGGTGATCACGCCGACGGCCCACCACTTCGGCAGAAACACTAGGGACAGTATGCTGACAGTCCCAGCGGCTACCACGAGTCCAAGACCCTGTAGGAAATACTTGTCCATACCTTTCCTAGGTGCCTTCATCGTCCCATTCTCCTTTCACTCCTTTTGGTTTCTCTTAGCTCGAACAAATCCCACAACAACGCCTACGATCAACGCAGCAACAACAGCTGGTGCGGCATACCACAGACCACTTACAACCAATACCCAAGATGCAACTCCAACCACAACTATACCCGGAAGCGCGATACCGACTACATCAAGTATGGATTTGCTGCTTCTCATTTCCTATTCTCCCTTCTCTCTCTTATCTTTCTTGTTGAGGATGATGGTAAGGATAAACCCTATGATCCCCACGACAGGGGCAATGCCGATCAGAATCTCTGGTGTACTCATCATTTTCCTCCTCGTATCAGGTTGAGCGCCGCCCTATACGGCGGCCTAGCCCTGCTCCCGCAGCACCCTTCTGCGGCCCGCTTACTACCTCACGTCGATCGGTCGTCAGGTGGGGTTCGGTGCTGTGGGGCTTGCTGCCTGCCGCCCCTGTCTTGGCTTGTCTACCGTTTCATCCAACCTCCCGTTTCTCTATCTGCTGTAGTGTCTGCGTGTGGATTCAGCAGAAGAGATGTGCGAACTTGGCTACAAGCGTGCTCCAACAGACTCCTAGCACTACTGGGGCCACAACCAAGAGTGTTATCAGTACGGGGTTCGGACCCCATGCATCCCACAGAGGGGAAGCGATTGCTCCTGTTGTCACAAGCAGCATTGCCCATCCTGCCGTCTCTACCATCGTCTGCCTCGACTCATCTGCTGTCACTTTCTCTTTCACTGTCTTTACCCTCCTGTTTCTCTATCTGCCACAACTATAGCACACACACGCACACAATGTCAACCCCCCTGTCACCAAAATCATGAAAATCGTCAAAATCGTACGTAAAATCGAACCCATGTTCTAGGGATTTCCGAGGATTTCTGAGGGTTTCCGAGGGGTATAACCTCCTCCGGCACCCCCCGAGCGCGACCCTCGGGCACCAGCGTCGAGCGCCAGCGTCGGGCACCCGCATCGGTCGCCACGCGCGTCCGCGCCGGACCAGCACGAGCGTCGGAATCCCCGTTCCGTACGGATGTTCTTGACAGATGTTCTATTGTCGTGATAGAATATACAACCGTATAGGGCTGTCTTGCCCGAGAAAGTGGGTGCAGGTAAATGTCAGTCAGAGGATTGGTAACGGTGGTAAGTAACGATTGCCACCTAACCCAGCTCATATCGGTGAAACCCTACTGCTCGCGGCAACGGAGCAAGGGCAATACCGAGGGAAGTCGGGGAGATCGTTTTCTCCCTTGACCCCGTAGAGACTGACGACCGACTGCAAATGCCGAATCTAGGCGACATCGCGAAGGCATCGGAGATAGGCTATAGCGGGCGTGCGTTGTTCGTCTGGATAGCTTGCCCCGACTGCGGTACGCAACGGTGGCGTCCTCTCCACAACGAGATCACACGCTGCTGGAAGTGTTCGGCCAACAAGCGCGAACGCGACTTAAAGCCGATCACCTTCCTTGGCACGGGTGCGCCGATAGTCGGAGACACGACCACAGCGGCTGCGATAGGGAAAGCCGGAAGAGGAATCTATGCCTACACTGCTTGCCCCAAGTGTGGAAAAACACGTTGGGTTCGGTGGCGACAGATGGATTCGCTGTGCACAGCTTGCACGGCGCTATCGAACAGCGTGCGATCCGGCAGCGAACACCCCAAGTGGAAAGGCGGAGTCAAGAAAACACGAGGCTACGTCTACGTGCTGATTCCGCGAACAGACCCGCTTTTCCCAATGGCTGTTAAGCGCTACAAGAATCAAGGTGTTGTTGCCGAGCACAGGCTTGTCGTGGCACGGTCTATCGGTAGGCCGTTGCGCCCCGACGAGGTCGTCCATCACATCAACGGCACCAAGGACGACAATCGCAGGGAAAACCTTCGGCTGCTTACTAAGCAAAGCCACCACTCAGCCCTAGTGATGCAGGAGACACAGGATAGGGTGCGAAACCTTGAGGTTAGAGTGACGATGCTTGAGGCAGAGAACACGGCATTAAAAGCTAGTTTGCAGGAGGTCGGAGATAGCGACACCTCTCCAGAACTGAATTTGCGTCGCTATAATACGCTGGGCGACCTGCCTGACAAGCAGGTTGAAGGTATAGTCCATGCCCCCTAGTAATAGGAGGACAAACACGGATCGGCGTAGTTGCCTTTGTGGTCATCGACAGCCTAATCACGAACATCATCACGGGAACAGATACTGGGAGCGTTATACTACAGAATTTGCTCCGGGTGATCGTGGCAGCGGCCATCCTGATCGGTGTGGTCATGTCGATTGGTCGGAAGGGCTAGGCCCGACCCGGCCTCTCGGCTCTCCGCCCTTTGGGAGATCGCCGGAAGGAAGAGGAGAACAAGAGGGGCATCGCTGGTGGGGCGGTGCCCCTTCCTCTTATCTGGAACGAATAGTGGTAGTAGAGGAGGAGGTGGTAGCAGATGGCTGGTGTTCTCTTTGCCGGTAAGGTAGTCAACCTCGTACTAGCAAACATTACGGATGTCACGGAGAACCGCGAGGAGTACCGTGGAGCGTGCTTCGTGGTATCTGCCCCTCGGAAGCGGCACAACTCACCATTCAACGTAGCAGTAGCGCAACTGGTACGCACGTGGTGGCTCATGGACTGGTCGTTCGTGTTCTGCGAACCGAAGGAGGAGCTGGACAGCGCGATCCGATCTTACCTACGGGAGCAAGAGAATGGCTCGTGAGTCGCAATACTGGTACTGGCTCGTGTGTGCCGATCCTGAAACGGGTAAACATTTTCTTGTCGCGGGCGGCAGGACTGAGGACGAAGCCCGTCAGAAGGGAATGGAAGTTCTGGGTGGTGTCGACTTCCAGATCAAGAGGCTGCCGACGCGGAACCTAGCCCGGGCGTCCAGTCTGCTGAAGGGCAACAGGCTTGAAAGCACCCACTCACTGAAACAGGCATCGGAGCGCCTGGGGCACGACCGCTCATTGCGGCGCAGACGGAGAAAACAAGACCCGCTGGCGGGGTGGCCATAATGCTTGCCCTGCGGCGGCTTACATATACGGTGGTGACTGAAGGGAGGGAGGTCTTGTGACTGGAGCAGAAGTTGAGGCAAATTACTTCGGATGGCACATTATCACGTATCTGGTAATCATCTTCGCGGTGATGATCGGAGTCTACCAGCTGATCTGGTCTCGGAAGTGTTCCAAGTACGTGAAAGTGCTGGTCGTGAAATCGGACGGCAGCACCGAGACTGAGTACGCGCCCAAGTCCAAGGGGTATGTTGCGCTAACGTCACCTAACGACAACACGACGCGGTTGTGGCCGATCAGCAAGCTGTCAGCGGTAGAGGAGGACTACCCGGGCGACGGGTTCATCCCCAAGTTCCTCCAGAAGAAGATCAAGATGGTGATAGTGGACGAGGTGGACTGGGAGCCGTTGCTTAACAGGGGGTCGTACTCGCACGGCGTGGCCAGTCCCGACGTTGTTCGCGATCTCAGGGACGTGGTAGCTGATATACAAGAGGGGCAGCCGGAGATCGCGCAATCCCTGACCGAGTACATCAACAGCTTGGCGACGGCGCCGACACGCGAGATGGTAGCGAGTCCTGCCGTGCTGGGGAATATCGTCAAGGAGAAGGTCTCGGAGATGGCCGTGACAATCTCCAAGGACACGTTCGATCGGTTGGACAGTGTAATCAAGAAGCTGGACAAGATACCCAACGCCATGATCGTGTACATCGGGCTTGGGGTTATCGCCATCTTGGTCGTAGTCTCGTTCATGCAGTCCGGTGGATTCGGTGGCGAGACGGAACTGACCGGCATCCGGGCCGACCTACAGGCGATTAAGGACGCGCTCGGTGCGGCGGGAACGGTGGTGCCGTAATGGTGAGACGAAGCAGCGAGAAGAAGGATGGAGAGAAGACCAAGAGCAAGGTAGCCGCCAAGTCCGACGGAGATGGGGATGGCGCTGGACAGATCGGGATTGATACGGCACGGCTCAAGAGAGTAAAGCCGTCGAAGAGTGTTGCGGAAGAGGAGGAGGAAGTTGTAGAGCGGACCACACCAGCATCCGTGTCCGCCGGTCCTGTCGATAAGGTCATCGAACTGGCGTTCAACCCGAGCCGCGACAAGATCAGGGAAGTCACGATCATCGACCGGATGCAGGGCAGGTTGTTCCCGATCATGGATGCGATGAACACGCTGTTCGGCAACTGCCTCGAGATCGCGATGTACCGCCAGTCCAGAGCAGACTACAGGGCAGCGTACGGCAGGATCAAGCCGAAGCCGCTGGATATCATGGACGAACTGATGTTCCGAACGGCACAGTGGCAGAAGTCGGTCGCTGGGAAGAACTTGGAGAGGGCGACGGACATCGCGTTGGCGGAGACGGAGACGAGGGAACCCGAGAACGAGGATTACAGCAGCAGTGGCGGACGGGGGTTTGACGACTAGATGATCGACGTCGCTGGTATGGACATGATCGGAATGCTCTGGGCGGCGGCTTGGGTCGTCGTCGTAGTGTATTGGATGCTGGTCAAGACTGAACGGACGGAGTCCTGATAGATGACGACGAAGGAAAGAGCGATCGAGGACTGGGAAGAGAAGCTGCCGGACAGGACGACGACACGCGTGTCCAGTATGTCTGACGACCTGTTCGATACCTCCATGGGGTACGACGACGAGGTCGGCGTCCGGCTGGCAAGCGGCCTGAGTCCTGACGATGTAGAGCGCGCGAAGCTGCTTTACAGGTTGTTCAATGGCCTGTGGGGCGTCGCGATCGTGGTTGGAGACCCGGGGACAGGGAAAGACCTGCTCGGCAACTATCTCACCTACCGTATGAAGAGGTATTTTCCATGGAAGCGCATTCTGCGGGACGAGAAGCCGAGGCCGCTGTACGGACCCTACGCCGGATTGTTCAATGAGACTGTGTTGGCCGAGGAACTGGGGCGGATGAAAGAGGTGGCCGCTGGTGTCGGTGCCACGAAGGTTGACGCCATCATGGAGAAGGCAGCCGACGACTGGGTATCAAAGAAAGGCGCGGTGCTGCTGAAGAACTCCATCCTGTATCTCACGGAGTACTGGCGGTACTGCTACAACCGCGAGCCGCACAACCCGATGAACAAGACGATGGGTGGCATCCACAAGATGAAAAGACACTTGGACTGCCTGATATTGGGAACGGTGCAGCTTGCGACGGAACTGGATAAGAAAACGTGCCTGCCGTGGGTGGATTGGAGAGTGACGTGCACGCGGTCCCGGACCAATGTCACGCGGTTCAGCTACTTCGTCGAGCGCGTCAAGTACGACAGGCGATTGGACCTCCTGATCTCGACCAGCAAGCCGTTCCGTATATCGTTTGACGCCGGGAAGCCCCGAAGCGACATGGGCGACGGCAGGATCGTCGTCAGGAAGCACGGGTACAGGCCGGAGAACGAGGACGAGCGGGTCGTGCTGGACGCGCTCGCTGCCGGAGCCGAGACCTACGAGGACTTGGTGGCGCTGCTGGAGACGCACGGTGATATGTCGGAGTGGGAGACCCTAGCGACGCTGAAAGAGTTGAAGTTCCGACGCAGCAAGCGGGTGATTGACTACCCGTGCGACTTCGGGCTGTACAACTCGAAATCCGCCCCGCAAATCAAATCGAGCATCAAGATCGGGGATTAGGAGCAAGACAAGGAGGTTCAGGTGGGAAAGCCAAAAGGGTGCGACGGGAAGAGCAAGATCAGGTCCAAAGGCAAAGGGAAAGGTCTCGGGCGTGGGAAGGGACAAGGCCCGATAGGGAGACCGAGTTCTTGAGCAGAAAGAAATGAAACCGTGAGACGATGATATATGGCTGAATTGACTAGAATCTGCCCACGCTGCCTCGGTTCCGCGTTGGATTATTATGACCTCTACCGCTATCGCGGTGTATCTAGGCCGCGGTATAGGTGCGAAAGTTGTGGTCGTATCACAGCGTATCCGCTGCTTCGCCCCAAGCGCGTACGTCGGAAGAGGTAGGAGAACTAGGCATGAGGCTACCATCGGGGTCGTACCACAGGATCAAGACGTACGCCGACGGGCGTCGTGAGCGGCTGACTATCTCTCCCAGCGGGAGGATTCTCGAGTCCGCCCCGATGCGGCGAGTTGGCACGACGAAGACGAGCAAGAGCCTGTCGAAGCGACGTGCGCAGAGAGCACGGAGAAGGAGGATGGTAGGGAGATGACGGAGAAAGTAGAGAGTCAACAGAGCAGGCCGTTGACGGGGACCGATATCCGAGTGCTGGCGAAGGGGTACTGGGGACGCTACTTCTCGTGGCGGTTATACCCGAGAGTCAAGTGGCTGATGGTCGGAGGAGCCGCTGTGTTCGCTCTGCTCCTTGTCCTAGTGTTGGTAGCCAGTGCCGCAGATATAACCTCGGCAGGATACCGCGTTCTCTTGATACTACTTGCGGCAGTCGGTGTCGGTTGTGTCGTCGGCGCGTTCGGTGTTTACCTCATGGACAGAGATCACTACGTGGACCGTTGCGTCGATAAGTGGGAGCACGGCGACCCGACCTTACCGGACGAGGAGTCGGTCGTGCAATTCGCCAACGGGATGAAGAAAGCGGCAGGAGGCGACGATGGCTTACCTGTTTGACCGGATGCGGAGAGGAAGCAAGGCGATACCGGCTAATGCTACGTTCCGGCTCACGGAGTCGGGGCGCGACAAGCTACAGGAGTTCTCCGGCGATCCCCAGAGCAGGATACTGGTCGCTCTGGAGACGCGGGGGTCCACCAATATCAGTGAGATCGCACAGGCGAGTGGCTTGAGCCGCGGGCAAGTAGAGAGGCTCGTGCCGACCATGGTGCGTGGGGGGTACGTGGTGTACATAAGCGCGGCTATGGGCGGCGGGGACGATATCTAGCAATGGAGTACGATGCGCGGACTGCTGGGCTACAGGGTTAGTTGGTTCCGGCTGGCCTGGTGCGCCTTCTGGCTGTCTTTGCCGGCAGCCATTTTTGTAGTTGCGCAGAGGGTAGTATGACTCAAGCAGAGCACAACGCACGAGAGCAAGAGGCACGGCACAAACTAGGTATCCTTGGCCGTATTATCCTCGCTCTCGTTGTTTTTGTTGTCACTCTTCCTATCTCTATCTCGCTCGAAACGCATGTTATCCCCTATTTGCCGTGGTTGGGGAGTGGAGAGCAGAATGTCGCTCGTGCAGAACCCGACGTATCTGATTTCACGTACTCGCATATCGTCACGGTCAAGAACAACTCAGGAGCAGCAGTCACAAATCCCATACTGCGAATCCCTGTAATCCCCTACGAGGCTATTGATGTATCGACGTGGACAGTCACACTCGCTGATTCTAATTCTCATACCTACAACACCTGTATCCCTATCCGTGTGGCAGAGATGGCGAATGAGACCCTGACGAATCATGAAGTCAAGGTCGGGCCAATTGATACTGAGTGGCTCATAAATAACAGTTGGGCCTCGGCAGATGGGAATGAGTGCGTTTTTGCTACAACCAATGATAGCACGATAGCTGCCTCAGACCTGATGCGCTGGTATTGGGACGGGCAATCCGATGGCCCTTATGGATGGGATGAGCCTGATACCTACTTCTGGGTTGAAGGCAACCTGACTGCATGGGGTAATGACACATGGTACATGCTGATTGACCCTGACCTTGGCTCCATCGTACCAGGAGCAGGGACGACGAAGTGCACAAGTGGCATTTTTGATTTCCACGACCCTATGGACGATGGGGATAACTGGGATACAGACGATGGCTCCGAGTCATACGCTGCGGGTATCTGCACAATCAGGGATGGCACAGACCCGGAGCAGATTACCTCCAAATCAACCTTTGGTGAAGATCATGGGCTACGAGCCAGGGTCAATGTCCCAAATGCAGACGGGAATGATATTCTTGAGGGTTCACAATTCGGGTTCTCGAATGATGGTCGCACTCTTGATCTTGCTTTTATCAACCTGCAATTCGCTAATTATGACGAGGCCATAGAGTGTGACGACGCGGCTGTTACCGTGGAAGACGACCAATACCCCTATGTAGAGGGCTCCTATGCGGTCTATGACATCCAGCGGCGCGACGACCATAGTGCAGATAACAGATCGGTATGGGGCCAATTCCACTGCAATAATGTTCAATTGACCGACGCGCCAATATGGACAAATGTACCCGACGACGCCCTTGAAGTCCTATTCTGGTCAGACGATGAGAATTTACTTATTGATTGGGTGTTTGTCTACGACTATGTTTCGCCCGAGCCGATAGTCAATATTCCCTTCATACACCACGACCCTGATACCGTCTTCCTGGCCGAAAGGTGCGAGCACTGGCCCTACGATATAGAGTTCACCAAGACGGGGAACACCTCTGAACTCTACAATCATGCTGACCGGACAACGCTCTCCTCGGAGTACGCGACTGAGTTCTATGTTGAGTACATCGGCACGATCAATAACGGGGCTTCAGCCAACGTAACCATTCACTACGGCAACGCTGCCCAGTCGAGTGCATCAGCCTATCGGGATGCCTCCAAAGTCTTCGACGGCACAGGCGCGTTCTGGGATGACTTTGAAGGCGTCATACTATGGGCCAATACATCAGGGACGTGGGGGCTGTCAGACCAGCAGAGAGCAGAGGTTTTCGACTATCACCTGATGAACCAGGACGATGACTTATCATCTATCTGGGCGGGTAGCCCTACATGGACTTATGACGGAGATGAGTGGATGCTGCCGTTCGTAGGCTCGTGGGCGGGGACAACCAGTAACAATCAAGGGGACCCCCAGTGGATGATACCGTGGGAGAATGTCCTATATAAGAAAATTGGGAGCCAGTGGTATAGGTGGGGATATGTTCTGACAGGCGAATATGACGAGTTCAACCATGCGTCTTCGCTGGGTAGGTTTGCATGGTATGGCGACGACTCACACATGGGCAACTCTAGTTGGCTTTACTTCCTCCTTGGGGTTACTACTGTCGAAGATGGAGATGGTGCCTCATTCCTTTTCTATTCAGAGGACGGTGGTAAACACTGGAAAGTCCTGAACGGAGGTGCGCCCTACGTTGATCTCACCTGTACTGATGCTGTTGATGTGCGGGGCCGTTTTGCCAGCTTGGTCTACGACAATGGCTATTGGTTCCAAGGCTACACAAATGCTGTGGATAGTTGGGACCCGAGTTATCTCTATGCAAACGATACGGCTTTTGAGGATATGCTGTACGACCGAGGCACGATCGTTCCCGCTGACGTATGGACAGACGGAGGGGAGATAATAAACACAGGCGTGGGTGAGGGGATAGAGGAGTTTTACTGGTATCAAAAAGCAGGCGGGAACTG
>Ga0180431_10001062_pt1 | contig 38493 bp, 48 predicted proteins | sample SS_ome_11_FD_132459 | JGI IMG/M metagenome (GOLD analysis project Ga0180431, IMG submission 132459) | Hypersaline lake sediment archaeal communities from the Salton Sea, California, USA - SS_1_MS_1 metaG | ecosystem: Environmental > Aquatic > Non-marine Saline and Alkaline > Hypersaline >... | reverse complement strand
ACTACATGTCCTGAGAATCCGTGTATGTAGCTTTCTGCTCCATATACTCCTTGTACTTTCATGAATCTTTTTGCTAGCCTGATATCTGCTTTGTATTTTTTGCCTTTTGTATTTACCCATTTGACGTGCCATGGCGAGAAGTCTGTTACATTTTGTGCTTGTTCAGCTTTCTTGATGTCTAGTACAGGCACTATCTCGAATTTTATGAGGTTTCTTACCCAGTAATAATCTCTGCTTCCGTGGATTGTCTCTGGCTTGAATGGCTTTAATATCTTGGATAAGAGTTTGCTTAGATCTTTGTCTTTGTATTTCATGTCAAACTTGACAAAGATGTCTACGTCATAGTCGCCTTTTAGCCAGGTGTTTTTTGCATAGCTTCCTCCTGCCACTGCTTTTGCCTTTATTTTGCTCTTTTTTATCTGTGAATTCAGTTTTTTGAGAAATGCCTCTATCTCATGCACTTGCTCTTTCTCTGGCTTTATTTCTTCCAGCACTTCTTTTAAAAGCTTCATGTCTTGTTTTATTTAGGTATGCTATAAAAATCTTTTTATATGTGAACTTTTGTTTTGTATTAGAAAAAAGCAAAATTTAAATATACTAGTACTGGATAAATCATTTAAAAAGGGGTTATTATGGATGCATTAGGTATACTTACAGCAATCTCAGTTGTTCTTCTTATTGGTGTAGTCTTTTCTATTCTTTCAAAGAAGCTGAGGATTCCTGAGATTTTGGTCTTGATTGTTGTGGGTATCATTCTTGGTTTTTTCACTTACAAGGGCGAGCCTTTGCTTCACTTCCCCACTGTTTTCCTTACTGCTGTGAGCTTGCTGGCTTTGGCTTTGATTATTTTTGACAGTTCTTCAAAATTAAGATTGAAAGAATTAGATGCTTTGTCTATCAAGGCTCTTAAGTTCGTCGGCATATTCACTTTGCTGAGCGTTACTGTATTCACTATTGCTTCTAAATTGTTATTAGGTATCCCTATTGTTCTTGCTTTGTTGTTCTCTACTATTACTTTGGGAACTTCTCCGGATATTGTTCTTTCTTTGTTGCAGGAGACTAAGAATAAGATTTTTGGTTTTCTTAAGTTAGAGTCTGTCTTTAACACTCCGCTTAATGTCTTGCTTCCTTTCATCATCATTGATTTCACCCAGGGCCAGTCTCAGATTGCAGGTGTTGTTGAATTGGTTGTTCCTTTCTTGACTAAGTTTGTTGTGGGTATAGGTGCTGGAATCTTTGTTGGTGTGATTTTGTTCAAGATAATGCAGAAGCAGTACTCTCCCCTTTATTCTCCTTTGGCTGTCATCATTGCTTCTTTGCTTGCTTATGTCTTGGCAGAGAATTTGCATGGCAATGGTGTTCTTGCTGTCATAACTCTTGGTATCTTCTTTGGTAATGTTACTGTCAAGGAAAAGGTTGATGTGTTGTCTGTTGAGTCTGTCTTGACAAAGGCTTTTTTCATTTTTGTCTTTATTTTGCTCGGTCTTACGATTAAGCTTCCTTTGACTGCTGAGTTTTTCACCAGGTCTATTATCTTGTTTGTCGCTTATATGATTATAAGATATATTGCAGTTATTCTTAGTTTCAGGAAAGAGAAACTGAAGCCTAAAGAGATTTTATTCCTTACATTGAATGCTCCTAAAGGCATCTCTACTGCCGCTGTTGTATTCTTGTTGGCAATATATAACACTCCTGGAACAATTTATTATATTCCTGGCATCAGCATTGTCCTTGATGTCACTCTTGCTTTCATCTTGTATTCTATCATCTTGTCAACTATTGTCTGTGCCTTGAAGAGCAGGTTTATTGATTCAAAATGAAGGTTTGTATTGGTCCTGCAGGTATTGGCTCTCCTGCTGTTGCTGGCTTGAAAGAGATTGCAGAAGCAGGCATGCACTGTGCAGAGGTTGAATTCACTCATTCTGTTTATATGAAGAGCAACAAGGTTGCTAAAGAAGTAGGAGAAGCAGCTAAGAAGCTAGAGATTGATTTAAGTGTCCATTGCCCGTATTATATCAATCTTGTTTCTGCTGACAAGTCAAAAATAGCAGCAAGCAAGAAAAGGATTCTTACTAGTGCAGAGCGCGGGCATCATCTTGGTGCTAAATATATCATCTTTCATGCAGGTTATTATGGTAAGCTTTCTAAAGAAGATGCATATCAGGGAATCAGGGAAGCGATAATTGACATGCAGAAAGCCATCAAGAAAAACAAGTGGAAAGTGATGCTTGCTCCTGAGGTCATGGGCAAGGATTCTTCATTCGGCACGATTGATGAATTATATGACTTGCATAAAGATACAAAATGCGCTGTTTGTGTTGATTTTGCTCACTTAAAGGCGCATTATCGTGGCAAGATTGATTGGAAGCATGTCTGTGATACAATGAAGAAGTTTAAGTTCAAGCCTTTGACAGCTCACTTGTCTGGTATTGAGTGGGGGCCTAAAGGTGAGAGAAGGCATAAACTGACTCCTGAAAAAGATATCAAGGAAGTTCTGATGTGGATGAAGAAATACAAGTTTGATATAAGGATTATTAATGAGAGTCCTGATACTTTTAATGATTCTGTTAAGACCTTGAAAATATATAATAAAATGTAGAATGTTTTATATAGTTCTGTCTTTTTTGTGTTTTTGGTGGGTGTATAATGAGTAATCCTATACCGTCTTTGGATAGTATAAGCTTGGAGTTTTATAGGAGGGAGGCGAGGCATTTTGATGCAGATCATTTTGTCTCTAAACACAATGGTGTTGGTTTTTTGGTTACGCATGGGCCTCTTCCGCAGGATGACGACCCTATGAAGACGCAGGCTGTTCAGTTGCCTTCTGCGTATGAGACGATTTCTGGTGGTACGCTGGAGGAGCGGGCGAAGGAAACATATCCTCCGGGTTCTGTTGTTTTTGAGATTCCTTTGGAGCAATTGAAGCGCAAGTCTCAGATGAATATTTTGCCTGTTGGGAGGGGTGCTAATCTTCCTATCACTGTTGCGCATGGAAAGATTTCCAAGTTTCATGGTTATTTTGTGTATAATAGTGCTGGAGAATTCACGTATGTTGATGATAGTTCTACAAATGGCAGCGAGATTAATGGACAAAAAGTTCCTAATAGCAGGAAAACACCTATTGAGTCAGGAGCGTCCATAACTCTTGCAGGAAGCTTTACTTTTACTTATTATTCTGCAGAGGATCTTCATGCAATGCTTAATCTCTTTTGAATAAATTTATATACTTCTGATTTGTTTGTATGTTTATGAGAAAAGTGGTACTTGATACTGATTTTTTGATTCATTGTGCTAGTGCTAAGATTGATTATGCTGAAGAACTAAGGCGTATTCTTGATTTCAGCTACAAAACATACATAATCGATAAAACAATTGATGAGCTGGATAATATTATTGAAACAAAGAAAGGCAAAACAAAGGCTAATGCTAAGTTAGCCAAGGCAATCCTGAAAGCAAAGAAAATCCCTTTAATTAAGACAAAGAAAGACAAGATTGTTGATGAGTTGATTCTAAAGAATGCTGCAAAAAACTGCATTGTTGCAACAATGGATGCTGATTTGAAGAGAAAACTAAAGGCAAAAGGCATTCCTAGGATTGTGATAAGGCAGAAGAAGTATCTTGTTCTGCTGGACTGAAACCACAACCTTTAAAAACACCTCTTTATTCTTCGAGTATAGTGAGATACAGGGGGTTTCTAAGAATTGCCTTCCTGTGTTGATGTAGGCGAGGATTAAACAAAATGTTTTACAAAATTGAGCTAAAGGATTATATCAGGGTGCCTCCAAGGTATTTTGATTTGGATGTAAAGGAAGCAGTGCTGAAGTCAGTCAAGCTGAAGTATGATGGATTGACAAATGCAGAGTTTGGCTTTGTCATTGACATTGTTAATGTTAAGGACATTGGGGAAGGTGTTATCATTCCTGGTGATGGTGCTTCGTATTATGCGACAACCTTTGAGGTTATTGCTTTCAAGCCAGAGCTTCAGGAAGTTGTGGTTGGAAGGATTAAGGATATTGCAGATTTTGGTGCTTTCCTGACAATGGGGCCTATTGACGGCATGATTCACATCAGCCAGACAATGGATGATTTTGTTAGTTTTGCCAAGGATAAGGTATTGACAGGAAGGGACAGCAAGAAAGTCTTGAAAGTTGGTGACCTTTGCAGGGCAAGGGTTATTGCAGTTTCATTCAAGGATATTACTAATCCAAAGATTGGCCTCACTATGAGGCAGCAGGGTCTTGGTAAGCTGGAGTGGATTGAGGAAGAAGGAAAGGAAACGCCAGCTAAGGAAGAGAAAAAGGCTACTGCAAAAAAAGCAGCAGGTAAGAAAAAATGAAGAAAAAAGCTTGTAAAAATTGTAAGATTTTTGTAGAAGGTGATGAATGTCCTGTCTGCAAAGGCACTCAGTTTGTGACTAATTGGAAAGGAAGATTATACATTATTGACGCTAATAAGTCTGAGATTGCAAAAAAGATTGGTGCAAAAGTTAAAGGAGAATATGCAATAAAAGTGACCTAAAATGAAGATAGAAATAAAGAAAAAAAAGGAAAATCCCTTATTGTCAAGGATTGAAGTCTCTGGCATTGTTACTTTTGAGGGCGCTACGCCCTCTAATGAGCAGGTAGCGCAGAGCATTGCTTCACAGTTAAAGACAGATGCATCTGTTGTAAAGATGAAGAAGATTTATACTACAATGGGTTCTCACAAGGCAGAATTCACAGCTTGTGTCTACAAGTCCAAGGAAGAGCTTGACAGGGTTGAGCCAAAGCCTAAGAAGCAGTTAGAGAAAGAAAAGAAAGCTGCTGAAGATGCTAAAAAGGCTGCTGAAGCTCCTAAGGAAGAGGCTAAGCCTGAAGAAAAAAAGGAAGAAGCAAAGCCTGAAGAGAAAAAAGAAGCTCCTAAGGAAGAAAAGAAAGAAGAAGCTGCTCCTGAGAAAAAGGAAGAAGCTAAGCTTGAAGAGAAGAAAGAAGCTCATAAGGAAGAGAAAAAGGAAGGTGCTGAATAATGGGAGAAAAAAAGCCGAGAAGAAAAAGAAAGCCAGTCAAGACAGCTGATTTTTTCGAGAAAAAAGGAGATTCTTTAGAGCGAAAGAGAAAATCCTGTCCAAAGTGCGGCACAGGATTCTTCATGGGAAAACATAAGGGCCGTTCTTACTGCGGAAAATGTGGTTACGCCGAGTTTGAGTCTGCCAGTAAGAATGAGGAAAAAGAAAAGAAGAAGTGATTTTTTTATTTCTAATCAATATTCTGCATAACAAGCAGGTCTTCTGTTGTTAGTTTCTCGCCTTTTGCTAGTTTTTCTTCAACTTCTTTTTGTTTTTCTGAGATTGTTTTTTTGCGTCTTTTCTCTTGCAGTGCTTTTTTGGTTTTTTTCTCTTCTTTGTAGGTCGCATCCACTTCTCCTATTTGCTGTAGTTTTTCTTTTAGTTTTTCGTTGATTTTGCTTATTTCTTCTTTTTTCTCTGTTATGTTTTTCTTGACTTTCTCTTCTTGTTCTTTCAGTTCTTGTATTTTTTTGGAGTTTTCTATGCTTGTTTCGTGTTTTTCCTGGCTCTCTTTTGCTAAATCTTGTATTTTTTTGTGGAATTCATCTGCTTTTTTCTTTTCTTCGTCAATTTCTTTAGACAGTCCGTGCGTAGATTCCCACACTCCGCTCATCTCTGTTAATTCCTTGAATTTTTTCTTAAGGTCTTTCAGATGTTTCATCAGTTTCTGTTCTTTGTCAAAGCTTAAAGCACTGGTTTCTATCTTGAATTCTATTCCTTCTATCTCTCTCTTGAGTTGTGAAGGGTTTTCTTTTATTCCTTTTTTGCGTTCAAGGTCTTTTTTCTCTTTGTTTAGTTTCTTGATATTTTCTATTTTCTTTGTTATTGTGTCATTGAGCTTTTTTCTCTCTACCTTGAACTCTTTGACAGAAGTTGTTAGTTCGTCTCTTTTCTTTCTGAGATTTTTTGTGACATTAATAAGAGAAATAATCTCTTTCCCAAGCTTTTCCCGCTTGTCAAAGAGTGCTTCTTTTTGGTCGTTAATCTGGTTAAGACTCCTTCTTAGCTCTTGTATTTCTTTTTTGAGCTCATTTATTTGTTTTGAAGTTCCGCTTTTCGATGGGTGCATTTATTGTAAATTGTTGTTAAATAAAAAAGTAAAAACAACAACTTTTTACCTCCTTAGCCAAATAGCGCGCCAAGTCCAGCCGCTGCTTCTTCTGCAGATTTTTTGTCTTCTTTCGGCTTTTCTTTCTTTTCTTCTTTAGGCGCCTCTCCGCCAGCTGCTGCTGGTGCTGCTGCAACAGGTGCAACTGTGGCATTTTTTATTGCTTCGTCAATGTTTACGCCTTCTAGTGATGCTACCAGTGCTTTTATTCTTGCATCATCTACTTTAGCGCCAGCTGCCTCTAGTACTTTCTTTACTGTTGCTTCATCAACCTTGCCTCCAGCTTTGTGGATAAGCATTGCCGCATATACGTATTCCATTTTATTAACCTCCCTTAATTATGACTTTTCTTCTCTTAGTGTTCCTTTTTCTTGAAGATTTTTTAACAAATCTTTAGCTTGCTCTTGTGATACATCTCCTTGTTTTGGATGTGGTTTTTCTTCTTTAGGCTCCTCTTCTTTTGGTGCTTCTGCAGGTTTTTCTTCTTTTTTTGGTTCCTCTTTTGGAGCCTCTTCTTTCTTTTCTTCCTTTGGTTTCTCTGCTGGCTTTTCTTCTTTTGGTGCTTCTGCAGGTTTTTCTTCAGCTTTAGGTTCTTCTTTCTTTTCCTCAGCTTTCACTTCTGGTAATTGTCCTTTTAGTGCAAGCATCTCTCTTTCTGCCTGCTCTACCATCTCTGCAGCAACCTCATCTGCCATGAATTTTCCTTCTTTTGCAATTGTTTTTGCTGCCCTGTATGTTCTTTGTATCATTGGCTCTATTGTGTCTGGTGTTGCATAGCCAATTTGCATTGCCAGTTCATGTGCCTGGCTTGCTGATAGCATCAAGTCTCCCATGAATTTCTCTTCATCAACATCCAGTACGCTTTTTGGGTAGATTGTTCCGTCTTCATAAACAGCAAGCAAGTCCAGACCAATCTCCATTGGCTCGATTCCTAGTCTTGTAAGCATGCCTGCTAGTTTTTCGCTTATTACATCGCCTTCTGAGCAGACTTTTGTATCGCTTTTGATTGCAATTTTGCCTCCTTCTACAGAAGCTTTGATTCCAAGTGCCCCTAGCTCGCCAATAACTGGTCCTGGTGCAAATGGTGTTGGTCCTGCTGGGACAATGATGTCAGAAGGAGCTGTCTGTCCTGCTTTTGCAGGCGCTTTTGATTTGTTTTGCTTTAATGTTTTGAATAAAGTAAAAGGATTTTCTTTGGTAAACAGCAATGCAGGCATTCCGCGCATGATTTCTTTAAGCTTATCAAAGCCTGGCTTGTCTTTCACAGTGTCCATTGCTTTAAGGATAAGCCTTCTTTTTGTCATAAGCAAATCAACTTTGCCTCTTAGCTGTTCTCTCATTCTCTGCAGCTGCGGTGTTGGCAGGTTTTCCATGTTTACAACGCCGATTATAGGGTATTGTTTAATCAAGTCTTGTACTTTCTTGACTACATTTTTTTTCTTTGGCGCTGCGCGGCTGGTTTTTTCGCTCATTTTTTCTCTGCCTCAGCTGCTTTTTTGATTGTGACTTCTTTTTGTGTGATTGTTGCAGGAGGCCCCATCGTGAACTTTAGCTGTATGTTCTTGATGTTTCTCTCTTCTGCTGGTAGATTGTGAGAAAGGTTGTTGTACACAGTCATTATGTTGTCCAGAACCTCTTCGTCTTTCATTTCTTCTGTGCCGATTAAGCACTTGATGCTCAGCTGTGTTTTTGCAACTAAGCCAATTGTTTTCTGTAGCTTTTCAACAAGTGGTTTTAGGTTTGCATTTGGTGGCACTACACATCCAATTTTTGGGTTTGGCATCTTTCCTCTGCTTCCTAGTATTCTACCGAATGTCTTTGCTACGTCTGGCATTATGTTTGCCTGTGCTATAAAGAAATCATGCTCTTTTGCTAGTTTTTTCACTAGTTGCTTGCTTTCTGCATATTTTGGAAAGTCGTCATGCATCACGACTGTGTCGCAGTTCTCTTTTGCGCTTCCTGCTAATTCTGGTCCAACTAGTGCGCACACTTTTGTTTTCTTTCCTTTTCCAAACCTTAGAACTACCCAGTTGTTTACCTGCTGGTCTGGTTTTTTCATGTCAAGGTCTTTTAGATTTACAATTAAGTCGTATCCCTGTTTAAAATTTCTTTTAGGAGAATTATTTTTTACAAGTTCTATTGCTTTCTTGAAGTTTTCTTTGTTCATCTCTTCCCTCCAACTCAAAGAGTTGTAATGCGGGTAATGACTATGTGAATTGATGGTTCATTTATAAAGTTTTCGTAGTCTGCAGTAGAAATCTTTATATACTCCTTTTATAAAGGATATGTTATGAACAAGAGGGGCAAAGATACTGCTTTAACTGCATATATTATCTTGATCACAATTGGTTTAGTTGGGGGCCTGTTGACTTACACTGCCAGCACCCCTACTGCTGCAGTTATATCTGATACAGGAAATCCTGTGATTACAATAACTTCTTTGGATGCTGTTTTTGATCCAGATGGCGTGACTAGTTTCAAGCTGGCTGCCTCTGCTAAGGAGAATTTTAATCTTGGCTTGACTGGTGATTTTGTTCTTTCTATTGAAACAGCAGGGAAAAAATTGATTTTTGATGGTTTTGTTTTCTTTGATGGTGTTTTTGGTGAGATAAAAAGTATTAAGGTCACAAGACCTAATGGCGAGTTTGAGGCAGAAGATGTTGAAGGCACTGTTGTTGTCACAAATGCTATTGATGATACTGCTAATGTCTTGGTTAAGGTGGACTTCAAGAGGCCTATGCAGGGCACTTTTTTTGAGCCGCCATCAAAATTATTGGTTAATTTTGACTTCAAGACATATGATAAGACCTACAAGAGTAAGGTTTTGCCGATTAGGTATGCGGAAAAGCCTAATCCGTTTCCTTATTACTTGACAAAATTTAAGATTGTAGAAATAAAGGTATGATTAACGGCCAAATCTTCTTTCTCTTTCAGAATATTCTTGTATTGCAGCAATGAAATCTTCTTTTTCTAGTTCTGGCCAGTGTTTTTCTAAGAAAATCAGTTCAGAGTATGTGCTTTGCCATGTTAAGAAGTTTGATGTTCTTCTTTCTCCGCCTGTTCTTATCACTAAATCTGGCTCTGAATTAAGGTATAAATTTTCTGCAAAGGTTTTTTCATTTATTGCAGCAACATCCAGTTCTCCTTTTTTGACTTGTTCAGCTATTTTCTGCACAGCATCTATGACTTCCTCTCTTCCGCCATATGCCATTGCAAAGTGAATGTGATATTTGTCATGCTCTTTTGTCATTTCCATTAGTTTTAGCATTCTTGTATGAACTTTTTCTGGAAACTTGTGCAACCTGCCAATGAAATCTATCCTAATACCATCTTTCTTGAGTTTAGAAAAATTCTCTTCTTTCATCAGGTCATCAAATTCTTTGCAAAACACATTCATTAGGTAGTCAAACTCATGTTTTGGCCTGTTAAAGTTCTGTATAGAGAATGCATAGAAAGTAACTTCCTTTATGCCTAGCTCTTTGCTCCACTCTAGTACATTGCGGAGTTTTTTGGCACCCCATTCATGTCCCATCCATGGCTTCATCATTAGTTTTTTGGCAAATCTTCTGTTGCCATCCATGATGATGCCCACATGTCTTGGTACTTTCTCCATTTAAATACCTGTATTTGTATTTCCTTTATATATTTTTTCAAACAATTGCACAAATGTGTCTTTTGGAAGTCTTAATCCTAATTCTAGCAGTGTTTTTGCTAATTGTGTTCCTGCCTCTTCCTCATGTCCTGTTACTTGTATCTCTAGTGCGTCTTTTAAGGTTTGTGAACAAAGAAACCCTTCATTTAGTGCTATCACTGCATTTCTTTTGCCATTTAATATTTTCTGCTCTGATAAATCTACTGAGACTCCGTCATAAGTGAGGTCTTCACTAAATCCGTGATTCAATAACTCCTGCTTCATTAATGCAGTTACTGCATCTTTGTAATCTAAATTCTGGATATCTGTAATCTTCTCTTTCTCTCGCAGTGGTTTTATGACTCTTCCTAAGTATGCCTTCACTCTCTGTCTGGAGCCATTTATTGTCCATTCATTCTCCACAAGATAGGCATATTCTTTTCCTTTGAGTTTTTTGATTCTGACAAACACCATTTTTCTGTTTAGGCACTATGTAATATTTAAGAATTTCGCCTTATTAGCCAGTATACCTTTATGTATATTATTCCTTGAAGATTTGGCACTCAAACGTGTATATCTTTGTTTCTGGGCTCTCCCAGGCTCTTGAGGGAAGTCCTGCTTTTTCACACGTCATGTCAAGGGCAGATTCAGCATCAGCTCCAAATTCAGGAAATACTTGCGGCAGTAATAATCCTCTGTACTGCTCTTTTTCAGCTATTAGGCCATGTTTTCCGATTTTTATTTTCTTCGGCCTTTCATCAGGCTTGCACTCAAGTAATTTTGGTTCTGTCAATACAGAGATTTCAAAGTTTATCTCTGGCAGCTCTCCTTCTGTTGTTGGCGGGAATCTTGGGTCTTCAAATGCAGCTCCTTTTGCAGCATTTACTACACTCCACCATAGAGGGTGTTCTGCTTCAATATATCCTATGCACCCGCGTAGTTGCTTGCCTTTTTTGATGCACACAAAAACCCCTTTATTCTCTCCATATTTTTTCTTTATCTCTTCTGGAGTTTGGTAGGGTTTTTTATCTAGATAGCTTTTAACTGCATCTTTTGCAAGTTTTATGAGTGCTTTTCCGTCTTTAGCAGTCAGCATTTTACTTGATTTTTTTGGCTTGTTCTTTTAGCTTTGCTGATTCTTTTGTCAGTCGTTTCACTGCTGCAGAAATAGTCTTTTTTGGGTCTGCACCGTCGGTCTCTAGTACAAACTTAGGAATGTTAATCAAAGGGTGTGCTATGTTGTAACCTGCTACTTTGACATGTGAGTCAGCCCATAGCTCTTTTTGAAGAGCATTGCAGAGGGTGTTTCCTTCCCCTTTTATCTCAAACACGAGTTTGTTCTTTTTTTCCTCGAGAATGTTGATTTCCATTTTATCTTCTGGAATCCTAGGTGCTTTATAAAGGTTACTGCTTGTATTCATATTTTATCATGGCTAGCATTGCTATTCCTGCAGTCTCGACTCTTAGTATTTCTTTGCCCAGTTTTACTGGGGTAAATCCTCTTTTTTTGGCTTTGTCTTCTTCCTCGTCTGTAAAACCTCCTTCAGGCCCGATTAAGCAAAGTATTCTTTTGGGCTTCTTTTTTTGCAGTGCGTGCTTTAGGTCTTGTTTTGCCGTCATAGAGGCAATCATTTTAAGGTCATACTCGTCGGTAAAATCCAGCAGATCATCGAACTTGACAGGCTCTGTTATCCCTGGCACAGTTGATCTCTGGCTCTGTTTTGCTGCCTCTACTGCTATTCTGGTCCAGCGCTCACTTTTCCCTTCTTTCTTTGGAATCACTACTCCGCGCTTTGTCAGTATAGGGATTATTCTGCTCACTCCTAGCTCTGTAGCCTTCTGTATTAGCCAATCCCACCGTTTTCCTTTAGGTACAGATATGGCTATATCCACTAAAATCCCTGTTGTTCTCACTTTTTCCCTTGCAGATACCTTGATTTCAACCTTTCTAGGCTCTATAGCGGTTATTTGGCCTATTATCTCGTTTCCAGTGCCGTCAAATAAGCATATCTGGTCCCCTTTATTCAGTCTCAGGACGTTCATATGCCTGGCTTCCTCACCCTCTATCCTCACTATTTGCCCGCTAGAAAGCTTCTTGGTGAAGAATCTGGTTATTTTAGCCATTTTACCTTGTTTCAACCCTCACTTTTCATGCTTTTTTCTGGTTTTATCCCGTAATATACCCATAATTTAACTGGTGCCTAACCAATTTGAGCTTGTTTTAGCCCTCTTGTGAACTCTCACTTTTTGGACTTTTTTCTGGGATTTGCCCTGAATTTGCCTCACTTTTAGCCTTTGTGAAGCAGCTATTTAGCCCCTCTCAAGGCCCTTTTGGACCCTCTTTTGAGGCCTTGATTTGCCTCTTTTGCCCAGGCTTTTTAGCCTGTTTTTCAGTTCCTTTTCTGGGCAAAATCTGGCACCTTGCTAACCTTTCACTTTTCATCTCAAACCGCACTTTTTCGCATACTATATATAATATGCTTTTTGAGCCAATTTTTTGAATTTGCTTGTTTGCTTTCAAAACCAATTTTGAATTGGCTTTGTTTTTTTTGATTTTGATTTCAAAAGGCTGATGTTTTAAGCCCTTGATTTTTTGTAGTAAAACTAAACTACTATTTAAACCTTTTGCTGATCTCATTCCCATTCATTCCCAGCTTATTCCCAAGTAGTCCCAGAATAAGACTTCTCCACCTCTAATCATATTCCCATTATATTCCCAATTTATTCCCAGTTATTCCCAGAAATAAGCCTTTCTCGACTGTAAGTAGTCCCAGTCTCATTCCCAGATAGTCTCAATATCTTCTTGGGACAGTCCCAGCTCAGTCCCAAGTGTTCCCAAGTAGTCCCATTCCCAAGGCAGTTATCGTCGATAAATATTCCCAGCTTGTTCCCATTCCCATTCCCACTTTATTCCTGGGAATGTCTTAAGAACGTCTTTTTTGCAGAAAGATTTTTATACTCGTTGCTTATTTAAGCATTAGAAATGTTTTGGAGTTCAAAAAAAAGGGTGGATGAAAGGCTTGCTCAGATGGATGCAAAGATAGCTGATTCTTTTAACAGAGTCAAGCAGGATACTGCAGCCGTCTACCAGTGGCTTGATTTTTTCTATGAAGAATCCAATAAGCAGAAGACTTTGATCAAGCACCAGAGAGAGCGGATTGATGCCATGAAGCAGGAGCTTGAAGAGCTGGAATCTGCCCCTAAGTCAATGACAGATGTAAAGAGGATTGTAGACTCTTTTTATGACTTTGACGAGATGAGGGAGAGGCTTGGCCAGCTCTCTGAAAGGCTGGATTCTGTGGAAGAAAAGGCAAGGGCTCAGCCTCAGGAAAAGAGAGTGGTTGTGAGGGAGACAGCCCCTGCTGCAAGGCCTGTTTCAGCTCTAAGGGAGAAGATGATGAAAAAGATCACGAGGAACTCCAAGGATTACATCAAGAGCATGATTGTCTCCTTGATTCGCAAGTACAACAGGATATCTGCAATGGCTCTTAGGGAGATTGTTGTGGATGAGCAGGCGCTCTGCTCCAAGAGCTCGTTTTACAGGCTGTTGGAGGAGATTGAGAAGGATGCTGATATCACAGTCATAAGCTCTGGAAGGGAGAAGGTGTATGTTGCAGAGCTCCCTAAGCGTGCTAGAAAATAGATTTTACAGAACATAAATGTTTAAAAATAAGTCCCTTGTTTGGGATGCTTAATGTGAGGGGTGGTAAGTTTGAGTACAACAGGAAAAGAAGAGGTATTGCTGACTAGCGATGAGGTTTTAAACAAGCATTTTACACAAATTCTTGAGGCTGCTAGAGAGGAGCTGGATGACCACAGGGAGTCAATCAACGAGAATACAACGGAAATTCAGACCAATCACGAATTCTTGATGCAATTGGACGCTAAAATCGACAAATTAGCCTCTAAAATCGAGGAAATAAGCCTTTTAGTCAAGGGCAGTTCAGAAGAGAAGCAGTTTAAGGTCAAGGCGCTTACAAAGCGTGAAAAAGAGGTTTTCCAGGCCCTTTACGGTCTGGGAGCTACAAAAGCGTTTATCACGTATCGTGAGCTTTCTGCACACATTGGTATCTCAGAATCCTTGATAGCCCAGTATGTGGCTAATATCGTGGAGAAAGGGGTTCCTTTGGTTAAGCGGTACTCCAGTAACAGGGTCTACATCAACCTGACTCAGAGTTTTAGGGAGAAGCAGGCTAAGCACTGTGTTGTTGGGCTTAATACTCCTCTGTCGTATTGGGTGCATTGATTGCACTCGAGATTTTCTCTTTTTTGATCTGGTTCTGCAGCTCGCCCAAGAGCCTGAAACTGTCCTCCAGGTGGTTTTTTACCGTGGATTCTGCCTTTCTGAAGGCTCCCTCCAGGTTGTTTCCATTTAGCTCATAGCCTATCACCACTTTGCCTTCTGCCACAAAGCTGGTTTTCTTGAGGATTCCTAGATTCAGCCACCTGTGAAGGTAGTCGTACATGGTCTGGCGCTTTATTCCTGCGAATATGCCCATTTCCTCTACTGGCATCACAGCTGCCTCTGGTTTCTTTTCTTTGTTTGCTTGTTTCTTGCGCTCATAGAGCTCTAGAAGCAGTTTGTGCATCTTTGCAGAGCCGTCTTTTTTCCTTGGCAGAAGCCCGAATCTGGCTAGCAAAATACGTGCCATCTCGTCTACATCTGCGTCTGGTAGAACTTCATTGTTTCCTAGTTGGATGTTCATTCAAAAACCTCTTTTGTGTCTTGTTTGGAAGAGCTTCCTTAAATTTCTTTCGGTATTACCCCGACAGCTAAAACTTTTAGGATTTGATTAAAAATCAAATTTATTAAAAATAACAATATGTGCTTAAAACTTATAATCGTTTAGAATTTTTAGATTCCAAATTTCACTAAAAAATCAAGAATTTGCTCATATTTTGGATCTGAGAACACTTTTTCAAAAATTGGGGCTTAGGTATTCTGAAATAGGTGATTTTTGCCTAAAATCGACGTAGTTTTTGTTAAAATCCCGACAAATCGCACAAACTAGCCTTTTTTCAAGGTTTCAAAAAATCACCATTTTTGGCATAACCCCGACACAGCAGAGATTTTCCTGGATTTTATGCGGTTTTCCCGACAAATGAGTTCAAGGGGCTTTTCACCATTACCCTTGGTTCAACACCAAATCTTTGCAAAGTAATGCAGTTTCTTGAAATTCTGGGATAATGCCATACAAGTGCCTCAAACCATTGTTAGGCACTAGTTTTCCCTAGCCCTCACTTTTGGCTTTTTTAGCCTAAAATGTCCCTATTTTGGAGTATCTCACATTTGTTTTTTTATTCTCTGTAAACTGAAAAAATCGATTTTATCACTGTTTATTTGGGACATCTTATCTTTTACAAAATAACAAAAGCAAAATAGCCAACTAAAAACAATAAACAACACTACATCTTTGGCAAAATCTATTACACAAAATAAATATAATAAAATATATTTCAAAGTACTAACCAAATTTTTCTACATTGGAAAAGTGAGGATAACAAGAGTGAGCAAAGATTTCAAAGAAAAATTTGAATGTTAGTGCAGGCAAAATCCCCGAATTTGAGAGTGGTGAGAGTTTAGGCACTATTGAATTTTTGCTCAATAGAGCCTGAGAAAAAGGTATTTTCAATCACTAGCCTTGAGGGAATTTTGGATAGTTTTGCAGTACCCTATAATCAGGCTTAAAACAAGGAATAACTGGCTTAGTATAACAAATCAAAGAAAAAGTGAGTTTATGCTAGTGCAGCATAAACAAAGTATATTTGCTGTAGTTTATCCCTTATTAAGGAAGGCAGATTTTCTGGTTCTTCTGTTGTTACTGCTTCTATGCGCCCGCTTCTTAATAAGCCCAATAGCTCATCTATTCTGTCAATTATCCATTGTATTTCTTGCTCAAGTAGTGTGTTTATCTCTGGATTTGTATAATAGCTTTCATCCACTTTCATCTTTTTTATTTTCGTGGTGTCCAGCTCTCCATCCTCTTGGAGGTATTTGTAGTATTTTCGCACTTGTAATGCGTGTTTTTTAAGCTCTTGGAGTGTTTTTTTGTCAGCAGTGAGTATTGCATTTGCGGCATCTAGTTGTTCTTTTATTGTCTCTTGTTCCTGTACTGCAGTTCGTAGTGTTCCTTTATCTTCCAGTGTTCTGTAGTGTGAAAGCAGGTTGTTAATTTTTTTCTCCCATTCTTGCATTAGTGCTTTCATCTGCGGCTTTAAGCCTTTTTTTAATTCATCACTTGCCATTTTTCTCGTCTACTCTTTTTTAAGCTTCACGAGCGCTGAAACTATTATGTTTATTGTGCTCATTAGGCCTGTTTTGCCTAGTCCAAATGTTTTTGTGTCATTTGGGTCTGATAAGTCAGCAATTAGCGTGCCTATGTTTATTTTAGATTCAATGTATTGACCTAATCCTTGTTCATCCCATATTTTTTTGGCGTTTGTCAGGTCTTCATTTATCTGTTTGACAGCTGCAGTTGTATCTTCTGCTTTGCCTTCTCTTATTGTCAATGCCTTGTCATTTGCATCATTTAATAAAGTAAGAACTTGCTGTAATTTTTCTAATTTTTCTTTTTCCATTTTTTTCCCACCTCAGCCGATATAAGTGAATTTTTTCTTTTGTTTGAGCTGCTGTGCCTTCTCTCCATGAGAAACTATCTGCTTCAGCTTTTTCTCAAACTCTTCTGCCTGCTTTAGCAGTGGTTTTGGGTCTACTTTCAGGCCTAGATAATCGTCGATAAGTTTGACTATTCCTGCAGCTGCCTTGCTGTCAGGCATTTTTGTGTGTGTCTCTGCAAACATGCATGTTGTCTTGAATGGTGATTTCAGGAGTATGGCTGCTGTTGAGCCCACTATTATTCCTTCATTAAGGCACTGGTGCCCTAGCTTGTCCAGTTTCTTGGATGATGCAGGGTCTTTTGTGAAGTAGAATGCATTAGAGTCTTTTGCAGGCTCTTCTGTTGATCCTACGCCTTCTATTGTGATGAGCTCTTTTGCCTCTAACTGCTTGCATACGTCGATTATGAGGTCTGCTGCATCCCACTCTAGCCCTGTTGCGCTTGTTATCGCGTGGATTATGACTACGTTGTATTGCTTGTTGTAGTAGATGCCTACTGGGTCAACCATCTTGCATTCATGTATTGCTATCATTGATGGAGTGTGTGGTGTCTCAAAGAAATAACTTCCTATCTTTTCGCACTTTAAGTGATCCACTAAGAATCCTGTGGCTATTGTGCCGACAAGCCCTATGCCTGGGAAGCCTTCGATGACTGTGACGTTTTTTGGTTTTTTCGTCAATATCAACCTTCTTTTTTCATTTGCCATGGTGTTCTGAACAAGGAGCAGGCTAGTATATAAATTTTTCTTAAAAATAATACGAAAAATTTATATAAGATATTCACGGATTTACTATAAAATTAAGTTCAAAAAATTTTGAGGCAGCGCCAAAACAATTTTGGTTGGTCTCAAAAAAAAATTTGAGGTGATTTGATGGCTAAAAAAAGAAGTATTATGTCTTGTCCAACAGGCAAGTGCCCTGGTTGGTTTGGAATCCTTGTTCTATTGGTTGGCCTTTGGTTCATGGCTGCTGACCTTGGATACCTAAGCACAGGCGGCTTGAAATTGTGGCCAATTGTTATTGCATTAATTGGATTGCATATGTGGCTTGTTAAGTAAGCCATTTTATTTCTTTATTTTTTAGAATTCATACTTGTTTTTCAAATAAACCATCATCTTTTTAAACTATCTCTATTTTAACTTATACAATAGTTGTAATTACAAAGTAGTAACGAAAGGGTGAAGAATGGTAACAAAATTTACTAAGAAGCTTGTAAAAACAGTTCTTAGACGAAAGGATGATAGTTCTGAAGAGCCTAAAACTCCTGAAGAAAAGATTGCTCAGATGAGTGAGAAAGATGTAAGGAAGCTATGTCTTAAATTGCAGGATAATGTTGATATCTTGAATGAGGCTCTTGCAGGCATGCAGGAAAAAGATCAAATTCTTACTGAACAGGCAGATACCGCAGCTGAAGAAGTAGAAGCAGCAAGAGAGTATGCACTGGATTCTTTTGAAAAGGTTTTTGGTCCAGGAGATAAAGAATCAGAAACCCTTGCAAAGTTAACTGGCAATCTGGAAACCCTAGTTAGAGAAGGGAAAATTAATAGAGAGCTTGGAAGAAAAGTTCTAGTGGATGCTAGAGCAGTAATGGCTCTTGCAAAAAAATATCCGCAGTTTAAAAACCAGGCCAGAAGCTGGAATGCTGAAAATAGAAAGCTGAAGGAAGATGTTGCAGGCACAAAGCAGGAGATGGTAGATCTTCGTAAGGAGCTGCGTCTTTTAAGGCAGATTTCTGAATTAAATGATGTTAAGAACTGGACTCTTGAACTTATCCGCAACAGTCCAAAGCTTGCGCTTAGCCAGAGAGTAAATGAATATTTAAAGATAACTGCTGGTGATGCTTCACAGTCTGGTGTTAGAGAGATGGAAAAAGTTGCGATTTTTACAATAATCTCTGATTTATTGGTGACAGAAAAGAAATATTTTATTGATTCTGCAAAAGAGCAGAGAAAATCAAGGGATTCTGAGGCAAAGTTTGACCGTCTTATAGAACAATTATCTTTAATTAATTCTGAGGCTGTGCAGGAAATAAAAGACAGGCTGCGAAAAGCAGAGGAGCTAAAGGATGCAGAGGAAAAAGGCGGTGAAAGGGGCGTGTCAGAGCCGTATGTGAAGATTATGGGCAGTGTGGTTCCAAAAGCATTTACAAGAAGAGCGATACTTCAGGATATTTATTCAATTCTTCTTACACATTTTCCTGAGGATAGAGCAACTCTTGCAAAATTGGCAGAAGGTGCTGGACACATGGTTGATGCTGATGTTAAGGTTGCAGAGTATATCAAGAACAAGCTTGTGCAGCAGAAAAGTGCACTGACGCATCTTAAGGATGCATCAGGCAAAATGTATGAAGCAATACAAAAGCTTTTTCCAGAAACTGCTGCCAAAGCAGGTGAAGCAGACAGTAAACAGCTGGCAGAAATATTGAGTAGTGAAGATATTCCTGCTGTGAAGACTGAAAGATTGGCTGGCTTTATTGTTGACCATCTTGCAGCAAGGTATTCTGTGGAAGAGGCAAAAGAGAAATTGTCAGAAGACAGGGAAACATTCTATGATTTGGCAGTGCTTGCAACTGACAATGATGTTGATGATGCAGAATTTGACAAGAATCCTGCAGCATATGTTGTGGCTGCCTTAAATCAATTAAGAAAACAGCTTTTAGTTATTGAAGAGCATTCAACAAGTGATATTAATCCGCTTGCTCTTGTAAGGCAGGCATATATTCATAATCTGCTTGGCAATGCTTACTCTGCAGATGGGCAGGAAAAGCAGGCAAGAGCGCAGTTTGACAGGGCAAGAGCGCTTTGTGACAGTGCTGTTTATTCTGTGACAGATAAAAACAGGGATGCAGTAATGACAGAGATTAAGAAATTAAATGATTTTACTGAGGGAACTAAAGATGAGTGAGGAACAAGAAGAAAGAAAGTCCTTGGGATTCAGAGGGCATAACATTGAGGAATTTTTAGAGCAGTTTAAGAAATTGGGATATGTGCTGCAAAGTGATGAAAGGTTGAATGTAATAAACAATGATACCTTTTGGGATGATAATAATGAGTTAAACAAAGGCAATTTTCAGGTTGTTCTTGATTCAGAAACAAACGCAGTGCATTTTGTTCCTGCCTCTATTAGCACAGAAGAATATGATGAGATTGCCAGGCAATTGGAAAAAGGCAAGAAAGCACAGGCAGAATTGCAGGATATACAGGTTAAAAATGCAGACTTGGAAAAAAAGATTCAGCAAATTAAAGATGAATTGCACGGCACAAAAACAGGCATTACAGGATTGCAGTCCCAGAAAGATACAGAAGAAGCAGCACTTGAGGCTTTAAGAAAAGAGCTTGCTGTTTTAAAGGAAAAAAAGCAGGCGCTTGACCAGTATCTTGCAGATACTGCTCCAAAGAGAGATGCTCTTGATAAGGATATTGAAGAAAAAGAAGCAATGCATGAAGGTCTTGAAGAGAGCATAAACGCTGCAAGGCAGGAAGTTGAGAGCTTAACACAGCAAAATGCTGAACTGCTTGCAAAAAAAGAAGAAACAGATAAGTATATTCAGGACAAGGATCCGAATGTTAAGGCGATTGAAAAAGAGATTGCAGAGCTTGACCAGAAAAAACAAGAAGCAGAACAGCACTGTAAAGAAGCAGAAGAGGCTCTTGAAAGGGCAAGAGCTGCAAGCAAGGAAGAGCGTGCTGAACTTGATAAAGATTTTAATCAGCGAGAAGCAAAGCTTCAGGATCTTACAGCAAAGCTTACAACAGCGCAGAAAGAATTTGAAGACGTGAGTTCCCAGTTAGAGGCTAAAAAAGCAGCTATTGGCGCGATTAAGGCAGACCCAGAAGCAATACAGAAAACAAAAACATATAAGGAATTACTTAGAAAATACAGTAAAAGGGATCTTGTGCTTAGGCGTATTATCCGGTCAGTTGTTTCGCTTGAACCAAAACAGGAGCTGGATGAGAATGTTGTTAGAAAATTCTTTAGTCATTTGCTGGCTGTTGGCTCTCTTTATGCAAAGCTTGACGAGGTTGCTGCAAGTGTTCTAGAGCAAGAGCCAGAGCAGGCAGCTACACCAAAAGAAAAAGACAGCACAATCAGCAGGTTTGTGGGGTGGGCAAATACTAAAATAAGGAGAAAATCTGAAGAGCCAGAAACTCTTCCTGAAACTACAAAATATTTGATTATTTTAGGCAAGATACAGGATGCTGTGGATGCTTATAAACAGGCTATTGCAGGGCACAAGGCAAAAACAGTGCAGGCTAATTCAAGACTACAGGCTTGTGAGAAAAAACTAGTGCAGGCAAAAGAATCTCAAGGTCTTGATGAAAAAGCAGAAGCATTATTGAATGACTTGCTTGGTGCAGTTTATGCTAAGCCTACTGATGAAGAAGCTGCTAATCCAGCTTATGTTCTTGCTTTTGTTGAAGGAGTGAGGGGGTGTAGTTTTGAGCTTTATAGCTTGATTGCTTCAAGCAATCCTGCAGGCATGGCTTATGTTCTTGCTGATTTGGCTGAGTCTAAGTATGATGCAGGAGATATTGCAGCTGCTGTTGAGCTTACAAAAAAAGGCATCACATTGTGCAAAAAGCAGCTTCCTGATGACAAGGAAAAACTGGCGGGTTTTGAGGAAAAGCTTAAGATTTACAGTGAAAATAGCGAATAAAGCCTTCAAAACCGAAAGCTTTATATACTAGTACTACTACCTATTAGTAGTAAAAAAGTAATATTGTGGGTGTAAGACAAAAAATGGCAAGCAAAGAACAGCCTGAAAGATTAGAGAATCCTTTTAGTAATCGTATCAAGGAAGAAGCAGCTGATAAAGCAAGAAAACAGGCAGAGTCAGCTCCTGAAGTTGATCCTAAAAATATAACCCAGACTCCTGAGAAATATGTTCCAGATTCTGGTGGTGATGTCCCGCCTACAGAGGCTGCTGTTTCTTTAGATGCAGATGTTCCTCCTACAGAAATTCTTCCTGCTAAAGAACCTGCTGTTCCTCCTACAGAAACAGATATCCCTTTATCTCCGAAAGATGAAGGGCCGATGATAAGTTTTGATGATATTCCTATTGGTGTTGTACCTGCTGAAAGCGTGACACTAGCTGAAACTCCTGAGAAAAAAGGATTTGTAAGAGGTGTTCTTGGCAAATTAAACCCATTTAATTACTTTAGAAAAGAAAAAGATATTGAAGATGCACTGAGGGCGCAGGCAGCTGAATCTGATGAAGGTGTCCCAGGACAGGACATTATTTTTCCTGATGATGAAGATACTGATATTACTGTTATTATTAAAGAAGGGTCTGAAGAAGATGATACTGGAATTACCATTGTTGATGAAGAACAAGAAGCTGCGGCCCCTTTTGGCGGTGACGTGGTTGAATTTCCAGATTCAGAAGAAGACTTAGAGTCTGTTGCAGCTGAAAGTGATGCAGGCGAGCCAGAGCCAAGCTTGGAAGAAAGCCTTGAAACTCCAGAATATGATGCAGCAGGAGTTATTTTTGATGATAAATATGTTCCTTTAATGCTTACAACTGGTGAAAGAGCTGTTGTTAATGAAAACAATAAGGCGCTATGGGAAAAGACCCTTGAAGAGATTGAGTATGAAGCAGAAGCAGATCCTGCAAAATCAGATTTAAGGAATTATCTTTTTGCAGCATATGCGCGTGCTGATGGCTGCAAGTCAAAAGACAAGGAAATCCTGATTTATGTATTGAGTGAGCTGGCAAAAGCTAGTTCAGATAAAGGCGACCATGAAAAGGCGCTTAAGTATGCAGGAAGAGCTAGCCAGTTAAGCAAGTTTGAGCTTTTGAAAGCCCCTACTGCAAAGGCACTGCACAAGTGGGGTCTGCTTGAGCATAATGTTAAGTTTTATGAATCACAATTACAAGAAAACACAGTTTCAGCAGAGGCAGAATAAAAATGGCAAAAAAGAAGAAAAAGTCAAAAAAAGAAAATTCATTAAGAACATTCAAGGATTTGCATAGTGCTATTGCTGACCTTGCAGCGCATTATATTCCTAGAAATCAACTTAAAGATTATTTTGCACCTGACGTGCTAAACAGTGTTCAGAAAAAGCCAACTTATCATGCTACACCAGATGAAAAAGGCCTTATTGAAAGAGTGGTTTTCCGTCTTGTTGAGAAAAAAGATAAAATAGATGGAGAAGGCGAGGCAAGTGCTTCTGAAAGCATTTTAAGGGCTGCCAGGGATGACATTCCTAAAATATTAGTTGAAGCAGAGGATCTTGCAGGAATAGATCCAAGCAATATTAATCCTCATAATGTTCAGCCGTTCTTGAAGAATGCTGCAAAAACTATTGCAGCATATCTTTTGGATAATGAGGCTAGGCTTAGGAAATATGATGAAGAAGCTTTTATTGATGCACTTAATAATATTTTTTCAATAGGCGAGCATGTTGAGACTCAAGTCAGGCATGCCTGTAAAAGAAAGATAAATCAGTTAGAGGCTGCTTTGCATGATGCAGAAGCTGAAAATGCAGTGCTTGAAGCAGAAAAAGCTGCAGAACCAGATACAGACATACCTGAAGAGTATGTTGTTAAGCTTGAAGCTGATAATGCAGCGCTAAGAGCTGAAAAAGAAAAGCTTGAGCAAGAGCAGTCAGAGTTTGGTCCTGCATATAATGATATTGCTAAGGAAAACACTGCTTTAACTGCAAGAGCTTCAAGTCTTGAGGAAGACATTACTGGCTTAAGGCAGGAGATTGCAGACCTTAGAAAAGATTATGATGCTGACTTGCAAGAGCTTGCTAAGGCAAATGATAAGTTAACTAGTCTTGAGGATGAAAAAGCAAGGCTTAGGACAGATTTTGCGAAAAAAATAAAAGATAAGCAGGCGGAATTAAAGAAATTACAGGAAAGAGTTATGTTTGCTGAGAAGGATAAAGATGCAAGAGCTAAAGAAGTTAAAGAACTGCAGGAAAGAGTTATGTTTGCAGAGCATGATCGCGAGAAGATAGAAGTTTATGAGCAGGAAATAGCAGTTTATGAGCAGGAACTGTTAGCACTACAGAAACAGCTTTCTGAAGCAGATGATGATATTTTTAAGCTTTCTGAGAAAAGCGCTCTTCTTGAGCAGGAAAGAGATGAAGCTAAAGAAGATAGTGCTCAGATGCAGGAGGCATATGATGCTTTATTTGCGCAATACCGTGCCAGGATTGATGAGCTTGGCAGCAGTGTTGCAGAGTGGTATGCTTTTGTAGAGAACACTCTTCTTAAGAATACAGAGCTTTGCAAGAACGATGCAGTCAAGGGCTTGCGTGCCAAGAACACAGAGCTTGCAGCTCTTGTCACAGACTTGATGGAAGAAGCTAAGTCTGGCAAGCGTGTTGCAGAAGGCACTAGGCAGGATGTTAGCGCGCCTTGGAAAGAAGAAGAGCCAGAAGAAGCTTCAACACCAACTCTTGAAGCTGCAGATGACACATACAAACAAATGCTTGGCAAGGTTAAGTCAGAGCACTGCAGGCAGATCTGGGGCTGGATGCATTTAGTTCAGGATATGCCAGATTCAGCATACTCTGCTGAGCAAAAGCTTGAAGTTTACAAGAGATTCTTGGCTACAAAGCCAAAGGATGCAAGCATACAAGGAATCATTCACTGTAATATAGGCAAGATTCTGTATAAGAGTAAGAAGGATTACGCAAATGCCAGGGCAGCTTTTGTAAAAGCAGTTGAACATGGCAAGCAAGAGCTTCAGGAAAGACCAGAAGATAAAGAAGTTCAAGAAAGAGTTGCATTGTATCAGAAAAATATTCGTGCGTGCAACAAGAAGTTAGCTGCTTAAGCTCCTACTTCCGGCGGATTAGAAGGTGCAGGAGGTATTCTTGGCGCCTCAACTCCTTCTTCTTCAGCAAGTTCTTTTATTTCTGCGTATATTATGATTTCTTCTTCTCCTAATAGGTTTAGGTATTCTTGAATTGTATTTAACTGCTTTATCGCACTGTTTAGTATTGTTTCTACACGCAAGCTTCTTCTTTTACCGCCGCCTTTTGCAACCTCTTCAAGCCAGGCGTTTACAAAGTCTGTGACGAATTTTTCATAGTCTTCGATAGTTGTTCTTATTTCATTTTCTTTTTCAATGAATGTTGTTAGGTTTGTGAGAATGTTCTGGAGTTTTGTTCGTTGTTCTGGTTTTAGCCCAGTGGCGTTTTTTAATAAAGTATCAAGGTCTGTTGCTGCTTTTTTTAGTGCAGTCATTGCTGCATCAATTGTGCCTTTTCCTGCGTCAAGGAGCGTGATAACATCAGGAATTTGTGCCTTGACTAGTGTTATTTTCTTTGTTAGGATTTCTTTTGCTTCTTTTGCTTCTTTTGGGAACGCTTGTATTTTTTTGCCAACCACGTCTATGTCAAACTCTTCAGTTACTTCTTTACCGGTAGATCTTTTTAAAATGCCTTGTAGTTTTACTTTTTGTTCTTCTGAAAGGTCCTCCTTGAATATTTTGATTAATGTTCTGACAAAGTCCATCATGCCCCCTACCAATGACTGCATTGCTGTTTTTTGTGTTCTTATTACTGTGAGTATTTCTGTGAGTTGGGCTCTTAGTTTTATCTTGTCTTCATCTTTCATCTGCGTCCCTAATATTGCCTGAACTTGTGCAATTATGTCTTGTACTTGTTGCATTACTTTGTTGTATGCTTCTTTGATTGGTTTTTTGTGTTCTTTGTAGCTTTCAAATGCGTGCTCTAAAAAGTTTATTGATGGCATTAGCTTGGCGTCTATTGTTGTTTTGTTGAATGACTCTAATAGTTCTATTGTGACTGTTATGAGGTCTATTATTTTGGTGCATGCCTCGCTTATTCCTGCTCGTGCTGCTTCCTGGCGTTCTGCAGGCAGGTCAGCTGTTGCGTTAAGGGCGTCTATTAGGTTTTTGACTGCTTCTATTATGCTTGTGACATTTGTTGTGATTTCCTTTAGTTTTTCAGTTGTTTCTTTTACGTCTGCAACTGTCAGTGTTGAATCTACTTTTTCTTCAAATTCTTTTGTTATCTGGACAATTCTTGTTTTTATTTCTTTTTCAATGTAGTTTTGTTCTGTGATAACATGTTCCTGGTATATGGCTTGAGTGTTGCCATCATCTATTTTTTTAATCAATTCTATGAGTTCTGGAATCTTTGTGTAAATCGGTGCTGTTTCAGAAAACCATTTCACGCTGGATTTTGCTTGTTCAATAGAGTCTTTTGTGACTGCTATTTGCTTGAGTATTTTTTCTCCAGGCAGTTCCAGTTTTGCGAGCGTGTCAAGAAGTTTTTGCAGTTCTGTTGCAATGCCTTTGCACTCATCTGGCTTTAGTTTTACTATGTTGCTTTGCGTGCTTTTTGCTAATTCTAATATCTTTTTCAGTATTTCTATTATCTCTAGGTTTGTTGTTTTTGTATCTTCTAGTTCTTCTTTTGTTTTTTCTGCTTCTCCTTCTGCATCTGTTATTGTTTGGTCTGTTTCTTTTTCATCTTCTTCTAAGTCATCTGGTGTTGACACTCCGTCTTTTTTTTTCTTTTTTCTTTTCTCTCTCCGGTTTTTAAACCAGTTTATGCCATGTCCTATTCCTTTAAATGGTGCTTTGAGTATCTTACCTAGTATTCCCCAGCCTCCTCCTCCTACTTCGCCATATCCTCCTGCCATAAGGCCTGTTAATGCCCAGAACAAGATGAATATCATTAAACACCACATTATCAGGTGCCATATCCATACAGAGCCTCCAAACAGGTCGTTTACTCCTGCCATGTACGAAGGAACCTTATTTAGGAAGGCGTAGATTAGCCCTGCGGCCACAACAAATGCTATTGGCAGTGTTATTGACCTGCTTTTCCCTTCAAAGTAGCCATCGATTACTGCCCAGAATACCATGATTAGGGATATTATGATTATGCTGAATATCCATGGTCCGCCGTCAACGAATAATGTCCAGCCTCTGTATTGCATGTAGCCGATCATTGCTATGCCGAGAAAGAATCCGAATATTCCGCCTAATTTTTTGGCTTGTTCTTCTTTTCCTATCTTGCCTTTCTCAAACAGAATTCTGAATAATACCCCAAGAAGTGTACATATGATTATCCCGTCAAATACCCATGGGTATGACTGATAAATACTCATTAAATTGCTAAGTATTGCCATTTATTCATCTCTTTTCTATATTATACTCAACTCTATTTATTTTCTATATAAATATTTCGCTCTAATAACAGTGTTTTCAAATTTTCATTTTTTTCGCAGCTTTTTCAGGTTTTTCTTGGAAAAGCATATAAAGTCTGAACTATTTTATTATTGCTATGGAGGGAGAACTTGCTGGTGAAAGAATTGGAAACTGTTATCTTGAGAACTTGATTGGTAGTGGTTCTTTTAGTGATGTTTACAGGGCTTTTAACACAGACAGTTCAAGGGATGTTGCCTGCAAGGTGCTTAAGAGGAATACTTCTGAGATTAAGAGAGAGGCAAGGGCCTTGCTTTCCTTGAGAGGCCATTCTAATATTGTTGAGGTTTATGATGTTGGTTATGATAATGGCAGGCATTTTATTGAGATGGAGCTTTGCAGCAGCAGTCTTGCAGACAGGATAAGCAGTGTAGGCCTGCCTCGTGGTGAGGCTGTTGATATTGCTTTGCAGGTTCTTGCCGGGCTTGAGCATGCTCACAGCAAGAGAATTATTCACAGGGACATAAAGCCGGAAAATGTCTTGCTCAGTAGCAGCGGCCAGGTTAAATTGTGTGATTTTGGCTTGTATAGGGAGCTTAAGCAGCAATTAAAGAGTTCTTGGGCTACCTTGACTAATCCTGGCATTGCACGTAGTTTGAGAAACAGTTTTGAGAGTAGTGATGTCATTGCAGGCACTCTTGCTTATATGGCTCCTGAGCAGATGAAGGGAAGGTCTGATGAGAGGTCTGACTTGTTTTCAGTCGGCACCTTGCTTTATAAGATGCTTACTGGTGATGAGCCTTTGTATACTTATGAGTCTGTTGGTGATAAAGGGCTTGATGATGTTATTCTTAAGAGCAGGAACAAGAGTCCTGCAGAAAGGTTTTCAAGTGCTCGGTTGATGGCGCTTGATTTGCGCTTGGCGCGATTATCTTTTGATTCTGTTGATACCAGTCCTTTTGAGTGGGACAAGCCTGTTTCAAGGCCAAAGAAGCCACGGCAGAATAATCCTGCGCCAGTCAAGCAGCAAAACAATGAGGATCAGTATGAAATGCGCGGCTGCTGTCTTGCTTCTATGATGTATGTTCCTGCTGCTATTGCCATGATTTATGGGGCTGTCCAGGGTTTTGGTTATAATGCTGTTGAGACTCTTGCTTCTGCAGGCATTGGTGCTTTTGCAGGTGCGTTTTCTCACACTTTGTTTACAGCCTTGAAAGACAGGAAAAACCTTGAAGCAGGTAAAGAAGCCACAATGGCGGTTCTTGGTGCTGTTAGCGGCACTCTTGCAGGTGCTGGAATTTATGGCTTTTTGCCAGATAATTTCTTGGAGAATTTCAGTGAGTACATGCGTGTTTTTGGCTGTGGTATTTCAGGGGGTGTTTCTTCGCTTGTTGCAGATATGATTTGGGTGGAAATAATTCGCGAGCTTTTCTATAATGACTAGAATAAGATTACTGATTTATGTCCTTTTTTTACAGGGTTTTGGTTTTCTCTTTTTACCAAATCGCTGATTTCAAGTTTTTTCATGTCTACTGGTAATCCTTTATTTAGTAATTCTGTAATGCGTTCTGCCAATCTTGGCGCAAATGTTTCCCATTTTGATTTTTCATCTTCTTTTGAAGAGAAAAAATACAGTCCGCTTTCAAGGTCCAGTGTTTCCCACCCTCCTTCTGCATAGCAGGAGTCGATTATCACTATTTTTTTTGCTTTTATGCTGTTCAGTGATGCTGAGATTTCTCTTTTTTTGATTTGTTCTTCTTGTGATGCCGTCGTGAACCGATATTTGCTTCCGTGCATGCTGCAAAAGAAAAAGAAAAGGCTTTTTTCTGGAAGCCTTTCCGCCATCTGTAAGTAATGCATTATTTCTTCTTTTGTTGCGTTTTCGTGCGTTAATATGTTGCATTCATAAGGCACTCTTAGTTTTCTTATCAGGTGGTCCATCTGCCAGATTGTTTTTTCTATTGACTTGTCTGCTTCTCTTTTGTAATCTGCCCCGACCAGCAGGGCATAGGCTTCTTTTATTGCCTCGTAAACTTTTATTTGCGCGCAGTCCTCTTGTCTGCCGCCTAATTTTATTGTCTGCCCGCCTGTAAGCATCAGTGGATAACTTGGTTCTATTTTTGTTCCTGCATATGTGCCGTTTTTGCTCTCTAAATCTGCAATGTAAAGGTCTCCGTTGATTGTGCCGAGCATTGCGTGAAACCTGGATATGTGCCTGAATTTTCTCGGGTTTATCCTTATGATTGCCTGAAACACTGCATTTTTTACAAGTGATTCTAGCTGCGGCTTTTTTTGTGTTATTTTTCCTGTCAGGAATCTGCTTGTTTGTTCATTTGTTTCAATAAGCTCGTAATTCCATTCCCCTGCCGGCTCTGGAAAATCTCCCCCTAAAGTTCCTATAAGTACCGGGCCGTATACAGGTATTATTGTTCTCTCTAGGTCCTGCACATTTCCGCTGATGTCTCCTATAGCCACAGGCCTTATTTTCCACCTTGCTATCTCAGGCATGTATTCTATTACTGCTTTGTTCTTTATATGTTTATTGTCTAAAAAACCGGAAATTTACCATAAGCTTTTTAAATAACCACTCTTTTGTAGTAATCATACACAATGGGGGTGTAATTCAAGATGAAAATACTAGGATATGAAATGAGACCAATACACGCTGCTTATGCAGGACTTTTGGCTTTGGCAGTAGGCTGTGGTGGAAGCAATGAGCCATACGAATATGACAGCCCAAAGACAGAGCAGATGTATGAAAACGTCCGCAAGAACATGGAGCTGCACGGAAGGCTTAATCATCCTGGAAAGTGGTCTGCTATTTTATTGAAGGCTGCTGAAAGGGATATGCAATTGACAAATCCTTTGACTCTTGATGATCTCAAGTGGATTGTTGACAATGAAGTTAAGCGCGGCGATGAAATCTATGATTGGGAAGATTTGCGCGCGCCTCCTAAGAGAGACGAGCCTGCTGAAAAAGGCGAATAAGCTTTTTTATTTTTTTTTAAACGAAAATTAGAATTTCTTCAAAATTCACTGAAAACTGTAGTTTTCCCGAAAAATTTATATACATTTAAACCAGATTTCTGTTTATAACTAAAAAAGGTGATGTTTAATGGCTGAAATTGTTATACTTCCTGCATTATTGCTTGGCTTGATTATCGGCATTTATGAGGCTATTCTTTTGCATAGGGATGTCTCTGTTCCTACGCACAGGTTTGGTCACATGGCGCATGCCTTGGTTTATGCAATTATCGCTGTTTTCTTTACTATGAATGCTGCGTTTATTTACAGCACTTTTAGTTTCCTGCAGGGAATTCCCTTGATACAGTATCCTATTGTTTTTCAGATAGCAGTAGGGGTTATAACCATGATTAAGGTTCATGGTGCCAGTGCTGCAATCAGGGGCTCTGTTGGCGGTGTTAGTGTTGGCATGAAAGAAACCTGGGCTCACAGTGCAATAATCGCTGTATTGGTTGTTGCAGCACCGTATGTCTGGCCTTTTGTTGCACCAGTACTGCCTTCCTGGCTGAAGTAGAGAATCAGATTTCTTCTATTTTTTCTTTGCATTCCTGGACTATTGTGTGCAGGTCTTTCAGGCTTTCGCTTATTTTGTCAGGGTTTTTGTCAACCATTGCCTCTTTTACTTTGACAATTTGTGTCAGTTCTGCCTTTAGCAGTCTTACTATCTGTTTTAGCAGTGGCTTTTTCTCTTCAATGTAGTTTTGCTCGTCAGTGATTTTTTTGACTTGTTTGTTGATTGGCTCCAGCATATTGTCTACTGTGTCTGAGATTAGTTTTGCCTTGTCTTCTGGTATTCCTCCTGTTAATACTTCAACGTCAAGGAAGTCGTGGTGTGTCAGTGAGTTAAGCACTTTTGCTTTTGCGTTTTCTCTTTTTAGCAGGAATTCTTTTATGTCTGCTGCTACTGATCTTGCGGTTTTTATTGTCATTTTATTCTTTACCTATCAGGTCTGCTGTGCAGGCCCCTATTAATGCTGTCAAGGTGACTGCTGCCACCTGTTTGTATCCTTCCCAGAAAAAATGATGCAGGAATTCCGGGAAAAACAAGTATAATACTGCAACTGACATTATTAAGGATATCCCATATAATGTTGTTAGTCTTACTGGAAGAAACCACATCATTCTTGGAGACACTTTCCTGAATCCTGTTGCATAAAGGAAGATTCCTCCAATGATGTAAGATAATACAAACAAGAGTGTTGCTCTTGGTACTGTGAGCTCCTCTGCTATGTGTATTCCGTATATGACTGTGTAGTGGGCCACAATGCCTATGAATGCGCCCAAGGCCCCCTTTGCTATGTCATGGTATGTTATTTTTTTCAGCGGGTGTGATTCTGATTTCTCTTTTATTTTCTTTTCTATTTCTTCAAGTTTTTGAAGCTCTTGTTCTTCTTCTTTTAATTCTGTTGTCTCCTGCTCGCTTAGCTTGCCTATTTTTTTGGCCAACAGGTCTAGTTTCTTGTTTATGCTTTCCAGTGTCACCTTTTTTTTAGCCATTAAAAACTAGATTAAATTAAATCTATTTAAATATTTCTGAGAATGTAGTAGGATGCTATTGCAACTGCGCTTAGTATTGCGGTGTACTTGAGGGTTTCTGGTTTAATGATTCTTTTGTAAGTGCATCTTGGCAGGCGTTGTAGAAAGCTTTTGTTAGGGTAATGCAGGTGGGTTGCCTTGTGCCTTGCATATGCCTTTCCAAGTGTGGCAGCTGCATGTGCTCCTGCAATTATCGGAATTGCAGTAAGTACTATGTCGCTTAATTCTCCCATTGTCTCCCCCCAGTTTTACTCTATCTTAACTTCTGTTCCAAGGCTCTGTCCTGGCAGGCCTCTCTCAAACAAGACGCGAACACAGCCCTTGTTGCCGTGTGCTGCAGAAATCTTTCCTTTGATTGTTGTTTTCTTTTTTCCAGGCGCAGTCCAGCTCACTGTTTTTCCAATGATTTTCTCTGCTTTTGCCTTGCTGTTAATCCCTTCAATCTCTATTATCATCTGATTTCCTGTTTTTATTCTCCTGCTTCCCCTGAAATTAGTTATTCTCGCCTTCATAGCTCTGTGGAATTATAATTGCTTTAAAAAGCTTATGTTTTCTATGTTATTATCTCCACTACATCTCCGTCCTTTAATACATGCCCTAGTCCTGCTCTTTGCTTTGGGAATTTTGCGCTTTTTCCAGTCACTATCGCGAACTTGAATCTCTTCACAAAGTCCTTATGGACTTTCTCCGCTAGTTGCTTGATAGTTGCTCCTTTTGGCAAGGCAATGGGTTGTTCTTTGTTCTGTGTGTATACCTTGATTAGCCCGGTTAATTTCCATGCCTGTTTTTTCAGCTCTTCCAAGCCGATTCTTTGTTTTACTGAGATTGGAAGTATTGTTTTGTCTGGAAATTCTTTTCTCAATTTCTCTAGGTTTTCTGTTCCTAGGTCTATCTTGTTTGCTGCTATTATCAGGGGCTTCTCTATTCCTGCTTCATCTAGCTCCTTCAGGATCATCTTGACTTCGTCTGTATTCCTGCTCAGGTCATGCATCAGGATTATCCCGTCTGCTCCCCTGATTATTCCTAATAATCTTCTTCCTCCTCCTTTGTCTTCATGAGCTCCTTCAATCAGGCCGGGAATCTCGACTAATTGAACCTCTATGCCTTCATATTTTATTATTGCAGGTATTGGTTTTAATGTTGTAAAGGCATAGTTTGCTACTTTTATTTGAATGTCGGATAATGCTTTCAGTAGTGAGCTCTTTCCGATGTTTGGAGCTCCCACTAGCATGATTTGGGCCGCACCTTCTTTCTTGACTCCTATCCAGTCTTGATGTTTTACTTTTGCCCTTGTTTTTGTCTTTCCTATCTCTTCCTGGATCCATGCTCTTATTTCTGCATAAGCTCCAGATGTGAAACTAGGAAGCTCTTCCAGTATTTGTTTGAGTTCATTGATTTTTTGTTTTCCTTCTTTTCCTTTTATTCGCTTTTTGATAAGCTGCATTTGTATGACGTGTGGTAATGCCATTTTAATCACCTTTAAATTTGTTTAATAGAATCAGCTCTAGTAGTGTAGAGCTTTCGCTATAGAATTTCTTTGTTTATGCTGAGAAAATAGAGCGCCAGCTAATCAAAACATTTTCCAAATCCAATGCTTTATGTTTAGCTGTCATAAGAACTAGTAAGAATTCGTGCTTTTTAAAGTTTTTGCCTATAAAAGATAAAATACTATAACAGGCAGTAAAAGACACCCCATTGCATTGCTTCTGCATGCTCCTGTTATCTGAGGTACTATTCCTATTGCAGTGCTTATCAATAACACTAATAACCCGGTGAATCCAGAGAAATAAAATGCTAATCCAATAATAAATAACATAATTAACATTGAGATTATTTTGTAATCTATTTCTTCTATCATGAAAGCGAATAGTTTTGCAATCTTTAAAGTCAGTATTGTTGCAATCCCTCCTACTATCAATGCTACTGCTGCAAAAGTAACTAGTCTCGCCAAATCAATATTAGTTAGTATCTCCATCACTGCAACAATTGCTCCGTTTCTTGCTTTATCAAGTGTATAAACAGTGACAAGAGCGATGATAAAATTCACTGTGTTCCTGCTTGAGAAAATACGGCTTTTGTCCGTCTAAAAACAGGGATACGTAAGAAAGTCGTATTAAGTTTTTATATGAACTGCACCGCTCCAAAAAAACAAATGGAGGCAAAAACCATGACGAAAAAAGAAAAAAAATTATTCGGCATGAATGCGTTCAAGCACGTTGAACGTATTAAAGAAATGCTACAAACGCATTTCCCACAAATACCAGAAACAGAATACAGCAGGCTATTCAGCCGACTAAGCGGGCATTACAGGCACAAATACAAGCCAAACGACAAAATATGCAGGAGCAACCCAAAGCTAAACAACAATGAGAGAGCAATCTTTGACTGGCTCTTAAGAGAAAAATACAAGCCAAGCACTGTGTACTACTGGTTTTTAGAAACACGCTTGCCAGCAGACGTGATGCACCATTTACAAGAAGGAAACATGACTGCAAGCACAGCCAAAAAGATAGCAAAGAACAGGCAAAGAAGCAATGACGCAAACGCAAGCCTGTTAATCCTAGAACAATGTATTCAAGCAGTAAGGGGGTGGAGCGAATGATACCGCACAGAGGCTTTGGCAGACGAAACAAAATACCTGATATCTTCAACAAAAGACAACTCATTCAATTATTTGAAGGCTTTGAAAATCCTAAATGGGCAATGGCAAGCTTACTGGCTTTGTATTGTGGCTTGCGTGAAAGCGAAGTATGCAACCTAAAACTTTACGACATAGACCTAGACAAAGGAAAGCTTAAAGTCGTAGATGGCAAAAACACAAACAGAACCAGAGACGGATACGGCAAAGACAGAATCGTACCAATACCGCAGAACATTATTCCAATCATCAGGGACTGGATTGATTTTATTGGCGGAGGAACATACTTCCTTCCAGCAATCAATGCTCCTGATAAGCCAATGCACCCGCATACGATAAGCAATTTTTTCAACAGGCACATGCACAAAGTTAATCTTGCAGAAGTCAGGAAAGCTAAAGAAATCACAAAAGGAAAGATGAAAGGCTTTATGAGAAAAACTTTGAAGTACACCTTCCACACATTGCGCCATTGTTATGGAACTCAAATGTATGAGCAAACAGGAGACATCTTCCTAGTATGCGAGTTAATGGGGCATGCAGATATAAGCACGACAATGGTTTACATGCACACCAGCCACAAGCGCAAAAGTGAAAGAGTGAATCAAGCATTCAAGCCAGTACAAATAAGCAACAAACAATTACAAGACTTGAAGCGTGAAGACGTAATGCTAATGGCAGAACAAAACAGAGCTAAAGAACTCGCTCTCCGTGAGAAAGAAATAGAGCTCAAACGTGCAGAACTAATGCAAAGCATGCAACCGCAAATAATAACCAGAACAACATAAAAAACTTTTTTTTCTTTTATTTTATACTTCTGTTAATTCAGTCGAGAACCAAGAACGCAAACCAGAAACAAGCTCCTGTTCTGAAGATAACTGTTTAATAAGCCATGACTGGTATTTTTCAGGACTCCACAAATCAGTACAATCCTTGCTATAATTATTCAAGCGAGCAATACGCCCACACGTTTTGCAATGCAAAAGAGCAAGCTTCTTACTTGCAATAAAAGCCTTGCATATTTGTTTTCTTTGGTTATCCAAGTACAGTTTCTTGTTGTTGTGGTGTTGCTGAGCATCTTTGTACAAACTGTTAAGGTCTGCATACAACCTTTCTTTATTTTGTAGAATTTTTTTTCGCTCTTTTTTTAGGATTGCACGCAGTTCAGTACTGCCTTTAGAACGCAAATCTATTTTCTCCAAATAAGCGCTTGCTTGTTGCTTGCTTTGTTTTTGTTTTTTAGCATAGTCTTTGAACCATCGCAAGCCGACATGGTGTGTACTCCATTTCAGTAATAAGCTTCTAAACTTTTCAGGAGATTTCATACTCTCTACAAGCTGAACATTGTAACTGCCACAAGCTAGGCAAGAATTTTTCTCTTTAGATTTATTCCAGATATTCCACATAAAACAATGCACGTGCTCAGGCTTTACTTTACAAAAAACACAATGTCCACAAGCCTGAAAAGAACCAAGACTTAAATTGTTTATGAACGCATGAGATACACTCTTATTCAAGCCAAGCTTAAAGAACCAGCTTATTTGCCTTGAAGTATAACCCTCTTTTTTCTTAGAAATACGCTTCATTTCTTGATTCAATTCCCGCAAGTGTTTTTTATCTCTGTTATATTGTTGCTCCAGTACTTCATACACGTCTTTTTCCTCGCCTTGTAACATTTTAGAACGTAAAGCAATTAACCAAGATTCTGTTCTTTTCAACAAAGAACGTGTTTGTTGAATTGAATTTTTTAAAGCAATTGCTAAATCAGGATTTTCAAGATTTATTTGTTTTAAGCGTTGAATCAAAGCCAGCAAACAACCTGAAGGCTTACAATATTTAGAACGTACTCTGTCTAGCTGAAACTTACGCCCGCAATCCTTACACAAAAACCGCTGAACCTTCTTATTTTTGAGCTGTCGCAAGCCAATCTTAACAACAGAAACAGAACTACAAAAAGGACACTGCGTAGGTCTAAAAGCGATTTTCAAAGGTCTTCATACCCCATATTTACAGGGGGGTTTATAAAGGTTTGGTTACAAAAAACAAAAATAGGTCTAAAAGTTTGATGATTCGCCCCCTTTGGGGGGTTAAATCATCAAAAAAAAAAGAGGATGAATCGATGTGCAAAAACGCAAGAATTGAACTCAAATGCTCAAAAACACAAAAAGAAATCCTTAAAAATAAAGCTGAAGCCGAAGGCTTGAGCCTCAGCGAATTCTTATTGCAAAGAGGACTAAAAGACAATTTTATCGTCGAAAAAAAGATTTCTGAAATTCACAAAAAAATAATGGAGGCTGATGCTAAATGAAAAAAATCTGTCCCACATGCGGAAAAACAAAAATAAAAAACTTACTTCGCAGGGACAAAAAAGTAGACATCAACACGGGAAGAAATTGGTTCAAAATACACATATTCAAATGCACACACTGCAATGAAATTTGGAAACTAAATCGTGAAGACGAAACAATCACTAAAGCCGACATACACACTGAGGAAATATGTAAAAACGCAGAAGAATTGCAAGAACGTTTTTCATACCTAAAATGTCAAATGCAGGGCATCAGAAAATTAAAATTTGACTTCTACAAACCAAAAGAAAAAAAAGATTTTTTTAGAACAATAAACGGCGCTGTTCAAAAAGCAGAGTCTTGGGCTAGTGAACTCAAACAAATTTCTGAAGAATTAGAAGTGGAGGTTTTGAAAGAATGACAACATTTTGTGTTCGGGTCAAATTCCAAGACGCCAATCGAATCAGTGTTTTGGTCGGCAAACTACTTGAAGAAACTGAAGAGAAAATCATAATCCAAACAGGAGCGGGCAACGTAGTAACAATTTACGCAAAATTTTTAGTGAGCAAAGAACAAACAAAAACGCCATTTATTGACAAGACAAAAAAAGAGGAAGACGAATGTTGACAAGGCAAGAGTTTCTTAAAAAAAGTAATTATTGGTTTGATGTAGCGCCTGCAAAAGTAAAAGAGCTCAAAAAATTTTGTTATGATTATCTGCAAAATAACAGTGATTTTTATCGTGCATGGTTTCCTGAAAAAAAAATTAGTATAGAGGAGAAAAATAATAAAATCATAATTACAAAGGAGCACGACAGCACTGGAGCATTGCTTGATGCGCAATTTATCAGGCTCAGCAGGGAGGTCTTGGAAAAAAAATGGCAGGACAAATAGACGACATAACTGAACTAAAAAAAGAAATGCTTGAAGAAGAGCACGCTGAAAAAAGACGAGCAAAGGACAAAATTCAGCTCAGAACGAGGTCACAATGGAGCTGAAAAAACTGGAAGCTGAAATGCAGGCAGAAGAACAAAAAAAAAGGCAGGAAGTAATCAATAACGCCAAAAAAGAAGAAAAAAAAATCCATAAACAAGTTTATTCAATAAAGACAGTACATGATTGTTTTAAAAAATGGCTATTCATCAAGGATATAAAACGAGTGGATGTCATGCTTGCGGTAGCGTTAACCAGAAAATTAAAAGGCACTAAGCTATGGCTAATATTTGTCGGGCTATCAGGCGATATGAAATCGGAACAGCTGAAAACGCTGGATGATGAGGAGATAGCGTATTACATCACAAAATTCACGCCCAGAACTTTAGTCAGCGGGTTTCACAAAAAAATAAAAGTGGGAAAAGAGTACAAAACATTAAATTTAGACCTTGCCCCAAAACTTAATAACAGAATTCTTCTCGTGCCTGAAATGGCTCAGTTGCTGACTTTACATCAGAACATCAAGGCAGAGATTTGGAGCCAATTCAGGGATTTATATGATGGTTACGCATCGCTCAACACTGGCACAGGGGTTGAAACAAAATACACAGATTTAAATGTCACATTTCTTGGAGGGAGCACGCCCGCCATAGACCATCAAATACTGATTCATCAAAGCTTAGGCACAAGAGAACTGTTATACAGGACAAACGCAAGTGAAAAAAATTGTGCAACGTACGTGGATAAAATTTTATCAAACGAAAAAGCAGAGGAACAAATGCGAAAAGAATTAAAAAACGCCGTGCTGGGTTTTTTGAGAGCGCATGAATATAATCCCAAAGTGAAAATAACCAAGCGAGTGAAAGACGAAATTGTAAAGAACGCCGAGTTTTTATCATATATGCGGGCAAGCGCTTTGTCCGATTCGTACACTGGCGAGCTGTTGGGTGATGTACATAAAGAGAAAATTTCCAGAACCCTAAAGCAGTTTAAAAGATTATTTATCGCATTGAAGTCACTGGATGAACAATATTCTACTGAAGAAGCAATAGAAGTGATTAAACATATCACAGAATCCAGCGCTGACCAAATAAGACTCAAATTATTGGATTACCTAATCGAAGACGATTCAAATAATTATTCGATTTCTAAAATCGCTTCTGCCTTACGATTAGGCAAAAAAACGATTGTAAGACAATTATTCATATTGTGGAATCTCGGTTTGATAGAACGGGAAAGCATGAAAGATTCAGAGTCTGGTAAAGGGTATTGGATATGGAAGTTAAATAAAAATCACGAAATGGTATTATGGAAGAAGGGGGTAAGTTATGATGAGCTTAAAAGATAATAAACCGTCCCTTGTTGTCATAACCCCTATATATTATGTTAAAACCGTCCCTTGTTGTCATAACCCCTATATATTATGTTAAAACTGTCCCTTGTTGTCATAACCCCTATATATTATGTTAAAACTGTCCTTTGTTGTCATAACCCCTATATATTATGTTAAAACTGTCCCTTGTTGTCATAACCCCTATATATT